>Ga0172375_10011453_pt1 | contig 11293 bp, 5 predicted proteins | sample LakKiv1m_FD_114537 | JGI IMG/M metagenome (GOLD analysis project Ga0172375, IMG submission 114537) | Freshwater microbial communities from Kabuno Bay, South-Kivu, Congo - kab_092012_11.1m | ecosystem: Environmental > Aquatic > Freshwater > Lake | place: Democratic Republic of the Congo... | reverse complement strand
TCTGCAGTTACGCTGGAAACAAGGATTTATTCTGCACTTATGGTCGATTTTTCTACCCCCGATACCCCTTCAGCCCCCCGAAATCCGCCTTTCTATTCCACAGTTACGATGGAAATCACACGTCGAAGAGCGCGTCCTGGATCGCATGGGGCGCAAGATGAAAGCGGCCCAGCTCCTGTATGGAAAGGAAGCCGCCGGCGTGTTGGTTGAAGCCGACGATGATGATGTCCAGCGCCAGGTGATCCGCGATGCCCTGCAAGGCAAAGTGGCCACCTCCGCCGGTGAGATGATGGAGAAATTACGTATCTTCTCCACCGGCGATGAGCGCGCTGTGCGGGTGAGCGTTTCCCCTTCCGGCTCGCTGATCGCCTTCTCGCCCCGCCTGCTGGTGACCAAACTCCCCGCTGGCGAGACCGTCCAACTCGATCTGTTCGGCGGCGCGATCCCCGCAGCGGAACTCCGCTTGCGCAGGAAACGCCGTTAGCAACTCACTGGCGAATTACTACTTTCGCCTGTGCTTTTAGAAATGATGAGACCCCGACCACAAGCCGGGGTCTTTTTGTTTGTACAAAGCTGCTCTCAATCCAGTTTCTTGATCGTATCTGGCTGCGTCTTGCCAAAACGCTTTAAATAAAGTTCTTCGATGAATTCCGGCAAGGGCTTTTTCCACGGCTCTTGCCGGTTATTGGCCAGACCGCCAAATTTCTTCGGGTTCAAATCGAGTTCACGCGCCATCTGGATTTGGGTGTCTGTCAGGTGGTATTTCTTTTTCGCTTCAATCCAGACCTGGAATTTATTAGGAGTCCTGTTTGCCATCTTCAACATCCATTTAGGTATGCTCACATTATTGGGATCATACTTTACACCAGGCTTCCAAATATTCAGGAAGAAAGGCCTGCTAGATTTCCTCTCCACCTGTTTTTAAAAAGATCTCGGTGCACAGCTAATTTTCAACCAATACCTTCGCTACTTTTTGAAGCAGCGACGATTGGCTATTTTCGCTGATTTTTAGAATATTTTGCGTCAGAGTACTGAAATGTAAGGCGGTGATGGGGTGTGTAATTAGTTCTGACGTTGGTATCACTTGCTTATCATAGCTTTTTCCAATCAAGTGATAGACCCTAAACCCTCTTTTTACAACACGATCGAGACCTTTGCCCGATGGCACATAATACTGGATGAAGGTATCATTCTTCAAGTCGAAACATATCATGTTTTGGATTCGATTGATGGGTTTGATATCACCACTGTAATACGATACCACAGGTAATAACCTGCTGCTGTTATTGTCTTTAGTTTGTCGATTTATTTCCAAAGTCCCATCTGCGAAATTTTGCAGGATATCTGGGCGACCAATTAACATGGGGGTGAAACCATCATCTGTGTAGCAGCTTATATACATTTGATGAGCTTCGTCGACAAAATATTCCTGATCATCTATCAGAGCATTTGGCTGATTTTTACGCACCTTCAAAAACGGGAAACGGCTAATGATTTGTTTGGAATCACGTAAGATACTCTTGATGTGTATTTTCTCTTCCCGATAGACAAATTCCACTGCTATGGCTTTTGTTTGCTGGCCTCTGGGACTGCGCACATAAATAACAAAGAAATTCTTTTCGGGAAATGACTGAGCAGCAACCGGCAACCCGGCTTCGCTGTTTTCAATACTTTCCTTAATCCAGTTCTTAATGCCTATTTCGATAAAGACTTTTCGAAATTCAGGTGTTATTCTGATGTTATGCTTTTCTATAAAGCGATTTCTTAGATCAAGATCAGGTTGACCTGATAAATAGGCAGTAATTGTTGCATCAACATCCAAAAATTGTCCATTAGTAAAGGCTGCCGCATCTTGATACAACCTATCCGTGTCAATTTTCTTTTTGGCATGGTTGTATACGAAAATAGATGTAGAATCTTCACCTTCTGCCTGCTCATTGGATGAATCTTTTACAACCCAAAACCTCGACAAATTAATACCTTGGGTGCTGTAAAACACCCCAGTATCGATGTAGTTGAATCTCCTTTTTAATTGAGAGTAGAAGTCGATTTTTGTCTTATCGCTGACATCGGATGATGGAGACCATAAGCCATCATCTCGCTGGTATGCCATAGAGCCGGTCTCACTCTCCAATTTTCTGTTGAAAACCAGATAATTTTTACTCCTATCCAATACAATATATGACCATGGAATCACTTCAGCGATTTTCCAACAAGCTGCGTCCTCCCCTTCCACATCTACTTGCTGATACGAACTGATTGAATTTCCATCATGATAAAAAGTCAGAACTTCTACACCTTGCTGCTTGAGGAAATTTCGTAGGAATTGTTTATCTGCATTAGTCAAGTCATATCCAGTATTGTTGATGATTTCCAGCGATTGCATGGTCTCAATATTTTTGATAAACGGATTTTCCAGGTAGAAATTTGCCTGAAAGTGCAGCGGTTTGAAAACTATATCACAATCGCCGAGGAAATTTTCCAGTTTGGTAACGAGGTTTTGGTAGTTGTATAGTTGCGTCTTTTTGAACCTCTCAAAATTTCCATCGTTAGAATCAAACCTCATAAAGACAATAGAGTTTGCACGGCGAGCATCTCTATTACGCTCAAAATAGTATTCACTCTTATCATGGATCAGCAATTCGCCGACATCATCACCATCCAGATTACGATATCGATCTTTTGGCAAAAAACACAGGCTTTTTCGGGAGAGGGTCAGGGTCAGCACTCCATGATAGTTATATCGAACCAGTAAGTTCTGTCCCCATATTAACAGTGCATCTTTAGTCTCGTTTAAGTTCTTTGAATGAACAAGTAGCAATTCTTCGAACCCATTAATTGTCTCAATTGGTACACCTTGAGAAAGAATATAGAACTTGAAGATCAAGTTAAAAATTCTTTCTCGATGGCTGCTGCCCCATTTATCACTAAAAATTTGCTTCCAGCCCGAATGCGAATTATTCGGTGATAAAAAGAACACATAGCTTGCCCCGTCTGCCCTTGAAAGAAAATACTGAATATCCGATAAATCCGTTCGTTGTCCATATTCTGCGAGTCTCTTTTGAATTTCCAGCTTAATATCCTTATGCTGCTTTCTAAAAAAAGCCTCGGCCGCCTTTTTGTCGTTCTTAGGATAGTCATCTTTTGCAGACCACTTAAAGTGGTCAATGCCTCTGCCTAATTTGTAAAGGTATAGAAATAGTTTTTCTGCAACTTCTTCTGGAGTGTTTGCAATCTTAAGTTGGTTTGTTCTCGATATGTCGGAGGGGGCTTCTGTCAGTTTGAGCATATTATCTGTCCTTTTCAAACAGGAAGTGTCTTAAAATGCCAGATTCCACTGGGAAACGGTACTCATCAAAGTAGATCAAATTCCCAGAATATAATGCGGGTGGATATTGGTGATTGGTCTCTTCCAGCGCATGCAAGTTGAGGAGCAACCCTCTTACCTTTGAAAACTCAGGATAGTAGGTTGCTATACCTTCTAATTTTTTTCGTGCTTTTTCTAAGGTCTTTTGTGAGAGCCTATTTCCGGAAGCCAGGCTCCAAGCTTTAATATCAATACAAAATAGCGTCTTTTCCTTGGTATAGAATAGGTCAAACAGTTCATACAGCCTATGGTATTTCACAAAGTTTCGTAGGGGTTCAAAACCATAAGCAGCTTTGATATCTTTCCAATCTTTACCATTGAAAATAATGTCATGAATCCATCGTTCTGTGAAATTTTCTGCCAATGACGGATATAAAACATCATAAAAAAACTGCGGGCGCGGAATATAAGTCGCGAAAATTTCTGGCCGTGGAATTAGCTGCTTATATAGCCTGTAAATCAAAGCTGTCGAGGGGTTTGGAGATAAAATCTCGTTACCCTCCAGATCGTATTCTCCGGAATTTGTTTTGAGATAACTGGGGAATAGCCGGTCCGGGTAAGGATAAACTTTATCCCCGTTTATACTATCACTGATGATCTGAAATTTTTTGCCGCGCTCTTCTGTGGTGGCTAAATGCGGCACAAATTCGAGTTGTGTAGGATTGTGATAAAACAAGGATTCTGGAAAGCCATTTGGGAATAATCCTGACGCGTGTAATTTCTCCAGATATTTTGCCGGATCTTTGAAAACCAACGGATCGCGTAACAGATCCCAAGTTCGCGTGATGGCAAAGGTGCTTTTACCGGCGTGAAGGTTGTCAATTTCATCCAGCATCCTCTCTCTGAAGTCTTGAAACGTCAGATGCGCTTCAATTTCATCGTAAACATGTTCATCATAATTACGGATTGTTCGCTTCTTCTCTTCTTCCTGCACGCTGAGATACACTTGATAGTTATTCACAGAAAGCTTATGAATCTCGTAGGGTTCTTCTCTGTTCAAATATCGGTAAAAATTCACAAGGTTCTTTCGAGTTTCCTCATTGATAAAAATTTTCACCACCTGATCAGGAAAATCCCGTCTCTCCGTTCTTCCCATGGCTTGCAAGATTCCTTTGCCAAGCAGAATTTGGTGCTGCTGATCCTGAAATTCTCGGGCCTCAGGCTGGCTGAGATACTTGTTAAAATCCTTGATCTCAAGGTTTGTATCACCTAGCTGAACAACGTTTTTCATTAAAGCAAAATGGTAGGCTGTGACAGATTGGCCAGAATCTTGGGCTTTATAAAGAGCAGAGCCCATCGCTGTGTAATAACTATCCATCAAGAAAACCAAAGAATCGAAATCTTTTTGTTCCCCTTGCTTGTTCTTTATGATCGGGTTGAGCCCTTTTGATGCGGATTGGTAAGCTGAAACAAAGAAAATCTTTTCCCCATCAGCCTCTGTTAGCTCATCCAAATAGGTTTTATCTGTTGGTTGAGTGTGATAAAGGCTATTGAAGGATGCCTCATAAAGAATGAGCTTTACACGAAGCGGGCTATGATATTGGGTGTGTTGCAATCTGATGTAATAGATATTGGGATGATCACGAGAGACTTCGACGCTGAAGTTAGCATGATGGAGTTTCTCAATGTACTCGATGAGCCGTTTGATCCACCGCAAAGTTTGTGTAAACGCAATGGTTTCCTGAATCTCGTTGTCTTCAAATAAGTAGAACAAGAATCGCACAAAGTTCTGTAATTCTTGGATCTTGTAAGCCCCCAACCCAGACCATCCATCATTGCCAAAAGATTCAACAAAGTCCTTTAGCACCAATTTTTCAAATGTTGTTATGAGTTCTTGGGTGGCTACATTTGGCAAAGATGCTAAGTTTTCAGTGAAAAACTTCACCGTAATGCCCCGCTTCAATTGGCGATAATTCCGAATATCCTCACAAAGCAGCATTTCCTTGGCATTCATCGCTTCAAAAGAGCTTTTTCCAGTTTTATCTCGGAGGGTATCTTCCAAATAGTGCATATCATAGCTTGTACTCAGATCCCCAAATATACCTCCGGTGGCGGACATGAGAAAAATAACATTTCCATTGCTTGTTACAAGGGAATTTATTCTGTGTTCGGGAGAAGTCAGGATAGCTGTACTGCCAATAGACACTTCTCGAAGGGATTGATCGATCAGGTTATTAGTTGGAAACTGATAGCGAGCGATTTCCATGATATTGATAATGGATTTGTAGCTTTGATATACATAAGTGCGATTCAAGTATTTGAGCAGGTTTTGTACCGTTTCGCTCTCTTCGCTCGCTTTTTGAGTCTTCTCGATTTGTTGTGACCAAATATCTAAAGAGCGAGATTGCGAATCTTCTGCATCCAGTACATTTGCCAAAAACTCTTTGATCACCTTGATCTGTAAACGAACGGCTAAGATCGCGTAAATCAATTCGGCAACCGATGTGTCTTTGGCAGGTTCGTTTTCGACAATGTGAACGTGTCCCCCGGGCGATCTTGTCAAAAATAATTTCTTTAGCGGCTCGATGTTGTAAATGTACAGGTTGTTGTAAGCAAAGATATTCATCAAGTCTTCGCTGATTTGGGAATAAAGCGCCTGGGGTATCAATAAGCTTCTATTGTTCTCAAATTTCGAAAATACCCTGGCCAGCATATCAAAATTCAAAGCAACAGGATTGTTGTCCTCATCGCTGTCCTCGAATGTTTTAGCTATTTCATCAAACGATGCATCAAGGCCCTTTTTAACTGCAATGATTTTCTTGATGAAAGCGATGGAGTTTCCTTCTTCGCGTGTTAGCTGGCTGTAGAGCGGAGCAAATTCTTGCAATTTTTGATCAATGATTTTTCCTTTTTCAAGAAATTCTTCAAACTCGTCGAATGCTCCTGGATTATCCGCAAGAAACTGCAGTAATTGTCTATTTTCATCTTTTCCTGTTGAGAAGAGAATCGAAAACTCTCTTTTGATGGATGACAAAGCATTGTTAATTGCCAGCTTTTTGGGAGAGATGATATCAATCTTATGCTTGAGCATAATTTGATAACCATCTTCTTGTTCATCAAAAGCTACAATAAATTTTCTGGCACTATTCGTGTGAGCAATAATATATTTGTCGAGATAGTCGTTCTTTTTCACCCACACTCCGCCGCTACGGGTAAAGTATGAAATAAGGGTTTCGAATTTATCATAAGTTAGCATCAACATGCCCGATTTATCTCTCAGCAAATGGATAGGGAAAAATATTTCGACTAACTTCCGACATTCATCTGGCCAAACAGCTTCATCCAAATCACATTTGATAAAGAATTCTAAGAATTTCTCGATCCGAGCATTTAAATCACGGGTTGCTTTGATAATCTCAGCATTTTTGAATTCATTATCGCCAAAATCAGCCTTATTAATAAATTCAAAACGACTGATAACGTTTTTTACGCTACTTAAATTACGTCTTGCATCTTGTACCTTCTCTTTCGAATTGCCTCTTTCACCACTCCTCCACAACTCTTTATTCCCCAAAATTGATGATACCCACGTTTTGTATGACTTAATGAGTACATCGGCTGTTTTCATTTCCAGCGAGTGAACTTTATAAACAGGAATTTCTGGATATTGCTTGCTGACAGAAATTGGAATTTGAAGATGCTCTCTCAGTGGAGCAACATAAACGCCGGTAAATTGAACATCTGGATACTTTCTAATCGTTTCGCATATAGCTTGAAATAGTTGATGTGTTTTTCCCGATCCCGTTCCATAATTGATCAACTTAATCTGAGATCGATTTTCTTGAATACTGTGGTCAATTGTTGCAAAATAAGAGTCAATAATCCTGGAGCGAGGATTTTCCTCAAAGAAGCTTTGATGATCTACGGTTATCTTTTTTTTATGTTGCATACGTAAACTCTTCAGCAAAAACGGAAACAATCACTGTCATTGACATATATCTTTTGTGGATTACGAGAAGCTCTAAGGATGGGACCATTTTCACTGCGCCAGGGGTTTGACCTGCGAGGCGCCATCAACTAGTTGAACCTCATAACCCGTTGAAAAACCACGCGAGAATTCTTCCTGATGGGAAACCAGAATAATCCGTTTCAGATGGCGGCTTAGGTTATATAGCTCATGGATAATGCTCTCGCGCCCTTCGCGATCAAGACTGCCAAAACCCTCATCAATGATCACCGATTCTATACGGTTTGATTCATTACCGATATACTGACCGATGCCGAGGGCCAGCGAGATTGCGATCCGGAAACGTTGCGAGCCAGATGCCAGACCAGCCAGGATAGGTTTATCTCCACCTGTTTGAGAGTCCCACACTTCCAGATCCAATGCCTTTTTATTCCCGCCGGCCTCACGCAAGCGGAGTTTGCTACGGCCGCCTGAAAGATTGTCCAGCATATGGTTGGACAGCCGCACAATGGCGATCTCTGCCTTATTGATGATGGCTTTCTGGATACCTTTTTCCCCAAATTGATCGCTCAGGATGCCGTACAAATGTGCCTTACGAGCGGCAGCTTTCATGCTATCTTCCGCCTCTTTGTACTGATCCCGTTGGATCAACATTTGCTTGTGCTCGGTTTGCGCCTGTCCTAGTCGACCTTCAACATTGCGGCTCGCTTCGCGCGCATCAGATAACTCCTCCTCTAACTGCGCGGCTGGGCGGTGAGATTCTACCGGCAAGGTGCCAATCGTTTCCTGAACTTCCGCCTGGTGTGTACGCAAGTCTTTCAAGGTTTGGCCGACAGCTACAAGCTGCTGGTGTAGTTCTTCATATTCCTGAAGTTCGTCTATCTCTGCTGTGAGAAGGTCAAGTTTATCCTTAGTCATCGCACCAGCTTCAGCCTGCCAACATTCCGGTAATTGCGCGACTTGAGTTGCCAAAAGGTTCTGATTGCGCTGCAATGTGGCCCGGGTTGTTTCCAATGTGCCAACTCTGCGAGTCTGTCGATCACGTATCTCCTGGAGTTCTCCCTTTGCTTTTTCCAGAGCATCATTTGCATCGCTCTGTTCCTTCTGCGCTGCTTCAAGCAAACCCGCGATCTGCTCTTCGGAGTCAGATAAACTCTTGTGTTCGCCCTGTAATTCCTGCCAGTTCAACGGCAACGTACCCCTGGTATTATTTAGTTTTTCACTTGTACTTTTCCATAGGTCCTGCCTTTGATCTCGATCCCTGACCTGTTCCGCCAACCGGACTGCATCTGCCTGGGACTGTTTGATCCGCTTGACTGCTGCCTTAAGCTCTTCTAAATCACTGTTTTGTGGGTAGATGGTCTCTATCCATGCATCTGAGTTGATAGGTTTGGAGGTACACACTCTTACCTGATATGCAGAAGGAAGAGCATCATAAGTCATCCCGATGCCAGCTAACCGATCCCGGATGTCTCGCTCGCAGCTTTCAATATCCCGAGTCGTTGAACTGATTTCGGCGTCAAGTTGCGTGAGATTGTCAGCGGTTGAGCGATGCTGGGCTTTTGACTGATCCATAGCTTCAACAGCGCGGGCGTGATGGTCCTTGGCTTTTTCTGCCATTGCGCTCTTTTCCTCTAAATCACTCGCCAATCGCTCGCGCTCTTGTGCTTTATGGTTTTCGGTCAGATCACTCCCGCAGTATTGGCATTTTGCTGCACCAGCAACCTGGTTAAAATTCTCCATATGCTTGCGCGCTAAGCCGAGAAGAGTAGTCGCCTCAGTAAGAGCATCACGCATACTCTTCTCGAAAGCCTCTGCCTTCTCGAAATCCGCCTGAGCATCCTCTTTTGCTATCAGAATGCCAGGGTGCGCGTCTTTCTTTTCTTGCAGCAGTTGGGCGAGGCGAAGACGGCGCTGTTCTGCTTCAACCAACTTTGTTCGCTCAGTGGTGAGGCGGGAAAGCCCAGGGGTAGCTTGCTGCGCTTCCAACAACTGGTCTCGCTCCATTTCGCTGGCTTTGAAAAGCTCATCCAGATTATCCGGATATTTTGTGAGAGCGGTATGGTGGGCCTCCAGATCTTTCTCCAGTTGTACCACCTGAGAGATGATGCTTACCACTGAAGATAGCTCATTCAGCCGACGGTAAATCCGAGTGGATTCAGCTGACAATTTTTGAGCTTGTCCAACTCTCCGCTCGTAGTCCGCGCCCAACTCGCCGACAGTAAGCTCATTCGTTTTGGTCACGCCATCGTCGGTGAGCCACTCGCTTGAGAGTCTTTGAACCTCAGTTTCTTCCTGTCGAATCGTCATAGACAGATCAAAAACGGTCTTGAGGCTTGGCAACACTCTCCGTAGATCAATAAGCCGCTGGTAGTAGTTATTGATCTCGCTCGCCCGGTTCAGAAGTGATTCGTAGTTGGTTATTCTTGCGCCAGTCGTCAACAGATCGGTGTTCAGGTGTTCCCATTGACTCGCCTGGCCAAAAAGAGTTTGTAGCTTGCCCACCAGACGCTGAGTGGCTTGTACGGCATCGTTTTCTCGCTCAATCGCGTTTTGAGCGTCCGCAAGATCTTGTTCCGTTACCGGCGAGATCCTGCTCAAGTTGTCTCTGTAAAAGGTGGCCTGGGCATCCCAGAACCGTTTCTGTTCACGCACTTTCCCCTCTAGGGCTACGTATTTTGAAAGGTCGATCAACTTAGAAAGGACATCATACCGGGTCTCGGTCGACGCCTCCAAAAAAGCATCTGCTTTCCCCTGGCGGAGAAGAACCGAAGTAATAAACACTTCATAGTTCAACCCAATATCGTTCTCAATCCAGTTTTTAAACTCTCTTTCTTTATGCGTGAGCGGGATGGGCTGGGGTGCGAGTGAGCTGTCAGGCTTCATAAGCAGTACGGACGCCTGGCGAGTGGCATTTCCTTTTTTATCGATGGTACGTTTCGCCCTATAAAGTTTATTCCCGACAGCAAAGTCAAACGTTATCTGGGCCGCATCGGAATGATGATTCACCAACTCGCCATTTGGAATACCCTTAATTCGAGTTTCGCCAAACAGAACAAAGATAACCGCATCGAAAATCGAGGACTTGCCGGAAGCATTTTTCCCGACCAGCACCCACAAAGAGTCATCTTTGAAATCGAGAGTTTGCTCCTCTCGATACGACATAAATCCAGATAGAGTTAGTTTCAGTGGGATCATGAGAGTTCCTACATTTGTGCAAGCATTTCTTCAGCTAAGGCGAGCAAATCGTCGCGGTCAACATGACCATTGAGCTGAGTGCTGAGATAGGCGCGGACTGTGTCATGGACGTTTTCAGGGTTTGTGGAGACGCCTTCAACGTTGCCGGAGTCGAAATCGCTTCCCTCCGCTTGAATTTCCCTTTCGCTCCACCGGGGGAATATTTTCTCAACGGCATCACGCATAGCTTCTGGGTTGTCCTCGCCTGGCCGGTAGACGATCTTAATCTCAGCTACGGCTCGCTTCGCATCTGGGTAGCGATCTGCCAGGCTGTCAATTTCGGTCTGGCTATGAACGTCAATTTTGTACAGCGGGGTAGCATTTAGCGGAAGCAGAGCAGGTTCTCCCTTGGCCCCACTGGGCTCGACTTCAACCAACACCACACTTTTCTGGTCTTCGGCCTCTGCGAAATCAAAACGGTCAATTGAGCCAGCATAACGTGCTCGGCTGCTTCCACGAATCTCCTGGGGCAGGTGAATGTGCCCAAAAGCCGAATAAGTCCATTCCATCGGCAGGTCGGATGGGTCAAAGATCACATCCTGGGATTCGCTTATGTGGTAGAGGCTGTGGACTCGATTTCCGCGAACGTGCAGGTGGCTTGCCAGCACTGAAGGGTGCTCGGGGCGAACCATTTGCGCCTGGATGCTCCTAAGCCGGTTTACTAGTGGGTCGATTGGCGTAGTGATTGCCATTTCTGCACCAAGGTTTTAGGCGAGCGAATGGGCCGGCGGATACAGGCGCCAGAACCACCTAAAGCGAGTTTGCGCTGGCGACTACGTTGG
>Ga0172375_10011450_pt1 | contig 11297 bp, 13 predicted proteins | sample LakKiv1m_FD_114537 | JGI IMG/M metagenome (GOLD analysis project Ga0172375, IMG submission 114537) | Freshwater microbial communities from Kabuno Bay, South-Kivu, Congo - kab_092012_11.1m | ecosystem: Environmental > Aquatic > Freshwater > Lake | place: Democratic Republic of the Congo... | reverse complement strand
GGGTGCTGGCCGTTGGAGGGACGCTGATCTCTCACCTGGCGCTGGTCACCGCCGTGGACCCACAACCCGCCCGCGCTTCTCGGAAACCGCCGGAACGGTCTGCCTGGATCAAAACCTTGCCATGGAAAATTCGATTGCTCCAGGAGGCACCAATGCACGCCATTGCAGGGGGATGAAAGTTTTGTCAGTCAAGCAGCTCCATAACCTCTAAACTTAAGAAATCAGCCCGGTAGCCCGATAGGGTGGGCATGAGTACATGCCCACCCTATCGATTCGCTAAACCAATGTCATGCCTAACTCAATAAAGAAAAGCGTCTATATCGAGGCTTCGATTCCTAGCTATCTCACGGCGAGGCCAAGCCGTGATGTGAGAGCCGCAGCTTGGCAACAAATTACCAGCCAGCCCGGTAGGGCACGCTGTGCGTGCCTTCCAGGCCGGAAGGTACTACGCGGCTTTCCCGTTGCTTAGCGGGGCCGGTTTGGGTGTGACGGCCATAGGGGCGCCAGCGGACTGGCAGACGCATTGGTAGCAAGCATAAAAAAACCCCTCAGCGATTTTCCCGCCGGAGCAGGTCAATCGAAAGGGGCCGTGTTGCCTGGCATCCTAGTACGATGCTCAAGAGTAATCAACCGCACTAGAGGACTTGAAGCCGCGCTGGAGAAGCTCAACGAGGCGGCGTGGGAGCCGAGCCCTCTCGGCGAACTGGGCGTGAGCCCGGCGGGGGGCTCCGTGCGTCGCCCAAGGGCTGGACGCCTACATGCCAGCGCCAGAAATACTGGCGTTCATCCGTCAATGAAGCGCCAATACCAATAGAACGCCCGACCGTAGATCATCGCAAACCCGGCCAGAATCCCCCACAGGTTGCCGGCGACCACGCTATCAGGATGATCCATAGACAAAGCACTAAATAGGCGATTTCAGAGGCCATCGATGTCAGACATGAAGGTTGGAACCAACGCCCGGCGGGTGACATTCAACCGGTCAAGAGGAACCAGGCATAACGAAGGCAGGCATACCCCACCAGGAGCGCGCCCAGGATCATGGCGAAGAGGTTACCTAGCAGGAAGCCACCCAGCGTCATGGGCAGGCCGATCAGGAAACATAAATTCTCAGTGTGAGCGTGCATAGGCGTTACAACAGACTCCAAACCATCGTCATGACCACCCACAACATGACTCCGATCGTCAGCAGGTATCCGGCCGGGTGGCCCGTCACCACCGCACGGCTAAAGGCCAGCAGAGCTATCAAGGTTAAGAGGACATCCGGCACAACTTGTGCTTGCGCGGGTGGGGCCTGAAAATTCACCCCTTTGGCCGAGCGCGAGGTGCGAGATGAGCAACCATGAGGTGTCCGACGGCTTTTGGGCACAGGCAGAACCGTTACTGGAGCCGTTCAAACGCCGGAAATCGGGCGGTTCGAAGCCACTGGATTTCCGGCAGGTCATGAACGGGATTCTCTACGTACTCAAGTCGGGCTGCCAGTGGGCGCTGCTGCCGCGCTGTTATGGCTCGAAGAGTGCGGTCCATGAGCACTTTCAGCGGTGGGTGGCCGGCGGCGTGTTTACCACGTTGTTCCGCCTGGGGGCCGACACCTACGAAGAACTCTGCGGCTTCGAACTGACTTGGCAGTCGATGGACGGCAGCCTGGTGCAGGCGCCAGTCCGCCAGGCGCGGCACCAGGCGGAGGAAGGACTGGGCCGCAACCCCACCGACCGCGGGCGGAGCGGCAGCAAGCTCCATCTTCAGGTCGACCAGAACGGTCTCCCCGTGGCCGTCATACTGGCCGGGGCCAATGTCCACGACAGCCGACTCGTCACCCCGACGGTGCAGGCGGGCGTCAGCCAGCCGCCCGCGACGGCGGCCCGTCCCAAGCACCTGTGCCTGGACAAGGGCTATGACTATCAGCGGGTCGAACTGGAAGTCGTCGACCTGGGCTACACGCCCCACATCCGCCGGATCGGTGAAGAGCAGCACGTCACCACTACCGGCGAGATCCACCCCGCCCGACGCTGGGTAGTAGAGCGAACTTTTGCCTGGCTCAAGGGCTTCCGCGCCATTCGCACCCGCTATACCTGTCGTGGATCCAACTATCTGGCGCTGGTCCACTTCGCCTGCGCGCTGATTCTGGGTAGGCGCATCGAGGCGGCCTCCAGTTAAGCAGGTTATGTGCCGGATGTCCTCTAAGCAGGTTATGTGCCGGATGTCCTCTAAACATAAAGGCGTGGGCCGTCTCATTCAGCGCAACAGACTGATTATGAACGTCAGCCCGGTAGCGTACCTGTACTGACGATGTGTGTATGCTATACAGGCAGGCAGTACCCAGGAGGCCACCCGATGAACCCAGAGCCGCAAGCAAAATCCGAGCGGATCGACATCCGCACCACCCAGCGCGTCAAGCGCACCTTGCAGGAAGCCGCCGCCGCGTCCCATAAGACCGTATCGGAATTCTTGCTCGACAGCGCGTTGACCCAAGCCGCCGAAGTGCTGGCCGACCGCCGGTTGTTCCTGCTCGATGACACGCAATGGGAGGCCTTTCTCGCGGCGCTCGATGCGCCTGCCGAGCCGATGCCACGACTGGAACGGTTGCTGCGGGAACCGAGTGTGCTGGATGGCGAATGAGGTTCCCGCCTTTTCGCCCGTTGAGAAAATCCGCTTCGACCATGACACCGCCGCCTTTGATTGCGGCAAGGCCGAACTGAATCGGTTTCTGAGCCGCTTCGCTTTCGTCAACCAACGCGCCCACACGGCCCAAACCTATGTGGTCTGCCGGGCCGGTCGAGTGGTCGGCTATTACAGCCTGACCGTGGGCCAGGCCGAGCACAGGCACGCGCCCGAGCGGATTGCGCAAGGCCTGGCGAGCCATCCCATTCCGCTCATGATTTTGGCGCGACTGGCCGTGGATCGTCGGGAGCAGGGCCAGGGACTCGGCGCGGCCTTGCTCAAGGATGCCTTGCGGCGGGTAGCGAAGGCGGCGGACATCGCGGGCATTCGGGCCTTGTTTGTCCACGCCAAGGATGATGAGGCCCAAGCGTTTTATGAGCGATTCCACTTCCGGCCCAGCCCCAGCGATCCCCATCACCTGTTTCTGCTGATGAAAGACCTGTTCAAACTGGTAGGCGGTTAGTGGCCTGATGCGGTTCGCCTCCGCGCACCGCTTCTACGGGTTGCGCTCCCGATTCAGCGCCAGGAGCCGGCGCAGGATGTCCTCGTCCGGCATCGCGGGCGTGTAATCGTCCCAGCCATAGGCGCTCGCAACGGCTTGATCAAGTTTTTCATGGGCCATGACGAGCCAGGCCGGGCGGGTGTTGTAGAGATTCGTCAGGGTCCGCTGTTTGAGGTTGGCTTCATGGCCGGGTTTGGCCACCGGGCGGCGCGGGAAGCCGGCCTGTTCCTCTTCCGGGGTGATGACCCAATCGACCCACTCCGGCGGATTCAGCCAGGCCTCACGCCGGCGGTTGAGGTCGAAGGCGGCCTGCGCAATCGCCTCGGCATGCGGCAGACGGGCGGGGTCGGCGAGGACGGGAATTTGTGGGAGCCGAGCCCCCTCGGCGACACCGGGCGCGAGCCCGGCGGGGGGTGGCTCCGCCCGTCGCCCAGAGGGCTGGGCTCCCACCGGCTGCGTATCGGCGGGCGTCAGACCGGCCGGGAAGGGGAAGGTCTCGAAGGTGGTGGTGGGGGTGTAGCGGGGCCGATCTTCCAGGCTAGTGCCCAGCCGCAGCGACCAGAGTTCATGAAAGCGGGAATGGAGAATGCCGAAGGTGGTGTCGTCGGATCGGGCGATGATTACCAATAAGTTTGCCGGATATATATTTGATGCTAGAAAAACAAAAAATCTATGCTTTGAAACTAATGGAGTTGCGATATATCGAGCATTCAAAGACAATAATGATCGTATCTCATCACCTGATCGCCTAAATAACCACCACTTCTCAGCGGTTCTTTGTTCGTTGTTGCAGCCTAGCGGCGCTTGCATGCTCGCGTAAATATTCATACGGCAATTCAAACAGCGCAGCGTATCCCTGATCTGCCTGGCTGCCAAAATCAATAACATAAATACCCCTTGACCGGTCAGCTATATCCTTACCATTCCGGTACGGATGCAGAATTTTTGCATTGCTAATACCATGAGGATTTGGCGCTTGTAACCAATTTATTACAAACTCACCCTTGATATCGAATGGCCCGCCTTTTTCAAATCCTTTAACTGATATCCCTAAATTTTGTACGAGAGTTTGTGCCTGAGTCATATCCAAACCACCCGTCCCACCTTTGCCGTCGCCACCCGTCAAATCCGCATGAATGACCGCCACCGGCTGGCCGTTGAGGAGAGCGCTACTCTCCTCTTCCCCCGAGAGAGAGGGTGTAAGACGCCCGAAGCACACCAGCGATACCCGCACCGCCGCGCCCTCGTTGATCCAGGGCTCGTCACTCCAGGCGGTGAAGATACGGAGCGAGGTTAGAAGAAGCTCTTCATCACCAGCGAGATCACTCCGGCCAGCAAGATGCCCATCATCCATTTCAGGATGGCCAGGTCGGTCTTGAGCGGCGCCAGCGCCGCGTCCAGATAGGCTTTCGTCGCCAGTTCGTCCTGCGCGTCCGCGATGGCTCGCACCACCGCTTCCGCCTGCTCCGGCGCAAAGCCCGCTGTTTTCAGTTTTTCCACTAATTTCAGAGTGTCGAAAGTGACCATCGCCATGATGATCTCCGGTAGGTCCAGGTAAGAGTGTAGCGGCTACGATCCGTTCCAGCACCTTGCGGTTGGCCCCGCCCCGGATGGAATTGGTGGCCACCAGCCCGGCGGCGTGGCACTGCCCGGCGACGATATGGGCGCGAGCCTTCTCGAACCAGTAGCACACCAGATCGGCGCCGCCGGGCACGCGGTCGCCGTACACGGCATTCAGCGCGTTGAACGTGGCGTCGCCCAAATGTCCGCGCTTCTTGCTACCGCCCAGAAATGGCGGGTTGCCCACGACGACATCGGCGGTGGGCCACTCCGCTTCCGTGCCGTCCGGGTTCAGTAAAGCGTCCCGGTGTGCAATGCCGTCCAGGGCTTGCAGGATGGGGTCGGTGGCGTGCGGGTAGCCGTTGCGGCGGCACCATTGAATATCGCCGATCCAGACGGTGACGCGGGCCAGTTCGGCGGCGTATTCGTTGATTTCCAGGCCGAGGACGTTATGCGGCCCGGTCTGGAGCAGCACTTGCGGCTGTTCAATTCCCAGATCGCGGGCGTCCACCTGGGCGCGCTTTTCGAGGTCGCGCAGGGCCTTGAGCGCGAGGTAGAGGAAGTTCCCCGACCCGCAGGCGGCGTCCAGGACGCGGTAGTCATGCAGCCGTAGCAGAAAACTCTGGTAGGCGTCCCGCGCCTGTTTGTAGGCCTTGGTGCGCTCGCCCTTGCCCTGACCAGCCTGGATGAGAGCCTTGGCGGCGTCCCACTCGCGCAATAGGGGTTGGGTCAGGACCGCGTTGATGAGCTTGCCGATGGTTTCGACATCGGTGTAATGCGCGCCCAGCGGGGCGCGGGCCTGGGGATCGAGTCCGCGCTCGAACAGGGTGCCGAAGATGGTGGGGTCGATGTCGCGCCAGTCCAGGTCGCGGGCGGCGGCATGCAGCTCGGCCAGGTCCGAGCGGTCCAGCGGTGGAATGTCGATGAGCTGGAACAGCCCGCCATTGAACCAGGCAATGTCGTGGTCGCCATACTCCCCGCTAGGGTTGCGCATCGCGGTAAACAGCGTGCTCAGGCGCTTGCGGGCTTTCTCGACATCGCTCCCGGCGTTCTTCAGCAAATCCGCGAACAGGTGTTCGGGCAATAGCCGTTCATCCTCGGCGAACAGGCAGAACAGGCATTGCACCAGGAAGTGGGCCACGCGCTGGCTGCGGTGGATGAGCGGAGTCGTGCGGTGGATGAGCGGAGTCGAATCCCCCCGGGCGCGCATCCGCGCGGCGAGATCGGCAAAGCGGGCGGCGGCGGCTTCGGTGATGGCCTTGAAGGATTTGCCCGGCTTGAGTTTCTCGGGGTCGGTGAAGACCCAGCGCAAGATCTCGCGCTGGTGCGGGTCGATCAGGTCGGCCAGTTGAATTTCCCGGGGCTCGTCCGGGTAGCCGGTGAAGGCGGTATGGATGACGATGCGCTCACGGTCGGAGACGACCAGCAGCGGCGGGTTCTCCAGGTTCAGGGCGTAGTCGGTGAGCTGCTTGAGGGCGGCATCCAGATCGCGGCCCGGCTTCTTGTTCTCCCAGCCGAAACAGCCGCGCTTCCAGACATCGGCCCAGCCTTGCCCGCCGGCGGTCTTTTGCGCGCCGCGCTCGAAGCAGTAGTGGTCCAGATCGCGCGGCTTGTCGACGCCGAGCAGGTCGCAGAGGTCGCAAAACCAGGCCTGCGCCCCGGCCCGTTCGGTGAGGGGGTTATCCTTCCAGTGGGCAATGAATTGTTCGGGGGTCATCATGTATTGATTAGGCTGGGTTTTCGCCCCTGACCTCGGAGTTAGCCTGGTAGTGCTTGCGGTGTGCACTCATGTTGAAAAGCCTCTAACCTGGGCATCGAAGTCGGCCAAGCGGCCACGCACGGCGCTGACGCCGTAATGAAATGCCAACACAGCAGCGTACCCTGATCCATCGCCGCGCTCGCCCACCACGGATTCAGGCGCTTAAGATGCTCTGCAACGTGTTGATCGGATACGTTTTTCACCAGAAATCCAGGTTAAGCACACGTCTCTGTGTCTAACATCAACACGTCGGGCGTCTTTGATTTGGCTGGGGTGGTGATAAGACCAGGCGGCTGTTCATCATGCGAGTCAAATCCCCTCCACCAACTTGCTCAACCGCTTCTGCTCCACGCATTCCTTTTTTTACAGCGCCTCTGGCCACCGGCGGGCGCCGTGATACACGGCGAGAATTTCAATCCGCGCCGACTGTATTCGGTACGGCAGAATGTAGGGGTTATCCGCCATCACCAACTCTCGAGTACCGTCGATGCGGCCTGGGCGGCCGAGTTGTGGGTGACTGCCCAGCAGGGTGACACGCTCACGAATCTGGGTCTGGAGGTGAAGCGCCGCGTGGGGATTATCCTGGGCGATATACTGATAAATCTCGCGTAGATCGCGCCGGGCCGGAGCGGTCCAGACGATCTTCACCGGGGCTGTCCATGCGCCTCGATGAGCCCCTGGATCAGGGCATCCATCTCATCCATGACCGCGTCGTGGTCAATGACTTCGCCACGGTCGGCGGCTTGGATCCCTTCCAGGGTCTTTTCGACTTGCCAGGCATGCACCGCCAAATAATCCTTGATCGCCTGGTTGACCAGGTAATTGCGCGAGCGGTCCAGGCGGGCGGCCAGGGTGTCCAGCCGTTGGGCGGTCATGGAATCGGTACGCACGGTAAAAGCTTCGGTGGACATCGCATGACCTCGGAGTGGTTCGCTGTGGTTCATCTGTAACCATTCTAAACCGGTCCTCACAACCCCTCCACCAACTTGCTCAACCGCTCCTGCCCCGCATGCGTGTAAATCTGCGTGGTGGCGATGCTTTCATGGCCTAGCAGCGCCTGGATGTCGATGAGCTGGGCGTTGTTCTCCAGCAGCCGGGTGGCGTAGGTATGTCGCAGCTTATGCGGTGTGATGGGTTTCTCGATGCCGGCTTTCTCCACCAGCTTGCCGAGGTAATCCCGGGCCGCCCGGGCGGTCATGGGCTTGCCGCCGGGTGACTTGGCGAAGACATATTCACTTGTCGGCTTGCCGGCCAGGCTCAGGGCGAAGACCCGCCCGAAACTATCGGGCACCGGTACCAGGCGCTCCTTGTTGCCCTTGCCGATGACTCGGATCGAGCGGGCCACGCCATCGACCACGCGCACATCCTGCACCTTGAGCCCCAGCGCCTCGCTGATGCGCAGGCCGGTCTTCTGAATCAGCTCGAACAGCAGCTCGTAGCGCTGCCGGATCGCCAGCAGGGCCGCGCGGGGGCGGCCAAAGATCGTGTCCGGGATGTCATCGTGGTTGCGCATGGCCTTGTAGAGCGCGGCCTGTTCCTCCTTCTCCATCCAGACCGGGATGCGTCGCGGCCGCTTGGGCTTCTCGATCAGATAGACCGGGTCGTCCTCGACCAGACCCTGGCGCTTGGCCCACTTGTAGAAGGTGGCGAGACTGGAGACCTTGCGCGCCACGGCGTGAGGGCCGGTCCCGTTGCGGCTGAGGGTGGCGACATAGCGCTCCAGGTCCACCGGCGAGACTTCGCGCCAATCGAGTTCGGCCTCTTTCAGCCAGCGCTCCCAGATGTTCAGATCGGAGCCGTAGTTGTAGCAAGTGGTGTCGCGGTGGCCCTTGGTGTATTTCAGGTAGGCCAGGAACTCCTTGCGGGCCTGGGAGAACTGGCTGAGTTCGGTGATGGTCATGGCGGTTACCAGTGTCGGGTTGGGTCGTCAGGCGGCGTTGGCGTGCCGGTGCGGCTGAGTTGTCCACAGGGCCGTTCCGCTCTCGTTATTGTTTTAAATCTTATATATCTTGTTAGGGTGGCATGGGTGACACCTATTCGCCCGGATAGGTGCCATGGGTGACACCTATCGCGAGGACATAGGTGTCATGTATGACACCTATTTTCGACTTATCCACAGTTTTCAGCGGTTTTTCGGGCGTGGTCCTTGGCCACGATCAACTGCCTGACCTTTTCGCGAAGTTCCGGGTCGACGATATCGCTGATGTTGACCAGATGGTTGTGGCCACCGGCTTGGAGTTGGTTGTGGTCGCCGACCTGAACATTGAGGTTTTCGATAACCAGCCGGTCGATGTGGATGATCTGCGGGGCTTGGTCATCCCCGGTCAGCAGGAAGTGCCGCAATTCGGCCCGCGCCGCTTCGACCGTGGCGGGCAAATAATCCCAGGTCGCCACCGCCGCCGGCCGGCCCTGCGGGTCGGTCATGGTGACCTTCTCGCGCAGCGTGTAGACGTTTTGGCGCCCGTGCTTCTCCCGCGTCAGGTAACCGTTATCTTCCAGCGTTTGCAAGGCTCTGAGCACCTGGCTTTTGCTCAAACCGGCCTTTCCACGAATGGTTTCGATCGCGGGAAAGGCGGCGCCGTTCTTAAAGTTCGTATGCGCCTTGATGACGCAGTAGACGAGAAACACCGTCCCGCCCAGGCGGGCGGCGTCGCCGCTCTCGATCATGGATTTGAAGACGTGGAACCAGGTGGTCTCCGCGCTGAACAGGCTGTCGGCCTCGGTGGCCGCTGGGGGTGTGTCGCTCATGGGGTGCTCCATACGGTTACCGGCGGCTCGCCGCCGATGATTCCAGACCGCCCCCGCTGCCGCACTCATGGGGCGGCGGGCGGTTCCCGAAGGACCCGGTTGCGGTGACTACCACCCCGCTTCCGGAATCCGGCTGACATTTCGGGGCGAGTTTCCGGGGCTACCTAGTTTCCTAAAATTACTATTTTAGCAAGGCTGATCGGGAATGCCGAAAGGGAAATAACTGCAATTTTGGCAAAAATCGCGCTATAACAAACCATCCAAACACACACAGTCTAGCTCGGACGGTACTAAACTTCCTAAAGTTTTTGTTTTAGGCATAAAATACACCTTAACACCCCACATTTGCCAACACCGGCCGTTGTCCACAGAAACTGTGGATAACTGTGTGGGAGGCGGGTGTAATGCCCCAGAACATGGGAAGCGGGGTTCATGGCCAATTTCTGGCCAGCTTTGGGGGTTGGGTGGGCCGCATTGATGCGTGGCCATAAACCGGGAGCGAGAGCGTGATCCACTGCCCGATGCCGGGCGGCCCGCGCGTGACCAGGGCGGTGGTTCCCCCGCTGGCCGGCATTTACGGCTACACTGACGCCTGAAATCGTGCTTCAAAATGATTTGATTCGCATTGAAGCAGTTTGAAGCACTCCGATCATGGAGGTAAGCCATTGATTGTATTATGTGGCGGCGAGAAAGGCGGGACCGGCAAGAGTACCCTGGCCACCAACCTTGCGGTCTGGCTGGCCCATCAGGGCAAGGATGTTTTGCTGGTCGATACCGACCGGCAACTGACCTCTAGCCGCTGGATCGACCGCCGTCATGCCCTCGCCGAGGACGTGCCTATGGTGCGCGGGGCCGAGAAACACGGCAACGTCTACCATGCCCTCCGCGATTGGGCCGCGCGCTACGACGAAGTCATCGTCGATGCCGGCGGCCGAGACTCGGAAGAACTCCGCACTGCCCTGGTCGCGGCCCAGATCGTCTACCTGCCCCTCCGCGCCAGTCAGCCCGACCTCGAAACCTCCCTGCACATGCACGAGCTGGTCTCCCTGGCCCGGAGTCTTAATCCCAGCCTCACCGCCCGCTGGTTGCTCACCATGGCCCCGGCGGGCCATACCACCGACACCGCCGAGGCCCGGGAGGTTTTACGTGAACTGCCCGGCATTCCGCTGTCCGGGATCGTCATCCACGACCGCAAGATATACCGCGATGCCATGGCCACCGGACATGGCGTCGCGGAACTGCTCAACGAGAAGGCCCAGGCCGAAATCGACGCCTTGGGCCAGGAGCTTTACCGCTAGGAGTCGCCATGGCCAAGTTCAGTCTGTTCAGCAAACGCGAGTCCGGGACCGGGAACCGCCCCGGCGGCGCTTCCCCCGAGGTGGACCTCGCCGCACTGGAGGCCTTCGCCGCGGGCGCCCGCGCCAGTCTGGAACCCCTCGCCGATCCCGACACCCCGCCCTGGGCCGGCTACGACCGCCACGCCCCGGCCAAAATCACCCTCTCCATCCGCGTCAACGACTACCACCTGGCCATGATCCGCCACCTGGCCGAGCAAGGCGACACCACCCAGAACCGGCTGCTGCGCCGCCTGCTGCTGCCCGAGATCGAGACCCGGGCGCTGCGCGACCGACCCGCCCCGGCCGAGCCCGCCGCCGAGGACTGATGCCCCCTTGGCTCGCCTCGCGCTGGGAGCGCGACACCCGCTACTACGAACTGCACCTGCGGCAGGACCTGTTCGGCGACTGGGTGCTAACCCGGGTGTGGGGCGGCAAGGGCACGGCGCTGGGACAGATTCGGCATGAGCCGTGCGAGAGTTACGCGGCGGGCGTGGCCCGCCATGCGGCGGCGGAGCGGGTCAGGGTGAAGCGGGGGTATCGGCGGTGGGGTAATTCTTGACAGAAATACTGGGTTGAAAGTGATCGCACGTTATAAGCCCTAACCAGCTAGCGTAACCTGGATGGAGCAATGCGGAATCCGGGGCGATGGTGCCGCCTAAGCCCTGTATTCCGCTGCGCTACATAGGGGCTACTCGCTTTGTGGTGGAGAGGCTATTGTGATGCCCAACGC
>Ga0172375_10011449_pt1 | contig 11297 bp, 14 predicted proteins | sample LakKiv1m_FD_114537 | JGI IMG/M metagenome (GOLD analysis project Ga0172375, IMG submission 114537) | Freshwater microbial communities from Kabuno Bay, South-Kivu, Congo - kab_092012_11.1m | ecosystem: Environmental > Aquatic > Freshwater > Lake | place: Democratic Republic of the Congo... | reverse complement strand
GGCAACCTTCCTATTCCTTTGATGATCCGAAATCCTGAAACAAAGCTTATGAAAGAGCTGGGTTACGGGCAAGGTTATGAGAAATATACCAAGGAAGATTTCTTGCCAAACAAATTAAAAGGGAAGAAATATTTGAAATAATATTATGGAGCTTCCTATTGATAAAATATTCTCAGTCTCGGAGTTCATCTCCTTGCTTAATATTGGGTTGAAGAGTTCAAAAGCTAAGATCGTCGGAGAAGTCGGGGAAGCTAAAGCGGGTCCCACTGGCCACGTCTATTTCACTTTGAAGGACGAGAAAGACCAAAGCATGATGAACTGCATAATTTGGAAATCGAGATACCAGCTGTACGGGGTGAAACTGCAGGAAGGGATGAAAATTATGGCTTCGGGGTATCCTGAGATATATCCTCCTTCGGGGAGATTATCGTTTATAGCCGAGACCATTGAGCTGGCCGGGGAAGGCGAACTGAAGAAACAATACGATGAGCTGAAGAAAAAACTGGAAAAGGAAGGAGTCTTCGCCGAAGAAAGGAAAAGGCCCATTCCCAGATATCCTCAGAAGATAGGAGTTATAACTTCCAAGCAGGGGGCTGTCATAGCCGATTTTCTTAATAATATCGGCAAGTTCGGTTTTAAGATTAAGATGATTGATTCCAGAGTAGAAGGCCAGGAAGCGGTCAGAGATTTATTAGCCTCAATAAAGACATTCAGGAAAAGAGACATAGATGTCCTTGTCATAATCAGAGGGGGGGGATCTTTGGAATCTTTAATGCCTTTTAACAACGAATTGCTAGTCAGGGAAGTATCAGGCTTCCCGGTTCCTGTCATAGCCGGTATAGGACACGATAAAGACGAGCCTCTGGTGGCTTTGGCAGCAGATGCTTCAGAATCTACTCCCACTGCCGTTGCTAATCTGCTTAACGAATCTTGGGAACAGGCTTTACTACTCCTGGAAAGATATGAGAGAGATATTATTGGCCGTTATGAAACGATCTTTGATAACTATAAAGAGATTGAAAATGAATTAAGGATTTCTTTGGGCAATTTCAAAAATGCTCTGTTAAATGCTAAAATCAGGATTAGAGATTCCCTGGATGAATCTTTGTCAGGCTTCAGGACGCTGTTATCTAAAGTTAACCAAAAGGTTATCCAGGCGGAAAAATCTATTTTTCTCAATAATCCTGACCGCCAGCTTCGTCTGGGATACAGTATTGCCAGGTGTAACGGGAAAATAGTAAGGAGAACAGGGGATACCAAGATTGGGGAAGATATAGATGTCAGTGTTTTGGACGGCGTAATAACTTCAGAAGTTAAAAACATTAAAAAACAATAAAGCTATGGCTAAAGATAAACAGGATTCAAAAAATTTAAACAGCAATCTTAAGAAGCTTTCTGAAATTACGGAATGGTTTGATAATCAGGAGGAGATTGACGTTGAAGAAGGATTGAAAAAAGTAAAGGAAGCAGTTTCTTTGATCAAAGAAAGCAAAGGACGATTGAAAGAGATCGAAAACGAGTTTGAAGAGATAAAAAAGGAAATAGAGCCGGAAGAAGAATAAAGGTATTACTGAAATTAGAAATCGCCCTTTTGGGCGGTTTTTGGTTGGGCGGTTGATTTATTTCTTATGATTTGGTAGATAGAAATATAGCGTACCTTTCGGGAGGTTATATCATGGATAAACACAGTGATTTGAAGCTTTGTTTTGCCATATTAGCCGGTTGTATAATTCTTCTTGCTGCAATTTTCCTATATATAGCTAGTTCGTTTAATTGTGTGAGATTCTAGTAGCAGTTTAACAATAATGTTTTTAAGGCTATTCCTGGGCCATTGTAAGGTTCCGGGATTTTTATTTTCACCACTTTCCCGGCCAAGCGGTTTTATGGTAGTATGGGCGCGGAAGATTTTATGGAGAAACAACCAGACCGTAGTTATAATTCGGTAAAAAGTCGCCCTGGGCCAGCCGGGTGATTTTTTGGTAAAATGAAGCCGTGAAAGAATATTTTAAGGTTTAACGTATTAATATACCGGACTTTATGCCTTTAAACGGAGATCAACCGAATAAAACAGACGAAGAATTGGTTGTTTTAACTTTGAAAGACAAGGAAAACTACCAGTATCTTATCCAAAGATACAAAGACAAGCTGATGCGCTACGTGGTCAGATTGTCCGGGGCAAAGACAGAAGATGCCGAAGACATCCTGCAGGAAGTGTTTATCAAGGTGTACCAGAAGCTGAACGATTTTGACCCCTCTCTCAAATTTTCTTCCTGGATTTATCGTATTACTCATAATGAGACGATAGACCATTTGAGAAAATCAAAGACCAGGCCTCAGGTGGTTGGTTTTGAATCAAATCTTATCATTATGGATTTGCTGAAAGCGGATCTGGATATAATAAAGGATATTGATAAGAAATATTTCGCGGAAAATATTGAAAAGATTATCAGCGGTTTAGGCGAGAAATACCGGGATGTGATTATCCTCAAATACAAAGAAGATAAGGATTACATGGAGATCTCGGATATTCTTAAGAAACCGCCGGGGACAGTTGCCACATTGCTGAAGCGGGCCAAAGCCCAGTTGAAGAAGGAAATATTAAAAAACGGCCATTTATTACAAAATTATGTCTGATATCGCCAAAGAAACATTAAAAACAATTGAAGAAAAGAATATCACCCCTGAACCAAGGTGGCATTTTCTGTTTAAGGAATATGCCTTCCGTTTTTTATTTGTGGTTTCAACGATTCTCGGAGGTTTTGCCGTAACCACCATGATTTTCATACTGAACGGATACGACTGGGATATTTATAAATATCTGAATAAAAGCCAGTTTGAGTATATCTTAGCCGCCATCCCTTACTTATGGATAGCCACTTTCATATTGTTCGTGGTTTTGGCCTATTATAATTTCAAGAATACCAGGAGCGGCTACAAGCACGAAGTATTAAAATTGGTTTTAGCCAGCGTTCTGATAAGCATGGCCATGGGCACGATTTTCTTCGCTGCGGGGCTTGATTCGGAAATTCATGAAACGTTTTCAGAACAGGTTCCTTTTTACGAAGCTCTTATCTATGACAAGGATGACATTTGGAACAATGCCGAACAGGGGCTGTTGAGCGGGGAGGTGATGGAGGTGAAAAACAGGCAGGAGTTTATCCTGAAGGACTTCGGGGGCCATCTTTGGCAGATAGACGAGAAGGGGCTGGGAACGACAACCTCCTCCGTCCAGAAAGGATCTGAGATAAAACTGATCGGCGACCTTGACGGTGGCAATATCTTTTTTGTGAAAGAGATAAGGCCCTGGCATTGCTGCGGGGAGAAATAGGCCAGATGAAAGAAAATTCTTTTGTCCGCGTATTAATAGGTGAAAGGCCGAATAAGTAATAATCAAATAATACTATAAAAAATATGTGCCCGTTTCAATAAGAAACAAGGAGGACAATTTAATCGTCATGTATTAACCGAAGCTAACTCGCAGTTCTGCGAGTAAGTTTCGTAGAAAAGGGGCCCGGTGACGGGCGGTTTTTGTTATTTTTGACAAACTGCGAATTTGTGTGTTATAATATTATTGCTAGGGTAGGCTAGCAAACGAATCTTAACCACACCGAGGTATGAGCCCGGGTGGAAAAAAGGAGGATTCTTGAGAGTTCTATTGAAACCAGAACATTCGTCAGAAGAAGGCATAAAGAGGCTGAAGGACGGCTTCTTGCCGCTGGGAGTCAGGATCAGAGAAGATCCGGAGACCGGCAGGAAGTATTTCAATTATGTGTTCCGCCTCTCTACCGACGTGGAGTGGAGGAAGATCGGGTCTGCCGTCGAGGCGGTGAGCAACGTGGTGGTCACCCATTGCGACTTTGTACCGGAGGGTATATACGAGGCGGACGGGATCACGGCCATAGTGATCCTTAAGAGGAACACTATTTCAGGCATTTCCTGGGAGGAGATCGAATTTTACGGGAAGGGTGCCACGCCGGAGCAAATCAGCAACGCGTACGACCGTTTCCGCAAAGGAGATTTTAAACCGGTGACCAGGTGGTCCGGCGGAATTCCCAGCCCCGCGCAATCAGCTGCGGCATAGCGCAATCATCAAAGTCTTCAGCGGCTTACCACGCTGAAGACTTATCCCTAATAAAAATTTGTCTAGGTAATAAGCCAACTCTAATGAGTTGTTTTTTATTGCCAGGGAACTTGATTTTTTATTTATTTAATTTTGAAAATCTATTATAATAAAGACTATGAATAAAAAAATATTAGTTATAACTGGAATAATTTTACTTGTGGCGGGGACAATCACTTTCATTTTTCTTTTTCAATTTTCGGCCCCGCAGGCAAAAGCCGGAAAAGAATCTTTAACTGTGAATCTTAATACTACAGAATCAAAACTGATTCCCAAATTGAAAGAGCAGGGATATATAAAGAGCGAATGGGCCTTTAATTTCGTTTTGAAGAATAAGGGTTGGCAGGGGAAGATTGAGCCAGGAGGATATCTGGTTTCAAAAAGCATGAATGCCTGGCAGCTGGCAGATGTTTTGGTTAATAAGTCCTATCAGAAATGGGTGGTGATACCAGAAGGTTTGAGAAAAGAGGAGATAGCAGACATTATCCAAAAGGGGTTAGCCTGGCCAGACAGCGAAAAACAGAAATTTATTGATAACGGCAAGGAAGGATATCTTTTCCCTGATACTTATTTATTCGGGCTTGATTATTCCGGCCAGGAAGCTGCAAAAAGAATGGAGAACCATTTTAACGAAAAAGCGGCAGATGTTTTTAAAAAGGCTGACGATGGGAATATCAAGAATGACACTTTGGTTGTTTTAGCCTCTCTTATCCAAAGAGAAGCGGCAAATGGAGAAGAGATGCCTCAAATAGCCGGAGTCATCTGGAGCAGGTGGTTAAAGGGTATGCCCTTCCAAATAGACGCAGCCATCCAGTATGCTTTGGGAGAGCCGGGGAATTGGTGGAAGAAGGTTACCACAGAGGATTACAAGATTGATTCGCCCTACAATACATATACCAATAAAGGCAGGCCTCCTGGTCCTATTTGCAACCCGGGACTAGCTGCTTTAAGAGCAGTTGTAGATTCTGAAGAAACGGGTTATCTATATTATCTGCATGATGGAAACGGCCAGATTCATCTTGCTAAAACTTATAAAGAGCATCTAGAAAACATCAAGAAGTATTTACTTAACAATTAAAATGACTGCTTAAAAATATCCGAAAGGATATTTTTCTGTTAGGATTAAGATATGGAAGGTAAAAGAAATCTCAAAGTTGGTTTGGCCTTATCTGGGGGAGGGGGACGGGGCTACGCCCATATAGGCGTCCTTAAGGTTTTGGAAAAGAACAATATACCCATTGATTTTATAGCCGGCTCAAGCGCCGGAGCTTTGTTTGGCGCCCTGTATTCTTTTTTGAAAGACAGCCAGGAACTGGAAAAAATATCTCTCAATAATGATTTCAGAAAGTTTCTTAATTTTATGATTGACCCTTCCTCAAAGGGAGGCTTGATAAAAGGGGACAAGATAAGGAAATATATTTCTGAGGCAATAAATGATGCTAATTTTGACGATTTGAAAATTCCTTTCAAGGTGGCGGCTACGGACTTTGATACAGCCGAAGCAGTAGTTTTGTCAAAAGGAGACGTTTCTTTGGCTGTCCAGGCCAGCGCAGCATTTCCTTTTCTTTTCAAGCCAGTTTTATGGGGAGATAAAACGCTTTGGGACGGAGGCATGTCAAATCCTTTGCCCATAGATATCGTCAGAGAGATGGGAGCCGATATTGTGATCGGAGTGAATTTATATAACAAGACAATGTTTGAGAGCAAGAAGAAATCGAAAGAGAATGCTTACTGGATTTTTGTAAAATCCCTCGGGGCCCTCCAATACAGTCTTGCCAAAGAATATCTAAAGTCGGCAGATGTTGTCATCAACCCTTCCGTTGAAGATTTCGGGTTGATCGGCTTGGATAGTTTTTTGAAGGGAAGGGGCAAAGATTTCATTTTAAAAGGGGAAAGAGCGACTGAAGCTGTATTGCCCGTAATAAAAGAATTAGTTAAAGGGAATTAATTGTTGGCAGGGTTATTCTTTGATACAATAAAAAAATGGAAGAATTGATCTCGAAAAAAGAGCTGGAGGAGTTGATGAAAATCAAAGGAGAGACAAGGGGGACAACATTCAAAGAGGACGAGGATTTTATTTTACAGGAGAGGGGGAAAGAAGGGCTGGAAAAGATGAAACAAGCCCTAACTAAGCTTGGCTGCCCTATAAATCTTGAAGACATACACGGGTGGGAATTCTATCCGGTCTGGCTGGAAGCGGTAATGCTGCTGCTCATGAAAAGACTTTTGGGCTTCGGGGACGATAAGATTGAAGAGTGCGGATTTTTCGGGTCAAGAGCCTCTTTCATTATAAAGGTTTTTCTTTCCCATTTTGTTTCAATCAAGATGTTCGCCAAACAGGCTCCCGTGATGTGGAATAAATATTATACGCTGGGTTCTTTGAAGATAAAAGAGCTTAGCGAAGATAATAGACAAGCGATCATAATAGTAGAAGATTTTTGTCTTCATCCGCTCCATTGTTTGCAGCTTAAGGGGTATTTCCGCGGAATCCTTGGCATGATTGTCAGCCAGAAGGCAACCTGCGAGGAGATAAAATGCGTTCACAAAGGGGACGAATACCACGAATTTTTAATTAAATATTAATTATGGAGAAGAATGCCGAAAAGAAGAATCCTGTCTCGGAAAAAGAGTTTAAGGAAATGATGGCAACCAAAGGAGAGACAAGGGGAGTAACATTCAAAAATTACGAAGGTTTTATTTTACAAGAGAAAGGGAAAGAGGGGGTGAAAAAAATGGAAGAAGCTTTGGCTCAGCTTGGCTATCCGATGAAATTTGGAGAGTTGCACGGGTGGGAATTCTATCCGTTGGGGCTGGAGGCGGTCATATTGGTGTTGATGAAAAGGCTTTTTGATTTCGGGGACGATAAAATTGAAGAAAGCGGGTTTTTCGCATCGAGGGTCGGTTTCATCATCAAAATTTTTCTTTCCCATTTCGTTTCAATGAAAAAGTTCGTCGAGCAAGCTCCTGTGATATGGAGGAAATTTTATTCGGAGGGAGTTTTAGATTTAAAGGAGCTCAATGAGGAAAAAAGGTATGCGATTGCAACTGTCAGGGATTTTCCCCTTCATCCGCTCCATTGCATTCAACTCATAGGCTATTTGCGTGGCGTCGTTGAGATGATTACCGGCGGGAAGGTAACCTGCGAAGAGACAAAGTGTTTTTTCAAAGGGGACGGATACCACGAGTTTATTGTTAGATATTAGTATGGAACAAATAATTGAAAAGGAAGAACTAAATAAGCTGGCCAGAATCAATGGAGAGGTCAGAGGAATAGCTTTAAAAAGCCATGCTGATTTTATTCTCCAGCAAAAAGGGCAGCTTGAGCTGGATAGACTGGAAAATGTTCTGGCCGAACTGGGTTATCCCATAAAGTTCAAAGAAATAAAAAACTGGGATTTTTATCCGATAGGGACAGAGATCGTTGAGATGCTGGCTATAAAACGCCTTTTCAATTTTGAAGACAAGAAATTTGAAGAGATAGGAACCTTCGGATCGGTAGGCTCCTTTATCATGAAGCTTTTCATGAGATATTTCAGCTCAATGAAGATGGTGGCAAAGCAAGCCCCTGAAATGTGGAAGAAGTATTATACGGTAGGGGAATTAAAAGTTAAGAAGCTGGACGAGAAGGAGAGATATATAATTTTGACAGTTGAGAATCTTTTTCTCCATCCCATTCACTGCTTCCATCTCAAAGGGTTTTTCTCAAGCGTTGTCCAAATGGTGGTTAAAGCAAAACCCAGTTGCGAAGAGACAAAATGCGTTCACAGGGGAGATCTTCTCCACGAATTCGTTATTAAATGGTAAATTAAACTATGGATGAACAAAGCGAATTTAAAGATATTTTAACCAGGGTAAGGGCAACTTTCTTGCTAAGAGAGGTTTTGATATTCGTGTTTACCGCGGTTGTTCTGGTTTCTAAGGTCACAGGCACCCTTTTCCATACGGTTAACGCTACAGCCCTTATTGCTATTCTTGTGGTCTGGCTTTTGACCGGATTTTTATTCAGGATTCTGGTTAATAAACAGAAAATCTCTTCTGGGGTCGGTAATTTGTATCTCATTTATCTTTTGCTTATAGAGCTTCCTTTGCTGACGGCCATAATTTATAACGTTGGGGCGATAGAATGGATGGGTCCCATTTTCTTTCTGTTCCCCATAGTTTATTCAGCCATAATTTTCCCCAGAGGAAAGGCCCTTCTTGTCTGTACAGCAGCCAGTATTTATTATTTGGTTATGGTCCTTTTCATGCATTTTAAGGTTGTTCCCTACGAATATTCTTTTATCGCGAAATTCGGTCCCCAGGAATTGAGAAATTATCTTATAGACAGCGTTTTTTTCGTGGTGGCTGTTTTTTACGGGATAGGACTGAGCGCCAATCTTTTCAGCGGTATGCTCATGAAAAAAACCGCGGAGCTGGAAGACACGAAAGAAAAACTGGAAGAGGAAAGGGGATTTCTTGAGGTCAGAGTCAGGGCCAGGACAAAAGAGCTGGAAGAGATGGCTAAAAGCTTAGAAGGCAGGGTTGGAGAAAGGACAAAGGAAATCAAGGAAAAAATGGCTGAATTGGAAAAATTTCACGAGTTGGCCGTGGGCAGGGAATTAAAAATGGTGGAGTTGAAAGAACAATTGAAAGAAGCTGAAGAAGGGCTGAAGAGGATAAGAAGCAAAAAGAAATGATGGATTTTTTAAAAAATATGGGCAGCTCCGAAATGGAGCTGTTTTCTCTTGCCAGTATAGTAGAGACAGTATAGTATATAGGAATGAGTTTTTTGGCCAAGAAAATAAGCTGGTGGAAAGCGGTTTTGGTGATATTCGCTTTCATCTGCTTGACTATTTTATTAGAAACATTATTAATAAGGTAATACGTTTATGACAGAATATTTGACTCCGGCTGGGCTGGAGAAATTGAAAAAGGAATTGGATTATTTAAAGAACGTCAAAAGAAAAGAAGTTGCTGAAAAGCTTAACTATACAGCTTCTTTTGGCGATCTTTCAGAGAACGCAGCTTACGACGAGGCTAAAGACGCCCAGGGGTTTTTGGAGGGTAGAATTGCTGAATTGGCGGAAATAATTTCTGCGGCAAAATTGATTGAGAGGAAAAAGACAAATGAGGTCCAGGTGGGTTCTACTGTTTTTCTTTCGTCTGCCGGTCAAAAAGAAAAATTCCAAATCGTAGGTCCCGAAGAAGCGGACATTATGAGTGGCAGAATTTCTTATCAGTCTCCTTTGGGCCAGGGTATTTTGGGAAAAGCCAAAGGGAACAAGGTGGTTATCCAAACTCCGGAAAGTAAAATAGAATACAAGATTGTTGAGATAAGCTAGTTTCGGCTTGATTTTTTTAATGTTTTATAGGCTGTTGCCGGGTTGGAGTTTGAGGATAAAAAAATAAAAAGAACAAAAGGCGTTTTCTCTCTGAGAAAAGGGCATCTTTGTTGAGCTTGGAGGCCCTTTTATTTTTTAGCTTGATTTTTTAAAGGAATAAGCGTAGCATAAAAGCAGAGTTGTTTTTATTCAATATTACTGGCATGATAAAAAATATTACAAAGCAGCGTTTTCTGGACAACCTGAGAGAGGGGACTTCTCCGGCCGAAAATCATAACTCCCAGAAACAGCAATTTCTGTTAGAGCACAACAAGCTGTCTCCTTTAAGCCTGCAAGCCACAACAGGCCTGCTTTCCGTTTTTAGAACGAAGAAAGCATCTCTTTTTAAAGATGACACTTGGCCGATAGACAAACTTCGCAGACCTTTTGTTTTGTGGCTCACTTCTCTGACTTCGAAAGAAAGGGAAGACCTTGGCATGGAAGATAAAACCCGGGTTAATTAACACATATATGAAGAACAAACATAATCCCAATGCGTCCAGAAATAGAAAAAGGAGTAGAAACTTCAGGAAAAAGCACAGGAATAAAGTCTCAGGCAAGCAGAGACATAGTGATTCTTATTCTAAAAGATGATATTTAGTCAGGTAATCTATTGAAGCCAGCTGTTGAGGTCGATCCTCAACGATCTGTTTCTGCTTTTTAGGGCTTGATTTCGGGCCGAAATCCGGGGTGGAAAAACAGGGATAAATTTAAAAAATTGGCGGTTGTTTTTCGCTGGTGAAATAGTCGGTTCTGGCAGGTTAACCGGCAATATTTAGGGTCTGGATTCAGCCGAAAATGGGAGGCTGTTTTTGCCTGAAATTCGTCCTGGAAATACGTTAAAATGCGGTTAAAAAGTTTTCCACAGCTTGCCATTTGATAAAGCTGCTTGATAAATGATAATATATATTAAGCGTTGAAATACAATTCACGTACAATTCAGATTAATACTATTTTTTGTTCCAGGTTTTTGTGTTAAAATGATAAAATACTGAAGCAAAAAGTAAGCTTGCATTAGTTGGGTTGGCAATGAATAATTATTCGTGGTAAAATTATCCGAACCAGATACAAATGACGATTGTTAAAAATTATAAAGGAGGAAAATTTTTAAATCACCTTCTAAAAACTAAAGGTCGAGATATTTTTTTAGTGGTGGTTTTTTAATTTTCGAATCTTCAAATTAACTAAAATCAAAAGTTAAAAATAATACAATTAATAAAAATAAATAAAAAATAATATATATGAGCACAATAAAAATAAATATGAAAAAAATAAATTTATCTAAATTGGGAATTCTTGCTTTGGCGGTTCTAGCTATCGCTGGAGGGGTTTTTATTTATAAAGCCCTTGCTGTCGTTTCGGCAGTTTCAATAACAAGTCCGACCGCAGGATCTCCCGCATATGTGCAATCAGGTGCTTCTCTTTCTATAGATTTTGATGTTACTGCGACTAGTACTGATGCTGGAGATACGTTAGTTAAAATTTGTAATACAGGGGAGACTACTTGCATACAAGATCAGGCTGCCCGTGCTATCGGAGAATTCCAAGACGGGGTAGCATCATTATCTCAGAATATAATAGTGAGTGGCTTGCCAGAAGGAATATACAAATTAATCGTATATGCTCGTCAGCCATCGTCTGGCACATGGGTTTCTGATACGGAAGTAGGAGCTGTTGTCGTGGACAATACTGAGCCAACCGGCTACAGCGCTACCTTTGACACTGACTACATTAATAACAGTGCATCCACCTCTGCTTCTTTCACCTTTGCAGGTGCTGAAGTAGGAGCAGAATATACTTATTCAATTACTGACGGC
>Ga0172375_10011448_pt1 | contig 11298 bp, 17 predicted proteins | sample LakKiv1m_FD_114537 | JGI IMG/M metagenome (GOLD analysis project Ga0172375, IMG submission 114537) | Freshwater microbial communities from Kabuno Bay, South-Kivu, Congo - kab_092012_11.1m | ecosystem: Environmental > Aquatic > Freshwater > Lake | place: Democratic Republic of the Congo... | reverse complement strand
TTTTTCTAGCACCGTCTTTGGGACTTCTTCTGGGTTGGCCAAAGATTTTACCGGCAGTGTTTATCTCTTTTTCACTGGGAGCTGTTGTTGGTATCGTCCTCATTATCGTTGGTAATAAGAAATTGAGCCAGTATTTGCCTTTTGGTCCATTCCTCATTGTTGGAACACTGATTGCTTTGCTCTGGGGAGGACAGATTTGGAACTGGTATATGGGGCTTCTTGTTTGACATTTGGTTTGAATTAAAGCAAAATGAACTTGTGAAAAGAATTAATCATGGTTTTACATTAATTGAGCTAATTTTGGTAATCGCTATTATTGGTATTTTGGCTGTTGTAGGTATCGGATCTTATACTCAGGCATCAGTAAAGTCACGTGATACTCAGAGAAAAGGTGACTTGAACCAAATTGTTAAGGGTTTGGAGTCATTTAACATTGAAGTGGGTAGATATCCAGCTGATGATGAAAATGGAAATATACTATGCCCTACATATAATGAGTCTACGTCTCAGGTTAGTGATACAAACTGTTTTAAAGCCCTGACTGCTTCTATTGGAGATTCAAATATCAACGTTTCAAGTAAAAGATACACGACTTCAGTGTTTATCTCAAAGCTACCAACAGACCCTGATCACAATCGAAAATATTATTATGAGAGGACGGCAACAGGATTTTCTTTGTACACTTCTTTAGAAAATCCTGAAGATCGTGATATTGTGGCCGATGAAGATGGCCAACCAACAGTGTGGGATATAAACTGCGGATCCGGAACGAGCACTTTTTCTTGTAACTATAAATTATCTGATTCGGGATTAGTAAGAGTAAAACAATGATGAAACAAAAAGGATTTACCTTAATTGAGCTTTTAGTAACGATGGGGATTATCGCGGTTCTTACTGGTATGGCGGTTTTTAACTTTAATCAATCTAGAATGAGAGCTCGTGATGTTCAGCGAAAAAGTGATTTGAGTCAGCTGGTGAAGGCCTTGGAGTTATATAAAAATGATAATCGTACCTTCCCTGAAAATCCTAGCTACCCAGTTCCTGACGAGACTGTAGTTCAGACTGAACTTCTTAATGGTGAGTATATACAAGCCTACTTTGTGGATCCAAAAGGAGCCGATTGGCAAAATTATCGATACAATACCTTAGAAGGAAGTACAAGGCAGTATTGGCTGATGGCTTGCTTGGAGAATACATCTGACAGCACTAGAGCTACAGCTGATCAGTGTGTTCGTTTTTACAATGGTAGAGGCGATCCAGATCAATGCCAATGCGGTGGAAATGATAATTTTAATTATACAGGAGCTATGTATGTAATTAGTAATCCATAATATGAAAAAAAACGCTTTTACACTTTTGGAACTTTTGGTAGTTATCGGAATCATCGGGATATTAGTTGCTTTGGCAACTGTGTCATATTCAAAGACTCAGTCTGCGGGACGTGACTCAAGACGAAAACAAGACATGATTTCAATTCAAAATGCCTTGGAGCAGTATTACTCGGCTGAAGGATATAGATATCCTGCGGCTACCTGTAATGAAGCGGAAACAGATTACTTAAGAAGCACTTGGCCAACAGACCCTGATGGTACTGGAGATTATGTATATACAGAAAGATGTTCGACTGATGCATACTGTGTGTGTGCTTTGCTTGAGCGTGAAGGGACGGGAAATGCTGATAGTGCAGGTAGTGTGATTTGTGATTTTGGTGGGGAAAATAATTATTATTGTGTAGGTAATCTTCAGTGATATGAAACAAAAAGGGTTTACATTTATTGAGCTTTTGGTCGTCATTACTATTATTGCCGTCGTCTTTGCTTCGGGTGTGGTGTCTTATACAGCTATTAGTAAGAACTCTCGTAATGCGAGAAGGGGGGCCGATTTGGAGGCAATTCGTCAGGCTTTGGAAATGTGTAGATCGATTGATGGTGAGTACCCAACAAACATTACGACTTCGGTTACTTGTCCCCTATCTGATCCAACTATAGTAACTCTGACTAGTACTCCATTGGACCCTCGTCCTTGTGAAGGATTTGAAGATGGTGTTTATAGCTATGTTTCCGATGGAAGTACCTATACACTGAGAGCCGACTGCTATGAAGAAACTCCGAAAACTGTTACCAATCCATGAGATTTATGAAACACAACGGCTTTACATTTGTTGAGCTAATTGTTGTGATTACAATAATAATTTTATTATCAGGAATGGGACTGGCTGCTTATTTTCGATTTAGTCAGAGACAGGCAGCCATGAATGATGCAAGAAATTTTGCAACAACTCTACGACGTGTTCAAGCTATGGCAAAAAACTTAGTTTATCCTGAAAGCTGTGTAAGTGAGCTTACTGACTATCAAGTATTTGTGGATTGTACAGATTATGACGAGAACTGCCATGAAATTAGTGCTCTGGCCTCTTGTAAGGACTCTGGAGGGGTACCCATTACGGTGTCTGTGATAGATAAAGAGAGAGTTTTATCAAAAGCATCATTTTCTGATTATTTTAATATCATTTTTTCTGCTGGCACTGGAAGTATTGATCCGATCGGTGAGTTTCCGATTAACAATACAAATGACCCATACACTGTTGTGATGAAAACTGATGTGAATGGCAATATTAGTACTAAAGAGTATGAAGAGTATCCATAGTCCCCTATCTGGTCAGTCTTTGATAGAAATTGTTGTTGCTGTTGGAATTATGGCAGTTGTCCTTGTTGGCGTGTCGGATCTTATCTCAAGATCGTTGGGATTGGCAAGCTTCCAAAAAAACAAGAACATCGCAGTAAATATCGCTCAGAATCAAATTAATCATTATCGACTGTTAAAAGATCAAGAGCCGACGAGTTTTTTTACGACAAACGTTCAAGCTCTTTATGGAGATTGTGTAGGAGATGATTATGATTCTTCAAAATTTGAGTGTACTATTTTGTATAGTATTGAGACAAACGATATTGATGGATTACCGAGCTCGATAAGAATTAATGTAAATATTAAGTGGCTCGATGGTGAAAAAGAGATTAATACTAAACTATCTCAATTACTAGCAAAGCCTACAAAATGAATAATCATTCATCAGGATATACATTAATTGAGTTAATAATGGCTGTATCACTCTTGCTTTTGGTATTGGTTGGCGGAACTATGATTTTTTATCGTAGTTTTCGATCAAGCGGAGTGAGTGATGTCCAAGCCTCACTTAATACAAGCCTTAAGACCTTAGATGAGATGATAGAGAGAAGTCTGCGCTTTGGTGAAGTTATCTGCGTTGGAGATAATAATTTTCGGGAAGAGTGTCTCGCGGCATCTTCTGCTGTCGGAATTTCAGGTAGTGTTCTAGTAGTTCGAGATCCGTCTGGAAGTGTGGCCACCTATTCCTTTATTGATGGAAAGGTGTCATCTACTTCAGGAGTTATTATTAGTAACCCTGAGATAGAGATTACAAGATTACAGTTTACTTGGTATTGTAGGTCCGGAGTTAATGATAAGATGAATATACTTATAGAAGCTCGATCTAGAAATAGTTCTGTAGAAGGTTCAGAAGCGAGTTTTGTTAAGGATATTAATTTACTTAATAGTGGAATAAACTAAACGAAAATGAGTAAACACAAAGGTCAAGCTGCCTTAGTTTTGGTTTTGATTATGACTGTAGTGTCTGCTCTGGCCGTTTCCTTGGCATCTAGATCGACTGTTGACACAAGAATCCAGCAAACAGAGTCCGAGAGTGTTCAGGCCCTATTATTTGCACAGACTGGATTGGAGCAAATGATTGTTAATCCTGATATTACGAGTACGGAACCTGACGATAATTATTTAGCTGTAAAAACAGACGTAGGAATGGAAGGATTGTCGACTGAAAGCGTTGGTCAAGGAACTTCAATTGAGCTGAATTTGGAAGGGGCGAGTGCGAGTCTAACTGGATTTAGAGTTTATTGGAAGCCAGACTTGGATAATGCCGGTCAGCAGCCATCAATTGTGGTATCTCTAATTAATGATTCTGGAGAAATAACAGACTACGCATATGCCTATGTGGCGGGAAATGGTTTCTTAGTAGCCGAAGATGGTGTTTCAGAGGGGTATGAAAAAAGAACGCCGGTAGTAAATATATCAAGTAGTGTTGCTAAGGTTAGAATTACAGTATTAAAGACTCCGTCTCTATTAAAAATTGTTCCTGTTGGAGCCATAGGAGCTGCGTTCCCATCACAGATAAAAAGCATAAAGTCAGTTGGTACTGTAAGCTCAGGTGATAATACTGTTAAGTATGGTTTGCAGTATGATGAGTCTACGGCTGATTCGGTCCCTGCTGTTTTTGATTACGCATTGTTTTCTGGTGGAAGTATTATTCAGTAAGGTATACTAAATATAGTATGTCTGCCCACTTTGGTTTAGATATTGGTTCAACTAGTATAAAGATTGTTAAGTCTGACGGAAAAAAGATTTCCAGTATTGTTGTGGCAACTAATTCTTCGGGAAAAAATCTGATGGGCATGTCAAATGCAGAAAAAATTGCTTTAGCAGATCAGATAAAAGATCTTGTAAAGTCGACAGGGTTGAGGGGCAAAAAAGTGGTCGCATCGATTCCTGAGTCATTGGTTTACTCAAGAGTGATGAAGTTTCCAGTAATGTCTTCTCCAGAACTGGCAACTGCAATTAAGTGGGAACTTGATCAGTCTGTCCCCTTTCCCCCTAATGAAGTTGAAACATCATGGGCAATCTTGGAAAAACCTGACAAGTTAAGAGGAGACGAAAAAATTTCTGTATATGTGGTGGCTGTACCGACTCCTGTATCCGACGCTTATGTTCAGTTATTGGAGTTAATTGAGCTTGAACCTATGAGGCTTGAGAATGAGATTCCTGCTTTGATTCGTGCGTTTTCTGGTGTTCTATCAAACACAAATCCTTCGATAATTGTTGATATCGGAGCTAGTGGAACGGGACTTATGTTGGTGGGGAAAGAGAAAATATTTAGCAACTATTATCTACCATTCGGAGGATCAGTTTTAACAAAATTGGTTGCTGATGCTTTTGGTTTGCCACTTGATCAGGCCGAAAGTTATAAGAGAACATATGGAATGGTTAAAGATCAGCTAGAAGGTAAAATGTTTACTGTTTTGAAACCGGCGATTGATAATCTATCTGGTGAGATTAAGAAAATGATTATTGCCTATCAAGGAGAGTTAAAAGATTCTTCTGTTGGTAGAGTAATCTTATCTGGTGGAGGAGCGTATTTAGCAGGACTTGTCCCCTATTTGTCTGAAGTCTTGGAGGGTGTTGAGATTGTAATTGGAGATTCATTTTCTGGTTTAAGTGTGGATCAAAAATATAAGTCTCTTGGACCTGTATTTGCGATTTCTTATGGTTTATCGACGGACATTTCATGATCAACGTAAATCTAATTAGCAAAAAAAGTCGTGCATATAAGGGCAAAAACTGGACAAGAATTGTCGTTCTTTCTTTGTTTGGATTGTTTGGACTTTATTTTGTGGGAGTTACTTTGTTTATAGTAATTGCGATGGCGGTTACCTCGAGTAATATAAAAAAAACGAACGCTGAGTCAGCTTCGATATCGAGTATTATGCTCTCAAACAACGAAAAGCTAAGTCGTTTTGTACTGACAAAAACTATCTTGACAAAAATTACAAACTTAGAAAAAGAGAAGTTTCGCTATAAAGATTATCTGGATCAGATAAGTTTGTTGCTTCCGGAAGGATCTTTGTTAAACACTGTGGATTTTGCTAACAAAGGCTGGATTTCTTTGTCTGTAATATCAGATGATTTATTTGCCTTAAGCTTGTTGGAAAGGTCACTTCAAGATAAAGACAACTGGGTCGGTAATAAGTATTTTTCTGGTGCTTATATTGAGTCAGTAAATCGCACAAAAACCAACACTTACATAACTCGTTTACAACTAGAACTTAAAAAATAATGGCTGAAAATAAAATCATCGGGTATAAAAATATATTTGGATTTGTTCTCCCTGATTGGGTTGATGAAGCTACAATCCGTTTACTAGTTACATTTTTGTTATCTTCGGCTACCATGTTGTTTGTCTTAATTTTTTTCATCTGGCCAAGATTTGAAGACTTGGCTAAAAAAAGAACGGAACTTGAGAGAGGAATCGAAAAACTAGCTTCTTTAAAAAACTCAAAACAGGGTTTTGATAAATTGAGTGAACAGATTCCAGAAGAAACTCAGACGCTAGTTCTATCTGCTATCCCTCAAAGTTACTCACCAGAGAACGCCGTATTTCTCCTAAGAAAAATTGCAAGTGAGACTTCAGGTGTATCGATTGTGTCTTACAAACTACCATCTGGAGTGCTATTTGAAGGGAATGATAAAAAGGCGACAGAAAAAGAAGAAACCGACATGGTAACTTTTTTGAACTACCCTATTAGATTGGTGGTTACTGCTCCAGTAAACTCACTGCTTGATTTTATTAAAAAGGTGGAGACCTCTCTTCCTTTTGGTATGGTGTCGGATGTTGGTATGCAGGAAATTACAAAGCTAGCTAAATCAACAACTACAAAGTCTATTCAAATGGAGATTGAAGTTATGTATTATCAAGCTTTGGTAAATACGGTAGATATTTCGAAAATCGATCAAATATCACCTCAGGACTTAACTTTAGTAAAAGCCCTCTCAGGATATACCAAAGTAGGCACTTTTGGCGGCAGTGATGTAAGTCCTGTGAGTGACCCAAACGGTTTATCTGGAAGTTTGTTTGGATTCTAAAAAAACAACTCCCCAAAGAGAGTTGTTTTTCTAATAAACTTAGTTACTTATTCTTCTGTTTTTTCTTCCTCTTCTTCTTTTTTCTCTTCAATTGCCTCAGCAACTTCTTCGAGAGCTTCCTCTTTTTCTTCGACGAGCTCTTCTGGAGTTTCTGTTTCAAGATTTTCTTCGACTGATTCTTCTGTCTTTTCTGGTTTTGAGGAACCATCTTCTAATAAATCGACAATAGCTCTTGTTCCTTTTTGGATGGCGGCGATTCTGACAATTTGACGAATGGATTTGATGACTTTTCCTTCTTTTCCGATAACACGACCAACGTCTTCTGGATCTACCTTAATTAGATATTTAGTAGCTTCTTTGTCTTCGGTTTGTTCTTCGGTAATAGTGACACTTTCCGGGTGATTAACGATGTTGCTAACGATGTACTCGATTAGTTGTTTCATTTTATTTAACTAATTTTCTAATGGTGTCTGTTGGCTGAGCTCCCTTGTTTAGCCATAATTGATAATTTTCTTTGTTCAATTCAACTTTGTTTTCGGCATCGTGGGGGTTATATGTTCCTAGGGTGTCAATAACCTTTCCTGATAGTTTGGATTTGTCTTCGGCAACCACGATACGATAGAAGCGTTGATGTCTTTTACCGGTCGGTTGTAGTTTGATTTTTAGCATAGCGATATTATATCAGCTCTATGGCCCTTTTAGCAGCATTTTGCTCTGCATCCTGCTTGCTTTTGCCTGAACCTGTTGTTAATTCTTTGTTGTTGACGATTACGGATACTTCAAAAGTCTTGTCGTGATCTGGCCCGTACTCCTTAATTGTTTTGTATAGTGGCGAGGTAAAGCCCTTACCTTGAACTTTTTCTTGAAGAATTGACTTGGCATCTTTTAGCTGATCTTCACTAATAATGTTTTCGGCATTTGGCTGAATAAAGGCTGTAAAAAAGTGATTGGCTGCCTCTATACCACCATCGAGATAGATGGCTCCCATGAGACTTTCAATGACATCTTCGAGAATAGATGGATTATTTCTACCTCCAGTAGATTCCTCCCCTTTACTCATATTGATGAAAGTATCTATTCCGTGTTCTTTGGAAATCTTTGAGAGAGCTTCTGTTCTGACTGTTGCTGATCTGGCTGCTGTTAAGTAGCCTTCCATTTTGTTTGGATACTTGTTGAACAAGTATGTAGAAATTATCATCTCTAGTACTGCATCTCCTAAAAACTCGAGTCTTTCGTAACTTTCTGTAACTCCAGGCTCATTTAAACATGAGCGATGAGTAAGTGCTTTGCGCAATAGTCCTTCATCTTTGAATGTGTAGCCAAGAAGGCTTTGAAGTGAGTTAAGGCTTGGGCTGGTCATCTGTATTTTCGGATCTTCCGGTGAGTGTTATGGCTGAGGCTAAAGCGCCATTTACAAAACTTGAGCTAGTTTTGCCACCATATCGCTTGGCAATCTCAACAGCTTCGTCAATAATAACTTTGGTGGGTGTTTCTGTTTTGAATAAGAGCTCATAAACGGCCTGTTCTAAGACTGCCAAATCAACTCTATTGATCTGAGAAATGGGCCATTCAGGGGCACATTTTTGGACAATATCGTCGATTTTTTCAATATTTGCTTGGATTTTGTCGATTCTTGATGGGTGATCTGGCTGTGAGGTAAAACCACCAGCAAAAAGAGACTTGAAAACAGCAATTCGTTTTAGGTGTCTGGGATCTTGGGCAGATTTCACAGTATTTTATTTAGCTTTACAAACTGGACAGGCGAAGTGAGACTTTTTCAAATTACCACATTTTTTACAGGTAATCATCTTGGGTTCTAGAAGATGGATTTGAGAACGTCTGGCACCTTGTCTGGCTGTTGAAAGTTTTCTTTTTGGTGTAGCGGCCATATTATTTTTTTATTATTAATGTTACTTGCTCTATTTTAGCAAGTTTCGAGCTTGCTGGCAATCTGTAGAGCAACTTTTGGTGAGTTTGATACCAAGACTTTTGCATATCCCTTCGCAATCAAAAATAGTTTTTTGGACCAGAAGTATTTTAATCTTGTGGCTAAATTGCCGTGTTGTTTTGTTCCAAATACTTCACCTGCACCCCTTAATCGAAGGTCTTTTTGTGCCAAAGTTAGTCCGGAGTTGTATTTTTGTAGTAACTGGAGTCTTTCAGTTTCTTCTTCGTCATCATTTGAAGGAACCAGAAAACAGTATCCTTGTTCTTCTCCTCTACCCACACGTCCTCTCAACTGATGAAGGCTTGCCAGCCCAAATCTTTCGGCAGAGTGAATAATCATAATGTTGGCAGTCGGAATATCGATACCTACTTCAATAAGTGATGTGGCGACTAATACTCCACTTCCCTGTTCTTTAAATGTGGCTAGTATTTTGTTTTGATCTTCTGGCTTCATTTTGCCATGAATCGAAAGGACGGGATATTTATCAGGAATTATTTTTTGGTAAAATTTTGAGATTTTTTCGACTGAAGCAACTCCAGTTTCATGATCATCAATATTTGGACAGACTACAAATATTTGACTTCCTTTTGAAAGCTGCTCTGCCAGCCACTCTGGACTTTTTTTAAAGTGAGTCGGTGAGTATACATAGGTTTTTGTGGGAAGTCTGTTTTGCGGTTTGTGGACAATATTACTAATACTGATATCGCCTAGTAATCCGAGAGCGACTGTTCTTGGAATCGGTGTCGCCGAGAGATTGAAGAGGTGTGGAATTGGAGTTCTTGAAAGAAGCTCATCTCTTTGCTTTACGCCAAACTTGTGCTGTTCGTCTATCGCCACAAAGGCCAGAGGGAATTTCATTTTTGGCGGAAGAGTTGTTAGAAGTGAGTGCGTTCCGATAAACACTGAAGGCTTGTCAAAAATCAGTTTTTCTTTTGAAGAGCCAGTAAGAAGCTGAATATTATTTGAAAAAAGTGAGAGATTAGAAAAAGTTTTGTAGTGTTGATTTGCTAGAATTTCTGTGGGTGCAAGTATTGCGCAGCTGTAGTTGTTTTCGAGACATTGGTTCGCAGCAAACAACAAGGTGGCTGTTTTCCCTGAGCCAGTATCTCCTTGTATCAGTCTGTGGGTAAAGTCTTTTCTTTTTAGGTCTTTGTACAAAGCGGATACTGTTTTTTCTTGGTCAGGGGTGAGTGTAAATGGTAGTTTTTGAGTAGTTTTATTTGTAATTTCTTCCTTAATATCTATGGAGATTGAGTCGCCAAGATTATTTAGTTCTACTTGATTTTGGATATTGATTCGAAGATGTTCATTAAAAGATAGTCGACGGTCAGCTTTGAAGCGATATTCTTTGGTTTTTGGGAAATGAATATATTGATATGCTTCTTCAATTGACAATAAATGATTATTGTTCAAAAAGTCTGTTTCGATGGGATCAGAAATACTAATTAACGGTAGTGTCTGATGAATTTTTGTTCTTAGCCATTTGGAAGTAATCCCTTCTGTTAATGGATAGATTGGCACAAGCCCGCCAGTGTTTATGGAGGGAGTACTCCCCTCTTCAATTATTGGAGAAACAATTGTGATACTTTTTCCCCAAAAAGTTACCTTCCCTGCAACGGTGTATATTGAGTTTTCCTTGATTAGTCTTTTGATATAGGGATTGTTGAACCAAGTCAGAGTAATTCTCCCTGATGAGTCTTTGGCAGTACACTGAGTAAGTAGTTTGCCAGTTTTTGTAAAAAAGGTGCTTACTTTCCCGAGCTCTCCTATAAATACATGATTTTTCCCTACGGAGAGCTGTCTAATTAATACTGGAGTAGAAAAATCAAAATATCGAGAAGGATAATGATTAATAAGATCACCAATTTTTTCTATTTTAAGATGAGAAAGTTTTTCTGATGTTGATGCTCCTACCCCCTTGACGACTTCAATTGTGTCAGTTGGGTATAAAATATTGTTCATCTAGAGAAAAGCTGAGATAAAAGTGGTTAAAACTAGTACCAATGAACCAATAAATATTATGGCTGTGTAGATTTTTTTCTTTCTTTTGGTCATATGTGAAGTTAATTTAGTTTATTATAGTATTATTGTATTGAAATAAAATATGTATAGAAAAAAAAGACTTAACCTTGGACCATTATTAAGTAAATATAATTGGGGGAAAATAATATTTTTTGGTTTGCTCGGATTTTCATTTTTTATGGGTATTTTGTTTTTGTGGTATTCCCGTGGTTTACCAGACCCTGGTAAGGTACAAAGACAGTCTGGCTTTTCGACAGAAATTTTAGATCGAACTGGAGAGACTGTTTTGTATGATGTGATTGCTGATCAGGATCGTAGATTTACTCCCCTTTCTGAGGTACCACAGAGCCTTAGGGACGCTACTATTTCGGTTGAAGACAAAGATTTTTATAAGCATCAAGGGTTTGACCCCTTAGGATATCTTCGTATTGTAAAAAACATAGTTGTGAATCATCGCTTGATTGGTGGTTCTACTATTACCCAACAGTTGGTTAAAACAGTTTTACTGACCAATGAAAGAAAGATTTCGCGTAAAATTCGAGAGTTTGTACTGGCAGTTCGCATAGAAAAAACATATACAAAAGATGAGATCCTGCAAATGT
>Ga0172375_10011445_pt1 | contig 11300 bp, 8 predicted proteins | sample LakKiv1m_FD_114537 | JGI IMG/M metagenome (GOLD analysis project Ga0172375, IMG submission 114537) | Freshwater microbial communities from Kabuno Bay, South-Kivu, Congo - kab_092012_11.1m | ecosystem: Environmental > Aquatic > Freshwater > Lake | place: Democratic Republic of the Congo... | reverse complement strand
TGAATCCAGTATTTCCATCGCTTCCACTTTTGTAATCTTGCCCATGGCACTCACCTCCTATTCAAATTAGCTTTTTTACTTCATTTTCATAAATTCCGTGATTTGCCGATCAATATTCGCAATTTTTACATTCATAACAGTACCAATGCTTGTATTTTGCTTCCGTATCTCATCGCAAAGGCCATGCAAAATGCCTGGGTTACCGTGCGAGACACGAAGAATTTCACGAACCCACTTCGAATTTTCCGGCATCCTGTCTAACCAATGAGAAGCTAAACGTTTGGTCTCATCCGGATTGAACGATTTCACCTCGACCTTCTCAAACCCCCAAAGCATCATCCACAATCTACCCACTTCCTCCTTCTGCGGACTCCTTACGATCAGAAACAATTTCGCACAATCCCTTAAATTATCCAGAAAAACAAAATATTTAAGCTTCAACTTCCCTAAATGATCCAAAATAACGACATTTTTTTGGGCGCGAATGTTATTAAGAACCAAATTCCTCAAAACGGTGGTCCGGAGCTTGGCATATTGCCATTGTACTTTTTCCCACGGTAACGCAGAATCAAACGTTTGCAATATTTTGGGTATCTTTACAAGCAACCCTTGTCTGTAAAGACATCCGATAAGTTCGATACAAGTATCTTTCAAAGAAGCACTAGCGGTCGAAAAAAGAATTTTAGTCTTGGGATTCTTCTGACTGACTTGCTTTACAAACTCATTGGCAAGTGCTGTTTTCCCGCACCCTTTTTCCCCAAAAAGAAGAATATGTTTCCCGTTTTTTAACGCTTCAAAGATCTGCTTCAACTCCGCTTCCCGTCCTACAAAAGTTTCGCCTTTTTGGGTCATCAATAGTCCCCTAAAAACAAAAAACTCCTACAATCCCATTCAACAGATTGTAGGAGTCATCAGCCTTTATGCAGGCAGTTATTTACGGCGAACTCCATCGCCAATTTTCAGCAAATTATACGCAACTTTCGTTGCTTAGTCGAGAATGAAAACAATCCAGCATGAAAACCACGGTGGAGACAGAAAAGAAGAATTAAGGCAAGCAAAGGCCGGAGGCAAAGAACTCTGGCCGTTTAGCCAACAAGAGCCTCGCTACCGGATTTTTATCCCGATCCATTCAAAAAAAGGCAGCCTGAAAACACTACAAAGGGCATCTCCTGGCAGCCCCGTTTTCGCCATTCCAAATCATAATGGGGCAGTCCGCGAAGCGGCAGCCCCGTTTCTGAGGGTCAGTTCATGCGTCTGCTTCGCAGACGCTTTTTTTGAGCGGTAGTCCCGCATCGTCGCTAACGCTCCTCCTGGGACGTTATTTTTCTAAGCTCGCAAAAAACACTCGCTTGAAAAATAACGGGGTGAGCGAGGGCCGGAGGACTCTTGCCTCCGGCATGCCGCATCAACCTCGATGGTTGATGCTTCAGGATTTTCACAGGGTTCAAATCCCGATCCATTCAAAAAAAGGCAGCCTGAAAACACTACAAAGGGCATCTCCTGGCAACCCCGTTTTCGCCATTCCAAATCATAATGGGGCAGTCCGCGAAGCGGCAGCCCCGTTTCTGAGCGAATGCGAAGAAACGGGGTGAGCGAGGGGATTTGAACCCCCAACAGCCAGATCCACAATCTGGAGCTCTAACCAGGTTGAGCTACGCTCACCGCGATAAAATGGCAAGACACTCTTCGGGCAATTATATTTGCAAACCGGAAGAATGGAAAGAATTACTTCGAAAGATCTATCAGGAATTGAGCAAGAAGCCTGACCCCCGCGCCACTGGGACCCCGCAAAATATAGTCATGATTTTCATCAAACCATGCCGTACTCGCAATGTCAAGATGAGCCCATGGAGAATCCTTCACGAATTCCTCAAGAAACTTTCCGCCGATCATGGCCCCCGCGACCCCTTTGCCGATATTTTTCAAATCAGCGACATCGCTTTTAAGATGCTCTTTATACTCATCCCACAACGGTAATTCCCAGCAGCGTTCGCCTCTCGCCTCGCCCGCTTTAGTGACAAGCGCCAAAAGCTCCCGGTGATTCCCCATTAATCCGATCGCGTACTCTCCAAACAAGTTCCGGCAGGCTCCCGTCAAAGTCGCGAGATCAATCATGTAACGCGGTTTGTATTTAAGCCCGTAACACAACGCGTCCGCAAGAATCATCCGGCCTTCAGCGTCCGTATTCACCACTTCCACAGTCTTTCCATTCATCATTTTCACCACATCGCCGGGCCTTTGAGGACGTTCACTCGGCAGGTTTTCGCAGGCAGGCGCAAGCCCGACCACGTGAACCGGAAGTTTCAGTTTTGCGGCAATCCACACGGCCGCAATCACTGCCGCCGCCCCCGCCATATCATATTTCATGTGTTCCATTCCGGCCGAAGGTTTAATGGAAATCCCGCCGCTGTCAAACGTGATTCCCTTTCCGACCAGCACAACGGGATCCTTGACATTGGCGAAAGCAGGAGAATATTCAAGAATAATAAATTGCGGCGGTTCGTGAGACCCCTGAGCCACTCCGAGGAATCCTCCCATCCCGAGTTTTTTCACTTGTTCTACGTCGAGGATTTTCACCGTAACCCCGGCGTCTCCCGCAAGCTCTTTCGCGCGCTCCGCGAAAATTTTCGGCGTTAAATTGTTCGCGGGTTCCATCGCGCTCGTCCGCGCCCAATTCGCGGCTTGCGCAAGAAGATTCCCGAGATTCATTCCCTCTTTAATTTCCTTTTTTTCATCCGCCCTTCCGCACAAAATCCCCAGCTCCCGGATTCCCGTTTTCCCGTTTTGACTGGATTTGTACTTGTCAAAACGGAAGAGCCCGAGTCCGATCGCTTCAAAAATGACGCAACTCTTCTCCCTCGCCGAAACATTCTGAACCCGCAGCGAGCTCAGCACGACCCCCAATGAATTCACTTTGTATTTTCTGGCCTGCCCCAGCGCCAATCCCATCACCTGTCGAAGTTTCTCGGAAGTGAAGGATTCCTTCTTCCCCAGTCCCGCGAGAAAAACAGCGCACATTTTCGCGCATCCCGGAAGGCATACCGTGAAAATCTCTTTCTCTTTCGCCTTGAATCTTCCCGATTGAAAAACCCCCTCGAGAAACTCCCTGGACTTTTTGTCGATCTTTCCCAGCGGCTCCAGAGGATTCTTTTCCTTCTCAAACACGCCCAGCAAAACCGCATCCCACTTCTTTTTCAATTCCTGATCCGTTCCGATCAATGATTTCATCTGCGTCCCTTTCATTAAATTTTCGAAACCGTGATTTGCGTCTGGGCCTGATATTTGCCTTTTTTGTCCTTGTACGACACGAGGCAATCCTCGTCGCTTTCAAAAAAAAGAATCTGCGCAATTCCTTCATTCGAATAAATTTTCACGGGAACCGGCGTCGTGTTAAACACCTGAACCGTCGCGAAGCCTTCCCACTCCGGCTCAAACGGAGTGACGTTCACAAAAACCCCCGAACGCGCATACGTTGATTTTCCGTAGCAAACGGTAATCACATTCCGGGGGATCCTGAAATATTCCACGGTACGCCCCAAAACAAAAGAATGGGCTGGGATTTCGCACACCTTTGCCTTAACATCCTCAAACAAGCCCGGATCAAAATTCTTGGGATCAACCGTCATGCCGGGTTTGGGCTTGAAGACTTTAAATTCATCGGAAATCCGCATATCGTAGCCGTAAGAAGACAGTCCAAAAGAAATTCCGGTCCGCACCTGACTCTCCTCGAACGGTTCGATCATCTTCCGCTGTAACGCCATCCGCTTAATCCATTGATCCGGTCGAATCATAATCACTTCTCCTTCGTGCGGCGAATCTTACAAAAGCCTTTCTTGATTGTCAACGCCGCCTTCCGGCTCAAAAGCTCAGGCGGCAATTGTTTCCTTTGCGGTTTCACGAAATCGCCGGATGTAGCAAAGATCGGACGCGTCTTTATTCTTTCCCGTGGAAAGGATTTTTTCGGAAACTCTCTGCCATTCCAAAAGCATCGCTTCGCCCTCAGAAGCCGTCCGGCCCTCTTTCCACCGGAGCCACATTTCTTCGGTCGCGGCACGGTAAAAACCGTCCCGGTACTTTGGAGAACTCATCACCAGAGGGGCCTCGAGTGTGTCTTTCTCCTTCACAAGCTCTCCAAAAGAAACTTTGCCTTCCAAAATCCGGAGGGTTGCGGTATCAACAATTTTCTGCGGTTGCCTGGGTTCAATAACCGCATAAGCCATTTTGGCCTTTTTCAGAAACCCCGTCATTTCTTCCTTATGAAACCGACCCGTCACAAGAATGACAGACCGGACTCCCATTTTCCTGACACAAGCCTGAAGGTTGTCGAAAAAAACAGAACTTCGGTTAAAAACAAGCGTGTAATACCGGTCCGGCAATGCAAGATCCCAGGAAAACCGGCTCTGCGGATAGTATTTACGAATAAAGGAAAGATAGAAATCCGAAGTAAACTCTTCCTTATGCTTGAAGTAATACGAAACATCCCCGTATCCCGTCTCAAAGCGGGCCAGCCGCTCCAGTAAATCAAGATTCCCCTCAAGCCGGAGAAGCATACGTTCCGCCTCGCCTTTGGTCAGGTTATTCTTCATAACCGTCACAAGCTTTTCGATTTCCTCCTCCAAAACTCCTTTTTCCGAAAAACTCAGACGGTTAGCCCTCTGAAGCTCCTGATCCAGATTTTCAAACTCTTTTACATTCAATCCCAACTCTTTCGCCTTACGCATCAAATAGCTTGCAAAAACCTGCCTTCCATAAATTTCCCTCCGGTAGGTCTCAAACTGCCACTCAAATTCGGGCCGTGTTCTTGCGTTTAATTTAGCTTTGACTTTATCCTTGTATTCCCAGATGAACTTCTCCGCCAATTCGCGCCAGGGGCCTTCTTCAAATTCTTTTTCAAAATCCTGGCTCGCGAAATTGGTCTCAATCGCGGGGTACTCCGCTAGCTGGAATTTCATTTTCTTGACGAACTTTCTCAAATACTTCAGAAATTTCTGAAGGGCCATTTGCCCCTTCCGGTATTTCCGGTAATTGATATCCATGCCCCTTAAATCTTTCGACCAAATCTGTTGTTTCAGGCTCATCACGGCACGCTCCGCCTGACGGAGTCCTTCCAGAAAGCTTTGCTCTCCGCGGTAACCGGCAAGCAGCGCTTCACAATTGGCTTCATAAAGGTCCGAATCTTCCAGCCCAAAATAAAAAGCCTCCCGTCCATTCAGCACCGAAGAGGCTTCCGCTCCCGTCAATTCTCCGTTTTCAAGGTACTCGTCAATGACTTTCCCTTTGATTTTAGCGTCGGGAAAAGCGCGCAAAACAGCCGGATGCATTTCTCCCGACCCACCCTCCAGGCCAACCAGAAAACTCTCTCTGGCGCTGTCCGTAATCAGACTGATAATTTTTTGAATTTTCCTCTGGGTTTCAGGCACCCGGTGGTCGCTTTGGATGTAGAAAACAAGCGTCCCCTGGAAAGGTTTCCCCTTTTCAGAGGGCTGATATATTTCCTCAACCGTTCCAAGAATGGGAGGCAGGTGAAAATCCTCAACATTCAATCTCGCGCTTGACGGAGAATATTTCTGCCCCTCCGGCAAGGAACCGCCCCGTTCCCCGGTCTGGGCATAAAGAGGGCTCGCAAAAAGAGCCGGAAGGAAAGCAATAATATAGAGATTGAATCGTCCGAATATTTTCATTTCGCAGCAAATTTTCAAACTGTGTTTTTTCATAGTATATATTCCCGGAACGGATAACACAAGAAACGGATGGGTGGAATGAGAATACGGGATAAAAAAAGAAGCCCCCGCCTCAAGAACACGGCGAGGGCTTCTGTGACGCCCGGGTTTGCGTTAACACGCAAGGGACTAGGATAAAGACTTGAATCAGATTTCATTTCTTGTAATGCAGATTCCATGCCAGAAAGATTTCTGAACGGAAAAGCTGCTTGAAAAAATATGGTAAGCGCGTTATGAAGTGCCTTTTTGAAACGAAATTGTATTAGCAAATACAAAAATGTAGGATTTTCACTTGCATGACAGGAAAGAAGCCATGCCAAAAATAAAACGGGCCTTCGGATCTTCGATCTTGCAAACCAAGTTCTCCGAAAAGCCCGTTTACCTTTCTCAAGAATCGTTCAAACGTATTCCAGAGAAGAAACCCGTCGCCTAGAAAACGTAAATAATCTCCGTCGCGAGAGTCGTCTGAGAGCTGTCTCCCGTAACATCGTAGACGGAAGCATTACTTGAATCGATACGCAATTCAAGGCGAGTAATCAGATTCTCCCAGTAACGGTAATCCAAGGTCAGGGTATTCCCCCAAAACCTTCTCCCCGCCACCGTAAACCCGCTGTCTCCGTCCGTACGAAAGCTGTCATTATCCAAAAAAAGCTCTCCTCTCCACGCACAATACAATTTTTCAGTCAAATCATATTTGGCATATAGCGCATAAGATGTCCAGAGGGCAGAATTAAGATTCTCCGCTCCGTGAAGGTTTGGAACCTTTCTTTGATTCCCGACAAGAACTTCATTGGCTAAAGAAAGTTTCTCGATCGGAGTTTTCCATTTCAGCACGTTGGAATACAGGAAACGGGTCTGCCCATCGCCCGCATTTTCCTCAGGCCCCAGATAGACCGCTCCATAATAGTCGACATCCTTCAGCGGTGTCGCACCCAGACCGAATTCCAGCGTTTTGGACCGGTTGATATCGACTACTTGATCCCATCCATTGCTGATTCCAATTGTCGGCTTCAGTCTGCCGTCCCAGACGGACCAATTCGTCCGAACACCGGTATGCGTAAACGGAACGCCATAACCAAATCCCATGGAACGGGAAAAGTTCCAATTGTCCTTTGATTCGAGAACTTCCATCCCGGCCAATGTCACAAATTTTCCAGCCTGAATATTGACCTTGTCACCAAGCCACGTCCCGCCGTTGATGGGAAGGTTCGCGTCAACGTAAGCTTGCTGAATAGCGAAATCCGTTTGTTGGGTATTCCCGTTTCCGTCCACTGCCGTCGTAATAAATCCATTCGACTGTTGGGGCATCGCATCCAGACCATAAACCAGATCGGCCCTGAAACCGACGCCTCCCTTTTCCGGCGCAGCCTTAATGAAATCAAGCTCAAAAGCGTTTAGATCAAAATTATCGCTCCGGGTGTCGAGAATTCTTAAATTATTCGGCCGTCCCGCCTCCTGGCTCGGACGATCGAAATTAAAACTATAGGAAGTGTCGACAAAACCTTCCAGTTTGATGTCCTCCAGAGTCCGAAGAACCCCGCCTTCTTTCTTTTCATTCTGTGAAGGAATATAAGTGGGCGGCATCGCGGCGGGTGGTTTCTCCACTCCGCCAAGCCGCGTCTCAAGCTCATTGACCCGGCTCGTCAAGGCCTTGATTTGGTCAACCAAATCTTTGTTAAGCTTCGCAAGCTGTTCATTCACTTTTTCAAATTCTCTCCCCTGAGAAACCGGCGATTCGTCCGCAAAAAGCACAGACCTCCCCATCTCGCTCATAAAAAACAAGATCGCCAAAAAAACCACAAAAATTTTTTTCATTTTCCCCTCCTTTTTAGTCATCTAAATATTTTTCAGGGTACCATTCCTTCGAAAATGCGCGCCGGAATTCAGAAACCCGGCTTCTCTTCATGCCGCTAAATAGCTAAAAGTCCCTTTTCACCGGTTCTGATCCGGAAAATATCTTCAGCGGGCAAAACCGCGATTTTCCCATCGCCCATCTTCCCTGTGCGAGCCACCCGTTTAATCACTTCAATCACTTCTTCCAATTGCTCATCTCTCACATAAACTTCCAGCTTGAATTTTTCAATCAGCCGGGCCCCGGTGCGGATTCTTTGATTTCCGAACCCCATTACGCTGGTGACAGAAAGCCCCGAGACTCCTTCATCCCATAAAGTATCCGTCACCTCATCCAGCTTATCTGGGCGAATGAAACATTCTATTTTTTTCATAGCAGCCTCCCATTCTTCGGGAAGATATTGCACTCAGCGTGCCAACTCCGCAAAATAACGGTTTTCTTCCTTGTTTTTTGGCAAACCAAAGGGATTTCCGGTTCAGAAGTGACAAATTTGTAAAGAAAAATACATATTCGGAGAGATTCGAAGAGAAATTTTGCGAAGATCTTTATTGGCCCCCAAGTTTCGTTTTTAAATCATTAACCTCCTTTTTAAGTTCAATGATTCGCTTTTCCCTGTCCATTGTGACTTTGTAAAATTTCTCAAGTTCCCAGATTTTATTTGCCAATTCAATCTCCTGCGTCTTTTGCGCATCAATATCTCGTACCGTTGCCTGAAGCATCACCCTCCCGTCCAGTTCCGTTTTGGAAAGCAGCACCGTCGCCCAAAATTCGTTTCCGTCAAGACGCTTATGCTTCCATTCAAAGAAATGAGCGCCCTCATCCATCGCGGCGACCATCATGCGTTGCGATTTCCGGGAAGAAAGTTCTCCGTCCGGCTGATATTCGGGAGAAAGATCCGCTGGCGTCTTGGTCCTGAATTCAGCCTCATCCCTGCACTTGAACATTTTCATCGTAGCAGGGTTTCCTGCCGCAAAACACTTACCCGGTTCAAGAATCATGATCGCATCGGGAGACAAATTGTATAAAACCTTGTATCTCTGCTCGCTTTCACCAATCTCAATTTTGTATTCTCTTTCTTTCTCCATGCTCCGCATAATTGAAAAACCGCTCAAAATCACCGCAACGCTCATCGCCAGCAAAAAAACTGCCGCGTGCAGCGTCGTCGCAAACGTTGCATCGTACCAATTAAGGCGAACGCCCAAAAACGCAAAAACATCCGCTAAGATTGAAAGCAAAACAGTCATCACAAGGAAACGCCGCACGACCGCCCCGGCTTGCCCGCCATCAGAGATCACTTTCATAACGCCAATTTGGGGCTGGTTAAAAATTCCACTCAAAGAAATAAGCAGAAACGCCACTGTCGTATGAATCGCCATCGCCGTGTATTTGGCAATTCCGTAAGTGAAAGTCGTTACTCCATAGAAATACCCCAAAAGCGCAAGAAAAGCGATATAGCTGGATACAAGAAAGAACGTTTGCGAAACAACTCTTGCCCGCAACGACTTCAAACAAGCAAGTAAAATAGCTATGCCCAGCAAAATAAAGCAAACAGAAGTGTTGAGGGCCATCCGGCCGGGAGAATAGGTCATGATCGTTCCCGGGAGCTCTTCAAACAGTATCTGGTCTATTTTTAAATCCCATCCAAAAACATATTCGCATAACGTCGCGGAACCGATCAAGAATACGCCCAAGGCAAAAACGGTTGCAACCACCCGCCATAAGATTGAAGCCCTGCGCTCCTCCTGCAGACTCCACAATCCGGCCCCGAGCAGAACAAAACAAAGCGCCGTGTTGGCCTTCATACTGACAATATTAGGAAAAACACTTTTGAGGGCAGAAATATCAAATGCCCACCCGGCAAGCACCGCAATTCCGATAAAAAATACGATCGCGGAAAATTCCCCGGAAAGACTCCCGAACGAATTTTCCCAATCACGTTTTCGGATAATATTCCTCATCGCTATTCTCCGGAACTGTAAAACGGCATTTTCTCAGCAAGGCCTCTGGGAAGGGACTTTTCAGGCGATACCATAGGCCTGGTTGCGATATCATTAAAAAGGTATCCCACGCAAGCCGCTGGGCCGCGGCTTGCTGGGATCGATTCGCATGGCGAACTTGACGCTCCTTTCAGTCGCGTAAGTTCGATGCTCATTCACGCGCCCGGCCTGATTCGAACAGGCGACCCTCTGCTTAGAAGGCAGATGCTCTATCCAACTGAGCTACGGGCGCAACTTACATTAGTTTTTCTTTCATCAATGTCTTGTTGCGCCAGCCCCTGACGCTTTAACAGGGGCGGGCGCTGCTTTCCTGCTGTAAGTTCTACCCGCCCTAATGACCTTTCCATTAAGGCGGGCGCTCCAACCTCGCCCTAAACACGGGCGGCCGGAACCCCTTTTTTCCAGCACTACGCAGGTTAAAACCAACAAGTTTTAACCAAAGTGCCAGAGCTATGAAAGCTCTGGCCGAGGCAAACTTGTTGTTTGCCGCTTCGCAACTTAGGTAGTCTCAATTATTTAACGCAACACCGGCGAGATTTTTAAAAGCTTCGTACGGTGTCAACCAATTAAGTGTTTTTCTGGGTCTTCCATTCAAAAGATGCTGAACACGTTTAATCTGATAGTGCGAAAGTTTATTGAAATCGGTACCCTTGGGCCAAAAATCCCGGATCAGACCGTTGGTGTTTTCGTTCGTCCCTCGTTCCCAGGGACTGGCGGGATGCGCAAAATAAACTTTCATCTCAGTGTTCTCTGTAAACAGTTTATGTTCAGCCATCTCCCTGCCTTGATCATAGGTCATCGAAAGTCGCATTTCTTTCGGCAATTTCTTGGCGCTACGCGCAAAGGCTTTACGCACTTCCAAAGCCGTTTTATTTCTCAAACGTACCAAGATCACGGTGCGCGTCGTGCGTTCAACCAATGTCCCCAACGCAGATTGCCGGTTTTTTCCAATCAACAAATCGCCCTCCCAATGTCCAGGGATTGTGCGATCGGCCACTTCTTTGGGTCTTTCTTCAATCGAAAGCATGTCCTCGATTTTTCGAGGAGATTCGGCCAGTTTCGCCTTAAACGAGCGATGGTAGCGGCGCTTATGTTTGCGACGCAAACACTCCAAAAGCTCGCGCTTCAATTCTCCCCGAGGAAGTACAAACAAGTAATTGTAAATTGCTTCCGCCGAAACACGCATGGTTTTCGATCTTGGATACTCACGCATGAGAGATTGTACTATCTGCTCCGGGGACCAATGCAAGCGCAATTTTTCATGCACGTATTTCCTCAAGGCGGCATTCAGCATCAATTTATGCTTGCCTTTCTTGCGCTTACGCGCATTTCGCCTGGCCCGTTTTGCAGCGATCGTTGCCCGATACGTCCATCGGTTTCTGCTCCCTGCGCCAATCTCTCGGCTGATCGTACTGGCAGAGCGTTTCAGCTTACGAGCAATCCAACGTATACTCTTTTTTCTTACAAGCCAGCGACTAATCCGTTCTCGCTCCTGGCTACTCAAGCGTCTGTATTTCTTGGTTTTTATCCTTTTCATCGCAACTCCTTGCGGGTATTTTATCCCACAAGTGTTGCGTTAAATTAACGGAGTTAAGTTACATTAGTTTTTCGGCTCTTTCAAGTTTGTAGTGGGTCATTAGGAACATCCGGGAGGTAGGAAGTCAGGACTTTGAGTCTCAAATACTCTTGATCCTTGATCCCGTAAGCCCGGCGTTGAATGACCCTAATTTT
>Ga0172375_10011444_pt1 | contig 11301 bp, 9 predicted proteins | sample LakKiv1m_FD_114537 | JGI IMG/M metagenome (GOLD analysis project Ga0172375, IMG submission 114537) | Freshwater microbial communities from Kabuno Bay, South-Kivu, Congo - kab_092012_11.1m | ecosystem: Environmental > Aquatic > Freshwater > Lake | place: Democratic Republic of the Congo... | reverse complement strand
GTGGATTGGGCCTGGGCCTCCCGGGTCTTGAGATTCTGTTCCAAATAAAGGGAGGCTAGAGTGCCGGCCACCTTTTGCACCATATCGGGATTCTTGCCTCGATAGGCGATGGAGAAGGCAATGGTTACCGCCGCCGTCTGGGTGGGCCGTCGACCTGCCTTTTTATCCGCGATCTCGGCGCTGATGGTATCCAGTCTAATATCATCGCGCATCTTTTCAGTGATCTCTTCCCGGGTAAGTTTTTCCCGCAGGTCCGAGTAGAGGTTGAATTGATTAATAATTTCCCAAAGCTTGACCCGGGAAAGAATCTGTTGGGTCAGGCTCTGGATGCGCTGGTCGGCAAAGCCGGTTACCGTGGATCTGACAAAATCCTGGGGAATCTGCTGTTCCTCGATTAAGATAGTTGAACTGGATTCGTAGATGGAAGGCAACATCCCGGCTACCAGGATCGCCACTACCAATACCGATAAGGCCGCAAGAATAAAGGACTTTTTCCTAATTTTCAGAATGGTTATATATTGACCGAGACCGACTTCTTCATGGGGTATCATTTATTTGCCTTCTCAGGTGCCGAGGTGCTTACCCATACTATGGCTGCGTCGAAACCGGCCCAGTCTTTAGATCAATTCTGGTTGATAAATATCATGGATCCGAATTAAGCCCAGGCAGCGTTGGCTACGCGAGTCCACTACCGGGAGGACGGAGATCTGGGAGGGACGATCTTCCATCAGCCGGGTAGCATCTCTGAGGCTGGCCTCAGGGGATATGGTACTGGGCTGCCGCATCATGCAGTCGGAGGCGTGCAGCAGACGAATATCTTCATGGGTCAGGAGAGCCCGCCGCAGGTCACCTTCGGTGATGATCCCCAGCAACTTAAAATGTTCATCCACCACGCACGCCGCCCCTAAAGGGCGCTCCGACATGGCAATGATTACTTGGCGCAACGGGGTTTCCGGTTTAACCCAGGCCACGGCATCATTTTCGTGCATGACATCCGCCACCTTCAACCATAAATTTCGCCCCAACTGGCCGGCGGGGTGGTAACGGGCAAAATCTTTATCGGTAAAACGGCGGGCCATCATCAGGACCACCGCCAACGCATCCCCCAAGGCCAGGGCCACGGTGGTGCTGCAGGTGGGCGCCAGGTTCAAAGGGTCGGCTTCTCTTTCCACCCGGGCATCCAGAACCAGGTCAGCCTGTTTGGCCATGGGTGAGTTGAGGTTTCCCAGGATGGCGATCAACGGCGAGCGGAATTGCCGGAGGACCGGAATGAGACGCAGTAATTCCGCCGTGCTGCCGCTCTTGGAGATCAGGATACTGGGGTCGCCCGGGGTATAGATCCCCAAATCGCCATGCACGGCCTCGGCGGCATGGAGAAACACCGCCGGGGTTCCCGTGCTGGCCAGGGTGGCGGCGATTTTCTGGCCGATATGGCCCGATTTGCCGATGCCGCTGACTACTACCTTGCCTTCATGTTGCAGCAGCAGCTCCACGGCCTTGGGCAAGTTATGATCCAGACGATCCGCCGCCGCCGCCAGGGCTTGAGCCTCGACCTTCAGCACCGCTTGGGCAATTTTCCGCCAATCCTTGGAAAGAGTTCCCTGGTCCAAATCTAAAGGAGATGATTTCAATTAATTATAACATCCTATAAAATGAGTCAAAACTCGTGGTTGCCTAAGCTGCGACTTTATTTCTGATAATGTATCGGATAGGCATAACTTAACATCACATAGGCGGAATGTGCGTGGGCCGACGTGTCTCCGGTCACATTATCATATTGGCTAAATCTATAGCCGGGGGTTACTGACAATTTTTCCGTAAGTTGGTAAGCCATTTGCGCATTGACGCTATAGTAGTTGAAGTCAAGACTATCGGCCTGAGAAGCCTGCGTACTTAAAGAATAACTCCCCCCCAAAGTCCCGGACAGGCGCTCCGTAAAGTTATATGACAAAGAAGTGTAAACGCGAGTGAAGTTGGTGACAAACCCGTAAGCCGATGGGGTTTGATCCCGGATAAAGCCCGCCGTGACGCTCAAATTGGTCCAACGCCGCCGGGTGGACACATTAAAGAATGGCGTCCCTTTGGTGTGTCGGACCCTATTTTCCTGTATAGAGGTAAAGAAGGGAAACTGGGAAAGATCCTGCACTTGGGTGGCAAAGTCAGACTTATTGATGTTAATGCCACTCAGGAGACTGAACTCCCAGTCTTCCCGGAGTTTATGGTTGGCTCCCAGATAAAACCCCAGGGTTTTGTAGCTGTTCCCGCCTGGATAGAGTGATTCGCGGACAATATTGGTGTTAATGAGGGAGGTCCTTTCATTGCTTAATAAGTAATTGAAGCTCAACCCCAGCTGATGGGTAGTATAATCCTTGAACTGGGGCGCCTGGTAGAGGACTCTATTGAAATTATAGTTTACCGTCCCCAACAGACGTTCGGTGAGATTGTAAGTGACTGCCGGGCTGCCCACTATGGATTGACGGGGGGTGCGGCTCATCACCAGTCCGGAAGTCAGTAATTCCTGCATCAAGGTGGTATCCACAATATAGGAGCTGTTCAACGTCAGGTTGACCTTTGGAGTTGCCTGATATCGCCCGTTGATTTGATAATTCTGGTCGATATGATCAAGATTACTATTGGTGATGTAATGCTGGCCGAATAACCCCAAATGTCCCTGTAACTGGGTGATTTCCGTGGTATAAATGAAGTCCGCCACCGGCTGCAAGGACAGGATATAGTCGCTGACGGGGGTGGTAAACGAATAATTCAAGTTGCTGTTAAACTCAGATTTCTGGGTGATGGAGGGCACCAGGGACCAGTCAGCAGCAACTGCGAAGTTGGTTGCCAACATGCTGATAAATACTGCCAGCCCCGCCCAGGCTTTAGTGCCCATAACCCCCCTGACTTTCTCTTTTACTCAGGGCACTACCACCACATCTCCCGGCAGAAGCGTGCGGTTCTGCTCCAAGGAATAGCCTTTAGCCACCTCTTTATAATTAAAGGGGAAAACCTCCTCTTTGTCGCCTATGGTGCGAAGGACGAGGATCGAGCCGGGAGAGGCGAACGGGGTCAGGCCGCCCGCCATGGAGATGGCTTGCATCACATTGACCGGCTTACCGATGACGAAATCTCCCGGCTTGTTGACCTTACCGGTGACGTAAATCTTATAGTTCTGCGCTTTGAGGAGGATGACGGTCACATGCGCGTCCGTGACATACTTTTCCAGACGCTTTAAGATTTCTTCCTGCAGTTGTTTGACGGTCATCCCGGCGGCCTGAACCTCCCCGATCAAGGGGTAGGTAATCTTGCCGTCGGGCCGCACGACCAGTTGCTTGGTCAGGTCGGGTTCTTTCCAGACGGAAATTTCCAGGGCATCTTCCGGTCCCAAAAGATATTTGCTCTGATCGGGGGTGGCCACCGCCGCGGCCGCAGCCTGGGCTTCGGTAAGGTGACTCGCCGGCGGGGTACAGCCGCAGACCGCCGCCAGCCAGAGCCCCACCACCAAGCCCACCATCACCCATTGCCGGTTAACTTGCGATGGCAGCTTCATCAAACCCAACCCCACCCCCCAGGACCGTTTTAGGCCTCTGATATCACTATTAAATTATTATAAAATAATGTCAAAAAGTCTCAATGTTTTTTTGAAGGGAGAGGCATCCTCCTGGAAGTAAAAATGAATTGTTACTTTGGTTTTAACCTGAACCAATCCGGCGCTCGCTAACCAAAATTTTCCAACTTCTTATTTCCTAGCAATTTGGATGCCATGAATGCAAGGCCATAATTATATTAACTTAATTAGAGTTACCGCGCCTGGTTTCTCGGTGGCAGGGTCAGGATTATGGAACCCTTGTTTAATTGAGTTACCTTGGTCATGAGATAACCATGGAAAAAGGATATGGAACAATTGGGGCCTCCTCTGGTTTTGGCCTTCCAAATCCCTGATTCAAGCAGGAAAAAATACTGAACATAATTCGGCCGGTGAGAGGCCAGGGGGTAGGCCAAAGGAACGGCTGAAGCCACCGGCACCTTCCACCGCCAGGGGGAGGGCCATGCCAGGCTTGATTGGCAAGATATTTCCGAAGACCCCACCCTAACCTTGGGTTCACCCCCTTCTCTTAATTTCTTTGATTCTCTCAGGGAGAGTGAAGTATAATGGCCGAAACGGGAGCCTGGATTCGGCCCGGGCCGTTTGCTGGCAACCCTGCCCCTCCATGCGCCAAGGTTCTACCGGTCAAATCCTTCCAGGCTGAGGCGGCGGCCGTTTTAACTTTTACGTTGATAATCACGATTAAATCTAGGGGCCGCAGACCGCCGGCATCGAGTCACCGGTACCCAGAACCCGGAGCGGCATTCGGGGCCATTCCGGCCCCGGAGTGGAGCCAGAACCTTGCCGGGGAGGCGGATCGTCCTCCGGCTCATTGTTAAGGTGGTCATTTTATTGAACGGGAGCGCCGGAGGGCGTTTTTCCCTTCACGCGGAGCGATCCCCTTAGAACGTTTTGGAGGGAGCCGATGCGGGTTCTCCTGATCAACCCGGAATTTCCCAGTTCATTCTGGTCACTTAAAGAGTCGTGCGAACTTTTGGGACGGAAAACCCTGATGTCTCCCCTGGGTCTCATTACCGTGGCAGCGCTCCTGCCGGGTGACTGGGAGTTCCGCCTGGCGGATTTAAATACGCGACCCCTCCGCTCCGACGACTGGGACTGGGCCGAGCTCGTGATGCTCTCCGGGATGATCGTTCAGCGGGAGGGTTTGCTAAGCCTGATTCGGGAGGCGAAGGCGCGGCGCAAAACCGTGGTGGTGGGCGGCCCCTTTGCCACCTCGGTGCCCCAGGAAATTCTGGAGGCGGAAGCCGATTTTCTCGTGCGGGGGGAAGGTGAAAATACCGTCCCGCTCTGGCTGGCGGCCTGGCGCCGGGGGGAGCGGCGCGGCGTGGTCGAACCGACCGGCCGGCCGGAGATGACCCGCTCACCGGTGCCCCGCTTCGACCTGCTGAATCTGGACGATTACATCATCCTGGGCATCCAGACTTCCCGGGGGTGCCCGTTTAATTGCGAGTTCTGCGACATCGTCAACCTTTACGGCCGCAAGCCTCGGTATAAAAGTCCCGATCAGGTGCTGGCGGAGCTGGACACCCTCTTTAACCTCGGGTGGCGACGGGAAGTTTTTATCTGCGATGACAATTTCATCGGCAACCAGACCCATGCCCGGGCCATCCTCAAGAAACTCACGCCGTGGATGGAGGGCCATGGCGAACCTTTCAGTTTCTGGACCCAGACGTCCGCCAATCTCGGGCACAATTTGCCCCTGGTGGACCTCTTGACCGCGGCCAATTTCAGCAATGTCTTCATCGGGGTCGAGTCCCCGGACGAGGCGGTTTTGGCCGGCAACCGCAAGTATCAAAACCTGAAGAACCCGCTGGGTCAATCGTTGACCAACATCAGTGCCAACGGACTGGGGGTGGTCCCCAGCTTTATCATGGGCTTCGATCAGGAGACCCGAGGGGCCGGCGACCGGATCTGCGCCTTCGTGGAACAGCATAACCTTCCCGCGGTGATGCTGAACCTGTTGCAGGCCCTGCCCAATACTGCCTTATGGGACCGGCTGAAGCGAGAAAACCGGCTGATTGATTCCAGGGTTTCCGCCGACATGACCGAGACGAGCTTTAACTTTCTGCCGGCCCGCCCAGCCGCGGAGATCACCGCCGAGTACATCCGAACGGTGGACTGTATATATGAGCCCTCGAAGTATCTGGCCCGGACCTATCGAAACATCCTGGCCATGCGACCCACCCGGACCTCCGCCGCCGGGAAAAGCCAGGGCCAGGGCCGCGGCAATCCGAAAGGCCGTTTGCCGCTCCGTCACCAACTCCAAGAATTGGGCGCCCTGCTCAAACTGGTCTGGCGGCAGGGGATGGTGGCCGACTACCGGTGGCAATTCTGGCGGCAGTTGGTGGGGATTTACCGGCACAACCCCAGCCGCCTGCACAAATACCTGGAACGATGCGGCATGGGAGAAAATCTCTTTCAGGTCCGGAAAAGCCTGCTGGCCAAGGCCAGCCGCAGCCGATAAGCGCTCCCGGCTCCTGTCACAAGATTGTATTTCGGTTTGGTGTATTTATGACAAAAATGTAACTAAATAGCTAAAAAAGTTTCCGCCAAGCGCAGCCCGCCTTGCCCCGAAGTTCAATAAATCCAAGCTTTATCGCACTCTGCGCCGGTCCCGCCGGTCCCGGCGGCCGCAGGCATATTTCTTGCTCTAATTTTGCCCTATGGAAACTAAGCTCAATGAACCGGAATTAAAGGTTCTCTATGAGATTAGTCAGATTAGCGGCCAGGCCCTGGACCTCGACCAGGCCATGAAAGCCGTCCTGGCCATCCTTTCCGATTCCCTGGCCATGCAGCACGGCACCGTCACCCTCAAAGATCCGGAAACGGGCCATCTCCGCATCTGCGCCTCTCACGGCCTGAGCCCCGAAGAAAAACCGCGGGGCATTTACCGCCTGGACGAGGGCGTCACCGGGCTGATCTTTCGCACCGCCCAGCCCTTCGTGGTCCCCGATGTGAGCCAGGAACCGCTGTTCCTGAATAAGACCAAATCCCGGGACATCGCCAAAGGCCAGGTCTCCTTCATCGGGGTCCCCATTATCCTTAAAGGCGCGCCCATCGGGGTCTTGAGCGTGGACCGCCTCTATGGGGAGGATATCGCCTTTGAAGAGGATATCCGGTTTCTCAGCATCGTGGCCACCCTCATCGTCCAGTTTGTCAGCCTCAACCTGCAGGTGAAGGCCCGGGAAGAAAACCTGCGCCGGGAAAACCTGTCGCTCCGGGTCGAGCTCTCGGAAAAATCCCATGATCTGGTGATCGGGGGGAAGAGTCCGGCCATCGCCGCAGCCCGGCAGTTGATCCAAAAAGTGGCCCCGGTCAAGGCCGCCGTCTTGCTGATCGGGGAGTCGGGCACGGGCAAGACCCTGATGGCCCGGGTGATCCATGCCTTGAGTCCCAGGGCCAAGTATCCCTTCCTGAAAATTAATTGCGCCTCGCTGACGGAAAATCTGCTGGAGGTCGAGTTATTCGGCCTGGAGAAAGGCGCCTCCCCGGGGGCGGCCCGGGCCAAGCCCGGGCGCCTGGAGGAAGCCGACGGCGGCAGCATCTTCCTGGATGAAGTGGAGGAGCTGTCCCTGCCCCTTCAGGCCAAGGTCCTGCGCTTTCTCCAGGAACGGGAATTCGAGCGCCTGGGCAGCTCCCGGACCAGAAAGGTGGACGTGCGGATCATCGCCGCCACCACCAGGGAGCTGGAGGCGCAGGTCAATGCCGGCGGCTTCCGGGAAGCTCTCTATTATCTGCTGAGCGTTTTTCCCATCCGGGTGCCGCCGCTCCGGGACCGCCGGGAGGACATCCCGCCGCTGTTGGATCACTTCCTGGATAAGGTCTCGGAGGAATACGGCCGCCGCTTTTATTTTACCGAAAGGGCCCAGGCGGTCTTGCAGGACTACGGCTGGCCGGGAAATGTGCGGGAAATGGAGAACCTGGTGGAACGCCTGTGCATCATGGTGGAGGGCGCCGAAATCGATCTCAAGGACCTGCCGGCCTATCTTTCCCCGGCCCGGATCAAAGCGGAACCGGAGGATCAAGCGTTTCTCTCCCGTCTCAAAGAGATGGAAAAAAGGGAGATTGTGGCCGCCCTGGAGCGCAACCACTGGATCCAATCCCAGGCCGCCATGGACCTGGGCCTGACCCTCAGGCAGATCGGCTACCGGGTGAAGCAGTTCGGCCTGGAAAGACTGATCAAGGAGCAACGGGGGCAGGGCCTGGGGAGCAGGCTGAAGAGTTTGGGGCACCGGTAGCCCTAACCTCTTGGCAGCTCCTCAGATACCAAAGATTAGCTGCATCTGACATACAAAAAGTTGGAGGACTCCTCTCACTACATTGTTGTCAACCAAGTATTTGACCTTTGATACATTGACGCCAAAGAACAGGACCTACCACAAGCCGGCTACTAAACGATAACGCACCTTCTGCGCATAGTCGCTATAGCCCACCAGTTCCTTCCGTAACATGCGGTCCTCCAGCCGCGTGCGCCGGATCAACCCCGCCACGGCAACGAAGATCGGCAGCATGGACCACCAGGACCCCAAAGCCGGGCCGCTGCACAGCAAAAACAGGAGGCCGCCGCTGTATCCGGGGTGGCGCACAAATCGGTAGGGACCCGTGGTGATCACGTATTGACCGCGATCCGCCTGGATACGCACCGCGGATGAGAAGAAAGGGTTGACCAGCATCGGCCATATGGATAGCCCCAGTCCAAGAGCATAGCCGATCAAACCCGCGAACTGCACCGCCAGGGGCAGGTGGCCGGACCAGTGCCAGCGCCCCACATCCAGACCGGCGATCCCCCAATGCGCGGCCAGGGTAACATACAGCAGGCCGATGGAAAGCCTGTCGTGCTCGCCGGGGCCAGGATGCAGGCGTTCCTTAATCAGGTCAGGGCGGTGTCGGTAGACCCACAGATAACCCAACGAACTTAGGACCATCATCACCACGATGTAGGCCCAGAACATGGGCAGATCCCAACGGCCCGCCGAGGCGAACAAAATTCCCGCCATCAACCCGAAGAAACCCAACATTAACCCAAGTACCAAAGCTTGATCCCTTTAACCGAAAACCGTATTACCCCAGGCAGTTCAATTGCAGCGTGATGGGCTTTGTGTCTGCGGCGGGGCCGTCGAACTGAATGGGCCCGGGAAAGCGGTAGTGGTCTTCCTGGGCCCACTTCACCCGTTCCTGCGCCAGGAACTGGAAGGCCGGCGATTCCAGATCCACCTTCTGCTTGGCGATCACCAGCTCCAGGCGTCCCTGGCGTTCTTCCAGATGCATCAGGGGCGCCAGGGGGATGCCCAGGGGCTGCCAGTCCGCCACCGGCTTATGCAGGTCCCTGATGGCCGCCATGTAGCCGGTGGCGCCGTTGGCGAGCAAGCTGTAAGCCGCAAACCCCAGGTTGTAGGCGTAGTCGCAGTCGAACTTGGTGGGGAAGGTGCCCCGGCCGTCATAGCCGTAAAAGTGGTTCTGGGTTTTAAAAGTGCCCTTGTAGATACTTTTGGCCTTCTGCTTCCTGAGATAGGTGGCCACCATTTCCAGGAGGATGCGCTCGGTGTTCACCAGGGAAAACTGGAAATTGCCGTGGCTGTCCCGGGGCAGCAGCAGGCCCTTCTGGAGCAGGGAGGGAAAGCCTAAAAAGACGCGGCTGTCGTAGTCCCGCCAGATGTCGTTGTTGTCGATGAGCTGCACCTGGTCCTCGAAGCCGAGCTTGTGGAAGGACTCCTCCTCCGTGGCCTCCCGGTTGTAGGCCGCGATGATGTAACTGATCTTGATGATCAGGACGTTGACTTCGTGGATGAACTCCAGGATGCCCTCGGGGATCAGGACGGTACCGTAATTCTTGCCGGCCCGGGCCCGGTCCACGATGACGTCGGCGATGAGACGCACCACGTTGTGGATGGTGAGCTCATTTTCTTCGATTTCTTCCCCGATGAGGATGACGTTGGGGTGGGTCTGGAGGGCCACTTCCAGGGCGATATGGGAGGCGCTGCGGCCCATCAAACGGTTGAAATGCCAGTACTTCAGGTCCGACTTGCAATCGGAATTGAGATTGCCCACTTCCGTGGCGAAGGCCATGCAGGCGGAGTGAAACCCGAAGGGGATCTGGAGCAGCCCCGGCACCTGGAGGTCGCCGTCAATGGTCTTGGGGATGCCGATGACCTGGGTGCCGATCTCCCGGAGATTTTCCGCCAGGAAGGCGGCGTTGGTGTTGGAGTCGTCGCCCCCCACCACCACCAGGCCGGAGAGCTTTAAGGCGGCGCAGGTTTCCCGGCACTGCTGCATCTTTTCCGGGGTGTCGATCTTGTCCCGGCCGGTGCCCAGCATGTGGAAGCCGCCGGAATTGAGGTAGTTCGCCACCATCTCAGCGGTGATTTCCACGTGCCTGCTGGTGATGATGCCTTTGGGGCCGGCCAGAAAGCCGATGATCTTATGGTCGGGGTTGGCCCGGGTGGCGGCATGGAACAGGCCGGCAATGACGTTGTGGCCCCCCGGGGCCGGACCCCCCGAGAGCACGATGCCCAGGCGCCGGGGCGACTCCGGGCCCGGCCGGCTCTGCGGCACGATTTCCAGCAGCTGATTCTGGCTCACGAAGGGCAACTGCTCCTTTGCCACCTTGAGCGCTTTCAGGGGAAAGCCCGGGAGGGGGCGGGTGCTCCCCGGCCCCGCGGCCAGGCCCGGGCACAATTGCGGTTGGTAGGACCGGCGTGCCGCCCGAAAGGTCGTTTCATTGCCAAGCAGAGAGTCGATATGGGTCTGCCGGGATTTGCCTGCCATCACCATTCTCCTTGCGAATGTCTTAATTATTTAAGGATAAACAAATATACCGGAGGGAGAAGCCTCTGTGCCTGCCCAAATTATAAGCAGTCTTTCAGGGGCCATTTGGCCCACCCGTAAGCCCTGAAAATGGTGGGTTTTTTCATGGTGCGCGGTGCGCACCGTACAGGAACTTTTCAAGGCAGTTAGATGCTGGCGGGCACGGAGGCCCGCCCCACCATCCATGAATATCCTCCGGGCGGCAGATTTTCCCCCAGGGACCCGGCTATCTCATCAGTTCCTTCAACCGCCGGACGTTTTCCGCCAGGGGCCGGTCGTTGAAGATGGCCGAACCGGAGACGAAGACGTCGGCCCCGGCGGCCACCAGGTCCCCGACGGTGCCGACGTGCACCCCGCCGTCCACCTGGATGAGCACGTCCAACTTTTGCTCGTCGATCATCTGCCGGAGGCGGCGAAGCTTGGGCAGGACCCCGGGGATGAATTTCTGGCCGGAAAAGCCGGGGTTCACGGTCATGAGCAGGACCATGTCCACGTCTTTCAGGACGTATTCCAGGCAGTTGAGCGGCGTGGCCGGGTTCAGGGTCACCGTGGCCCTGGCCCCGGCTTCCTTGATCTGCTGGATGAGCCGCTCCAGGTGCACCGTGGCCTCCACGTGAACCCCCAGCCAATCGGCCCCGGCCGCTACAAAGGCTTCGACGTAGCGCTCGGGATTACTGATCATCAGGTGGACATCCAGGGGCAGGCTGGTGACCCGGCGCAGGGCCCGGGTGACGTCGGGGCCGATGGTGATATTGGGGACGAAATGCCCGTCCATGACGTCCACGTGAATCCAATCGACGCCGGCCTGCTCCGCTTCCCTGACCTGTTCGGCCAGACGGCCGAAATCCGCCGATAAAATCGAGGCCGAAAGCTTTCTCATGGGCGCTCCTGTC
>Ga0172375_10011443_pt1 | contig 11301 bp, 8 predicted proteins | sample LakKiv1m_FD_114537 | JGI IMG/M metagenome (GOLD analysis project Ga0172375, IMG submission 114537) | Freshwater microbial communities from Kabuno Bay, South-Kivu, Congo - kab_092012_11.1m | ecosystem: Environmental > Aquatic > Freshwater > Lake | place: Democratic Republic of the Congo... | reverse complement strand
ATATTATCCGGATTACTTGCGCTCATATTCATTGATTATGGTTATAAAGGCCTGTTCCAGCGTTTTGGCATTGAATTCTTTTTTGATGCTGCTCGGATAGTCGCAGCGTAAAAGTTTTCCCTTGTGCATCAGGCCGACCCTGTGGCAGCGCTCGGCCTCGTCAAGATAACAGGTGGAGCAGAATATAGTGACCTTTTCTTTCAGCAAACCATACAGGATATTCCAGAAATCCCTTCTTGAAACCGGATCAACCCCGTTAGTCGGCTCATCAAGGAACAAAACCCTCGGGGTGTGTATCAGGGCGCAGGCAAGCCCTAATTTCTGCTTCATTCCTCCGGAGAGCTTTCCGGCAAAACGCTGCTTGAAAGGCAATAGGCCGGAGAATCCCAGCAGCCGGTCAATGGCCTCCTGACGTTTGTCGCGGCTGATGCCGTAAACATCAGCGTAAAAATTAATATTCTCCAATACGCTCAACTCCTCGTATAAACCGAAGCGCTGGGACATATAGGCGATGGATTCCTTGACTATTTCCGCCTCTTTTACCGTATGCTTTTCGCAGACCCAAGCATCCCCTTCAGTAGGGTCAAGTATGCTGGTCAATAAGCGCATGGTCGTGGTTTTACCCGCTCCATCCGGGCCGACCAAACCGAATATCTCCCCCTCCTCCACTTCAATATTAAGATTATCCACGGCAACAAGGGAGGCGAATTTCCTGGTCAATCTGCTGGCTTTGATGGTAACCATATTTTATTCGATTATGTAGACGTCGGCAGGCATGCCCGGCTTTAATTCAAGGCTGGAATTATCCACCCTGACCTTGATCCGGTAAACCAATTTAACTCTCTCCTCCTGGGTCTGGATGAATTTAGGGGTGAATTCCGCCTGGCTTGAGATAAAAGAAACCCATCCTGGGTATTTCTTCCCCGGGAACGTGTCGGTAACAACTTCGGCCTTCTGGCCGAGCTTGACCCTAGCCAGGTCTTTTTCATCGATGTAAGCGGTGACCCAGATATTATGCAGGTCAATGGCGGTAAAAACCGGAGTGCCTGATTTCACCACCTCTCCGGGTAAGCTGCTCTTAACCAGTATATAACCGTCCAGCGGTGAAGCCAGCTCCGCGAAACCCAGCCGGGTTTCAGCCAAAGCCAGGGATGCCTTCAATTGTTCTACATTTGCCTTGCCGGCATCAAAAGCAGTTTTATCCTGGTCCCTTTTTTGCGCGGAAACCGCTCCCTCCTTAAGCAGGTTCTCTGATCTCTGATAATCTATCCTGGCCAGCTCATAATCGAATTCCGCGGCTTTCAGCTTGGCTGCGGCATTATCCCTCTCCTTGGTCAGCTCATCGGTATTCAGGCGCGCCACTGTATCCCCGGCTTTGACAACCCTGCCTTCGTCGGTAAGCAACTCGGTGATCTGGCCCTCCACGCGGAAGGATATGCGTACGTCATCCCCCTCGATATTTCCGGAGACCTTGATCAGCTTATGGTTATTTTTCTCCGCCACAAAATACACCGCGTAGGCTATCCCCGCGATAAAAAGGGCGGCGATCAGGATCATCAACTTAACCTTTTTTCTCATTCTCTCCTCCATGGGTGCTCTGCGGCAGGTTAACCGGCGCTATGCTTAATACGGAACGGCCGACGCTGCGGTCAAGAAAAGCCTGCGCCATCAAATAGTCATAAATACCCGAAGCCAGGTTCCTCTGGATCTGGGCAAGAGAAACCTGGGCGTCTAAAACATCCAGATTTATCGCGACGCCATTGGCGTAACTGACCTCGGCTATCCTTAAGGCCTCACGCGCCTGGCCGACATTATCCTTCTGGGACCTGATGATCGCCTCTGATTCCTTCAGTCCAAGGCAGGCCTTGCGCACATCTACGGCGATCTGGTCAACTAAATTTTCTTTGCTTAGCTTTGCCTGCGCGAAACGCGCTTTTGCCGCGTCAACCTTGGCCTTGGTGGAAAACCCTTCAAAGATCGGTATGTTCACCGATATGCCCGCGTTCCAATTCTTATGGCTCTCATTGATCATATTGCCGAGATTATTCGAGCGGTAAGAATACCCTGCGAGGATATCCACCTGCGGCCGATATCCGGATCTGGCCATCTGGATGCCCCATTTATCAATATCTATTCCCAGGGATTTCAGTTTTATCTCCGGACGCTCAAGGTAAGCGGTCTTCAAGAATTCATCCTCTTTTATTACCGTAATGGTGTAGGCAAGTTTTTCTTTTGTTGCGATGGGAACATCTATATTGCGGCTAAGGAGTTTGTTAAGGTCGGCCTTCAGGGATTCAATATCGTTCTTTGCCCTGACCACCTCCGGCTCAAGCAGGGAAACCTGTACACCCGATTGCAGCAGGTCAAAACGCGAAGCTGTCCCCTGCTCATACATCCGCCTTACGTCTTCATAATGCGCTATTGCCTGCTCCAAGGCATCCTTGGCAATGCGCTCGGTCTCATAAGCAAGTAGGAGCCCGTAATAAAGCCTCCTGGCGTCAAACTCCACATCCAACTTTTTGGCGCGCAGGGTCTCCTTCTGCGCATCCAAAGAAAGTTTGGCCTGATTGAGATTGGCCATATTGAACCCGCCGCTGTAAACGGATTGGCTAAGTGAAAGATTGAGCAGGTTATCGTTTTTAAATCCGGAGAAGATATTCGCCGGGCTAAGGACTTTTTCATTATGCGTATATGCCCCTTCCAGGTTTATCTGGGGCAGGAATACGCTGGTGGCCTCAAGTATATCTGCGCTGGCGATGGCAATCCCTTTTTCCTGTATCTGGATGTCTTTATTGTTTTTAAAAGCAAGGAGGATGGTGTCGGTAAGATTAAGTTCAGCTCCGGGAGCCGGCTGGTTATCTTGGCTGAAAGCGGGAGAAAAAATAAGAAAGGCGGATAATAATACGACGTTAAGAATTATCTGTTTCTTATCTGGCAACGCGTCTCCTTTTTATCAATATTAATATATTATTATAAGAAAGAATGCTCCAATTAGCAAGTTTTTTTAGCGGTAGAATTTGGGGCGGGGATATTTATACGGTTTTTTAGCTTGAGGTTGTTTTTGCTGCCTGTGTCCGGAATGGCGGCTGGGCTCACGGCTGGATTCGCTGAATTTATCAAGGGTGATCTCCGGATGTTTTGATACCGGGAGGGTGGCTTTGATCAGTTTCTCAATATCGCGCACATCATGGCCCTGGTCAGGGGTGGCAAAGGATATTGCGTGGCCTTTATGCCCGGCGCGGGCAGTGCGGCCGATGCGGTGCACGTAATTTTCCGCATCCTCCGGCAGATCATAATTGAGCACCAGCTCAATACCCGTAACATCGATGCCGCGGGAGGCAATGTCGGTAGCAACCAGTACACGGTATTTTCCGGATTTAAAACCTTCCAGGGCATCCCGGCGCTGGCCAAGGGTGCGGTTGGAATGGATTTCCGAAGCCGAATGCCCCATATCCCTAATGGACTTGACGATCTTTCTGGCATTATGTTTAGTTCGCGAAAACAAAAGCACTGTGCCGTGGTATTGGCTAAGCAGCTTTTTTAACAGGCGCGATTTATCCTCTTTTTTGACGATGAATAATTCCTGGGTGACTTTTTCGGCTGTAGTTCCCGACGGGGCGATCTCAACGCTTAAGGGCAATTTCATATGCTTGGATGCTATGCTCATGATCTCCTTAGGCATAGTCGCCGAGAAGAGCATTGTCTGCCTGTCCTTGGGCAGGAAACGCAGGATCTTATCTATCTGCGGGGCAAAACCCATATCCAGCATACGGTCAGCTTCATCAAGCACAAGCATTACCACCAGGTCTGGGATAAAATTCCACTGCGACATATGATCAATGAGCCTTCCGGGGGTAGCAATGACTATGCGGGGATCCCTGCGCAGGGCCTGCACCTGGGGATCCATGGGCGCTCCGCCTATAAGGCAGGCGGTTTTCATGCCAAAAGCATGGGCAATATCCTGAAAAGCTTCGTCGATCTGAATTGCCAGTTCCCTGGTCGGCGCCAACACAAGGCCGATACCTTTTTTCTGCACCAGGCGCTGGACCATAGGGATAGCAAAAGAATGCGTTTTACCGGTCCCGGTCTGGGCAATGCCTACAATATCCTTGCCTTCAATGGCCAGGGGGATCGCTTTTAATTGGATCGGGGTAGGCGCCTTAAATTTCATATGCTCCAGGATATCCAGGATCTTCGGGGCAATACCCAGCCCGTAAAAGGACAGGCTGGTTTGCGGGGGATTATTTGTCATTGCCGGTTTATTCGTCATGCTGCCTTCACAGCCTTGGGCCTGTGATCGTAAGCCAACATGCCCAGATGCACATGGCAATAATCTTCATGGTTATAGATACTCAATATATGCTTGCAATGCGAATACTTGCATTTCCTTCCCTTTAGTGAAACCTTTACCTTTTTGATAATCACCTCCATAAAAAAGGCCGCAAAGGTTAGTTGTCCCCGGCGGCTTAAAGCTTCGCTAATCTTTGTTTTATTATACTAGATTATTCCGGTTTGTCCAGTTATTTACGTGGTTTTTTAGGCTAATGCTCATTGCCTGTATTGATACAACTCTTTTAAAAACGCGGGATTTGCTTCAAAACCAAGCCCGCCGGCCATATCGATATTCTGGATGGCCAAGTCATATTGCTTCATGGCATAATATGCTGCTGCTAAATTATTATAGGCCGAGGCAAAGGACGGATCCAAAGCTATCGCCTTTTGAGCAAATTCTATGGCTTTCTCAAAGTTTCCGGAAAATCCATACGCGGCAGCGAGGTTATTATAAGCCTCGGGGGAATTTGGATTGATTTCTACCGACTTTTGGGAAAAGAATATCGCTATCTTATGGTTGCCCATCCCTCCGCAGAAAACAGCAAGATTGTTATAAGCCTGCGGAGACCCGTGATTCCGGTCAATCTCTCTCTTATAAAATCTTAGTTTCTCTCTTACCTGGGCCGGATACGAGCCCAAAACATCGTCAAACCAGGTATCAGCGCTCCTCCATACCTTAATCCTGCTCCAGGTAGAGAAAGACAGCGCCCCTATCGCTATTACCAAAGCCGCCAGGGCCAATGCTTTGATGACCGGCGCCTTTCTCAGTTGCTTTTGGTACAGCCAGACAATAAACTCAGCGATAATATAAAATATGCCTATCGACGATAAATACGCGTAGCGGTCGGCAACTATCGCGTTGCCGGTAGGTATCAATTGGAGGACCGGAAAAACACAAATTAAGAAAAAAAGGCTGCCAAAAATTATCTTTCTGGTATAGCGCCTTGAAATAATTATCAGGCTTGTCAGGAGCAAAATGAACAAGGGCGAAATGAGGAATATGAACGGCAGCAGATTACCGGTTTTCTGCGGATAAGGATATAAAACGCAAAGCCCAGCCGGCAGGATGATCTTTGCCAGATAGAACAGCAGCGCGTAATTCGCAATTAATATATTATCCAAGAAAATAAAGGATGGCGGCCTTGGTGAATATTCGGAGGCGAAAATTAAAGTAAAGCCCAGAAAAATGCCTGATGCAATGAAAAATACCGCCTTCCTCTTTAAGTTATCCCTATCTATCTTGTTATGCAAAATATAATCACAAAGCAATAATATGAACGGGAATGTCAATCCCATCGGCTTTACCAGGAGGGTTAAAATAAATAAGAAAAAAGCTAAGTAGTAGTATCTACCGCTTTTTCCCCGCAGCGAATAGATATAGGCAATGATCCCGGAGAGGAAGAAAAGTGAATAAAGCACATCCTTTCTTTCGGAGATCCAAGCCACGGATTCAACATGTAAGGGGTGGATCCCGAAGAGCAAAGCCACGATAAAAGCGACCCAGGCCTGGCGGGAGACTAATAAGATCAACCAAAAAACAAACAGGGAATTCAACAGGTGTAAAATGAGATTTGTCAGATGATAGATATAGGGGTTTAATTTAAAAAAATGGAATTCTATCGCAAAGGTGAGCATGGTCAGCGGTTTATAAAGGCCTAAATGTATTGAGCTAAATATATTCTGGATGCCCTGCCAGGATAGATCCCCGAGCAAGAGGTTAGCGACAACATAGTTATCGTCATCCCCGCCGCGGACAAATCCATTATTCAAAGAAGGCAAAAAAGAGGCAAAAGTTATCAGCAGGATCAAGATGGCAAAAACAATAATTTGATTTTTCTTCATAATAAGTTTACGGCCTCCTTTGAAAGGCCGGTGAGGAATCTCGCCTTAAGCAGCCCCTCCCCCCATTCTCCGTCGGCCGTAGAATCCCAGACGATCCCTCCGCCAATCCCCATCTCCCCGGAATTCCCCTGGAGTAAAAGGGTGCGGATAGGGATGTTGAAGAACATGTTTTTGTCCGGGGTGATATAGCCGATGGCGCCGGTGTAGATCCTGCGCTCCTCCTGCTCCAGCTCATTTATGATCTCCATAGCCCGGATCTTCGGGGCTCCGGTAACCGAGCCGGAAGGAAAAAGCGAAGCAAAAAGCTTATGGATAGAAACGTCCTTATCCACTCTCCCCTTTACGGTAGAAGTCATCTGGCAAAGTGTTTTATATCTGGCCACTTCAAAAAGCGAAGGGGCCCTGATCTTAACCCCCACCCTGCCGAGGTCATTCCTTAACAGGTCGGCGATCATTACATTCTCCGCCCGGTTCTTGCCGTCGTATTTAAGCCGAAAAGGCGCGATCAGGTCGGAAAATAATCCGCTACCCCGGGGCCAGGTGCCTTTCATTGGCTTGGTCACAACACGCGTAGATTCTTTTTTGATGAACATCTCCGGGGAAAGGGATAAAATATGAAACTTATCCGTCGCGATATAGGCCGGGTAAGGCACAGGCTGCTCTTTGAGGAGCTGGTCATAAAAAGAAAGTGCCTCGCCGCGGAATTCAAAAAGCAGCTTTAGGCAGTAGGTAATCTGATAAACATCCCCTTTGGCTATATAATCGCGGATTGCCCCGATCTTTGAAGAATATTCATCCCGCGTAATATTTAAACGCAGGTTCTCCGGAAAATTTGCAGAGGTTGATTTAAGGCGGCCGATTTTGATCTGTCGAGGTGCCTTGTAAGCGCCGAAATAGGCCAGAGGGAAATCGTAGGGCTTATTCTTGCGCAGCTTTTCTTCAAAACAATATCCCGCTTCATAAGAAAAGAACCCTGCCAGGTAATAACCTTTTTTGAGCGCATCCTCCATATCCTGAAATGTTGCCGCAAATAAAGAGGGGTCAAAACAGGAAATGATAAACTCCGGGTCCTGGAATAAAAGTGGCTTTTTTTCGAACTGGATTAATACCTGCATATCCTTTTAATACAGGGACACAATACTTAATTCTCATACTTTGCCTAGGGGAGAATTAAGTATTGTGTCCCTGTATTACCTATTCATAGCGCAGCGCCTCTATGGGGTCAAGCTGGCTGGCTTTCTGCGCAGGCCAGAGCCCGAAGATAACCCCCACACCAAGAGAGAATGAGGTCGCCAGTATAACCGAAAACGTGGAGACCTTGACTGACCAGCCGGCAAAAACCGTGATCAATGTCGCTGCCCCCCATCCCAGGAGGATGCCGAAAACCCCGCCGAGAAAAGACATCAGCATCGCCTCGATAAGGAACTGCACCATGATATCTTTATTGGTCGCCCCTATTGCCTTGCGCAGGCCGATCTCGCGCGTGCGTTCGGTTACCGAAACAAGCATAATATTCATTATACCTATGCCGCCGACCAAAAGGGATATCGCGGCGATAACCCCCAGCAACATCGACATGGTCTTGGTGGTTGACTCAAGGGTCCTCCTGATATCCGACATATTCCGGATCTGGAAAGAATCCTCCTCCTCTTTTTTGAGGCGATGCAGCTTTATGATAAGTTTGGTGATGGAATCCTGGGCAGGCTCTATGGAAGCCGGATCTTTTGCCTCGACAAAAATATAATCTACATATTGCTTGCCGAATACCCGGTACATGGCGGTAGTCACCGGTATGACCGCCACGTCATCCTGATCCCTGAAGGTACTTGCCCCTTTAGGAGGAAGTATTCCGATGACTTTAAAGTTCAAAAGATTTATTTTTATGGTCTGGCCGACGGGATTTTCCTCGCCGAAGAGCTCCCTGGCTACGGTCGTGCCGATAAGAGCCACCTTGCTGCGCATCTTTACTTCCTCCTCGGTAAAAAACCTCCCCACTGCCGGTTCGGATGCGCGCATCGCAGGGTAATTGACCCCCACCCCGTCCACCTGGGTATTCCAGTTTTCATTTTTATAAACCAGCTGCCCCCTGCCTGTTACCCCGGCATAAACCCTGCCTACCTCATCGCTTAGCTTAACCACTGCCGCTACGTCATTAAAGGTAAAGCGCGTGACCGCGCCGGTTTCCAGGGCAACCCCGTGCACCTTTGGAGACCCGGGCATTACGATCAGGAGATTAGAGCCCAAGCTTGAGAGCTGTTTTTCAATGGCCTCCTTGGCCCCCTGTCCCAATGCCAGCATGGCGATAACCGAAGTGACCCCAATCAATATGCCCAGGATGGACAGAATGGAACGCATCTTATGGGAAAGCATGGCGAATACTGCCTGGCGCAGGTAATCCAGGAATTTGGTCCCGCCGGAAGCACTGTGTTTTTTTGAAAGTATACCGCTTACCAGGGTGTCCTCAATAGAAGTGACCTCCGAAATCTTACTCTCCTCCTGGCTGCGTATATCGGAGATTATCGCGCCGTCGCGCATCTGGATGATCCGGCGGCAGGATGAAGCGATCTCCTTTTCATGCGTGACGATCACCACGGTTTTTCCTTTTTGATTGAGCTTTTGGAGGAGCGCGATTATCTCTTCCTTGCTTTTTGAATCAAGGTTTCCCGTCGGCTCATCGGCCAAAATGATCAGAGGCTCATTGACCAGGCTCCGGGCGATCGCTACCCTTTGTTGCTGTCCTCCGGACATCTCGTTAGGTTTATGGCGGACCCTGTCTTTTAAACCCACCTCTTCCAGCTCTTGCATCGCCCTGTCCTTTAAGTGCCTTTTGCCCGCATAGACTAAGGGGAGCTCGACATTCTCCAAAGCGCTCATCCGCGGCAATAAATGGAACTGCTGGAAGACAAAGCCGATAAGCCTGTTCCTTAAGTCCGCTAACTCTATATCGGAGAGCTTGGTTATTTCAATATCTCCAAGATAAAAAGTTCCGGAATCCGGCCGGTCAAGCAGGCCCAGGATATGCATCAGCGTGGATTTCCCCGAGCCCGAAGCGCCCATGATCGCCACGAACTCACCCGCATCGATCTTTAAGGAGACGTCGGAAAGGGCCTTTACCTGGACCTTGCCCATCTGGTATGTTTTAGATATATTCCTTACTTCAATCATAGCCCTAAACCTTATTTCTTTTTATCGCTGCTTTTCCTCTGGCCGAAAGGCGTAAATGGGCTGGAGCCCACGTCGCTGGAAGGAAGCACGAACTTCGCGTTCTTTACCACTACCTTGTCATTTACGCTTATCCCTGAAATTATCTCCGTATTTTTGTCGTCGCTTATCCCTACTTGCACGGCCTGCCGTAAGGCTTGAGCTTCCCCGTTTCTCTTGAGCATGACAAAATCCCCGTCTTTATCTTTATAAACGGCTTCAACCGGAAGAAGCAGGGCGTTATCCTTACTCTGGTCGATAAAATCTATAGTCGCGTTCATTCCCGAGCGGAAGAAGGCCGGAACATTCTCCGGGACCAGGTCAACTTCATAGATGGTGACATTGTTAACCGTCTTAGACTCGTAATAGATATGTTCAACAGCGGAATTGATCTTATCATCCGGATAAGCGTCAATAATGATTATCGCCTTCTGGCCAAGCTTCACTTTTCCGATATCAGTCTCATCTACCTGGGCCCGGACGATTAAGTGGTCGGATAAGACGATCACCGCATCAGCCGTTGTAACGGTCTGCCCCGGTTGGGTAGTAGCCACAATAACTTCTCCGTTGATCGGCGCCAACAACGCGATAGGTTTGTAAACTTCCTTCCAGTACTTTAATACTTCCGGCCCCTGCCCCTCGGCAGCATCTAAAAGCGCGGCTCTCTCGGTAGAGCTCATCCAGGCTAAGGTCTGGCCCAAGTTGACCTTATGACCCTCCTGCACGAGGATACTTTCAATGCGGCCGTTCACCGGCGGCTTGACCTCAAGCCGGTTCTTGGGCAGGACTGTTCCGGTCGTGGAAATATAGGTCTGGATCGCCCCTATGGTCGGGATGATCTCCTTAACGATCTCATCGCTTTTGCCTTTACCTTTAGCCTTGATCATAACAAATGCTAAAACAGCCGACAAAACCAATACCCCGATGATTATTTTTGATTTAATTTTGCGCATATTCCAAAGTCTCTCCTTTCGCCTGGATCCAATTCGCCTCAGCCAATAACGCATTGGCCTGGGCGTTTAAATAGCCGGTCTTGGCCTGCACCAGATTATCCTCAATGATCGTCCAGTTATCGTAAGTTATAAAACCTGTCGCGTATTCTGCTTCGGCAATTTTTGAACGCTCCTCGGTGGCAACAAGGTTTTTGTATTGGACGCCTACTGTCTCAATCGCATCCTGTAAAGCTGCCCAGGTCCTGGCCAGGGCTACGACCAAAGCATCCCTGGTGCTTCTTTCATTCTCCTTAAGCTGATTCAATAACCCTTGAGCCTGGGATACCTGCGCCAGCCTTAAACCCCCTTCAAATATGGGCATTGATAAAGCCAGGCCCAGGTTCCAGTTATCCCCCCGGGGGGTCCAGTGGGTACCTGCTTTACTGGCGCCTGCGGAGCCGGAAAGCGTGGGAGAAAAATTGGCATAGGCGCTCCTTAAGTTGAACGTCGCGGAACTCTTCTGGGCGATAAGCTGCTGCAAAGAGGGATTATTCTTGACCAAAGATTCCAGGTCCGGCTCATCCTTTACCGGATCAAGGACCTTGAAATCACCCTTCACCATCATCGGGGTAAATTTTTTTCTGCCCATCTCTTTAGTTAACTGCCTTTGAGCAAGCATAATATCCCTTTTTGCCTGGCTAAGCTGAAATTCAGCCTGGGCTAAATTTGCTTCCGCGGTCAACAGCGCCCCGCGATGCTCTAATCCGGATTCATAACGCAGGGTTATCAGCTCCAGATTAGACCTGCGTATTCTGATAATATCCTCCGTAACCCTGATCAATTCCTGAGCCTGGAGCAAATTGATGAACGCGGTGCGCAGATTCAGCCTGACCTGGGTAGATGTGAACCTGTAATTCTGCTGGGAGGCCTTAATGGTTTCTGAAGCGGCCTTTACATCCTGGATCGTCTTGGTCCCGTCAAATATCAATTGGGT
>Ga0172375_10011442_pt1 | contig 11301 bp, 7 predicted proteins | sample LakKiv1m_FD_114537 | JGI IMG/M metagenome (GOLD analysis project Ga0172375, IMG submission 114537) | Freshwater microbial communities from Kabuno Bay, South-Kivu, Congo - kab_092012_11.1m | ecosystem: Environmental > Aquatic > Freshwater > Lake | place: Democratic Republic of the Congo... | reverse complement strand
CCTTTTGCCCCACACCCCAAAAGAATTTTTTGCGCCCGAGCCCTGCCTGCCGGCAGGCAGGCGACGAGTTTGTGTTTCTGCCCCGCCCCGCAAAAGCGGGGCGGGGCAATTGTTTTTCTCACGAATTTTTGATAAAATAAGTGCGAGCAGAATTGTATATATGCTCCAAAAAATAAAAATAGCACCATTACTGGTGCTATTTTTATTACCTAGCGAGTGAGTGAAGCGCAAAAAGGTTTTCGCATTTCCGAGCGAGCGACGGTACGAAAGGGTGGATACCCCGCGGCTCTGCCGCGGGTCCGTACTCAACGAGCTTTGCGAGTTGAGTGGGTCCAGGGCTCTGCCCTGGGGTTAATGCCCTTTATCTATTCGTAATCGTAAAATAGCTATCACTCACGTCACTCGCAATAACTCGAGTAGAGCCTTGCCCGCACGAAGATCCCGAGGGGGCCTCTCCCTGACATTTTGGCTCACTGGGAAAAAGCTCTATTGCGAGCTGTGACGCATAGATAATATCCGCAGGAACAGACTCTTCTGGCCCCGTACATCCGTTGAACGTTGCTGGCACCTCCCAGTCGTATTCACCAAAATATGCGGGGACATCCTCAATGCACTCCAACCAAACACCCGATTGTTTTCCGGTGACCGCCGCCGGAAGAATATACCCAATACGAACCCATGCGTCTTTGGGTGCGTTTTTTGTTGTCCAAGCAATAGTAAATATGTCTCCAATCTGCAGCTGTTCCCCACCATTGGGAGACGTGATGTGGATGGTTGTGGTGGTGTCTTTTTTTTCTTCGGTGCGCGGAATATTCGCCGACGACTCCTGTGTAATAAATTCTTTAGGATACTGCGTGTTATCGCCCGGAGGTCTTGTGGTATTGGTGTTGGGCATCGTCGCATAACTACTCGTGGCAATTCTTCCCATTTGTTTATTCATCGCCCTTTCTTTTGCCTCTCGCTCTGCCTGAAGCTCCGTTTTTCTTGTGGCGACAAACGCATTAAATTTATAAATTCCAAGACCCACAAGGCTCACGCCGAGCACAAGCACGGCAAGACCAATTTTCGAGTACCCTCTATTTGTATGATATTGCGCATCCATGAATACCATTAGTATATCATGGGCTTGCTTTCTCTGATGCGGAATGCGGGAACCCTCCTTCGCTCTCTTGAGCTACGGAAGGGCAGGTCGAACTCGCAACGTGTGCGGGCAGGGGGAATCGAACCCCCATCTATTGCTTGGGAAGCAATCATTCTGCCACTAAACTATGCCCGCGTTTATGAAATGTTTAATGTTTAAGCACAAATGCCAAATCAATGACAAAAATCTAAATGATCAAAACATTTTAGACATTAACTCATTCATGGCATTGATTTGTCATTTAGATTTTGACATTAGTCATTCGCGATCCGTATCGAACATCTCTTCTCTCTTCTTTCTGCTCTATTATTTCTCTACCACCTTCCCCTCTCTCCATTCGTACTTTCCGCTGGGGAATGTGACCATTGCTGCTTTCTCACGTTCCATAATCCAGTCGTTATAATTTTGCCCCAATCCCGAAATATAATCGCGGAGCAATTTTTCGCGCGTCATAGGAACGAGAATGATATTTCGAAAATCCTCGCTCTTTAGCCCATACACACGCTCCGCGGCAGTCGCAATCCCTGCGGAATCTTTCCCAGCCATATCTCTATCAATTGCGGCATTAATTTTTGTGGTTGTTTCGTTTTTGTACACGCCAACAAGTTCTTGTCGCACAATCTCTTGCACGATAAGCTCTTCAAGCGCAGCGCGATCCGACACGTCTTGTGGAACGTCTTGTAATGTTTTTCCTATTTCGGCATTTGCCGCGGCAATTGTCCGCGCGTAACTCTGAAATGCTGAGCGATACGATCGAAACGTGCTTCCTGATATTTCCGCTCCCCCCACGACTGCAATCGGTTGGAATGCTTGATGCGCAAAATACCCCAACACCGCAATACCGAGTATCACAATGCCGAGCGCAACTACTCTTTTTACTGTTTTTGTGTAAGCCATTTTTTTATGTTTTCCCACCATCCGCTCGAGCTTTTTTGCTCGGGCGACGTCGTAGGGGTTGGATCAAGAATAACAATTGTCTGCTCATTGGGCTTTTTGATATTAAACGCGCTTCTGAGCGCTTTTTCAACCCCCGCAGGAGTGGAAAGCGCCTCGAGTTGGGTAGATCGCTCATTTGCCCTCTCTTGAACACTCACGAGTTCGCGGGCAAGTTTCTCCCGCTCTTGGGAAAGCAACCACACCGACACACCGGCCCGCCCAACAGAAAGCGCGAATATACCCACAAGCACACCAAGAAAAACACGCACACTTTTGCGCTCAAAAAATGCTGTGTCGTGAGTGTGGTGTTGCATGAACGTCATTTATTCATCATACTCTCCTTATGATTGGAAAACAGCGGGAACGAAACGAAAAAATCTGGAAAGTCATCTCGATACTCGCAATTCTTGCCATGTTGGTGTTTACGGTTGCGCCACTCCTCGGCACGCTCTAATAGAGAGAGGCGAGCTATTTTCGGAGGAGCTTCACGAAGGTCTCTGTAGAAAGCGAAACGGTACCCTGCGCCTTGAGGCGCTCTTTTCCTCGTTTTTGCTTTGCCCAGAGCTTCATTTTTCGTGTGCGGTCCCCTCCATAGAGATATCCTGTCACATCTTTTTTCATTGGCGTCACACGAGATGATGCAACGATGCGTCCTCCCACATGCGCCTGAATACGCACTTCAAATTGCTCCTTGGGAATGACTTCGGCAATAGCATCAACAAATGCCCGCGCATCTCGTTCGGCTTGATCGGGAGGAACAACGCGTGCAAGTGCTTCGACGCTCTCCCCTGCAATCACAATATCCATTCTCTCGAGCACCGCATCTTTCCAGCCCGCGTGCTCATACGCAACCGATGCAAATCCTGACGTCATGCGTGCAAGCGTCTCCACAAAATCTTTCACAAATGCCCGAAGTGGCATAGTGGCAATAATAAGTACTCGCCCCGCGCTAAAACTTCCCGTGTCTTCGAGTGTGAGTTCAAATTGGCGGTCGAGTTTCATGACGCTCGGAACATCACGCTCAGGAACCATAATGCGCACGCGAATAATGGGCTCTTCGGCGCGCACAATATCTCCTCGCGAAGGATATTTATGCGGAGAAGAAACAATTTCGGTTCCTGTTTTTGTGGTCACCCGATACCCCACCGACGGCGCCGTCACAATAAACTCAAGACCAAATTCGCGCCTGAGGCGCTCCGCAACAATTTCGATGTGAAGTGTCCCCAAAAAACCACACTGAAACCCTCTCCCCAAAAAACTCGCAGACTGCTCTTGATACGTGAGTGATGAATCGTTGAGTGCGAGCTTGCCGAGTGCGGCGCCCATCTCGGGAAAATCGTCTTGATCTTCGGGGAAAAAGCTCGCCCACACCACAGGCTGTGGAACGCGATACCCCGAGAGCGGTTCGACTGATGATTTTGCCGCCATAACCGTATCTCCAATGCGAAGCAGATTTGGTGTTTTGAGGCCCGTCACCACATAACCAATTTCACCCTCAGAGAGGAGCTGTGTTTTTTTGCGTGCGGGAGTAAAAATACCAACTTCTTTGACATCAACCGGAGTTGCAGTCGCATGAAGTAGTACTTTGGTACGCGGAGTAATTTCACCATCAACCACACGCACATGTGCAATCACTCCCCCATGTTCATCATACGCAGAGTCAAACACGAGCGCGCGAAGTTCTTTTGTGGTGCTTTTTGGCGGAGGAATACGTGTGATAATTTCTTGAAGCAATTGCTCGACCCCCTCCCCTGTTTTTCCGGACACTGCAATAATTTCACTTTTTTGAAATCCTAATTCAACAAGTTCATTGCCCACACGCTCAACATCGGCGTGCGCCACATCAATTTTGTTGAGCACCGGAATCATCGTCAGTCCCAACTGCTGTGCGACGTGATAGTGCGCAAGCGTTTGTGCTTGCACGCCCTGTGTTGCATCTACCAAAAGTATCGCGCCTTCGCACGCGGCGAGCGCCCGCGAAACTTCGTACGAAAAATCCATGTGTCCTGGGGTGTCAATCAAATTCAGCTCAAAAACTGAATTTGATTGGGAGGCATGAGTCGACGTCGTTTCTTGACTCTTGACTCCTGACTCCTGACTCTGCAACCTGTTCGGATGCCACAGCATCCGAACAGGTTGCATCTTTATTGTTATTCCTCGCTCTCTCTCTAGTTCCATCGTATCGAGGTGCTGTGCGGTCATTTTGCGCATTTCTACCGTTCCGGTGCGCTCAAGAAGCCGGTCTGAGAGTGTGCTCTTACCATGATCAATGTGAGCAATAATGGAGAAATTGCGGATGTGGTCTTTGTTCATAATTACAAATGTTCTGCTTCGGGGCTCGTGACAATGCGTCCTCCCCAACGACTCCGGAGCGCGCGCTGCATGTCGAGTACTTCTTCGTTTTCAAGCCACACGAGAATGCCCAACGCGGCGGCAATACCAACCGTCGCAGAAATACCCGCATGGAGTATGACCTGGAGGAGTGTCTCAAGCGGAAAGAATGGTGCGGTCAAGCGTAACATAAACACACTCACTGCAACAAGCGAAACAGACCCCGCAAAATGTTCGAGTGTACTTCGTGTAAGCTTCATACTTCCCACCGATCTCATGCGCCGACGGAGACGCAACATCATAAACAATGCCGCAAACACAACACCGCACGAATACCCCAAAGGAAGCGCGAGCACGCGTGCCATGCGCACATCCTCAAGTCGAAATATTGCCTCAAGCAGTGTAATAACACTAGTACTATTCGTTACTGCGTATTGCAATGTATATGCGCTCCCTACTGAAATAATTCCCCCGAGCACACTCGCAATAAACGGCCCCTTCACGTCATTGAGTGCATAGCACGCGCGGGTGAACACTTGCATTTGGGCCTGTGCAATTAATCCAAACGCAAAGCATGCGAGCGATGCCGCCGCAAGCATGGTATCAACCCAACCAAACGCGCCCGCGCCCAACACCATACGCACAATATGCGCACGAAACACAATAAGGAGCGCGGTCGAAATCATGCTCCACAACATAACTTGTCGCGCAACCTGACCCGTGAGTCGCAAAAACTCTTCTTCGTTCTTTTCGGCAACGAGTCGTGAGAGTAACGGAAACACCGCAGTTCCATACGACAACCCAATAATAGAAAGCGGCACGGTTGATAAATTAAATGCAAGTTGATACACCGCAATCGCGCCCGCTCCCAACAGTGACGCGAGCGCCATCATCACCACCGTCACTCCCCCCTGCACTGCAACTGCCGCACTGCGCGGATATGATTTTTTTACCACGGCAATAACATCCCGCGCATACACCTTGCTAATGGTAAATGTAAACCCCGAACCCCAAAACGATGGTATTTGTACCGCAAGATGCAAAAACGCACCAACGAGCACTCCCCACACCACGCCCCAGAGTCCATACGTTGGAGCAAACACCAAAAGACCAAAAATAATGCCAAAGTTATAGAGCACCGGAGCGAGTGCGGATGACGCAAAAAATCCCCGCGACTGCACCACACTCGAAAGCAGTGCCGACACACCAAGTAAAATGGGTGAGAGTAATAGTATTCGCGAAAGACTCGTCACCAACGCCATCTCACCCCCCGAAAACCCCGGAAACATAATCGGAACAACATACGGAAGCGCAACAAACGCAATCACTCCTCCCACACAAAAAAGCAACGCGACCGCTGTCAGGAGCTCGCCAACAAGAGACTTTTCGCTTTCCGCATCTACCGCTCGCCTCGAGGCAAGTAGTGGCAACACCGCAGTGCTCGCAACCAAAAATAATCCGCATGCGTACAGCAGATCGGGCAAACGAAACGCGGCAAAATACATGTCAAGCTCGCGCGATGCACCAAATGTACTCGCGAGTAACCGGTCACGTAAAAGCGCCGTCAGTGCGCTCGTAAACGCACTGACGGCAAGAAGTAACGCCGCACGATGCACGAGAGTGCTTTCTGAAATTCGTGCGCGCTCAACCATGACTACTGTGTTGCGGGCGCCTTCTCACTTACCGGCGGCTCTTTTCGCTCGGTAGGTGGTGGTGTTATTCCGGTAAGTGCGGGCTTTCCTGCGCGTAAGTTCGCAAGAATAGTTTCAATTTCTTTGTTGCCAACATTGAGCGCGAGCACCTTTTCGAACGCAGCAATTGCGTCTGCAGTACTGCCTTGATCAGCAAGTACGAGTCCCAAGAAATATCGCGCGTTTGAGTAGTTTTCGTTTATAGACAATGCTTTTTCAAGCGCGGTACGCGCGGTGCGATAATCTTTTGCACGATACGCAAGTACGCCGAGTTGAAACGCCACGCCTACTTCTTTTGGTGCAAGTTGATATGCGGCCACGGCGCGCGCGAGTGCTTCTTTTTCTTTACCATTTGCCGAATAGAGTTGCGCAAGCAAGAAGTGCGCTGATGCATAATCACGCTTTACGGTCGTTGCCTCCTCGAGGAGTTGAATCGCGGCGTTGATTTCGGATTGCGTTTTTGCGGCATCGTTACTGCGTCGCGCGAGCTCTGCCTGCGCAATGTGTACCTGAGCAAATTCAGTGAGGAGTAGTGGATCGCGCGGAGAGCGATCGCGCGCACCCGAATATTCCTCCGTCGCCTTACTCCCCGCTCCATCAACCAACGGAATCACCGTCGCATATAACATTCCGAGCGATCGCCAATTTTCGCTATCTGCACGCGAGAGTTCAATGGCTTTGTTTCCGTATTGTATGCCTCGCGAGATTGCTTCTTGAATTGATGCTTGCACGTTTTCTTTGCGCACGTCTTCTTTTGCGGTGATGTTTGTAATGCGCACACGCTCGAGATCGGTCACGGCGCGGTAGTATGCGGCATTATTTCCATAGAGCGCGATTGCTCGTTCTATTTGTATGCGTGCGTTGTTGCTCTCACCTTTTTCGTTATATTCGGCGAGTGCGGTACGAAAAGCAAAATCTGCCGCACCGCGCATGACCACACTATACATTCCACCGACCGCCAAAACGGCAAGTAAAATAAGTGCGAGTGACGCAACAAATCCCTTTGCGGCGTTTCCGAAGAGCTCAATAACGCGAGACTCTTCGGCGCGATGAAGTTCCGATAATGCCGTCGCGAGACCAAGCACAATCACTCCAAAGAAAAAGAGAAATGTGTTGCTCGGATACAGCACCCACTCAAAAAGCGTAAACACGCTTGCGGAAAAGAGCCCGATGGTGAGCGCCTCCTCCCAACTTCCCCCCTCGAGATACACCGCACGAATGACATCGCGGATGGAGCGCCCAACGGCAAACACCAAAAATGCGAGAATAGCTATCACTACAACGAGCCCTCCTTCAACTGCAAACGACGGCATGAGCCCCACACCGCCCTCAAATCGCGCGCGCCAAAATGCGGTATCGCTAATAGACGCGGGGCGATATTTTTCCCACGCATACGCGAAATTGTTTAAGCCAACCCCCGTGAAGGGTTCTTCAGCAATGACCCGCTCTGCAATTGCTCCTGTCCCCGCCCAAGATGGTGCGATTTCTGGGGTCCCTCCAATCGCGCCCGAAATACTTCCCATGGGAGACTCCAGCAAAAAGAATAATACTGACGCAATGATCAACAAGAATGTGAGTGTTACTGCACTCGTTTTTCTTTTTCCTGAAGAAAAGTAAAGCGCGAGAAGAATAAGCGCAAGCAGTCCAATGCCCACCCACACGAGTGAATAGTTAACGAGCGCGACAATGACAAACGAGGAAACTGCAATCACTGCTCCTAACTTCCAGAACAATGATGTGCGTGGCAACGACAAAAGCGGTAGCGAAAAGAGCAACATTGTCCCTGCAAAAAATCCGTATGCGTTCCAGCTCCCCACCACAGAAAATGTTTTTGGAAACCCGAGCGGAATACCCAAGACATTGCGCGCCAACATCAGCGCGAGCCCAAGCAATGCTCCTACCGCAAACACAGTCATTGCACGAACAACATGTTCGGGGCGATGATACACGCTTGGAATGAGCGCAAAAAGCACAAGCGCGAGCGCGAGCGCAAAAGCGGTACGAATGTCACCCAGTTCACCAAACATCGCACGCGTGACATCAGACGCAAGTAGTCCCGTCACAAAAAGCACAAGCGCCAGCGCACCAAATGCATAGAGCGCCGCGCTCCGTGGCACGTAGAGTCTCCCCTCTTGTAGCCCCGCTCCAACGGTCGCGACGAGTGCTAAGAGCGTGCACACGCTCACCAACAAAAATTTCACTGCGTCAGTGGTGAGCGCGGTTCCCGAAATAAATAACACGGGAAGGAGCGCAAACAACGCATACAATGCGAGTCGCGCAACACGTGATAATGTTCCTTCTTTGCTTTCTTCTTGCGATGCCGCCGTCTCTGCGACAAAAACTTCTTCTCGTGTCTCCATGGTGTATGTGTTCATGACAATCGATGTTGAGGAATAATACTGCGCTTACTTTTCTTGTTATGGCGTCCGAACTGTATTGGTATAAAGTCGGAAATCATGTTGTGCATAAAGGATTTTGAGCAATTGTGAAGGTGGTGTTATGGAGTAATGGTACTCGCTGATGGGTCGGTAATCAAACTCGGATCTGCTGTGGACGAACTGGGGGCTTGAGTCGTGTCGGTAGCTGGTGGGCTTGCCACGTCTGTCGGCGGCGCCGGCTCGGTGACCACCGGTACCGTGTCCGCAGGAGGGGTGGGAGCTAGGCTGTCTGGCGTTGGAGCTGGAGTGGGTGTGGGAGTCGGTGTTGGTGCTGGAGCGGGGTCAATTACTGGTACTGGGTCTGGAGTAGGCGTTGGAATTGGGGTGGGCGTTGGCACCGGCGTTGGCGCTGGATTACTCGTAGGAACAACGGCGTCCATAACTGGCTCGTCGCCCGATGTATCAACCACCCACCAATCGAGGTTGAGATCTTCTGGGCTTGCGCTCGAAATTGCAACACGGAACATGCCCGTTGTTGAAACGCCACTTGCGCTGGTAAAGTTTGAGTCAGCAATTTTGTCTTTAATGTAGTATGACCTTCCGCCCAAATCACTCGTAAAGCTCACAAATATTTTTGATCGGGGCGTGATAATGTTTGAGTAAATAATAGTTTCTGTTTCTCCGCGAAGAATCCTGCCACTCCCCACTGCATTGTCTGCAGCCGAAGCAGTCTGCAAAAATCCTAAGCGCTTCGTCACAATACTTCCTGTAATAACTTCGTCTGCTGTCACCTTTCGCGCGCGAAGCGTGCCGTCTGCAGTGAGTGCCCAACTGCCATCAGCTGATGCGATCTCACGCACGTTATACAGACCCTTTCCACCAAAGTCTGCGTCATACCCTGTCGAAATGCGTCCTGATGTTTCGTCGATTGTCCAAGCGCTCGGTGTCGAGGATGCGGTCGATGACGCATTTACAATATTTTTTAGTGCGAGAATATCACCCAATTGTTTTTGTTGCTCGTCTACAACCTTCTTGAGATTTTCGTTGAGCGCCTGCACGCCGAGTACCATATATCCCAGTGTGTTCACGGGGTTCACTATCTTTCCTTCGTGGTGCATTGCCCACGGCGCTTCGTCAGCCATAACACCAACATATGTCGTATTGCTGTCTCCGGTTCCCATTCCTGGCTTGTAGTTAAATGTATAAATAGGGGTGCCCACAATACGATTGAGTGCACCTTGTATGTCTCCGAAGAGCTGAATATTATCTTTAATGTCTCTTGTAGATCCGGCAGCAGCCCACTTTGTCACACCACTTCCGTTAGTTTGCAGTTGTTGCCCACTCGTTCCATCGTTTGTTGGTAATGTAAGTGACCACGTTCCTGCGGCAGCTGCAACTTGTACCGTCACACGACCCGATGTGGCACCTGCAAAGCGCGCAACTCCAGCAGTTTTTCCTGGGGTCCCAAGATCGAGCAACACGCCCGGAGTTGATGTGCCGATGCCCACAAAACCATTCATGACCGAAAGTGTATCAACAAACGTATTTGCTCCCGACGCGGAGGCAAGTGTAATACGACTTTCGGTATATTGGTTACTATCGAATTTGCCGTATATTCTTCCTGAGTTGTAAATTCCTGCATTAATAACGTTGTCTGACTTTCCAAAAAAGTCTATACCCGGAGAAGAATATGCGGTATCAGCATCTTGTATGGTCAGTGTATTCTGCGGACTTGCGGCACCAATGCCCACTCGTCCGTTTTTGTATGCATATAAGGTATCCCCCACCACAAAATCGCCGGTTGTTGTGGTAGCGTTACCCACACCCAAACCACCCGCAATATATACTGGCGAAGAAACTCCAAACATGCTTTGTAGTACACCACTCAACGCGGGGGTTGATGTACCAATGCCCGCAATGATGGTATTTGACCAATTGTTTGATGCCATAAATGCGGTTAGACCGTTGATTTCGTACGCATACCCACAAATGTTTGCAAGACCAACGCCACCACATGCAAGATTTGATGCGATTCCCATTCCACTCGCGAGATACGACCTCCCTAGTTGACTTCCGATTTGCACCAATGGACGATTTATGTTGTTGTGCACCAATGTTGATGTCGCAATATTCAGAAATGTGCCGGCCCTTGGAACGCGCCCAGCAGGAGCAGAAATCACCAGCGCGGAATTTGGCGATGATGATCCGATACCGACAAGTCCTTTCTGGCTCACAAACATGAATGGTGACGATGATCCGTTGTCTCCCACAACAAACACGGGCTTGAGTGGTCCTTGTCCCGAAAGCTGGTCGACTGAAAATTGCCCCCATGGGGAGGTGGTGCCAACGCCAACATAACTATTCTGATCGATTCGCATTCCCTCGTTCAGCGTCATGAGTTTTGTCGTTGAAAATGTGAGGTTTGAACCATACCCACCCGTACTCCAATTAACGCCGTATGCTTTTACATTAACCGTGGAAATTCCTGATGCTGCGTATGTGCCATCAATACCGAGTCCTGAAGAAAATGAGTCACTAGCCAGCGAAGCAGTATTTATGAATAACGATCCTCCGCCACTACCTCCTGCGGTGCTCGCCGGTGTGCCCATGTTTACAAGACCATATGCACTCACACCGCTAATCCCTCCCCCCCATGTAATGCCTGTTGTTCCGTTGATGCTCAGAGCACCAACGGGCGTACCTGTCCTTATACCAACGCTTCCCTTTTGATTAACAAACAAGAATGGTGTCGTTGTGCCGTTATCGCCCACAACAAACACGGGCTTGAGTGGTCCTTGTCCCGAAAGCTGGTCGACTGAAAATT
>Ga0172375_10011441_pt1 | contig 11303 bp, 11 predicted proteins | sample LakKiv1m_FD_114537 | JGI IMG/M metagenome (GOLD analysis project Ga0172375, IMG submission 114537) | Freshwater microbial communities from Kabuno Bay, South-Kivu, Congo - kab_092012_11.1m | ecosystem: Environmental > Aquatic > Freshwater > Lake | place: Democratic Republic of the Congo... | reverse complement strand
TAACGGCATGCGGTTCGTGCGCGAAGTCGATTCGGCGTGTGTATATATTAATGCCTCGACCAGGTTCACGGACGGCAACCAGTTCGGCAAAGGCGCTGAAATGGGTATTTCGACAGATAAGATACATTGCCGCGGGCCGATGGGCCTGGAAGAGCTCACGACTTATAAATATGTGATTTTCGGTAACGGTCAGGTAAGGGTGTGACAGAGAAGAAGATAGGCATATTAGGCGGGACCTTTAATCCGGTACACAACGGGCACATGGCTATAGCGCGTTACGCGGTGAAAAGGCTTGGTCTTGACAGGCTTTATTTTGTTCCGACTTATCTGCCTCCGCATAAAAAAATGACCGAACGCATCCCGGTAAAGACGCGGGTGCTCCTGGTCAGGATGGCTATACGCGGTAAGAAGGCATTCGGTATCTCTTTGTATGAAGCCCGCAGGCCCGGGAAATCATATTCAATATATACGCTGCGGTATTTCAGGAAAAAGTTCGGTCCCAGGACCAAGCTGTTCTTTATAATCGGCGCTGATTCGCTGGGAAGTTTTGACCGATGGAAAAACGTCGATCGCGCTTTGGGCCTGGCGCAGTTCGTGGTCATATCTAGGCCGGGAGCGGACCTTAATAACCGCGCTGACGGGCTGATGAAACTTGCAGGTCCCCGGGTACCGGTCTCGTCGTCGATGATCAGGGGGCTTTGCAAAGAGGGCAGGCCGATCGGCAGGTTTGTTCCCGCGGCTGTATGGGATTACATAAATAAGAAGGGTTTGTACCGCGCGGTATAAGATAAAAATATGTTCTTCCCTTGCAAAAAAAAAGAACATATGATAAACTAATTCACATTATCAAGCATATATTTTAACGCATCAAATAAAGGAGGGGAACATGCCAGAGATGGAATTTTATGATGTGAAGAGCAAAAAGAAATTCAAAACAACAGAATTCAAGATCGTTGAAAAAAGCGGCAGGTGTTTTGCTGTTGCGAAATCGCAGAGCGGCCCGCACGAGTGCTGGAAAGTCGTATCAAAGGCCGATGCGGCAAAGTATAAAAAATAAAAGGTGAGAGAAACTTTATTGTCGCGGGAAACCGCACTTTTAGCATCTAAACTGGCTCTTGACAAGAAAGCAGAGGACGTTGTCGTGATGGAGATGACGTCCTCTGGTTTTTGTGACTACTTTGTTATTTGCGGCGCGGAATCCACGCGCCGGGCCCAGGCCATAAGCGACGGGGTGGTAAGAGGCTTGAGGGAACACGGCGTCAAGGTACTGCACGTTGAAGGGGAACGTGAGGCGATGTGGATACTGCTTGACTTCGGAGATATCGTAGTCCATGTGTTCCACAAAGAGACCAGGAAATTTTATGACCTCGAACGGTTGTGGCAGGGCCAGAAGCCCGAACAGACCGTTGAACATATTTCTTAAATCATGTCAAAGATCGCTATAGAAGAACAATTGACCCTCCTTATAGAACAAGCCGTACGGGATTCTTTTGCGGCTCTGCCTAAGAAGGCCGGCGTGAATGCCCAGGCCGTCAAACTGGAGATACCGAAAGAACGGACCCACGGCGACATCAGTACCAATATAGCTCTGCGTCTCACTTCTCAATTAAAAATGAACCCGGTTAACATAGCGGACTCTCTTGTTCTGAAGATGAAAGAGCGGCTGCCGGGCTCAGGTCTTGAAGTTGTTATCGACAGGGTCGAGGTAGTGAAACCTGGGTTTATCAACTTCTGGTATACTCGTTCTTATTTGGCGGAGACCTTGGACCGCATACAAAAAGAGGGTCCGTCTTACGGTTTTAGCGCGTCGGCTTCCATGGGCAAGGTCATAATCGAGTTCGTAAGCGCTAACCCGACAGGGCCCTTGACCGTTGCGCACGGAAGACAAGCTGCAATCGGGGACGCCCTGGGCAATATCCTGAAGGCCTACGGATACGCTGTGACCAAGGAATATTTCATAAATGACGAAGGCCGGCAGATAAACGTACTGGGTGAGTCCATAAGGTATCATTATTTGAGCGAGTTCGGGATAGCGGCTCAATTCCCGGAAGACGGCTATCGCGGCGGTTATATTAAAGATATCGCGCTCGAAATAAAGACAAAATTTGGAGATAAATATACCAAGGCAGGCCAGGATGACCGCGCGTTCTTTTCAGCTTACGGCACAGAGGCTATCCTTGGCATAATAAAAAAAGACCTCAAAGAGTTCGGCGTGCATTTCGATTCATGGTTCAGCCAGCGCGTTCTGACAAACGAGTTAATATTGGATGTGCTGGACGGACTGCGAAAAAAAGGGCATGTCTTTGACCAGGAAGGGGCTGTCTGGTTCAGATCTACCGCTTTTGGGGACGACAAAGACCGCGTCGTCACAAAAAGCGACGGTTCCTTTACGTATTTTGCGCCTGACATAGCTTACCATCTTGATAAGTACCGCAGGGCTTTTGATAAGGTAGTGAACATATGGGGGCCGGACCATCACGGATATATACCCCGCCTTACGGCTGCGATCGAGGCTTTAGGATTCGACAAAAGGTCGTTGTCTGTTCTTATAGTCCAGCTGGCGACGCTTTACCGTAACGGGGAAGTAGTGCGCATGTCCACCAGGGCCGGTGAGTTCATCACGCTTAAAGAGGTCATGGATGAGGTAGGGAAGGATGTAACGAGGTTTTTCTTCCTCATGCGTAAACTCGACAGCCATTTGGATTTTGACATTGAGGTCGCAAAGAAACAGTCGACCGATAACCCTGTCTATTACATCCAGTACGCGCACGCGCGCATCTGGTCCATAAAAGAATTCGGGCAGAAACTGGAAAAGGATCTTGCCGGCATGGCATTAGATGTATCCCGCCTTAAGGAAAAAGAAGAGGTCGACCTCATAAGACTGCTTGCCCAGTTCCCCGCGTACATTCGCGATAGCGCGGTCACGCTGGAACCTTATTATATGATCCTTTATCTGAACGAACTTGCCGCGCTCTTTCATAACTTTTATACAAAACACAAGGTTGTGACTGATGACCTGGCGCTTTCGAAGGCGCGGCTTTATCTCGTCGATTGCATAAGGATCTGTCTGGCTAACGGGCTGAGCCTTCTGGGCGTATCGCTGCCCAAAAAAATGTGATTTCCAGGGTACAGGGTACAGGGTACAGACAAAAGAGAAGCCTATCGATTTCTGAATCCTGAACCCTGGCCCCTGAACCCTGTCATCTTACACTTATGTTCGATTCGATCAATCTATCTCGCGGTAATCTCCTTGACCGCGACTCATTTACGGCACAACTCATAAAGATCGGATATACGCGCCGCGACGGTATCGCCGAGCAGGGTGATTTTACGCTGCGTGGGGAATCGATCCTTATTTATCCCGCGACATTTGAATATCCTATCAGGCTGGAACTCTCTCTGGACAAGATCGAGAAGATAGTATCGATCGACCGTTTTACATTCAAAACTATCTACGAGCATAACGCTGTCATGATAGTGCCGATCCAGGCTATCGGTATCCGGAAAAGAAAGATATGGAATGACGCCGATCCCATAGATGTTTTTGTGGACCTGAACCCGGGCGACTACGTGGTCCATATCGATTACGGTATCGGCAAATATCTGGGTAATCGTCTAATCCGCGGCAAGAAAGGCATGGAAGAGACGGCTACTATCGAATTCGACGGCGGAGATATCCTTTATGTCGGGATCGACGAGCTCAACAAGGTCCAGAAGTATATCTATTTTCAGGGGCGTAAGCCCAAACTTCATAAGCTGGGTGGAAAGGTCTGGAAAAGGTTAAGGGACCGCGCCGCGCGGGGTGTATTCAAGGTCGCGCATGATATACTTGAAGTCCAGGCAAAACGAGAAAGTCTAAAGGGGTTCGCGTTCTCTAAGGACACCGATTGGCAAAAGGAGATGGAAGCCCTTTTCCCGTTCAAGGATACAGAAGACCAGGTAAAGGCGACTATTGAGGTGAAAAAGGACATGGAGAGCACCCGCCCTATGGACAGGCTTTTGTGCGGTGACGTGGGTTATGGAAAAACAGAAGTGGCGCTTCGCGCCGCGTTCAAAGCGGTCATGGATAATAAACAGGTCGCGATACTTGTCCCGACCACGATATTGGCCGAGCAGCATTTTAATACATTCTCCAAACGTTTTAAAAAATTCCCTGTTACAGTAGAGATGCTATCACGTTTCCGCACTAAGGGCGAGCAGGAAGCTGTTGTCGAACAGATAAGGACCGGGCACGTAGACATCGTTATAGGCACTCACAGGCTGTTATCGCCCGATATCTCTTTTAAGGACCTGGGGCTTGTTATCATAGATGAGGAGCAGCGTTTTGGCGTCAGGCATAAAGAACGCCTTAAACGGATGCGGCTGATGGTGGATGTCCTTACACTGACCGCTACGCCTATACCAAGGACACTATACCTGGCCCTTATGGGCGGGCGGGATATCTCGGTCATAAATACGCCGCCGCTTGAACGTCAGCCGGTCGAGACGGAGATTATCGAGTTCAATGACAGCATAGTAAGCGCCGCCATTAAACAGGAGCTCGGGCGTAAAGGCCAGATCTTTTTTGTGCATAACCGCATCGAGAACATAGAGCGGATAGCAAAAAGGATCATGAAGATGGCGCCCGAGGCCCGGCTTTCTGTAGGGCACGGCAGGATGTCAGAGTCCGAACTTGAGAAGACCATGGTTAAGTTCATAGACGGAGAGACGGATATACTGCTCTCGACCACGATCATCGAATCCGGTATAGATATACCTAACGCCAATACCCTGATCGTCAATAACGCCCAGCACTTTGGTATGGCGGAACTATACCAGCTGCGCGGCAGGGTAGGCAGGTTCAACCGGAAGGCATATGCCTATTTTATTGTAAATAATATAGGGACGCTGACCCATGATGAGCAAAAACGGCTTGAATCTCTTAAACGGATGACCGAGCTTGGGTCCGGGTTCAAGATAGCTATGCAGGACCTTGAGCTTCGCGGGGCAGGAAATATCCTGGGAGTGGAACAGAGCGGTTACATAGAACAGGTCGGGTTCGACCTTTATTGCAGGCTGCTTCGCTCCGCCATCGCGGAGTTAAGTACAGACGGCAAATAGCCAGGGAGTTATTCGCTTGCAAATAGCCAAAAACCATGATAATATACGAAAAATCGAGAGGTGATTATATGCTAATAACACGAATATTAATAATAAGTCTTATCACAGGTGTTTTTTCAACGGCGCTGTGCGGCTGCGGGGCCAAAAAGTCGGATGTTATTGCCCGTGTGAATGGAGAAGTGATAACATCGGAAGAGCTTAGCAGCAGGATATCGAAACTTCCTGAAAAGTACCGGGAAGTCATCGCAGCCAATAAGAAAAGTTTTCTGGATGAGCTTATTACAGATAAACTTCTTTATAAGGAATCACTGCGCAGGGGGTTGGATAAGGATAAGGAAGTCCAGGAAGTGATCGACGAGGCCAGGAAAAAGATATTGATAGCGCGCCTCCTCAGGGATGAAGTAGAGTCAAAGGTAAGTGTCAGTGACCAGGAGGTCAGGGACTATTACGACAAGAACCAGGATGAATTTAAGACCCCTGAGATACTTAGAGCGTCACACATCATGGTAAAGACCGAAAAAGAGGCTAACGACATAGTTAAGGAATTGTCGCAGGGCGCTTCATTCAGCGACCTGGCCAGGAGCAGGTCCATAGACCCTTCCGCAGCTAAAGGGGGAGACGTCGGTTATTTTGTCAAAGGCCAGCTTGATCCCGATTTTGAAGCAGCCTGCTTACAGATGCGCGAAGGCGAGCTCAAATATGTCGTAAAGACCAGGTTTGGATATCATATAATCAAGCTTACAGAGCGTAAACGGCCTACGATCGAGAAATTCAAGGACGTCGAACAACGCGTCAGGCACGATATGCTGCTGGATAAGCGAAAGAAGACCTTCAATCAGCTTGTGGATGAATTGAAGAAAAAGACCGATATAGTGATCGATGATAAAGCGCCGATACTGCAGCCCAAGGTAAAAGCCAAACAAGAAGAGCCTGCGGCCGTTCGAGCCGTAAATAAATAAAATGAAAAACGCATTCATAAAATTCATGATCTGCGCGGGTATAGCGTTCGCAGCTTGTGCGCACGCTGCGGTCGTGGATAAGATCGTGGTCATAGTTAATGACGAAGCCATTACGCAGCGGGAAGTCGACCGTAAGATCGGGCCCCTTTTACAACAGTTCCACGCCGATCCTAATGATCCCAAGATGAACGACAAAATAGACGGATTCGTCAAACAGGTCATCGATCAGCTTATAGACGAGAAACTTCTCATCAGCGAAGCGAAGCGCAAGGATATCCAGATCTCTGCAGACGAAGTACGCAGGCAGGTGAACGAAGTAAAAAAACGTTTCGACAACGACGAGCAGTTCGAGTTCGCCCTCAGGCAGCAGGGGTTGAGCGTAAACGATCTGGAGAATAATTACCGCGGATCTTTGATGTCAAAAAAACTCATCGATACCGAGATAGGCCAGAAGATACAGATCACTCCCCAGGAAATGTTCGCTTATTACGACAGCCATAAAAAGGATTTTGAGATACCCAGGCGCGCTAAAGTAAGGTCTATCGTCATAAAGACCAGGGACGGCAAGCTGACGCCGGAAGAGGTGACAAATCGCATCGAAGATATCAGAAAGAGACTTAAGGACGGCGAAGATTTCTCAAAGATCGCATGCGATTTTTCTGACAGCGCTAACGCCTGCACAGGCGGGGACATGGGGTATATCAAAGAAGGCGAGATGAAGAAGAGCATTGACGATACGATATTCGCGTTGAAACCTGGAGAGGTGTCTGAAACGATCAAGACCGATCTGGGATACCATATCTTTAAGATGGAAGATATAAAAGAAGCCGAATTGCCCGGATTCGAAAGCGTCTCAAAGGAAGTTGAGCGCATAATTTATAAGGAAAAGATAAAAGAAAAACTGGACCAGTTCCTTAAGCATCTCAGGGAGAACGCCTACATTGAGTTCAAGTAGTAAGCCTGTCATTGTCGTTACGCGCGGGGATCCAGCCGGTATAGGGCCAGAAATCACTGAAAAAGTCATCAAGCTCCGGTCTTTTAAAAGATCGGCCGAGTTCGTGGTAATAGGCCGCGTACCAAAGTCTGTGAAGCCCGGGCAAGCCAGCCGCGAGGCCGGACATATTTCTGTCGAGAACATTAAAGAGGCAGTCAGCCTTCTTGAAAGCATCAAAGGGCCGAAAGCGCTGGTAACGGCGCCCATAAACAAAAGCACGCTTCATAAGGCAGGATACGACTACACAGGGCATACCGAGATGCTGGCTGAATTTACCGGCGGCCGGGATGTAACCATGATGTTCTCTGCCTCCCATGTCAGGCTGGCGCTGGTTACCAGGCATATACCTCTTAAGGAAGTATACCGCAAGATCAGCGTAGAGAAGATAGTAAAGACGGCCTTGCATCTCGATGACGCCTTGAGGAATAAGTTCGGCATAAAGGACCCCGTGATAGGCGTGGCAGGGCTGAATCCGCATGCCGGAGATGCCGGGACGATCGGAGATGAAGAGGCAAAGATCATAGCCCCGGCTATAAAAAAGCTTCGGCTAAAGGCTAAGAACGTTGTAGGGCCGTATCCTCCGGACATTCTTATGAGGGACCTTTATAGCGGTAAAATGGATGCGGCAGTCTCTATGTACCATGACCAGGGATTACCCGCGTTCAAGATGTTATATTTTGACTCGGGGGTCAACATTACTCTAGGGCTACCGTTCATACGCACATCTCCTGACCATGGCACGGCATATGCCATCGCAGGGAAAGGCAAGGCGGATACCCGTTCTATGAGTGAAGCTGTTGCCTTGGCTATCCGCTTAGCCCGTTAGGATAATAGTGCTGACAAAAAAAGCATTACGCGATCTTTGGAGATCTTCCAGCTTCAGACCGATCAAACGGTACGGGCAGAATTTCCTGGTCGACCAGAATGTCAGGGATAAGATCATACAAACGGTTGCGCCCTGCGCAGATGACAATATACTTGAAATAGGCCCGGGTTTCGGAGAATTGACAGAGCCGTTGGCTTTAAAGTCTGGAAGGGTAACAGTTGTCGAGAAAGACAGACGGCTGGCAGCTGCCCTTAATGGCGATCTCCTGACAGGCATCGAGAACGTGACTGTAGTCGAGGGTGATATCCTTGAATTTGAGATCGGGACGGATTTTACTAAGATCGTCGGCAATCTGCCGTACTATATAACTACTCCGATCCTTGAGAAGATATTCGATCTGGACAGTATCCCGGATACGTTCATCATGGTCCAGAAGGAATATGGCCAACGTATGACAGCCGGACCGGGGGAAGAGGATTATTCCTCATTAAGCTGTTTCGTCAGGCTTAATGCCGAAGTGGAACAGGTCCTTTCGATAAATCGCGGCTGTTTTTATCCTGAGCCGAAGATCGATTCTGTTTTTTTAAAACTGACCCCGCGTAAGAGCTCGGCCGTGCAGGTATCGGACAGGAAGGTCTTACATTCAGTGATAAGGTCAGCCTTCGGCCAGCGCAGAAAGACATTGAGGGCATCTCTGGTGGGGCAGGGGCTTTTGAACATGACAAAGGAAGATGCCGGATCAATGCTCGAGAATATAGGTTTGTCCAGGAACGCGCGCCCCGAAGAGGTCGATTTGGAAGGGTTCGCGAGGATCGCCGACCGCATAGTTGAATTCAGAAAGGATAAGTAGTGGAAAATAAGTTATTGAACGAATCTATCGTGCGCAGAGTAGCTACGCTCTCGCGTTTAAGCTTGTCTGATGAAGTGGTAAATATGTATTTAAGCCAGCTGGCTGTTATTCTTGATCATATAAACGAATTGAGCCAGCTGGATACATCGGGATGCGAACCGACCAGCCACGCGGTGAGCGGGGTAAAGGACGTGTTCCGCGAAGATGTTGTAAGGCCGTCCCTTTCTCCTGACGAGGCGCTGAAGAACGCGCCCAAACGCATCGGCGATTTTTTCGGCGTGCCGAAGATATTGGAATAACGCATGAAGACATATAAAGATCATCTGAAAAGGATAGAAGAGTTCGAGCCCAAAATCCGCTCCTTCGTCTCATTCGACAAAGAAAAGATAGAAGCGCAGGCCGCCGCCAAGAAAGATGGGCCTCTGGCGGGAGTTCCTGTGGCAGTAAAGGATAACATCTGCGTCAAAGATGAACTGACTACCTGCGCCTCCAGGATACTTGAGAACTTCAGGCCACCGTATGACGCTGCTGTTATCGAGCGGCTGAAAGGCGCGGGCGCCATACTCTTCGGTAAGTTGAACATGGACGAATTCGCTTTCGGCTCGTCCTGCGAAACCTCATGTTACGGCCCTACTAAAAACCCGTGGGATACGGCCCGTATACCCGGCGGATCCAGCGGCGGCGCGGCAGCGGCCGTAGCAAGCGGGTTCGTGCAGATGGCGCTTGGATCTGACACGGGCGGGTCGATACGACAGCCTGCGGCTCTCTGCGGCGTTGTCGGGCTAAAACCGACGTACGGCTGCGTTTCCAGATACGGGCTTATAGCCTTTGCCTCAAGCCTTGATCAGATCGGTCCTATCACGAAAAATGTCACCGATTCCGCGCGCATGCTAAACGTCATTGCCGGCCACGACGACCGCGACTCGACTTCCATAGATAACGGCAAAGTTGACTACACGAAAGCCCTGGTAAAAGACGTAAAAGGATTGAAGATCGGAATACCTAAGGAATATTTTATAAGCGGCATAGACCCTGAAGTCGAGGCTGCGATGAAAAGGTCGATAGGCATATTTAAGGACCTCGGATGCCAGACAGTTGATATCAGCCTGCCGCACACGAAATACGCGGTGAGCTGTTATTATATCATCGCCCCTGCCGAAGCCAGCTCGAACCTTGGAAGATACGACGGCGTGCAGTACGGCCTGAGAGGCGATGAGGCCGGCGGTATGATCTCTATGTACATAGACTCGCGCAATAAAGGTTTCGGCCAGGAAGCAAAACGGCGTATACTGCTGGGCACCTTTTCTTTGTCGAGCGGGTATTACGACGCTTATTACCTTAAGGCGCAGCGTGTAAGGACTAAGATAAAAGAGGATTTTACAGAAGCTTTTAAAAAATGCGACTGCATAGTCACGCCGACCTCTCCGACCCCGGCATTCAAGATCGGCGAAAAAATAAATGACCCGCTGGCCATGTACTTGTCGGATATTTTTACCATACCGGCGAACATGGCAGGGATACCCGGTATATCGATACCGTGCGGGTTCACAAAGAACAACCTGCCTATAGGCATGCAAATATTGGGGAAACATTTTGACGAGGAGACGCTGTTCAGGTCCGCGTATACGTTCGAACAGAATACGGATTATCATTTAAAGGAACCGGTGATCTTATGAGAGACGCCTACGAACCGGTCATTGGTCTGGAAGTACATGTGCAGCTTGCCACAGAGACTAAGGCGTTTTGCGGCTGCTCGACGAAATTCGGTTTGCCGCCGAATTCAGCGGTCTGTCCCGTTTGCCTCGGTTTACCCGGATCGTTGCCTGTATTGAACAAAAAGGCGTTTGGTTACGCGTTGAAAGTAGCTCTCGGGCTTAACTGCCGCATACAGGAGATAGTCAAATTCGACAGGAAGAATTATTATTATCCGGACCTGCCTAAAAATTATCAGATATCGCAGTATGATATGCCGATAGGGTTTGACGGATCACTTTATCTTATGTCCGATCCTTCCAGGGCGATCGCCGTACGGCGTGTGCATCTCGAAGAGGACGCGGGGAAATTGCTTCACGACCAGGACAAAAGATACAGTGTGGTGGACTATAACCGTACGGGCACGCCGCTCCTTGAGATAGTCACAGAGCCGGTAATCCGTTGCCCTGAAGAGGCGTATGAATATCTGACGATCCTGAAATCCGTGCTTTTATATCTCGAGGTCTCTGACTGCAATATGGAAGAAGGCAGTTTAAGGTGCGACGCGAACATCTCGGTGCGTAAACGCGGCGAGACCAAGCTTGGTGTTAAAACAGAATTAAAGAACATGAATTCGTTCAAGGCCGTCAAGGCCGGTCTCGAGTATGAGATCGAGCGGCAGGTCGAGATACTTGACGGCGGAGGCAGCATTTTACAGGAAACCTTGCTTTGGGACCCGAACACAGGCACTACAAGGACCATGCGCTCAAAGGAAGAGGCGCACGATTACAGATATTTCCCTGAACCTGATCTCGTGCCGTTCCACGTGACCCGTGCAGATATAGACAGGGAGAAGAACTCCCTTCCTGAAATGCCGGCAGC
>Ga0172375_10011439_pt1 | contig 11304 bp, 6 predicted proteins | sample LakKiv1m_FD_114537 | JGI IMG/M metagenome (GOLD analysis project Ga0172375, IMG submission 114537) | Freshwater microbial communities from Kabuno Bay, South-Kivu, Congo - kab_092012_11.1m | ecosystem: Environmental > Aquatic > Freshwater > Lake | place: Democratic Republic of the Congo... | reverse complement strand
TGAAAGAAGTGTCGTCTTGGATGCCTCATCAGATAAAGGGAAAAGCAAGATGCCAGCAATTAATTGATGAAAACCCCAATATAAACGATTTGCCAATTTTAAAGTGCTGGCCTTTCGATGGTGGAAAATTCATTACTCTTCCTATAGTAAACACTATTGATCCTGTTACCGGAATTAGAAATGCCGGGATGTATCGTATGCAGGTATTTGATGATAAAACTACCGGTATGCATTGGCATTTACATAAAAATTCAGCCCGACATTATAATGAATACAAATCGCTGGGAAAGAAAATGCCTGTTTCGGTTTCTTTAGGTGGCGATCCAATTTATACTTATGTTGCAACTGCACCTTTGCCCGATAATTTTGATGAGTATATGCTTGCTGGCTTTTTAAGAAAGAAAAGGGTTGATTTAATAAAATGTATTACCAACGATATTTATGTTCCTGCCGATTCGGATATAGTTATTGAAGGTTATGTTGATCCTCAAGAGGAGTTGGCTTATGAAGGCCCATTTGGCGACCATACCGGTTTTTATTCCCTGGCCGATTATTACCCTAAGTTTCACATAACTTGTATAACATATTCAAAAGATGCAATTTATCCTACAACTATTGTTGGTATTCCTCCTGCCGAGGACGAATGGTTAGGAAAGGCAACAGAAAGAATTTTTCTGTCTCCTATCAGAATGACTATGATTCCTGAAATTATCGATATGATTATGCCTGTAGAAGGTGTTTTTCATAATATTGCTATAGTAAAAATTAGAAAAACATACGCCGGACAGGGCTTTAAGGTAATGAATTCGCTGTGGGGAGCCGGACAGATGATGTTTAATAAAATTATGATTGTTGTTGATGAAAATACTGATATTAATAATTATTACAATATCATTTCAGCAGTTTCCGAAAATGTAAATCCCGAAAGAGATATTTTATTTACCAAAGGTCCAATGGATGTTTTAGACCATTCATCAAATACTTTCGCTTTTGGAAGCAAAATGGGAATAGATGCTACTACTAAAATTGCAGCCGAAAAACCTTTTGTTAATAACGTTAAAGATGAAACTGGTAATATTGAATTTAATAATCCAAATGTAACTTGTATAAACAATAGTTTAAAATCAAAAGGGATATTAATTATATCAATATCAAAGCAAAGCGATGATGATTGTATAAATTTCACAAAGGAGTTAATTGAAAAATGCTTTGCCGATAATATTAATTTTATTTTTTATGTAGATATTGATATAGAAGTATCTGACATTCGACTTATTACATGGTTAATTTCAAATAATATTGATCCAATACGAGATTGCAAGTTAATTAAAAGAAACAACGAAAATTCTGTATTAGTCGTAGATGGAACCTCAAAAAATAAGAATTGCAGTGAGTTTAAAAGAGAGTGGCCTAATATCGTTACGATGAACCAAGAAACAATTAAATCCGTTGATGAGAAATGGGAAAAATTAAACTTAGGAAACCTATTAGAGTCCCCATCATTAAAATATAAGAAATTAGTAAAAAATCAAGGAGCAGTTGCTGAAAAATAATTAAAAGTAACTAATAATTCCAAAATGTATTTTCGAATTTTTAAATAAAATCGGATTTCCTTGTTCGCTTCCCAATGCATAGTTTAATGAGAAAATTCCGACTTTAGTTTCAAAATTCACACCTACTCCAAACCCATAAGGAGAATCGCACATAAAACTATTATGCATACTTTTTTCATAATAAGCCCCATTAAAAAAGATATTAAAATAAGAATTTCGTTCAAATAAAAATCTATATTCTATTAGTAATATCGAAAATAAAGATGCATATATTGATTCTTCATCAAAACCCCTTAAAGTTTTTAAACCTCCAATTTTATAAAGCTCGTTAATAAAAAGGTTTTGATTTAATATATAGCCACCTTTAAAGCTAAATAAAATAGTATGTTTCCTGGCTAAGGGAACAAAAACTCCATCATCAGTTCCAAATTTAAATTGATTTGTTGTTAGCTGAATACTATCATATAATACCTGATTAATTTTATCGTTTCTTTTAATTTTCTTTAATCCGGCAGCACCTGAAATTTTAATATAAAAACCTTTTGTTGGATTTAACCTGTAATTTAAATTCTCATGAAACCCCTCGATGCCATATAAAGTAGAAGAAATATCGGCATAGGGAGGTAGTACAGTTGCATTTTCGAGACCGTTAGCTTTAATTAAGGAGGAAGATTGTATTTCGGCATAAGCTTTTATATGAGTTAAAGCACTAAAGAGGTAAAGAATTCCTATATTATTATTTAAAGTTAAATATGAAGTATCTTTTTTAAAAAGATTAAACTTGTAGTCAATGCCAAAAGGTGTTGAAAATAGATATGGAAATGCAAAATTAATGTTTAATTCTTGAGTACCTTTAGAAATACTTTTCCAGTCGAAGTCAATAAGCTCCCCGGCATTAAATGCACTTAGTAGTTTAAGTTTTAATTCACCGGTAATTAACAATTTTCCTGTAGTCCTGTCATTAGGCACTACTCCAATAATACCATTAAACATACTGGCTTTCTTCTTATTTAAATAAAGATAAACGTTGGCTTTATCTTTTGTAAAAATCACTTCTGGCTTTTTAATCTCGCTTAAAAAAGGGATTTGATTAATTTTATTAGAAATTGATATTATGTCCGATTCATTATAAAGTTCTCCGGGTTTTATGCTTAAGTAGCTATTTAAGTAACGCTTTGTAATTTTGGATGTACCTTTAACAATAACACTATCGATATTAATTTTGTTATTTTTTTTAAGGTTTATTATGGCGGAAACCTTACTTGAATCGATGTTTATACTGTCGAGTTTTACATCCGCAAAAGGGTAGCCGTTGTTTTCACATTCAATTAGTATTTTTTGAGCAATATTTAATATTTCGTTATAATTAGCTGGTTTGTTTTTGTAGAATTTCTCCTTAAAATTTATATCCGAAGCAATTTTCACTGCTTCTTTTCCTAATTTTAAGTTAGTAATGTAATATCTGCTACCAATAAATAATGAAGCACTTATACTTGTTGTATCTTCACTTATTGTATCAATTGTAGAAGTAATATAGCCCGATTTATACAATTCAAATAATAAATTATTTAATTCCTTTTTAGCATCTATAATTGTTTGATATGTTTTTTTTAAATGGAACTTAGTTAATACTTTTTGATCGTCTTTGCTTGTTGTTATTACATTAAGATTAAACTTCTCCTGCGAGAACCCAGCAAAAAAAGATAAAATTGCAATAAATAATATTATAGTTTTTTTTAGCAATTTTGGTTAAGTTAAATCCCAGTTAATAGGTTGCTTATTTATGCTTTGTAATATTTCATTTGCTTTCGAAAAATGTTTATTTCCAAACCAAAGTCCTTGATTAGCACTCATTGGAGAGGGATGTCCACATGTTAGAATATAGTGTTTCGATTCATCAATAATTTTTTCTTTTTGTTTAGCAAAATTTCCCCATAATAAAAAAATAATTCCCGATAGATTATCTGAAATATTTCTAATAGCAACATCTGTGAATCTTTCCCATCCTTTTTTTTGGTGCGACCCGGCTTGACTTGCTCTTACAGTTAAGGTAGCATTTAATAAAAGTACACCTTGTTTAGCCCATTTTTCGAGATTACCGCTTTTAGGAATATCACATCCAATATCACTCTTAAGTTCTTTAAAAATATTTATTAATGAAGGCGGAAATCCTACTCCATCTTGAACGGAAAAACAAAGACCATGTGCCTGATTTGGTCCATGGTAAGGGTCTTGTCCAATAATAACAACTTTAATTTTATCAAAAGGAGTAAGATTAAAAGCATTGAAAATTAATGGTCCGGGGGGATAGATAGTGTTATTTCTCTTTTCAGCAATCAGAAAAGATTTCAATTCTGTAAAATATTCAGAATTAAATTCATTAATTAAAACTTCTTTCCAAGAGTTTTCAATGTTGGGATTAATTTTTTCCATTTCCATAATAAAAGGCAAATTTAAAATGTTTTTTTAAAATTTATTCTTAATTTGATAAATATCATTTAAAATTGAATTCTATTTGCGGAATGATATTAACAATAGCTGATAAAATTGTTAATAAGTTTATCAGTGTAAAATAATTCATATTTTTAATAATTCATATTTTTGCATAAAAAGGTATACTTTAAAATAAAATTATGAGAAAAATTTTCACAACAATAGCTATAATTCTTTTTTTAATAGTTGTGTATTCTTCATGCAATACAGTGCAACGCTGCGATGCTTATAAATCAAGTTATCATCATTCTAGATACTAAATTAATAAAATAATGAAAAAAATATCTTTATCAATTCTTACTTTGGTACTTGTAGCTTTAATTTTGGGTGCGTGTAAAACTAGGGAGTTATGCCCTGCATACAGTAAAACTATAAAGGTTCATACTGAAAAGAACATATAATTAAAACAAATATAATTTCTTTCCTTTGATAATATTTTGAGGGTGTTTTATTATTTTTTACATAAAATTTTCTTTTTTTGTAAAAATGTTATAGTTTTGTAAACTGTGACGAAAAATTATAAAATATTAATATTAATACTTTTCTTTCCTATTATTATTTTTGGACAGTCTTCCACTAATATTGATAAAAAAGTTTTGTTCCGAAAAGAAAAAAGCGGATATATATTCGTACATAATCAAGGTTGGGGTTTAGGATACAGGTTCGGTAAGCATTTAACGTATTTCAAAAAACGAATGTTTGAATTTGAATTAACAACAATGAAGGACCCCAAAGAAAAAAAAATACGATCGTATTATGATAATTCTAAAAGTTTTTTTTATGGAAAACTGAATACTATTTTCATGTTAAGAGGTGGAATGGGGTTGCAGAGGATAATAACTAATAAACCTTATTGGGGTGGCATTGAAATAAGATTCTTTTTTGGTGGGGGAATATCATTGGCAATAGCAAAGCCCGTTTATTTATATATATATGAAGTTGATACTTCCGGGAAGGAGTTGGACAAAGTATTGAAAAGATATGATCCAAAAAATCAATCAATACTAGATATAGAAGGAAGGGGACCTTTTTTAAAAGGATTTGACAACTTGAGCATTTATCCCGGGGCTTACATTAAATTGGGTTTTAACTTTGAATATGGTTCGGATGATAAATTTTTAAAAGCTTTGGAGACAGGAATAGCATGTGATGCATATCCAATACCTGTTCCAATAATGGCATTTAATAATCCCCATTATTATTTCTTGACATTCTATTTAGCTCTTCATTTTGGTAAAAGAAGTAATTAATGAAAAATTCTGATGCAATTTTAAGAAAACCATCATGGTTGAAAATAAAAAAAATCCCTAAAGCACAACATTATTCATATCTTAAGGAATTACTAAATAAAGGTAATATACATACTATTTGCGAGAGTGGAAATTGCCCTAATATTGGCGAGTGTTGGAATGCAAAAACGGCAACATTTATGATTTTAGGTGAAATCTGTACACGAAGCTGTCAATTTTGTGGAGTTACAAAGGGAGTTCCTCTACCTATTGATTATAATGAACCTGATAAAATTGTTAAAGTTGTTAGCGAATTAAATTTAAAACATTGTGTGCTAACTTCTGTTACTCGTGATGATATACCTGATGGTGGTGCAGAAATTTGGTCGAAAGTTATTAATTTATTAAAACAAATTCAATCTCCTCCAAAAATAGAAGCTCTTATTCCCGATTTTAACGGTAATTTTAATGCATTACTTAAAGTTATTGAATCGAAACCAGATATTATTTCTCATAATTTAGAAACCACTAAGCAACTTTCTCCAATTATAAGAAAAAAAGCTAAATATTCATTGAGTTTGAACTTATTAAATGAAATTTCTAAAAATAAAATTGTTTCAAAATCAGGAATAATGCTAGGGCTCGGCGAAACTAAATATGACGTTCTTCAAGTAATGGACGATTTATTAAATGTTAATTGCAAGATAATGACAATTGGACAGTATTTACAACCTGCAAAAAATAATATTCCGGTTAGTCGCTATGTGCCACCTGAAGAATTTGAAGAATATAAAACTATAGGATTGCAAAAAGGATTTAAATTTATTGAAAGTGCACCATTTGTTAGATCCTCATATCATGCAGCTAAACATATTATAGCTTAAAATTTAATAACTTACAATGAATTTTAAAATATTCTTAATAAAAAAATAAAAAAAGATATATTTTACAATTATAAATTAAAAAAAATATTATAATTTTGAAAAACTTTAACTTCGATAATTTTAAAAAATTAATTAATAATAAATAAATATGAAAAAAAGAACTTTACTCTTAAGTACATCTGCTTTATTAGTACTTACTATTGTTATTTTTTCTGTTTCCGGAATTTTTGGTTCTAGAAAATATATGCCAAGAACTGAACAACGAAACGAAATTAAAGGAGCTGTTGAATATTTAAATATGCTCAGGAACAATAAAATAACAGGAACAATTGAATTGAATGATGTTTTAAAAGTTCGTAAAGAAATCGCTGAATTATCTCATTCTAAAGTATCAAATCTTAATTGGGATGAACTAGGACCGGATAATGTTGGCGGAAGAACTAGAGCAATATTAGTTGACAAAGATAATTCGCAGTTAGTTTTTGCAGGTGCAGTTAGCGGTGGCTTATGGTATTCCAATACAGGTGGAACATCTTGGATGTCTATTACTACTTTTCCCGATGTTAATGTTTCTTGCATTGCACAATGCCCAATTACTGGGAATATTTATGTTGGCACAGGCGAATCTTTTGCAAATGTTGGAAATATTTCCGGTACCCCCGGTTTTGTTGGCTCAGGATTATATGAATCAACCGACAGAGGATTAACTTGGCAAATTTTTCATAATGCAAAACCAACAGTTTTAAATAGTTCTACAGCTGAATGGGCTTTCATTAACAGAGTTGCTGTTCAGCCGATTACGGGTAGAGTTTATGCTGCTACAAACAAAGGTTTAAGATTTTGGGATGCTGCTGCAAACGAATGGATAAACCCATTGTATTTAGCTAACGGTACGCACAACCAAGGGGTTGCTTCAACAGTTGTAATTGCAACAAATGGTAATATTATTACAAGCATTGGCAACAAAGGATATTTATCAACTTCAGGTGATGACAGTACTTTTTTAAAAGCTATATCTCCTGCAACAAGTTTAGGAAGAACTGAATATGCTTTTGCTCCAAGCAACCCAAATTATATTTATGCATGTGCTGCTCTAACTACCGGAAACTTTAAAGGAGTTTACCGTTCAACCGATCAAGGTTCAACATGGACATTAATTGGACCTGGCGGCTCTGCTAATTTTGATCTATTTGGCGAATTCAGAAGTGGATATGGTCAAGGTGGATACGATAATGTTATTGCTGTTTATCCTAATAACCCCGATAAAATTTTGGTTGGTGGTATAAACTACTGGAAATGGAGTTTGGGTTCTACCTTTACTCAAGTAACAATTGACGATAGTTATGATTTGCACGTTGATGAGCATGCAATTGTTTTTGACCCAAAAAATCCAGGTATTATATATTTTGGTACTGATGGTGGAATTGGAAAATCATCCGATGGGGGCAACACCTTTATTACAATTAACAAAAATTATAATGTTACTCAATTCTATAGTGTTGCTATCTCTGGAAAAGGTGCTGTAATGTCTGGGACACAAGATAATAGCTGCCCATACCTTCCAATAGACTCTAATCTTATTCAGGATAAAAAATCAGCAAGAGTTTTATATTCAGGTGATGGTGGATGGTCTGCATTTTCGGTAATTAATCCTGACGCCGGTTTTGGCACTTCTCAATATGGAGGATTATGGCGTTCATTTGATATTAATTCTACATCTATTGTTTATCAATCAGCTGCCGACTGCGTATTTGTAAGCAACAGAATTATTACTGATGCTGCTGCGATGCCAGGAACTCAAAATTTTGGACCTTTTGTTACCCCAATGATTCTTTGGGAATGTTTTAATGATGAGTTAAGCCCTGATTCTACAACTTTTACGGCTCAAATTGATTATGAAGCAGGAGATACTGTAATCGTTATGAGTAATAATAATAAATACGAATTTAATTATATTCTACCGGTTTCAATAGACTCGGGCAAATCAATAAGAGTTAAAGATATTATTTCTACCAGATATTTCTTCTATAACTCAAAAGGTGTTTGGATGACAAGAGAGGCATTAAATTTTGGTAAGTCTAAGCTTAATTGGAATAAAATTTCAAATATATCTGGAGGTCATACAACAATTGCTTTATCCGCTGATGGTAATTATATGTACGTAGGAACTGAAACAGGAAAGCTATATAGATTATCGAATATAAGAGCTGCTATTGATGATTTATCTGCTGAGATAACAAGCCCTTATTGTGTTATCGAACAAAAATTAATAAAATCATTTACTACAAATCAATCAATTGCAGGTATAGCTGTAGATCCTAATAATCCTGCTAGAGTTGTTGTTACTCTAGGAAATTATGGATATGCTGACAATATTTATTTTTCTGAAAATGCTTTAGATCCTACACCTACTTTTACATCTAAACAAGGCACCGGTACAGGGAAAAAACTACCTGCAATGCCGGTTTATTGTGCTCTAATTGAAATGAATAACCCAAATACAGTTATTATTGGAACAGATTATGGCATTTTTTATTGTGATGATATCACTGCTAACGCAGCTAATATTACTTGGACTCAAGAAAATAGCGGTATGCAAAATGTTCCTGTTTTTCAAATTCGTCAGCAATTATTAAATGTTCCCGGAGTTGTTAATCCCGGAGTAATTTACGTTGGAACTCACGGGCGTGGATTTTTTAAATGCACTAAATATTATAGCATTCAAGATAATACTAAATATCAGACAATTAACCAAAAACCGGTTATTAAATTGTATCCAAACCCTGTAAGCAGCATATTAAATGTAAATTACACTTTATTTGCTCAAAATAATGTTAAAATAAATATTTATGACATTACAGGAAAAATTGTTAGAACTATTGATTACCAAAATAATCCAATTGGTATTTTTAATAAGACAATCAATTGTTCTGATTTAGATAGAGGTACTTATATTTTAGAATTAGTCTCTGGTAGTTCAAGTACTTCATCAAAATTTATAGTTACAAAATAATTTAATAAAAGACCTCTTGGGTATTCAAGAGGTCTTTCAATAATAATAATAAAATAAAAAACAATAATATGAGGAAAAGTATCTTTACCCTTTTAATTGTCATCATGACAATAATTACATTCGGACAAACAGCAATTACCCCCCCTTCAATTTCACAACCAACAACAGGAGCAAATAAACAAAATCCAAATGCTTTTATTAAATGGGGTCCGGTTCCGGGAGCATTTTCGTATGAGTTACAGATAGACACAACTTCTAGTTTTGATAACCCAGATATTATACTAACTCAATACACAGGTGCTAATGCATCAAATTTGTACTTTGGAAATGAGCAATTCTGCAGAGTTAGAGCTTTTGGTTTAAATCATTCAGATTCCTCTGCGTGGTCGACTGTATCTAACTTTTTTGTTATTGATACCGTTACCGTACTTAAACCGGATTCCAATTCTACAAACAGCTATTCAAGATTATATATTAATTGGAATCTTATTAGTGGAGCAACTGAATATGAATATCAAATTGACACTTCTACTAATTTTAACAGTTCTTATTTAGTTGAAGGTGATTTAGCAAATTCTAGTAACCACGCATTTTCAACTCAACTTTATTTTAATACTGACTATTTTTTCAGGATGAGAGCAATTGATTCTCGCTCAATATCTTCATGGTCAAAGCCAATTCCTTTTAAAACAACTAATACAGTAAAACTTGTTTCACCAATTGTAAATAGTAAAAATACCGAAACTGAAGTGCTTTTAAAATGGAAAACAAACGGAGCTTATTTTTATAAATATCAAATTTCAACTGATACAAACTTTTCTGCTTTTATAGAATATTTAGTTGATAGCACTTATATTGTAACATCAGCTTCTGATACTTCTGTTCAAATTTATTCGGATACCTTGCTTTTTGACACAAAATATTTCTGGAGAGCTCAAGCTTTAAATCAATTTGATACTTCAGGTTGGTCATTGATAAATAGTTTCACCACTTTTCAGTTAATTACTCCAACCGAGCCGACAAATAACAGTACAAATACTAGTTGTATCCCTATTTATAGATGGACCGGATTTAATGGCGTTAGAAACTATATAATTGAAGTTGATACTTCTGTAAGTTTTAGTAATCCAAAGAGATATACTGTTCCGGGATATGAAACCAGGTATAGAGATTCCTTACATGCACTTATTGCATTTACCAATTATCATTGGAGAATAAAAGCTACAAACTACAACGATACTACTTTATGGTGTGCAACCCAAAATTTTAAAACGGGACCATATACATCTATATCTTCATTTGAAAATAATGATGTTTGTGAGTTTTATCCTAATCCGGCAAAAAATCATTTTAACTTATTAATAGGAACGTCAAATACATCAAGTTGTGAAATAAACATTATCGATGTAATGGGTCAGCTTGTTAAAACTGATAAATTCACTCTTAATTACGGCAAAAACAATAAGATGATTAATGTTTCAAACTTAGCTGATGGAATTTATTTTGTGAAAATAAAATACAACAACGAGTCAATTACTAAAAAATTAATAATTAATAATTAATAATTTAATAACATATTATAAAGCTGCTAATTAATAGCAGCTTTTTTAATTTTATGAAACACGAATTACTTATTCGATTAATATATATCATCTTATTTATAGTCATTTTGGATGGTTATTTATATTTTAAACTTAGGAATCTTTTTGTCTTAAAAAAGAATAAAACTATTTTTCAATATATTTATTTGAGTTTGATTTTAGGATTTATCCTTGGGGAAATAATATTTTTTATTGTTGTAGGACATCCTTTCGATAACTATTTTAAATATAGAGATTACTTTTGGCTTTTTGGCATATTTATAATTATTTATATTCCAAAGTTTTCAATTTCAATAATTTTTCTTATTAATGATTTACTTAAAACTATTATATCTATAATAAAACAAAAAAATATCAGAAATGTAAAAAATACATTTTTTGTTAAATTAGCTATGCCAATTGGTTTTATTACAGTTGTTTTAATTTTATATGGATTTATATACACAAGATCTGATTTTACAATTAAAAAGCAAATTATTGAAATACACAATCTCCCTAAAAGTTTTGAGGATTTTAAAATAATACATATTT
>Ga0172375_10011437_pt1 | contig 11305 bp, 12 predicted proteins | sample LakKiv1m_FD_114537 | JGI IMG/M metagenome (GOLD analysis project Ga0172375, IMG submission 114537) | Freshwater microbial communities from Kabuno Bay, South-Kivu, Congo - kab_092012_11.1m | ecosystem: Environmental > Aquatic > Freshwater > Lake | place: Democratic Republic of the Congo... | reverse complement strand
CGCGCCAGATCCCTCCCAAGCGTGGCTCTCGATAACGAACTGGTCTACCAAGCCATTATTCCTGGTCAAGAAGACCTATCCGCCGAGATACGTCGGCGTTATGAGGAGAAGAACAAGGGCCAAGTGGTCTTGGAGGGAAGGTAATGGAAGGAAGCGCTGGAAAGGCAAAGAATGACGCAAAGGGCTTTTTCTTGGAAGACGTGAACATCGAGGGATTCAAATCCTTTTCAGAACTGACAAGCATGAGCTTTCAACCCGGTATCGGCGTTATCATGGGCAACAACGGCGTTGGCAAATCGAACATTTTGGATGCCATCGTCTGGGCCTTGGGAGAGGATGATCTGGATCGGCTTCGCTGTCACGATCCCGCAGAGCTGTTCTTCTCAGGGAGTAAAGACTATCCTCCTGCTTCGCGCATCCGGGTGGAGTTGATTTTCTCTGGAGGGAAGGGAAAACAAGCACCCAAGGTGCCTCTGGTTCGAGAGATGACCAAGGACGGAAAAAGTATTTACCGGGTCCAAGGTGAAGAGCGCAACCGAGAAGAATACCTTCAGGCGCTCATTTCCCTGGACCTCCCTCATGCACTGAAATCAATCATCCGGCAGGAGCAAATCAATGACATGCTTCTGCTTGATCCCTGGCAGCGTTTCCTTTGGGTGAAGAGTCTACTTACAGACCACCAAACCGAAGCATTGACTCGGAGCATTCAGGACAGGATAGAACCCCTCTTCCATCAATACCTCGATTTCCTGTTTCCATTAGGGCAAGCTCATTTGCAGATCCTCAAGCACAACGGCCGTTCCGGTCTCGAGATCGAGGTTACCCTTCCTGGAAATCGGAGGCGAAAGGCGCACCAACTCTCGGGCGGAGAGAAATCCGTCACCAGCCTTGCCCTGAAACTGGCCATTTTCGAGCAACTCCACAGCCCATTTTACTTGCTGGATGAAGTAGAGCCTTCCCTGGATTACACGAACCACAAGTCGATGCAGGCCCTGCTCAAGACCCTGGCCAGGGAAAAACAGCTCATCATGATTACCCATCTGCGCAGTACCATAGAACTCGCAGACACCCTCCACGGCGTGCGCACGCGCTGGGACGGCTCTTCCTTCATGAAGTTCTACTTTGTGATGGATGAACGCCTGCTTCGGCTCTACAAATGCTGCTGATGTCAAGGTATTCAATTTCTAAGGAGAGTGAATCTGGAGGCATTGTGCAAACGGAAGGCCAAGGGGTCCTGGTAGAAATCGTCGCTAAGAAGAAGGGCTGCATGTTGTGCGATCTGGCTATTGGTATCCTGGAGGAAATCGCACCCGATTTTGAGAAAGGGATACTGAGATGGGAAGTGGTGGATATGGGTGACCGGGAAGGCCTGGCCAGGTACGATGAGTTGGTGAGACTTTGCGGCCGTAAACCCCCTGTTCCTTCTGTCGTCATTAATGAAAGAATCGCTTTTGACAACATCCCTGATTTTGAATCTCTTTCAGAGGCTGTTCGACAAGCCTTTCCTCCTTGACATTTACCCGAAAATTTGAATTTATCTTGAAACCTTGGTCTGGGTTCAGCCCGGTCTTCGGTCTGCTTTTGCTCCTGTTGAAGCTCATGAAAAGGAATCCCATCAATGGAAAAAGGACTCATACAAGTCTACACGACTGATTCTCAACAGTTTAATTTCGCCCCCGTGGGTTTGAGTTTAAGGGCTGCGGGCCAGGGACTTCGCACCTTGATTACCTCTTTCAAGTCTTATGATTTCATGCAGGGAGCCTCCATCGCTTCTTCGCTGCTGGAGCCCTACCTGGCCATTGACAACACAGCCGTTGCCCCCTTGTCCTCCCATTCGAACGGAACGAACGGAGTCCAACATCAGATTTCGCAAGCCTTTGAACGATCGCGAGAGGCTATAATCAGCGGAGCTTTTGACGTCGTTATCCTGAATGGTGTTCTTGATCTGATGAGCAGGCAACTCCTGTCTCAAAAAGAGATTCTTGCCCTTCTAGATGAGAAACCTGAAAGCGTGGAGCTGATCCTTTCAGGTTCTAAAGCGAATCAGGAGATCATTGAAAAAGCTGATCTGGTTACAGAAATGGTAGTGAATAAACTGGAGGACTCCTTGCCCGAAACACACCCGGAGAATGGTCACGGAGCCATTGCGGTCATCACCGGGGAAGGAAAAGGGAAAACCACCTACTGTCTCGGTAAAGCCATGCTCGTGTCCTGTCTTGCGATTCCTACCCTTATCCTGCAAGTGATTAAATCGCCTTCACCCTACGGGGAGATCAAGGCCATCAGCAGGCTGCCCAACCTCACCATCAAAACCATGGGCAAAGGCTTTCTGAATGTCCATGCCTCTGGCCTGGAACAGAAGCATATTGATGCCGCGAGGCAAGCCTGGAAACTTATGCGGGAAGAGATACATTCCTTGAAATACGGGCTCGTGATCCTGGATGAAATCAACATTGCGACCTATTATGGTTTAATCGGCGGGGAAAGGGTCTTGCAAATGCTTTTTTCTAAGCCTCCTGAACTGGATCTTATTTTAACGGGACGCCATGCCCACCCTGCGGTCACGAAGGCCGCCTCTTTGGTCATCGAAATGAGAGAGATCAAACATCCTTTTACCAGGGGGATACAAGCGAGAAAAGGGATTGAGTATTGAGAGGGGTGAAAGTTCTGAGGCAGGTTAATGAAAATCTACACGGGCAAAGGCGATGACGGAAAGACAGCCGGGTCACTGGGGGGTGAACGTGTCCCTAAGAGTGACGTGCGCATTGACGTATTTGGCAACATCGATGAGCTGAACTCTGCCCTTGGCATGTTGCGGGCCCTGCTGCCGAAAGAGGATTTAGGGCTCAATGCGGAGATCGTGCAGGTCCAGTCGAACTTGTTGCAGGCGAGTGCTCTGATCGCGGCCTGGCAGGGATCCAAGGTTCCAAAGAAACTTCAGGAGATCGGCGAGGACCGTATTCGATTTCTGGAGAATGCCATGGACCGGATGGATAAGAAACTGCCTGATCTTACCCATTTTATCATCCCGGGTGATCATCCTTTGCCTGCCTTGGTTCATGTGGCAAGAACCGTGTGTCGTCGAGCCGAAAGAGACGTGATTCGCCTCTCTTTCGACGCTAAGGAGGAAGACCTCCCTAAGCAAATTGTGGGGGTAATTGTCTTTCTCAACCGATTATCTGACTACCTCTTTGTCGTTGGACGCTATTGCAGTTATCTGTTGGGAAAGCCACAAGAGCCTCAGTGGAAGAAGTGATCCATGGGGTTTTCACGAAGATCAGGTGGTCTTCGGCATAATCTTCAAGAGATCGGTGGCATACCCCATAGGAAATCAACGTAAGCAAAAGATGTTAGAGTCCGTCCGGGAGACAGCGAGGGAAGATTCGTGAAGGAACGCAAACTCAGAGTGATGGTGGCTAAGCCCGGGCTGGACGGGCATGACCGAAGGACTCGGATTATTGCGAGAGCCCTCCGCGACGCCGGGTTTGAAGTCGTCTATACCGGAGTTCCTGAGACGGCCGAATCGATTGTCCTGGCGGCGATTCAGGAAGACGTGGACATGCTGGTGATGTCCAGCCCGACCGGAGCCCACAGGCATCTTTTTTCTGAAGTGGTCAGACTCCTGCGCGAAAAAGGGGGCGAGGATATTGTCGTGTGTGGCGGGGGAATCATCCCTGGCGAGGATATCCAGAAACTGAAGGAGTCAGGAATTGCTGAGATTTTCTCTTTCGATTCCAAGCTGGACGATATTGTGAACTGGGTGAGAGAACACGTGAAACCAAGGGTGGCGTGATAAAAAGGCCGTCGAAAGGGCCATGACAGGCAATTCCGTCTTTCGTTCAACTCCGCCGGGTTTGCCCGCCTTGGGCCGGACACTCTGCACTTTGGCGGGGAACTTCATTTTTTTCTTGATTTTTAGTTTGTTCTGAATAAGACTTGAGCTGCTTTGTTTAGGCGCTCCGTTGGAGCTTAATAGGGAACCCCGTTAAAACCGGGGACGGGCCCGCCGCTGTAACCTCTCTCCTCTCTCTTGCCGAGAAAGGAGAACTCTTTCAGCCGCTGTGCGCCACTGTTCTGTTCCTCCTGGATGGGAAGGCCGCTGAAAGGGCGAGGGAGTCAGAAGACCTGCCTAGACGCGCTACAGCCTTCGAGGTCATAGGCTGCGTGTAGATCTAGAGGATAAAAAAGGGAAATCCCCGGATCGAGATAATCGGTCCGGGGATTTTTTTTGGCGGGGCCCTTCCTGTGGCAGAGAACGAATCGCTCTCATCATCACCCTGAAGGAAGGAGACATTGGATTATGAACAAACGCGCTTGTATTTTTGTGATGGCGGCCATCGTATCTTTCCCGTGCTTCGCTTACCCGGAAGAGGCCAAGAAGGCAAGGGATTCCCTCGTCACCATGGAAGAAGTTGTGGTGACCGGGACCAGGTCCGAGGAAAAAGTGGAACGAATTCCCGCCAATGTCACGGTAATCGACCAGGAAGAGATCAGAAATTCTAACGCCAAGAACATCTCTGAACTCTTGCGAACCGAAGAGGGAATCGCGGTGCGAGACTGGACGGGAAACGGGAAGCAGGTCGAAGTGGATTTACGAGGCTTTGGAGAGTCGGCACCTTCTAGCGTGCTCGTTCCGGTGGACGACAGGCGGGTGAACCAGATCGACCTCTCCGGCGTAGACTGGACACAGATCCCTTTGGATCAGATCGAACGGATTGAGATTGTGCGAGGAACCGGAGCAGTGCTGTATGGGGACAATGCGGTCGGAGGTGTGATCAATATCATCACCAAAACTCCTTCCGATCGGTTTGCTTTATCTGTGGGGGCCACCTTAGGCAGCTACAGCCGCAACAAGGAGTATGTATCGGTTAGCGGGGGACAGGGTCTTCTTGCCGGATCCTTTTACGGCAGCTATGACTCCACCCAAGGGTATCGCGAAAACAACGACTACCGTGCAAAAGATGCGGGCGGAAAAATCGTCTATGATGTCGCGCAATTCCTAAGCCTCAACCTGTCAGGAGCCTATCACGCGGATGACTTTGGCTTGCCGGGGTATCTTACACGGGCTGAAATGAATGCGGATCGTCGAGCCAGCCAGTTTCCGCTGGATAACGGGAGCACAACGGACGGCTACCTTAAGTCGGGCTTTGACCTTGCCCTGGGGGACTTTGGAAATCTCGTTGCAGATATCTCCTATCGAAACCGAGAAACAGACACGGATTGGATCAGCTATGGATTTATTCAAAACAGCGTGATAGACACCTGGTCCCTGACCCCGCGATACGTTTGGACTCGTGCAATTGGCGGTCACACGAACAAACTTGTCGCTGGAATGGATTTTTATTGGACTGACCAAGATACGAAATCCTATTCAGGTGTTCCGGCTCTCTTGACAGGACTTTCCACCGTCGAGAAGGACTCCGTGGGACTTTATCTCAATAATGAGTTCTCCATTCTCGAAAACCTCATCCTGTCTTTAGGGGCGCGTTACGAGAGCGTGGATTACTGGTTGAATCAAAGAGATCCATTCACCGGGCTCAACCTGTTGGATACCACCATTGAAGAAAGCGAGTGCGCTTACACGGCAGGACTTACATTCCTCTACAGCCAAAAATCATCTGTGTTTGTCCGGGCCAACCGGAGCTTTCGTTTCCCTCTCACAGATGAGCTGGTCGAATTTGATCAATCCACCTTTACGCAAGTGATCAATTCAGACCTCAAACCCCAAACAGGCCAGCATTACGAAGCAGGTGTCAAACATTACTTTACGCCAGGGATCCAGGGAAAGGTCACTCTCTTCAGGGCGCAGATCAAGAATGAAATATTTCTTGATCCAACGCCAAAGCCTTTTTGGGGCACCAACGAAAATCATCCCGAAACTCTCCACCAAGGCTTCGAAGTCGGCACAACCATCAAGCTATTCAGCATGCTCACTCTCTTTGGGAATTACACCTATGATAAAGCAACTTTCGAGGCGCCGCCCTTTGAGGGCAATGATATACCGGCTGTCCCTCGAAACAAATTCAACCTTGGATTCAGACTTCACGATCTCGTTCCCGGTCTTGCCTTTTCCGCTATTTATAACTACGTCGGTTCAAGTTATCTGGTCAGTGACCAGGCTAACCAGGTCGAAAAATTGGACGCCTACTCCACGGTAGACGCAAGGCTTTCATACTCTTGGAAATGGATTAATTCCTTCTTTGGGGTCAATAACCTTTTCAATGAAAAGTATTCGCAGTATGCGGTGGCAAGCAAATCTCTTGGTCCGGTCTTTTATCCATCCCCTGAAAGGAACTGGGTCGGAGGGATCGAAATCCGTTACTGAAAGCCTCAACAGGAAACAATCGCCATGATCAAGGGTCTCAAAAACCGTTTTCCTTTTCGCCTTGGAACCACCTCTTACATCATCCCGGCCGATCTGATCACCAATGTCAGGTACCTGGCTCCTCTTGTGGATGATGTTGAACTCGTTCTCTTTGAAGCGGACGATGTGTCCAATCTGCCTGACGGGAAAGCGATCACCGAGCTGAATGAAATAGCTCATTCCAATGATCTCTCCTACACCGTTCATCTGCCTCTTGGCCTCTTGCTGGGGGCTGTGGACGAGCAAGAGCGGCGTTCGTCATTGAGAAAAGCTCTGCGTATGGTTGAGCTGGCCTCCCCTCTGAATCCGGCTGCATATGTGTTGCATTTCGAAGGGGAGCGGAGAGGCCCCGTTCCCTCGGAGAATATGAGCGGTTGGCTACAGGGCCTCAGGCTATCCGTGGCGGAACTGCTTGATACGGGAATTCCCTCTCGCCTTTTCTGCGCGGAGACTCTGGACTATCCTTTTGCCCTGGTCGACCCGATTATCCATGAGCTTGATCTCTCTGTCTGCCTGGATATCGGTCATGTTCTTCTGAACGGCAATCCTCTTGACGCCTATCTGGCAAAGTATCATGATCGGATCCGCGTATTCCATGCCCACGGGATTCGGGAAGGCAAGGACCACCGGGACCTGGGAGCCCTGAAGGACTCTGACCTCGCTTTTGTCTTCGACAACCTCCGGTCGCGCAGGTCTTCCGCACCTATTTTCACCCTCGAGGTTTTCGATGAAAACGATTTCCGTCTGTCTCTTGATGTTGTGGACAGAATGGCTCATCAAGGAGCATGAGGAGTATGCCTAAGATCACTCTGATCACCGGAGGGGCAAGAAGCGGAAAGAGCTCCTTCGCTCTTTCTCTCGGCCTGCATAACTATTCAAAGCGGGTTTTCATCGCTACCGCTCTTCCCGTTGATCAGGAGATGAAGGAGAGGATCTCCCGGCATCGCGAGGATCGGGGCGATCGGTTTCACACGATCGAGGAGCCCGTTGAACTTTCCAAGGCGCTCTGCGAATTGCCGGGAGGCACGGAACTGGTCGTCGTCGATTGCCTCACGGTTTGGCTGGGTAATCTCTATCATCATTTTCAAGAAACAGAAGAAAAGGTTCGGAGGCAAATCGATGTCTTTCTCGATCGTCTGGATCATCCAGTCTGCGATCTTATCCTGGTGACCAATGAGGTCGGATGGGGCATTGTTCCTGTGAATGCTTTGGCTCGTTCCTACAGGGACATGGCCGGGTATCTCAATCGTCGTGTGGCCGAGAAAGCTGCAACAGTCACGATGCTTTGCTGCGGAATACCTCTCACCCTGAAAGGAGAATCGTTGCGTGCATAAATCGAGAATCACCATTCACCCTGTGGCGAACAGGGATCTTGAAACACAGATCGTGGATCGTCTGAACGGCCTGACAAAACCGATCGGCAGTCTTGGAAGGATGGAAGAGTTTGTGCTCCGATACTGTCTTTGCAGAGGCAACGCCGGTGCCAGGCTCTCACGAATGAAGATCTTCACCTTTGCAGGCGACCATGGCATAACCGAAGAAAGCATCACGCCCTACCCGAGCGAGGTCACCTACCAGATGGTGTTGAACATGGTCCATGGGGGGGCGGCGATCAGCGTGATGTGCAGAAAAGCGGGAATTGACTGCGCCGTTGTCGACATGGGCGTCAAAGGAACTTTTCAGGAGTTCCCGGGACTTTTCATAAGAAAGATCGCTCCGGGAACAAAGAACTTCAGGAAAGAGCCTGCCATGAGCGATAAGGAATGCGAGAGAGCGCTCGATATCGGCGTGGATCTTGCCGCGGAATCCGGCTGTGGTCTTCTGGGTGTGGGGGAGATGGGAATCGGAAACACATCCTCAGCTTCCGGGCTTTACAGCCTTTTGCTCGATTTGGATCCCGAGGAAACCATCGGTGCAGGCACAGGGTCTGTCGGCCGCTTGCTGGAAAAGAAGAAGCAGGTGGTCCGTGACGGAGTCCTGCTCCACAGAAGAGAGTGGGATCATACTCCTTTGGATGCGTTGAGACGGGTCGGAGGCTTCGAGATTGCCGGCATGACAGGCATGATCCTTGGCGGGGCCCGGAACCGCATCCCTCTAGTCATAGATGGTTTCGTTGCAACAGCCGCAGCCCTGGTGGCTATGAAGATGGAGACGGCCGTAAAGGATTATCTTTTTTTCGCCCACGCTTCTGCCGAGCAGTTTCACAAGCCCTTCCTAGCCTCCCAGGGCATCGAGCCGATTCTCTCCCTGAACATGCGCCTTGGCGAAGGCACAGGATCAGTGCTGGCCATGCAAATTATCGAGCAGGCGATGGAGTGCTACCTCCGGATGGCGACTTTTGACTCGGCAGGGGTGTCGGGAAAAGAGCAGTAAACCGGGCTGACCGGGACAACGGACAATGCTGAACGGACGGACAACACCCATATGTTTCACGCGATGCTGACAGCGCTTCGCACTCTGACGATTATTCCCCTTCCCGGGAAAGACACGGAAGATTTCTCTCGATCCCTGTGTTTTTTCCCGCTTGCAGGGGTTTTACTCGGGTTCGTCGTTCTTCTCCTTTACCGCAGTGCCGGAGCCGTGGGATTCAACTATCCCTTTGTTTTGGCCCTCCTGTCCGTTGCTATGGTCACATGGCTCACCGGCGGGCTGCACATCGACGGCCTAGGCGATGTGGCCGACGCTTTCGGAGGAGGAAAAAGCAAGGATCATATTCTCCGGTTGCTCAAGGACCCGGCCATGGGATCTTACGGGGTCTGCGCCATTGTTCTTGATATGTTGATCAAAGCAGGGTGCTGGCAGTTCTTTTTTGAAAGGGGGAATCCCTGGCTTATTTTCTGGAGTTTTTCATTTTCCAGGGCTATGCAGGGTCTTGCCATCGCCTTTATTCCCAATGCCCGCGCTGAAAGCATCGCTGCCCCCTTTGGAAAAGGCGGGAGTTCTGCAAAGGTCTTTGTGACCATTGCCTTTCTGGTGACCACAATTGCCGCAGCCTGGTTTTCATCCCCTGAGGCTGCCTTGGCCTGTGCTCTGTGCTCCCTTGCTGCCCCCTTGCTCTTCGGGTTCTACTGCTGGAAGAAGATTCAAGGGATTACAGGCGACTGCGTGGGAGCGATGAACGAGATAGCGGAAGTGAGCGTTCTGCTGGGTGGCTTGCTGATCATGGATTCATCATGGATGGTTTTGAAATGAAAGTCGGAATCGTTTCGACCTTGACTGTCATTTTGATATGCTTTTGGGCAAGTCCCTCTGTTGGTGCAACCTTTAAGGACGCCCTTGGCAGAGAGATTTCTGTGCCTGCTCAGCCCAAGAGACTGATTGCTCTTGCGCCGAACCTGACGGAAATACTTTACGCTTTGGGCTTGGGAGAGCGGATCGTGGGGGTAACGAACCATTGCAACTATCCCCCTGAGGTGCGCCTCAAGCCAAAAGTGGGGAGCTATGTCCATCTCAATGTTGAGCAGATCATCAGCCTTTCACCGGACCTGGTGATAGGAACAATGGATGGAAATGAGCGTTATGTTCTCGACTTGCTTGAACAAGCCCGTGTTAAAGTCTTCTTCGTGAATCCCAGAGACGTAAGACAGGCGATAGAGACGATTTCCACCGCAGGGCTTGTCTGCGGTGTCCCCGGAAAGGCCCGCCAGATCTCCGACCAACTGACCATGCGGGTGGATCGGGTTGTCAAGGCTACAGCCGAGAAACAAAAGCCTCTGGTCTTTCTCCAGATCCATATCCACCCGATCATGAGCGTGAACAGAAACACGGTTCACCATGATCTCCTTCGCCTTGCGGGCGGGGAAAACATGACGGCTGACGAGCCTGTGACCTACCCCCGAATCAGTTTGGAGGAAGTGCTTCGCAGGAAACCTGAGGTGATTGTTCTTTCATCGATGGAGAGAGAAGGAAGATTCGAAAAAGCAAGGCAGGACTGGCTTCAGTGGACCTCCCTTCCTGCTGTGCAAAAGGGACGGGTTCACCTGATCGACTCGGATCTCATCGATCGACCTTCTCCCCGGATTGTGGACGGCCTTGAAATCATGGCAAAGCTTCTTCATCCGGAAATGTTTAGGTGACGGCACAGGGGAGACGGTGCACGGTAACTGTTTTCAGTCATCAACGATCAATGACCCATGGCTCCTGAATCGCTCCATAAGCCTCCTTTGACACCGGGCAGAGTCTTTTGTCTCTCCCTGATCATGGGGATCGTTTTGCTTATTGTCGGAGCGGCTTCCTTGCTTCTGGGAACAGCAGAAGTGCCCTGGAACAAATTCATGGCCCTTGTTTCCGGCGCCCTCCCTGCGGACGACCCTGCCAGACTCATTGTCCTGAGGATAAGGCTCCCGAGGATCATCCTCGCAGGGCTTGCCGGTTTTTCCCTTGCTCTGGGAGGCGTGGTCTTTCAGGCTCTCCTGCGCAATCCGCTTGCCGATCCCTTTATCCTGGGCGTTTCAAGCGGCTCCGCTTTTGGGGCCATTGTAGGCATTCTGATGGGTTTCACTTTTTCCGCCGGAATCCCTTTCATGTCCTTTGCCGGCGCGCTTCTTGCCGTCTATCTGGTCCTGGCCTTGGGGGCGAGACGAATGGGCATGGAGTCCTCCACCATTCTGCTTACGGGAGTGATACTGAACGCGTTTTTCACCGCAGTGATCATGTTTTTCATTTCCATAGTTGCGGACAGCCGCCTCCACACCATGCTTTTCTGGCTTTATGGGGATCTTTCACAGAGCCGATACGCGTCTCTCATCGTGCTAACTCCTGCACTGATCGCTGCCTCCCTCGTTCTCTACAGCTTCGCCAAGGAGCTGAACCTCATCACCACCGGCGAAGAGATCGCTTTTCAACTGGGCGTGGACGTCGAAAAGGCGAAGAAGACGTGTCTGGTGCTTGTTTCTTTGTTGGTCGGCCTGGTCGTTTCTTTTTCCGGGCTCATCGGTTTTG
>Ga0172375_10011435_pt1 | contig 11306 bp, 10 predicted proteins | sample LakKiv1m_FD_114537 | JGI IMG/M metagenome (GOLD analysis project Ga0172375, IMG submission 114537) | Freshwater microbial communities from Kabuno Bay, South-Kivu, Congo - kab_092012_11.1m | ecosystem: Environmental > Aquatic > Freshwater > Lake | place: Democratic Republic of the Congo... | reverse complement strand
AGACTCTTCACGAGATAGCTCTAGTGGAGGCAGCCTCGTGCATGGAGCGGGGGGACCTTATCGCGGCGATTCGCAACGCCAGAGAGGCAAGAGCCCTTGAAGGATACGAACGCAGCAACTCTGCATTAGCCACCTGGCACCAACTGCACCTCAAGCTGCCCCGCACCGGGCTGAAGGCCGCGTGGGAAGAGTCCGCCATAAAGACAGGGGACCTCCCCGGCGCTCTTTGCATCACCCATGACGGGCTTTACGCTCTGTCGGGGGGCAGCGGCAAGTTGCGATTGTGGGATCTCGAATCATCCGACTGTCGGCGCGAATTCAAGGGACATGAAGCAAAGGTGTCGGCCATCAGTTTGAGTCAGAAAGGAAAGTACGCTCTTTCCGGCAGCGGGGACAGAACTCTCAGATTGTGGGATGTAGCAACCGGCAGGTGCATCCGTGTATTCCAGGACGACTCTGAGGTCCGGTGCGCGGCACTCACCTACGATGCAGCGTATGCGGTGTCCGCTTCGGGTGCGAAGCTGAAGCAGTGGGATGTAGCAACCGGCAGATGCCTGCGCGAACTGTCGGGTCACGCGGGCAGCGTAGCCTCTGTCAGCTTGAGCTTGGACGGCCGGTACGCAATATCGGCGGGAGACGATGCGACCCTGAGACTCTGGGTGCTTTCCACCGGCCAGTGCATGAGGACATTCAGGGGCCATATGGAGGAAGTGAACTTCGTTTCTCTTCTACCGGATGCAAGACACGCTCTATCCGGTTCGGGTTCCATGCTCGGTGGTGAGTTGAAGCTCTGGGAGGTCGAGACTGGGAATTGTCTGCGCACGTTTCAGGGTCACAATGATCCGGTTTCATCCATCAGCCTGAGCCTGGACGGCCGGTACGCTCTGGTCTCGGGCGGCTCGGACAGCGTTATGAAGCTGTGGGACGTCTTCAATGGCGTCTGTCTGCAATTTTTTTCGGGACGAACGGCCGCCGTGGCCTGCCTGAGCCTCGATGCCCTTCATGCGGTGTCCTCGGACCTGGACGGAGAGATAAAGAGATGGACTCTCGACTGGGATCTTGAGGAACGGCGATATACAGAGTGGGATGACGGCGCCCTGCCTTTTCTGGAGATCTTCCTTGCACAGCGGACGCCGTATGCAGGAACTTTACCGGCCCAGAGGACGCCTTCCCAGGGCGAGATCTGGAAGGCCCTCACCCGCAAAGGGAAGCCTTCCTGGACCGAAGACGACTTCAACGGACTGCTTCATACTCTCGGATGTGCAGGTTACGGGTGGCTCACCAGGGACGGCGTGCACAGGAAGCTCAAGGAGATGGCATCGAGGTGGACACATCCCCGACCTCTCTTATGACGCGAATATTCACCGCACACCAGAAGATTTAAGGCAATGCAGCCTTCACCATTTTAAAGAACTCGCTCGATACCGCCATAATAGTCTGATTACGGTTTTCCACCTCTATTGCGGCACCCAGAGAAGGAGCGGACGCGTTGAGATCCAGGACCCTCTTGGTGAGCAGCAGGCCTCCGGGGGTTTTCTGCAACAGCGTTTGAGCCAGAGACACAGCTTCATCCACAAGCCTGTCCTGAGGGACGACCCTGCTCACGAGACCTATCCTTTCAGCCTCATCAGCGGGAACCCGCCGTCCTGTGAAGAGAATTTCCGCTGCGCGCGACATCCCCACCAGCCTCGGCAACAGGTACGAAGAGCCCATTTCGCCACCTGAAAGACCTATGTTTATGAAGGAAGCTACGAAGAAAGCCCCTGGAGAGGCCAGGCGAATATCAGAGCCCAGAGCCAGGGCAAAACCGCCACCTGCAGCCGGGCCGTTAACCGCAGCAATCACCGGCTGGGGAATTTTTCTCAGGGCCGTCACGAGATTCGAGAATCGCTCCTGAACCTTCATTAGGAATTTCTCCGCGGACGTGAACAGCTCGTGTCCCGCGCGGGACACGACCTCCGTCAGGTCGGCGCCCGAACAGAACCCGCGCCCCGCTCCGGTAAGAACCACCACTCTTAAGGAGTCGTTGCTTTGCAGCTTTTCCATGATGGAATCGAATGAATCTACAAACTCTTCGTTTATAGCGTTGAGCTTCTCGGGCCTGTTCATGGTGATCAGTCCCACCGAGGGTTTGATTTCCTCAAAAAGAATGGCTTCTGACTGCACGGTGTCTCCTTTCCTTACAGGTACAAACAGAGCATTAGTCTGGTTACTTTCTCCGCTGTCGGTTGCAATTCCTGTCTTTGGGTGAAAGCCTCGTATTTCGCGACATGACAGAACGGATCTCTAGATATGTTACCCAGATCATCCTGTATGACGAGATGCCTACACCTGAGTTCCAATCTCGCATACCCGGGTCTCAATTAGCCATCAGTGCTTCCATGCCAAGTCTTTCAAGCCTTGTCAGCCAAGCGGCAAAGTGGGGGCATTTGGACCGGATCACGTCGAGACCAATTAAGCGGGCCACTTGTGGTCCCACGGCGGACTTCGCTCCTTCGTAGTCGGGAAGTTCAGCAATGATGCGCTTGCTTGGAGCCGAGTGCTGACCATCGTTGATCAGTTCGGGACTGGAGTGCCCGTCCGCGATTGCCTGGAGGGCCGCAATCTGCTGTTCGTGATGGTCGTAGAAGTACGTAAACCACGAAGGATCAGAGAATAGGTACGCCTCATATTCATGCAACTGGATGTACGGTAAAAAACGTCGGTCACCTATGTCGTCGGCGAAAGATCGCTCCAGAAACTTCACCCGCTCTACGGGCATCTGACGGAGTTGCTCGGCTTCGGCCAGCCCTGGAAATTCAGCTTGGATCGCGTAAAGGTCAATCATTGTCGTGAAGAAAACATCCCTGCTTCTCTCCTGAGAAATGAAACGCAGGATGTCGTTCTTCATCGGCAGGTATTTGCGTCCGCCGCCTCGATGGACTTTCCCCTTTTTCCTCGCGTGAGCTATGAGCACCGGATTGTGCAAGTACACCCCCATCTCTGCGAGGTGTGGCTTCAGCACCGTGTCGGCAAAAGTCTGTTCGGTCGGGCCTTCGGCGAACAGGTAGAGACGTGCCATCAGTGCGGTCCTCCGCCCATGACGTTCTTCTCCCAGATTTCGCCAAGGCTGTATTCGTCGAGCCATGCTTCCAGTATTGCCAGGTCAGGTCGTGTAAACACCGACTCCTTGCCTTCCCGATCCACCACAACCATGTCTTCGGCGTCGAAGTTGTCAATGAATGTACTTGACTGCGTGCCGACGAGGACCTGCGTGTGGTAAGACGCTTTCTTGAAGAGCGATGCGACTACGTTGAGAGCATACGGGTGCAACCCCAGTTCCGGTTCATCAACCACAATCAGGTCTGGTAATTCATCTTGCGGCTGCAGGAGCAACGTGATGAGGCACACGGCACGCAAGGTGCCATCCGAAAGCTGATGTGGGCCAAACACCTGTTCTGACCCTTTGTCCCGCCAATTCAAGATGATATCCTTCTTATTGGCACCGGCAGGCTCCAGATCAAAGTTGTCGAAGAACGGTGCAATCAGACGGACGGTTGAGACTATGCGGTTGTATGCTCTACCATCATTCATGTCCCGTAAGCGAAGCAGGAAGGCGGCCAAGTTTCCGGCATCCGGCATCAGCCACCGGTTGTCGGCGACGTAGCAATATTGACGGACTCGTGCTGTGGGCGATGTATCGTGGAAGTGGTATACCCGACAATGGTTGAGCAAGTGTCGGAACACTTTGGCCGTTGGGTCTCCTTTGTCCGCCTCCTGACCGATGTGAGTTTCCGCATGCCCCGACCCCAGAGAAACTACCTTTGGCCTGGTATAACCCGTCTGAAGGAAACTTAAGCTTTCGTCGGCAAAGACCAGCGTATCCCCTGCCGCGTGAAATAGGCGCATGGCATAAGTATCCGTGCCGTTCGCCGCCTCGAACTCCAGCGTGGCCTCCATCTGGGTCGTCACCTTGGGGCCGAAATGCAAGATGGATTGAGCACGCCCCGAAGTCCCGATGTACTGTTGGAGTCGCCCGGCCATCATCTCATTAAGCATCTTGAAAAAAGAGACGAGGTTGCTCTTACCGGCTCCGTTGGCACCAATCAGGACGTTCAAGGGGCCCAACTCGAGGTTCATGGACTTGATGGATTTGAAGCCGTTTAGGGTTACCCGTCGCAGAATAGCCAAGTGTCGGTCTCCTGAATCCGCGGATGTGTGATTGCTCTCTCCTCGCAGTCTGTCTCTTCGTTAGACTATGCCTCATGAAACCAGGGACGCTGGTTTCTCGTCTTCGTAATGCACTAGGAAAATGGCGGAAGCTCTTCCGATAGTACAGGTAGCCGAATCCACTTGAAGATTACCCTTGAACACTGCCCAATGCAACTCAAAACACCAACGGCCTTCCGGCGGAGCGGGAACCTGCTGCGGGAGCCGCTATATGGAAGCGCGGTAATGTTCGGCTGATGGCCATGGACGGGCTTGCTTCCGGGATTCATCCGCCTTTGGTATCTGAATGGACCCAAGATACAATGAGATCCTCTCTCGTGTCATCGCTGGGCGAGGAAGTAAGAAAATCCGTCGGCCGTTTCAAAAAGGGATTCACATACTGTGGATCTTGCTTTGTTCACCGTCCCTCGTATATTCTGTTAACTGAAGATACAGGCCGGTTAACAATCATTGATCTCGGGAAGCACAGCCTACGGCTCAGCCGGTGGACTGTTTTCATAGAGGTTGCTCAGATGGACTGTAAGAACTGCGGTGCGCAACTCCCACCGGAAGCCGAGCGGTGCCCGGAATGCGGCTCGGCTACCGACATGTCGGACGAGTTGGTTGAAGCTGCCGGCAAAGGAGATCCGGCAAGGGTGGCGAGTATATTGGATGCCGGCGCGGACGTTAATTCAGCGAACCGCGATGGCGACACCGCTCTACTCAAGGCCTGCGACGTCGGCAGCCTTGACGTGGTCAAGCTGCTCCTGGACCGCGGAGCCGACGTGGCGATCGCCAAATCATTCGGAATAACACCGCTCATGTGGGCTGCCGAGTTCGGACACACCGAGATAGTCAAGCTGCTCCTGGAGAAGGGCGCCGATGTTCACGCAAGGAATCAATACAGCGGAGCAACCGCCCTGATAATAGCAGCAGGATGGTGTGTATCGGACACGAGTAGGAAAGACGTGTGCTCTCTTCTTCTGGATCACGGAGCGGATGTCAACACTGCCACGGACGACCATAGAACCGCGCTCTTCTTCGCCGCCTCCGAAGGGCACAAAGAGATTATCGAACTGCTCCTGGACCGAGGAGCCGACGCCGACGCAGCGGATTCGCGTGGATATACCGCACTTATGAAGGCTGCGGGAAAAGGTCGGACTGAAGTAGTAGATCTGCTCATCAAAAGGGGCTCGAATCCCTCCAGCCGGGACAGGGAGGGGCGCGACGCCCTTATGCTGGCATGTCGGGACGGCAGGATTGACGCGGCCGGGTTACTCCTGCAAACAGGAGCGGATCCCAATTGTGCCGACGGAAACGGCTGGACCTCCCTCATGTGGGCTTGTAGCACGGGCCGGACGCTAGTGGTCGAACTGCTCCTTGAGCACGGTGCAGACATAACTGCAGTAGACACCTACGGCGCCACGGCTTTGATGAAAGCAGCCCGACGAGGCCACCCAAAAGCGGTGTCTCTTCTTCTGGACCGCGGTGCGGATGTCAATGCGAAGGACAAATCGGACAATAACGCGCTCATGAGAGCCGCGGGGAGCGGAACAACAGAGGTGGTACGACTGCTTCTGGAACGAGGTGCCGACGTCCATGCGGCGGACGAAGACGGTTCCACTGCTCTTTTGCTGGCCTGCCGAAGCGGACGGACGGATTCGGCGAAGGAACTTATGAACAGCGGTGCGGATCCCAATGCTGAGGACGAGTACGGAAACACGCCTTTGATAGCGGCCTGCCGCTCTGGCGATGCCGACGCGGTGAATCTGCTTATCGAAAGGGGAGCCGGTATCAATCGTTGCGATGAGGCAGGTCGCACCCCGCTGATCTGGGCGACCATGGGGTCTTCGAAGACAAACAGACTCACCGCCCGCGCAGAAACACAGTACGCGTCTGTTCGGCCGGATGCACCTGAATCGGAATCAAAGAGCGAACGCCCCGAACTGGTGAAGAGTCTCCTCGAGGCAGGCGCCAATCCCAACCTTCCTGACAACGACGGCGGCACCGCGCTGATGGCCGCCGCAAAGAGAGGCTTTGTCCAAGTGGCCGGCATATTGCTCGAGTGTGGTGTGAACTTCGACTCAGCGGACTCCCGCGGGCGCACGGCATTGCAGTTGGCCCAGGATCGAGGACATTACGGATTGGCAGAGCTTCTCAAGAAATACGGTGCGACCTGACCGCGCTCAACTTGGGGTCCCGAAGCAGGATGCAGCATAGGCGGCCCACCTGCGGACTTTCCTTGATCGCAGGTCAAACGGCGTTGCGCAGATCATTTGAGGGTGCTGGAAAGCGATTATTTTGTCTTGACAGCCCTGGTAGCGTCAAGTATTATAACTCGCTTAAGGATTGACACGGAGTAAACCGCACAGGAGCGTCACTATATGGCTGTTAAAATCCGTCTCGCAAGGCACGGGGCAAAGAAAAAGCCCTTCTACCGAGTCATAGCATGCGATTCCCCGTCTCCCCGAGACGGCCGCTTCCTGGAAGTGCTCGGAACCTATGACCCCAGAAACAAAACCACGGGAATTAATCTGGATCTGGCCAAAATCCAACAATGGATCGCCAAGGGAGCTGAACTTACCTATACGGTCAAAAAAATAGTGAAATACTCCGCAGGCAAGGCAAGCACAACATAGAAGGCTCTGACCAATCCGACGGTTGTTCACAATCCGCACCGCGGCTCATGCAGAAAGAGAGGGATCGGATGAAAGAGCTGATCGAGTATATCGCAAAAGCGCTTGTGGACAATCCTGACGAGGTATCCGTCTCGGAAGTGGAAGGCGAGATTACCTCGGTGATCGAGTTGAAGGTCGCGAAGACCGATCTGGGCAAAGTGATCGGGAAACAAGGCCGGACGGCACGAGCCATGCGCACCATACTGAGCGCTGCCTCGACAAAGATCAGGAAACGGGCCGTTCTGGAAATCCTTGAATAACCCGAATGCGAGAGCTCGCCGATGCCTGAGGCGCTCTCCCGGTTCCAGGAAGGATGTCCCAACAAAGACTCGTCGTGATCGGTAAGGGGATCAAGCCCTTCGGAATTAAGGGAGAAATTAAGATACGCCCCTTCACCGAAACCTTCGAAGCCTTTGAAAGGTCCCCAGTCCTGGTCTTCGATCAGGCCCCCTACAAAGTGCGAGCAGTCCGCATTCACGGGGGGGCGGTGTTGGCTTCCCTCGAAGGAGTTGACACGCCTGAAAAGGCACGAGAACTCTCCGGTTGCCTTGTACGAACCGAAGAGGAGAATCTGCCGCCCAAGGAGGAAGACGAGTACTACTGGTTTGAACTTATCGGAATGAAGGTCTACACCGTGCAAGGTCGCGACCTGGGAGAAATCACTCAGATCACGCCTACGGGCGCAAACGATGTCCTCCACGTGCTGGGAGCGTTCGGCGAAGTGCTCCTGCCCATGATTGAAGACGTGATCCTGACGGTGGATACCCGAAAGGGAGAAATGATCGTTGCCCCCCTGGAGGGATTGCTCCCTGATGATTGATGTCCGCATCCTCACGATATTTCCCAGGATCTTCGATTCCTTTCTTTCTTACGGGAACCCGGCCAGAGCCGTTCAATCGGAGATCCTCAGGATCGAGACCGCAGACCTGAGAGATTTCACCGACGACCGTCACCGCACCACTGACGACTATCCCTACGGCGGCGGTACGGGAATGATTATGAAGCCGGAACCGTTGGTGCGAGGCATCCGGCATCTCTGCGGTATAATGAATGATCCGAGGGTGATCCTAATGACACCCCACGGCAGGGTTTTTGATCAGGATGTCGCCGAAGAGCTGGCCCAACTTCGAGCGATTCTAATTGTTTGCGGCCGGTACGAAGGCCTGGACGAAAGGGTCAGGTACTTCGTAAACGACGAAATCTCGGTGGGAGACTATATTCTCTCAGGCGGCGAGACTGCCGCAATGGTGTTGGTAGACGCAGTGATAAGACTGATTCCGGGTGTCACCGGCGCCGATAGCCACATCGAAGGAGAATCCTTCTACGAAGGTCTGCTGGAATATCCCCAGTATACGAGGCCGCGTGACTTCGAAGGGCTGACGGTTCCCGACATCCTGCTTGAGGGCCACCACGAAAAAATAAGGCGATGGAGGAAAAAGCAGGCCCTCGCCAGAACCCTGGCACGAAGACCCGACCTCCTGTGTGACCTAAAACTGGACTCCGAGGCTGAGAAGCTTCTTGAGGAAATCCGGTGTGAAAGTCACCCGAGCCCGTTGGAGAAGAAGCATGAACATACTGGATCAGATTGAAAAAGAACAGATCAGAATGGACGTCCCCGCGTTCCGTCCCGGCGACGGAGTTAAAGTCCATGTGAGGATAGTGGAAGGAAGCCGCGAGCGAATCCAGGTTTTCGAGGGCGTGGTCATAGCCATTAACAAAAAAGGCTCCAGGACCAGCTTCACCGTTCGTAAGGTGTCTTACGGTATTGGCGTGGAAAGAGTCTTTCCTGTGAATTCGCCAATGCTGGACAGGATCGAGGTGGTAAACCGCGGGCGTGTCCGAAGATCCAAAATTTACTACATCAGGAAACTCAAGGGCAAGGCGGCCCGCATCAAAGAGCGGATGACGCCGCTCCATAATTGATCCCGCGGATGCAGCCATGAGTTCCCGGGCATCCAGGGCCTCGGGCCCGTCCTCCTGTTTCGAGGATGAAGCTGCGGGCCAGGGTGCCACCCGCATAGCCGGAATTGACGAAGCGGGCCGTGGGCCTCTGGCCGGGCCCGTGGTGGCTGCCGCCGTGATTCTGGGGCGGTCTGCCCCCGTAGGCGGCCTCAACGACTCCAAGCTGCTGACGGCAACCCGCCGGGAGGAACTCTACGAGGAAATCCTTCGGGAAGCCTCGGCCGTCGGCGTCGGCATAGTTGCACCCAAGATCATAGACGAAATAAACATCCTCCAGGCCACGCGCCGCGCCATGACCGAGGCCGTGGGCCGGATCGAACCCCCTCCCGATTACCTCCTCATAGATGGCCCCGTCACTCTGAATATCCCCATTGATCAGCGCCCCGTGATAAAGGGAGATCGGCTCAGCCTGTCCATAGCCGCGGCCAGCATAGTGGCAAAGGTCACTCGGGACAGAATAATGATGGAGCTTCATCGGCAATTCCCGCAGTACGGATTCGATCGGCACAAAGGTTATCCTACGGCCGACCACCGAGCGGCGATCCTCAGGCACGGACCATGTCCTGCTCACCGGATGTGCTTCCGGGGAGTGAAAGATCCCGAGCAGCTCCCTCTGTTGCTGAACAGTGACGTGTCTTAGTGTTGTTGGTCCAGTTTGAAGTTCTCGAAAGGCTCCAGCCTTATGTCCGGTGACTGGTACAGGCCCCTTATCCGGAACGTTGTGGTGAGAAGCTTGCCATCCCTGGTGAAGAGGTTGCCGAAGAGCCCGGAGAATATCGCGTCAAACCCCACCAGTGGCGAGATGTCAACCCTGAAGTCCATCCTGTCCTGTCCGCTGAAGAACATTCCGGAGGAGTCTATCCGGGCAGCGTCGGAGAGAAGCTTCATGTCCTTGATCTTCCATTTGTTGTCAAAGACCTCCATAGTCCAGGTGAGTCGGTGGAAAGGCAGGCCTTGGCCAATCACGTCCGGCAGGCGGCCTCTCACAAGGGACCCCAGGTTGACCAGCGAAAAGAGCTTTGAGAGAAGATCGAAACGATTTATCACGCCGTCGTGCATTCGTACCTCGATGCTTCCCAACTTGTAGATTCCTCTGTTTTCGATGTTGGGGCCAAGTTTCCAGTCCAGCTTTCCCTCGACCACCATCTCCCCCGACACCCTCAACCATTGTGGGTCGGAAGTCATTAGCCGTTCCATTCGCAGGTGGTCGCCCTGAAACTCCAGGGTAAGGGGTCTTGTGGTGTTGGATCGGATGTCAAAGAGTCCCGTGCCGCTCAGTAGCCCCTCCGCGAAGTTCACCTGCCAGCCGGTCACCCGTAACAGGCCGTTGCTTCCCTCTATGGTAGCCTTGAAGTCGGAGAAGGCTCGTTCTCCGGTCTTGCCCTTGGAGGCCTTAAGCAGGCCGGTTCCCCGGCTCCTGGCAAGGAACCTGATCGCAGAGTTGGTCCGTATCCATTCGCCCCAGGTCATCGGGCTGACGTACCCCACAGGCGCGGTATAGTCCGTGGTGTCTAGGAAAGAGTAATCCAGGACCACATCCACCTTTGGGTTTTCAAAATCCGTTATGGTCAGTGATCCGGAAAAGAGGGAGTTTCCCATCCTGGCTCTCTCCAGAGTCCAGTGCAGAGCCTTTCCCCGCAGACGGATGTTCCCGGTCATGCCTTCCGTGCGCTTGTGAAAGCCGGGAAACCTCAACGAGACATGACTCACGAGTATATCGGCTTCGACGTTGACCCCGTGGAAGTTGTCAATCTTTACGACAGCATCGCCTTCCAGCCTTCCCCCGGACTGGAGTTCGAGGATCGGATCCAAGACGGGTGCCAATACGCCCGTCGGAATGCCCCGCGGAGGAAGATTTACCGATATCGAAGTCTTGCCGTCGTCTCTGGCGGTTGCTTTCAGGGGAATCCGGCTTTTCTCAATGACCAGGTATGCCTCGTCCACGACGATGCCGGTGGTGTCCCTCAGTCCTGAAATTTCTATTTCCAGGGCCACCCCTGGCTTCTTTTTTATGTAATGACCGATGGATACTGCGCTGGCAGTAAGGCTCATCGTTGCTGAAAACCCTATAGCGGGAGTCTTTCCCTTGAAGTTGACGGATACGGGGACATTGCCGGATATACTGAGGCTCGACGGCCAACCTCCGATCTTCTTCAGATCCCCGTTGGAGACCTTCAGGTCCGCGACCACGTCCATTTTTTCCGGGCTCACATGTCCCTTGACTTCGAGGGGGCTATCGCCAATCGCGCCCCTCAAATCCGAAAACGTCACCCCTGTTCCTCGGAACCTGAGGGACCCGTTCATACTCTTCACAGGAAGAGGAAGGCCGCGGACGCGGCACTGGAAATCCTCGAGATCCACCCTGCCCTTCATGTTGGGGCGCTTGAGGTCTCCCTTGAGATCCAGCGTTACCGATATCCCTCCTTGGGGGTCTTCCATCCATCCGAGCCACGGTTCGGAGTGCGCGGCCACGATTTT
>Ga0172375_10011432_pt1 | contig 11307 bp, 8 predicted proteins | sample LakKiv1m_FD_114537 | JGI IMG/M metagenome (GOLD analysis project Ga0172375, IMG submission 114537) | Freshwater microbial communities from Kabuno Bay, South-Kivu, Congo - kab_092012_11.1m | ecosystem: Environmental > Aquatic > Freshwater > Lake | place: Democratic Republic of the Congo... | reverse complement strand
GGTCTGTCCGAACGACCCGGAAATCTGGCTGGCATCGCTGGTGACCCGAACGCGCGATGAGGGGGCCGGCGCCTGGGCTTTGCAGGAGGTCCAGTCGACGGCAAACCGATTCTCGGTCGGCACTCGGGTCCGCGCCGGGGTGTTCTTCCTGCGTAAAGGCATGACCGAGCCGGCGGCGGTTGCCGCGCGCAGCGCCATCAAAGACGGGCGCGGTCTTGTTTCGGCCTACGCGCTGGGATTGATGTGTGCGTTGACCCAGCGGGACTCCAAGTGGGCCGAGACGTGCGCGTCGAAGGGCGCGGATTTCGCCGAGGATCCGGCTTTGTTCTACGAGGTGATGGTCTCGATTCGTTCCACCGGCAAGGGAAACGAGGCGGATACGCTCAGGGCGCTTGAGTATTTGCAGGGGAGATTCCCGGATGATCCACGGTGGGCCGAGAAGTTGGGGGAGGCCTACTTTGTCAAGGGGGATACCAAGCGGGCTCTCAATGTGTTGATTCCGGTCGTGGAAGGGGATATCCGCAAGGTGGGTGGGCAGGTGCTGCTGCTGGCGGCGGAGGCGGCTCGTCAACAGGGCAAGAAAGACCAGGCGATCAGCATCCTGGAGTCTGCCTACAAGTTGTACCCCGATACCGTCAGTGTGCTCAACAACCTCGTTTACAATCTCGCGCAGGACCCGAAAAGGTTGCCGCGGGCGGTGGCGCTGCTTCCCAAGCTGCTGGAGATCGGGGGGGATTTGCCGGCGGTGATGGATACGGTGGCCACGGTCTACCTGAAGAATGGACAGCTGGACGTGGCGGCGGGATACATGGAGAAAGCCTTGAAGGGCCTCGACAAGAGCGACTATGCAGCTCAGGAAATCAGCCTCAATGCAGCGGAAGTCATGTTTCGATCCGGCGACTATGGCGGGGCAAAGGAAAGGCTGGGCTTGATCCGACGTGATCCCAGGACCTCGCCGCTGGTGGATATGCAGAGCCAGGAGCTTCTGGTGGAGATTGAGAAGGCGATCAAGAGCGGCAAGAAGTGAAGTCCCTGTTATCGGCAGGCCGTTTAACATAAGCCGCATGAGCAGGCCGCGTTGGGATTTTTCGTTGACGCCGCGGAGGCGGAACCCCTACCATATCCTTTGAAACAGAGCATCAAGCGCAGGCGTTTGTTTTTCTTTTGGGAATGGGGAGATATGATGCGTAGGCTCGCACCGTTGGTGTGTGTCGTGGCGGCGACTTGTCTGGTGGCCGGGTGTGCCTCGTCGCGCCGGGACATCATCCTTTCCCAGATTCTTCAGGACCTGGAGGCCAAGGAAGCCCCCGCGAAAGTGTCGTCGGCAGCGGGGCCAGACGCCCCGGACGCCCCGGTTTCGAAGTTGCCGCCTCCTCCTTCTTCGGGGGTGACCGGCGAGGCGGGCTCGAAAAGCGAGGACATCACCATTCAACCCGACAGCCTGCTGCAGATCAGTGTGGCGGAGGACCCCGGGCTGGACGGCAGCTATCATGTGAATGAGATCGGGGCTGTTGAGTTGGGGTACGTGGGGCCGGTGATCCTTTTCAACAAGACGGAAAAGGGAGCGGAGAAGAAGATACGGGACATTCTGAAGGCCCGGGATTTCCGGAACGCGACGGTTCGGGTCAGGATTCTCAGGGCCTCCTACGACAACGTCGCGGTGAGCGGAGCGGTGACGAAGCCGGGACTGATCCGCATCGGGGCGGGGGACAGCATTTCGCTGAACGACGCCCTTTTGCGATCCGGCGGCTTGAGGCCTTCGGCAACGGGAGCCAAGGTGCGAGTGGTGCGGAACGGGCTTCTTTCGGCCGTGGCTTCTTCGCTCGAAGGGGAAGAGTATTCCCTGGTGTCGGAGGATGGAAAGCCGTCGGTGCCCGAGGTCAGCCTCAAGAATAACGACGTGGTATTCGTCTTCGCCAGCAGTACCCGGGTTGGCGTGGAAGTCGGCGAGAAGGAGATATTGGTCCTCGGGGAAGTCGGGAAACCCGGCGTCTACCGTTTCTCGCAGTCGGAGCCGTGCACGATGATGCATCTGTTCTTCAAGATGGGCGGGTTGCCTCCCTACGCCAACAAGAAGGCCGTCCGGATTATCCGCCGGGGTGAAGACGGAAAAGAGACGGAAACCAAAGTCAACGTGGAAAAGATTCTCGAGGACGGCAAACCGGAAAAGGACGTCGGGCTTGAGAACGGCGACCGGATCGTGGTTCCTGCTCGTCGGCTCAGCCTGTTCTAAGATCGGGATCCTCTATGCCTCTGGACACAGAAGAACACAAGGTCGATTTCCGCGTGTACATCGGCATGTTGGTCTTCCGGTGGCAGATCATTGCGCTTTGTTTTCTCTATGCCCTCGTGGGGGGTGTCCTCTACGTCAACCTCGCGCCGAAACTCTACCAGACCCGGTGCAAGATCATGGTCTTCAGGGACCCGAACCTGGAGGTCGCGTCGGCGTCGTCGCCGTGGCGGTCGTTCTCCGCGCATGCCTACCTGCTGGAGAGTGACGCGCTGCGCGGGCGAGCCGTGCAGCGGCTGAAGGCCGAATTCGGCGCGGAGATGGGGGGCGAAGAGAAGATGATGCTCGATGTGCAGGTCCAGACGGACCGGCGGATCGGGGCCACCATGAATATCAGCGTCCAGAACCGCAACAGCCGCTATGCGGAACGGTTCCTGTCGACGCTGCTGGAGGAGCACGAAGCGGAATGGAACGACCTCCAGCAAATGGCGTCGAAAACGGCCGCGGGCACCCTGGAAACGGAGTTGGGGAAACTGGAGGAGAAGATCCGGGGCGCCGAAGACGATCTGATCGAGTACCAACGGCTCCACGATATTGCACGGGTGGACGCCAAGGGCTCGATGGAGAGTGCCTATCTGTCGGCGCTGATGGGGCGGCGGAACCAGTTGACGACGGAGCTGATGCTGCTGGAAGCCCAATACCCGGTGATGAAGGACGCCAATGCGGTGGTCATTGGAAACATCAATAAACTGACGCGCGAGACGGGGGCCGTGGAACCGGTGGAGATGGAGCCGGAGGGGAAGGGAGACGGGGAAGGCGAGAACCCGCGCGACACGGGGGGGGGCGCGCCCCGGATGGCGAAGCCCAAGCTCCCGGACTCGCTGAGCGGGGAGAAAGACGGGCAGGATCAGAAGGACAGCATTGCGGGGTGGCGCGACATGAGGGTCAAGCTGGCCCACCTGCAACAGCGGGAGAAGGATCTATCCGAGAATCTGAAGCCGGAACATCCGGAGTTAAAGGCGGTTCGCAAGGAAATCGAGAATATTCAGAAGCAACTCCAGGTCGGCGCGGAAATCGAGATGGGGATGTTGAAGGACCGGCACAAGGCCCTGGAGATCCAGCTCAACGCGCTGGAGGCGGCTGAGTACAAGTGGCAGGCGAAGAACCTGCTCGCCAGTCAGCGCCGCGCGGAGCTGAACCGGGTGGCCTCCGTGGTGTCGCGCTTCGAATCGAACTACAACCTGCTCTACAGCCGCCTTCACGATATGCGCGTATCCGAGGAACTCAAAGCGGAGCATTTCAAAGTGGTGGAGCCGGTAGGGACAGACCCGAAACCCGTGTGGCCGGATCCGCTGAAGATTCTGTTCATGACGCTGGCGATCGGGCTCGGATCGGGATTCGGGCTGGCGCTGGCAGCACAGATGCTCGACAACCGAATCCAGTCCATCCATGACGTGGAGGATATCCTGGGCGTTCCCTTTTTGGGCGGCGTGCCGTACTGGGTGCACAGCGGACTGGAGAAAGCCATACGTCCGATTGTGACCGAGGAGCATTCGACGGGTGCGATCGAGGCCTATCGCGCATTGCGGACCAGTATCCTGGTTGCGCTGGCCAAGGTTAACGAGAAGATCGTGCTCATCACAAGTGCGGATTCCAAGGAAGGCAAAACCCTGACGGCGCTCAACCTGGCTATCATGGTGGCCCAGATGCACAAGAAGGTTCTGCTCGTGGACATGGATATTCGCCGGGGCCGGCTCCATCGGTCGCTGGGACTGGACCGGGAGCCCGGGGTGACCGACGCGCTCAAGGAGCGCAAGTCCCTGAAGAGTGTCATTGTACCAACCCGGTTCGAGAACCTGTTCCTGGCTCCTACCGGAGCCACCGTGGAGAACTCGGCGGAACTGCTTCAATCGTCCGACATCCGGGGACTGTTCGTGGATGTGCAGGATGACTATGACTACATCTTCGTGGATACCTCCCCCGTGCTTCGGGTAACCGACACGGTCATCATGATTACCCATGGCATTGGCGTGGTCGTGTATGTGGCGCGCGTGAACCGGACTCCCAAACCCTTGGTGCGGTACTCACTCGATATGCTGAAAGAAGCCCATATCCTGGGGTTGATTCTCAATAGTATCGAAATGCACAGGATCAGCAGCCTGTATTACACGTACCAGTATCCCAACTACGCCTACTACAGCAACGCCTACGCCTACGGTTACGATTACTACTATGACTACGGCGATCCCAAGAAAGGCTTCAAGAAGACCATGCATCGCCGTGGTTCGTGGGAGAAGACCCGGCACGGGATCGCCCAGTGGGTCCGTCGGACGTTCCTGCCCATGGACTAGGCTATGGCTCTTGCCCGCTCACATATTCGCGATCGCATGATGTGGATCCCTGTCATGGATCTGCTCAGTCTGGTTGTTGGCGCGGCCATCGGATCCACTATGCGATTCGAGCACGAGGAGATCGGGCCTTACGTCCTTCAGCACTTGGACGGATGGGTTATCCTCTTCAGCAGCGTTCTGGTCGCCAACTACATCGCCGGAAGTTATCGGCTGCAACACACGTTTTCACGTTTCAACATGGTGGTCACCTGGTTCTTCTCGCTGGTGGTCGCGGTGCTGATTCTGAGTGTCACCTCGTACGCCTGGTTCCTATACCTCCTGGGCCGTGGCGTGCTGTTCTACACCCTGGCCTCTTACAGCGTGATCTCGCTCGTGCTGAAACTGTTCGTCTACAAGACGTTGTCCCGCCTCGAGCCGTTCCTCTGCCGGACGGTCATCGTGGGCGCTGGAACGCGGGCACACGGGCTCCGTACCATGCTGGAAAGCGAATGGGTTTTGCCGGCGCACAAGGTGGTGGCCTATGTCCGATTGGTCCAACGCGATGCGCACGACGCCGAACGGTACACGGTGAGCGATGATGTGGCCGTGGTGAACGGAACGAGCGACACCTTCGAACCGCTGGTGCGAAGCCTGGGCGCGAACTTGATCGTGGTGGGTTTGGATGATCCGGAGGAAGCGGCCCGTTTTGTCCGCGGCCTCAGGCGCCTGCGATATGAGGGCATCGAGGTGTTGACGGCGCTCGGCGCGGCCGAGGTCTACGGCGGGCGAATGTCGCTGGATCTGGTCAACGAGGAGTTCCTGCTGGAGACCAGCTTGGAGTCCGGGCTTCCGGGATACGCGCGATTCAAGCGGCTGCTGGATATCATGGTCTCGCTGGTGGCCTGCGTGGCGCTGGCCCCCGTGGCGGTTCTCATCGCCTTATTGATGAAGCTGGCTGAGCCGCAAAGCCCCGTTCTTTATTCGCAGACTCGAGTCGGACGGTTTGGCTCGGCCTTTCGAATCTACAAATTCAGAACCATGCGCGAAGGGGCGGAAGACAAGACGGGGCCCGTGTGGTCGGCCGATGAGGACACCCGGGTGACCCGCCTTGGCCGGGGGCTCAGGAGGTTTCGCTTGGACGAGATTCCGCAGTTCATCAATATTCTGCAGGGGGATATGAGCCTCGTGGGGCCCCGGCCGGAGCGGCCCGAACTGGCGGCGGAACTGGAGAAGAGAATACCGTTCTATAGTGAGCGTGAGAATATCATGCCGGGGCTGACGGGGTGGGCGCAGATCCGGTATGCCTACGGGAATACGGTGGAAGACGCGGTGAGCAAGCTGGAATACGACCTCTACTATATGAAACACCTCTCGTTCGCGCTGGATCTTCAGATCGTCCTGAGTACGCTGCAGATTGTCATCTTTGGCGCCAGGAAAGGGAAGTGACATGTCCGGCTTTGTCGACCGCCATGCGGGCAGTCGAGCGACAGGCGCGGTGATATTATGACGTTCTTCCTTGCATTGCTTTTCATGTTCCTCGTCTTCTGGCGGCCGCAGGAGTGGTTGATGCCGTGGCTCTACGGCTGGCCGCTGCTCGATGTTATTGTCTTTACGGCCGTGCTGTCGTTTCTGCTCGAGGTGCAACAGGGCCGCGTTCATCTTCCGAAGAAGATGGTGCATCTCCATCTGCTGGTCGGGCTATGGTGCGCCGCCGTGTTCTCCCACGTGGCCAATGGCTATTTTGCGGGAATGGTGGATACCATTCCCGCCGCGTTCAAGGTGTGCTTCTTTCCCATCCTGCTCATCTGCGTGCTGGACCGGCCGTCCCGGTTCCGAGCCATCGCGTGGTTATTCGTGACCATGGCTTGCGTTATGGCGATCCATGCGCTTCTTCAGCAGACGCAGCACGTCGGCTTTGCCGGCCAGACCCCCATTGTCGGCCGGGACGAGGGCGAGGTCCGAAGCCGGTTTTTCGGAATTTTCGAGGATCCGAACGATCTGGCCCAGATCCTGGCAACGTCTATTCCTTTCGCGTTCGCGCTCTTTCGACGACGTAGCGTAATCGGTTTCCTGGTGGGATGCGCCATCACATGGCTGTTGGTGAAGGCGATTATCGGTACCGATTCGCGCGGCGGCTATATCGCGTTGGCGACCGTCTCTTACGTGATGGTTGCGCTCATGCTTCCTTCCCGATGGCTCCCGTTCATGATGCTCGTGCTCTTGACGTGCGCGCTGCTCTTGTGCCCGTTGTCGGTGGGCTATCTGGATCCCTCGGCGCATGACCGGGTCGTCTTCTGGGGATTGGCCAACCAGGTCTTCAAAGCCCAGCCCCTTTTCGGTATCGGCTACGGGATGTTCTGGGAAGTGGCCAGCGATCGGGCCTCTCACAATGCGTTTGTCTCGTGCTACACCACGCTCGGATTCTTCGGTTATTGGTTCTGGTTCGGGCTCCTGCAGTTGAGCCTCCTGGGGGCGTGGCGAACGCGAGTGGCATTCAGTCAGCCCAAAGGTGCAGAAGAGGGATGGATCAAACGGTTTTCCGGGCTCTGCATTGCCGCCATGGCCGGGTATTGCGCGTCGGCGTATTTTCTCAGCCGCGACTTTGTCTACCCGATATTCTTTCTCTTTGCCATCCTGGGTGCCCTGGCTATTGTGGGCGAAGAGCGGTTGCCGGCGGGGCATCGTCCCCTGATCGGGTCGAGGCAGAGTATTATGGGCATGGTCACCCTGGGGGCCCTCGTGAGCATCTTCTACATCTATTTCTCGATTATTCTTTTGAATAAGGCGTTTTATGGATAGAGCATGGAGTCCCTCGCTCTTGCGGGGCGAGGTGTAGGCAGCTATGAATGAAGCACAGGCCGGCAAGGCAAATGGACGAGCGCAGCGGGTGGTTCCGATCCTGTTGGTCGTGTGTGTGGTCGTCGTGGGGTTTTGGGAGATCATGGCCTCGCGCAGTCGTCGTCCCTTCAGCCCGTTCCAGATAACCGGCGAGGATTTTCGAGCCTTCGCGCCGGTTTCGCCCCTGTGGTCCGTCCGTCCACTTCGACTTCCCGCCAGCCCCACGGAGCCGAACATCGTTGCGTTTGAATTGACGACGAGGCGAGATGGCGTGAGTACTGAGGTGCCGGAAACCCCGGCCTCCGCCCGGACCCCGCCGGGCTTGGCAGCCGCGCCCATCCTGGTTCGTCTTGTGCATGGTTACAACATGTGCGACTGCATGCGAATCAAAGGGTACAAGGTGGAGGCGGTGGAAGAAGGCATGGCGCATGGGGCAGAGCGCATGGCGCAGAAATCAGAAGAAGCTTCCGGCAACCCGACAACGCAGCAACCCGGCAACTCAGCAATAAACATCGAAGGCGCGCCGGCGTCCATGCGGCAGATCTGGCGTCTCAAGTCCTCGACGGGCCAGGTGAGCATCTGGATCACGGCCATGATTCGGGCTGGGGATTTTGGCGAAACCGATGTCGACGTGCGCTCCATGGCGTTTCCCCGGATCGGCATTCCGGACGATCCGCGGTGGGCCCCGCGAGGGTTCACGTGGCGCAGTCTGCGCCATCCGATGAGCAACTCCCGGAAATTCCTGCAGGCGAAATGGAACAACTCCCGGTGCGATTGGGCAACCTTTCTTGGGCTGCGACAACCCGCCTGGGCCAATGACGAGTTGCTGACTCTTGTGGCGGCGTGGAGTGGCCCGTCGGTCGGGCGCGACGACGAGCAACGCGTGAAAGAGCGGGTCCTGGCGGCCAGCGACTTCCTCTACGGCGAGTTGAAGAAATGGCGACAGGCCGGTACGAAGGACGAATAGGCTCCACCTCATTGTCGTGACATGAGGGGTTACGTTCACCGATCGGGTGCTGTCGGTATTGCCAATCTCGCTGTTGCTTCTCCGAAGCGGATTTGCTAGTATGACGAACATGAGAGCATGGGGAACAGCGGTTGCTTTGATCTTCGCGTGCGAGATGGCGTTCGCGGCCAGTAAGGTCGATTTCTCGCGCTACGAGATCATTCTCTCCCGCAAACCGTTTGGCGAGCCGCCCGCCGAAGCCGCCAATCCTTCGGGTGCCCCGGCTGCGACCACGTTCATCAAGGATATCCGGATGTGTGTCATCACGGAGCATCCTGAGTTCGGAATACGGGTCGGTTTCATGGATATTGCCGCCAAGAAGAACTACTACCTTGGGGTTGGCGATACCGAGGACGGGATCCAACTGGTGGATGCCGACTACGAGAAGGAGGCGGCCCTCCTGCAGAAAGGTGCGGACTCATTCTGGATCAACATGACCGGCCAGGTCAATCCGGGCAGCAGCGGTCCGGTTCAGGCTTCCGGTTCGCCCGTGGGTTCTCAGCCGGGACCCGGTGTCACCGCCACCTTTGTGAAGACGGCCTCAACAACGCCCGAACGCATGTCCTATGCGGAGCGCTCCAAATTGAGGCGTGAAGCCATGGAACGCAGGACGAAGGAGATAATCGAGAAGGCCAAGGAAGTAGATGCCGAGAAACAGAAGGCTGCACTTTCTGAATACCAGATGGAGTTGGTTCGGGCTGGCGGGAGTAAAGGGCCAGCAATCCCGATTCCGTTGACAAAAGAGATGGACGATCAACTCGTGGCGGAAGGCGTCCTTCCATCCGCCGACGCGAGCGGCTCGGAATCCGATACGAGTTCTGAGCCGGCGGCCGACGTATCTGCTCTGGAGCCGCCACAACAGTGAATGTGTCGTTTCTATGCGCGCATCATGGGCGAACTGAGGCGATTCGGGGAGACAGGTTAGCCTGTTGGAAGGTGGAATAGCTTATTGTAACCATCTTGACTGGAGATGGTTGTGCTTATTGTACTCGAGTGGCACAAATGCTGCTAACTTTTATCACGAAAGTTGGACGTGAGTGTTCTTTTGGTGCAGGGCGCGATCTTGAGGAGTGTGGTTCAGGAGTGGGTGGGACCGTCTTCGCAGCAGCTTCTGCGGAACAAGATAGCCTACTCTAAGTGAAGAGGAAAAGAATTGGCGTGCGGGGCAAAAAATAGAACATTTTCTATTGACCGGCCTCGCGAAAACGGTGTATAGTTCGAGTTGGAAATAGGGATATTGGTTGGATGCGGGAAGTCACTCTGGGAGGCAACAGATGAAAAAAATCCAAGCATTGATTTTGGTGTTGTGCTTTGTAGCAGGCATGGCCATGGCCGCGGAAACCAACGTGACCAGCGTAAATGTCGTGGGCTACGTCAAGGTCCAAGTGGTCCCAGGCTTCAATCTCTTGGGGTTGAATCTGGAAGCGGTGGGGGGAACTGATCCAGGGATTCCTGTTTCTCTTCTCTTTTCCAACCAACTTACAGGCGCAGGATCTGCGGGGACAGCCGACAACGTGATCTGCTGGGATCGAGTTTCTCAGCGTTACGTGTATATCTGGAAATATGACGATGGGGCTAATGTATTCTGGCTGAATGCGGGAGGTGAGTTAGCGACCAACGTGCTATACTCTGGAGATGGTTTCTGGGTTCTCAATCGTCATCCTAGTGCGCAGGATGTGACTTTGGCGGGAGAAGTGGTTAACGTGGCGACTGGCAGTGTGCCATTTGTCCATGGGTTCAATTTCTTCGGATTTCCGTTCAGTGCCGGGAAGAATATTCAAACTACTAGCATGACTAATGACGGTGCATATGGTTCAGGGTCTGCGGGGACAGCCGACAATATCATTGCTTGGGACAAAGCCACACAAAGGTATCAATACTATTGGTACTACGACGATGGGGTCAATAAATTCTGGTTGAATGCGGGAGGTGAGCTGGCGACCAATGTCTTGGCACTGGGCGAAGGTTTCTGGTATCAAAGAAGAGGAGCTGGCGGATACACTTGGTCGGAACCCAAACCCTACAATCTTGAGCAGTGATCACTCTTGGGTCTTGGGTCTGTGACGAGACGCAGTTGTGCTGTTGGATGATCAAGGAGAAGAGGAATGCAGAACATGACAGTGCGAGCAGTATTGATGCTTCTCATGGTTTCGATTGTCGTTGTCGGGGCGAATGCCTCAACAAGCATAACGTGGGATTCGAACGGTCAAAGATTATACGATAGTTCAGGGAACCTTGTGACCGACCTACTTCCTGGCGACAAGACCGCGACAGGTTACTTGGTTGGAGGCCTCGTCCAGCTCATCAATGTCGGTACTATTGCCGGCGGCGGAGTCTATGAAGGGTTCGATCCAGCCGCGAGTGACGGCTGCATTGGAGATGATGTCGTGGCTGCTACGAGTTGGATAGGAGAAGGAACCCCCTTTATTCTCCCTGCCAACGGCCGCTTTACGGACATGGCTGCTTATACGTCGATCAGTAATCGGTTTGTGATCCGATGGTTCGACACAGCGAGTCCTTCGTACAATACGGGCGATCCGACTCTCACGACTGTTCCTACCTCGGGTTTCTACAAGTACGATGACAATGGGGGGAACTACTACCTATCCACAAGTGAGAACCCTTCAGATACATTCGTTATGTCGGGGACATGGAATACCGATACGCCGATGATTCCAGAGCCCGGCACGTTGGCTCTTCTCGGAATGGGTATGCTTACGATGGCTGCGCGACGCAGGTTCCGCAAGCGCTAGTGGGATGCCTCCAAGTTCTGGATGCTCCTCGCTCTGGGTTGAGCAAAGATTCCTATGGTTTCGGTGGTAAGACGCCTTAGCCCTTCCCGCTTCGAAGTCTAACGTCATCCCGATCCCGACTCTCCGAGAGGAGGGAGAGGGATCTCCCAT
>Ga0172375_10011431_pt1 | contig 11307 bp, 12 predicted proteins | sample LakKiv1m_FD_114537 | JGI IMG/M metagenome (GOLD analysis project Ga0172375, IMG submission 114537) | Freshwater microbial communities from Kabuno Bay, South-Kivu, Congo - kab_092012_11.1m | ecosystem: Environmental > Aquatic > Freshwater > Lake | place: Democratic Republic of the Congo... | reverse complement strand
GATTCAAGTCACGTCTTGTCGTGCCCGACGCGAGCAGGCATCCAGGATTCCTGGATCCCCGTCTTCACGGGGATGACACAGGGTGCTAATGCACGGTATCCGCGTTTTCTTTCCAGAATCGTTATAGAGAACAAGCGAGATATTGTTGCGGTTGCGTTTCTAGTTAAACGCTGCGAGGGAGTGGAGGGGGCCCGTGTTAATGCGAGCCCCTTTTCCTTATTGGGTTGAAATGCTAGGCGGCGAGTTCCTGTTTTACAGTTACGGCCACTTTATAAAGGATAGAAAGTATCAGGAACCCGAGTGCCCAGACTCCAAGGGTGATACCCATTTCCGGTATCGTGGGATGGTACTCGGTAATCGTCTCCAATGGAGAAGGAATATAGCCGGTCATTACCAACGTAATACCCTTCTCAATCCAAAGGCTCACAAATACGGCAGCGCAAGCAATAGGGAGAATTGCCTCATTGTTTCGAGTCTTGGGATTGATGAGCAAGGCAATAGCAATAAAAGCTAGGACTACGCAGGTCCACATCCAGGGTACGAGCCCGCTATGGCCATGCAAGCCTACAAACAGGTACGTGAAATGGTACTCATGCTCTGGAATTTGGCTGTAGTAGACTGTGAACAGCTCACACAACACGAAAAATACACTGATAATCATTGCATAGGTTACGATTTTGGCCAGTGTCTGTACTGCCTCCCAGCCAGCATCAAACCGTGTATATTTTCTCAGGAATAGACAGATGAGGATAAGCAGGGACGGGCCTGATGCAAAAGCCGATCCCAAAAAACGGGGGGCCATTATGGCAGTGAGCCAGAATCCTCGCCCAGGCAAGCCGGCATAGAGAAATGCCGTAACGGTGTGGATACTGATGGCCCAGGGGATAGAAATGTATATCAGCGGCTTCACCCACTTTGGCGGCGGAGCCCCCTTGGCCTCAGCCCCTAGCACTGTCCATCCTATAATTATGTTCAAGAACAGATAGCCGTTGAGTACTATCATATCCCAAAACAGTACCGAATTTGGCGTCGGATGGAGGAGGACGTTGAAGGCGCGCGAAGGTTGCCCAAGGTCCACTATGATAAACGTCAGACACATGGTGACAGACGCCACTGCCAGAAATTCTCCCAGTATGGTTATCTTACCGAAAACCTTAAAGTTGTGTAGATAATAAGGGAGAACTAGCATAACCGCCGACGCAGCGACGCCGACCAGGAAGGTGAACTGCCCGATGTAGATACCCCAAGAAACGTCGCGGCTCATGCCCGTAATGCCTAATCCATAGGCCAACTGCCGTAGGTAAAACTGGAACCCTATCCCAACTAATATGAGTAGGAAAGCTATCCAGATGAAATAGCCTCTATTTCCTCTAAGAGCCTTTTCAAGCATCGCTACCTCACAATATGTAATAGACCTGCGGCCGCGTCCCGATATGGGATTTGCGCTGCACGGTCATGTTTCGTCTCAGGACCTCCCGGATCTCCGACTTTGGATCGCCGAGATCACCAAAGATCAGCGCTTTTTCTTTGCACGCTTCTACACAGGCTGGTCGGAGTCCTTTTGCCAGCCTTTCCTCGCAGAAGTTGCACTTCTCTACAACACCTCTGGTCCTGGTGGGGTACTCGAGGTTTAGTTCGGTCTTTATGTAAGGTCTTGGGTCTTTCCAGTTGAGATTTCTGGCTCCGTATGGGCATGCCGCCATACAAAATCGGCAGCCGATACAACGGTGGTAGTCCATCATGACGACTCCGTCGGCCCTCTTGAATGTTGCCTTTACTGGGCAGACCCTCACACAGGGTGGGTTGTCGCAATGGTTACAGAGGACCATGATGGGAAGATTCTTGAGTCCTTCCTTCATGTACTCGTTAATGTAAGGATTCTCGTTTCCCGGAAATGCATGTTCAAAAGAAGTCTGCCAAATCCATTTGATTTCGTCTTTCGTGTTGCCGAAGTTAGGGACATTATGCACCTGGTGGCAAACATTGACGCAATCCTTGCAGCCCTCTTTGGCATTCAGGCACTTCTTGTGGTCGATCACCATGGCCCATCGCCTACCAGCGAGGGCTTTAGGATCAGGTTCTGTTTTGGGCTTTGTGCCCTGAGCCAACACGTCGGTGATCGGTTTGGCGCCGACCCCGATTACAGACAGGCCGGCAATCTTGAGAAAAAAACGTCTTGAACTGTCCATTATTGATCACTCCTTGCGGCCTTTTGTTCCTGCTCTTTTGGTGGGATGTGGCAGTTCCAACAATTGGGATCTGCGTTTACATAGTTGTGGCACCTATCGCAAAACTGCGTTTTCTTCGCATGACATTTCGTGCATGTATTTTGTAGGCTCATAACAAACTGTTTACCAGAAGAGTTAGTGTAAATTCTCTTCCCATTGCGCACAACGTCATCCCGCCACTGGTCAAGCAAAATCATGTGCGAAGACTTCATATAAGCCGTTGACTCCACACACTGTTTTTCTTGAGTTCCCACTTCCAGTTTAGGGGGTGCTGAGGCTGTGCCTGCATTTCGCCAGAATGGGTACGTGACAAGCACCAAAAAGATCAGAATGCCTATAATTATTTTACCCGCATTATACATCACTCTTCCTCCTCTGCGCCTTCTCTCAGGGGCTCTCCACGCAGATCGAGGGTCCGCTCTTTCTCGCCTTTCATGATAAGGGCATTTGCGACTAGTTCATGAATTCCGCCCACATCCACCTCCGGCGTCCAATATTCAGCGAGTGTACTTAAAGTAGCTCGGTCTATAGCACACATGCAGAGTAGTCGATTGACACCGTGTTTGTCGCGAACATGCCTCAACGCGTTGGCTCGCGGAAAACCACCCCTCATCCTCATTTCCATATTTTCATCGTTACCGAGCCCTGCTCCGCCTCCGCAACAGTAGGTCTGCTCCCTGATCGTGTTTTCAGGCATCTCGAAGAAGTTGTTACAAACATTCCTAATGACATACCTCGGTTCTTCTAGGAGACCAGCGGCCCGAGCAGGATTGCACGAATCATGGAATGTCACCCTGTATCTGTCATTTCGGCTGGGGTCGAGTTTGAGTTTGTTGTGCTTGATCAAATCAGATGTAAATTCTGTGATATGGACCATCTTGGTCTGTTTTGAGTTCTCGAATTTTGTGCCTGTAAAGGGTGACACAGGCTCTTCAAGAAAGTCGGCTGGTCCGTTCATGGTCTCCATGTATTGATGCATGACCCGCCACATGTGCCCGCATTCCCCTCCGAGGATCCACTTGACCTTTAGACGCTTCGCCTCTGCATATATTTTGGCGTTTAGGCGCTTGATCATTTCGTGGGACGTGAAGAGGCCAAAGTTGCCGCCTTCTGATGCGTAAGTGCTCCAAGTGTAATCAAGCCCTAGTTCGTGGAACAGCATCATGTAACCCATGCAGGTATAAGTGCCTGGGTCGGCAAAGTAGTCACCTGAGGGCGTTACAAAAAGGATTTCCGCGCCCTTCTTATTGATGGGCAAATCGATGTGAATTCCAGTGATGTCTTTAATGTCATCGTTCATGAATTCCCACATGTCCACGAGGCCATGCGGTGGAATTCCCAAGTGATTTCCCGTTCTGAAGCAGTTTGCAACGGGCTCGATGACCCAGTTAATATTAAGCCCTACAAGATTCAGGAGCTCTCGACCAATCATGGTCACTTCTGCTGTGTCAATGCCATAAGGGCAAAATACAGAGCATCTTCTGCATTCTGTGCACTGGAAAAAGTAGTAAAACCATTCTTTTAGTACGTCTATGGTCAGTTCTCGCCCCCCGCCAAACCTACCTAGCATTTTCCCTAGAAGCGTAAAGTCCTTACGGTACACAGACCTAATGAGCTCTGCTCTCAGTACGGGCATGTTCTTGGGATCGCCCGATCCGATGAAGAAATGGCACTTGTCGGCGCATGCTCCACATCGAACGCAGATGTCCATGAAAAGTCTGAAAGATCGGAATTTTTCCAACCTCTCTTTGAAGCCCTTCAAGATGATTTCCTGCCAATTGTCAGGGAGTTTCCAATCTGCATCCAAGGGTGACCATGCCCGGGGATTCGAAAGGTCGAGTATTCGCAAATTTTTGCCCGCTGCGGGATAACTGTAAGTCCCTTCTCTGAATACGGTGGGAGTCTCCATCCAAGGTGTATCGGGCAGCCGCTTAAAATTGACGTTGGTCATCAGTTGCTGCGGATTCGGTAGTTTTTCTAGTGACATTGTTACTCCTTATCCACTGGGATTCCGGCCTCTTTCATTTTGGCGCGGAACTCATTCTCATATTCCTCGTAGGTATGCACCTTAACAGGATAATTCCAAGGGTTGACCCATCTCTCGCTTCGATTAACATTTCTCATGTTTCTGGTAGGGCTCAGGAAGACGCCTCCGGCATGCATCAGTTTGCTGAATGGGAAGTATGCCAAAAGCACGCTCACCAGAAAGAGATGCACGTAGAAGACGGGGTTTATGCCAGCAGGCACGGTAGGATGCAGCGTGAACAGCCCCATTGCAAGTTGTTTTACACTGTAAAGATCTACCTTCCATACGTTGCGCATCAATAGCCCTGAAATTCCGATGCCCAGTATCAGGAACAGTGGAAAATAGTCTGCGGGGAGCGATATGTAGCGCACCTGAGGTATCGCAACCCTGCGAAGGAAAAGATAGGAAGCCGCCGCAAGCAAAGCCACATCGGTCAGGAACACCGTGGGGATGAGGATTTGAAAAAAACCATCCACACTGGATAAGAGTTCAACGAACGACGGCACTGGTTCGATAAAAAACCGCAGATGCCGAACGATGATTGTGAGAAACGAATAGTGAAAAAGAATTCCGGCAAGCCATAGCCATTTGGCTGAACCGTACGTTACTCTCGGCCCATCACGAAGTTCTGCTTTGGTGTTCCGGAACAAGGATCGGAACAGCAAGACTTCCAGGGCCATCCTACCAATGAGTCCCCATGTGTTGTAAGGGCTTTCCAAATTGTCGGCCTTGATCCAAGGCAAAGATTTTGCTTGGCCGCACGTTGTTGGGATTCGGAAGGGTACAGGAACCTTAGCCCAACGGACAATGCGGTAGATAACTCCGACGACAAAAATAGCCATGGCCACATAGGGAATAACTACCCCGAACAAGGTACCCAAACTTGCTGAAGCTGCTCCCAGATACGAGATCAGGGCAAGTATGGCGACCAGGATCAGGGTGGCCACAAGGGAAAACCATGCGTTCATACCACCACCTCGATTAATAATGCAGCTCTTTTTGCCTATCACTGGGATCAGTCACGGCGTCCATCACCACTCGTGAGGCATCCCATACTTTTGACAAGCTCTTTCCAAAATTCGAGATGTTCGATTGCGAATCTCAGTTGCCCTAAGTTCGTAAATCTTCTCTCGACATCTCATATAAAGATCGAAGGCAATCAAGGCCAAGTTATCCACCCTTGACTCAAAGGCGGACAAGTCTTCCCACGATTCTTTCGATTGCAGCTTTGGGAGCACAGCATTCCGAACAGCCCTTTTCACAAGGAATATGAAACCTACGGCATGAGAAGGACTGAATTCCTGTACTGCTCGTAGTCGTACCAGGTCGTCTAAGATTATCGCAGCGTCTTCCCACGGCAGTTCCTTTTCCACGAGGAGATCGAACAGCTGATCCGTGACGCGGCCTATGGCCGCCCCTACAGGATTGGCAAATTCATCCGATCGGCTCTGCAAAAATCTGCTGGTTTCCGGGGGGTACGTGTCACGGATATGTTGAGACCAACTCTTTAGGATGTCTGCCCGTTTTTTCTTAAGAATCTCCTTGAGCATACCGAAAGCCTGATTCACTATGTATTCCGCTGCGCTCTTGTTCGCCACCAGCTGGGGCCACCCAGGGGGAGATCAGTTCATCCTTACCAGGGCGTTCAGGCCACACCGAGCGGCATCTCTTGCAGAGGCTTTTGATAACATAGATCCTCCTTGGGAGCGTCGCCAAAGCTTCCCGCTCGGCTGTCCGGAATATTGAACGCAAACAGTATTCCCATCCCGATTAATAACTACCACACCAGTGCTGCACCCTTGATGGCTGCCGCTCGACAAAATGCATCGTTCGGCAATATGGAAAGAGTTCTAAAGCGTTATCTCTACACTCTCCAAGTAATGATGTCAAGCGTTTTAACGCACATGTTATACGAGGCCCCTCTCTGAGGTCAGAAGCTTTTTCGCCCATTTTAGTCACGCGTCTTGATTTTTCGTTTGGATAGATTAGTTTTGCCAAAGATTGGTTTTTCATTTTCGTCCGTTCCACTGGCGACCTCGCACACTTGACAAGGAGGCGGTCTTGATACGCTTTACTGGAGTGCACCATGTGGCGCTTGTTACCAAAGATATGGACGCTACTATACGATTTTGGAGAGACGTGCTTGGCATGCGTCTTATCGTAACCTTGGGCAGGCCTGGTTATCGGTTGTATTTTTTTGAAGTTTCGCAAAGCGACCTCATCTCTTTTTTCGAGTGGCCCGATGTAGAGTACGGCCCTGAGAAGGATCCAGGTGTGCCCGTTAAAGGGCCAGTGGTCTTTGATCATTTAGCGTTTGGAGTCTCCAGGGAAGAAGAGCTGTGGGAACTCAAGAAAAATATCGCATCCGCGGGTTTCTGGGTATCCGAGGTCGTGGATCACGGATTCATTCATTCTTTTTACTCTTTCGACCCTAACAACATTGCCTTGGAATTTAGCTGGAATGTAGCTGGAAGAGATGTACGGCAACGTCCTCTCTTAAAAGATAAGGAGCCTTGCCTAACAGCCATGGAGGGGCCTGAAAAGCAGCCTTTAGAATTGTTGAGCTCTCCGGAAGTTGATGACGACGAAGAAAAGATCGTGTACCCTGGAGATGGGAGCGAGTACTACTAACTCTGCTTATTGGCATGGCATGAGTTTATCAAGGCAGTAAGCTGCCTCTGCTAAGTGTTTGTAGTGCTTGGGGGGTTAAAGAGACATGGTGTGAGAGAGCATGAATATAGCATTCGACGTTGATGGCGTTGTCCTACGTTCCATAGAGGTTATTTTGAAGACCATCAATCTGGCGGAGGGGCGAAACTTGACCCCGGATGATCTGTCTTCGTGGGACCTTGAGCCTTTGGGATTGAATCCCTCGACCTTGAGGGAAGCAGTGGACCGCATGTATGCGGAGACGAGGATAGAGCCTTACGAAGGAGCCGTCGAGGCGCTGTCTAGAATTTACGGGGAGACGGGACAGCCTTTGCTTTTCATAACAGGACGACCCGAACCGACGACAGCCGAGAAACACTTAGCAGCTTTGCCATGGAATTCCACAGTCCCGGAAATGATCGTGGTAGGCGGGACTCGGGACAAAAGGGAGCACCTTAAATCGAGAAAAGTGGATTTCATCGTAGAGGATGACCCCAAACATTTGCTTGACTATATGTCGATAGGCCTCGGTGTGGGTCTCATGCTTCAGCCATGGAATCGCCACCTTCCTTTGCCAGTGAGCGAGCGATTCCGGAGCTGGCAGGACGTAGGAATGTGGTTTCGGAGGCGTCATTTGCTGAAGATTGGAGCTTAACGCGCTGGAGAGTTTGGGATCAATGGGATTTTCCACTAAAACCCAGGAAAAGCAGCTATGCTAATTTTAGGTATAGAAACGTCATGTGACGAGACGGGGGCATCTGTCGTTCTCGACGGGGCGTCAGTGCTCTCGAATGTCGTCGTCTCCCAGATCGCTGATCATGCTAAGTTCGGGGGCGTTGTTCCTGAGATCGCGTCCAGAAAGCACTCAGAGGCTATATCATTAGTCGTAGCAGAGGCTGCAGAGAGGGCCGGAATTTCATTGGCAGATGTGGAAGCCTGCGGCGTCACCCGCGGGCCAGGGCTTATAGGATCACTATTGGTGGGAATCGGAACCGCCAAAGGTATCGCAATGGCTTTGAACATACCCTTGGTCGGCGTCAACCACGTGCATGGACATTTGTTTTCAGCCTTCCTCGAACATCCGGATCTTACATGCCCCTTTGTGGGACTCGTTGTTTCAGGTGGCCATACGAGCCTCTACTACGTGGCTAACCCCTTAAAGATCGAGCTTATTGGAAAAACTCGTGACGATGCCGCCGGGGAGGCATTTGATAAGGTGGCAAAACTTTTGGGCCTTGGTTATCCCGGCGGACCGGTCATAGAGCGTAGGGCCGCTGAAACAAATGGTGGCTCCGAAGTCTTTCCACGCGCCCTAATGGACAACAGGACCCTGGATTTTTCATTTTCTGGCCTAAAGACAGCAGTGTTGAGGCGTGTAGAAAAGATGTTCGGCGTTTGTCACAATCGCCGTGTGGCCGGTAGCTTTCATCGGCTCGTACCAAAAACCGTCTCTAATGAAATCACATCCGTAATTGACTCTCTTGCTCACGGATTTCAAGAGGCTATAACGGATGTGCTAACTACCAAACTTTTCTGGGCCGCACAGAGATATGGTGCAGAGAACGTAGTTGTCTGCGGTGGGGTTGCGTCCAACAACGTATTGCGGCAGAAAGTACGCGGTCAAGCCCAGGTCCAGGGGATTCGACCAATATTCCCCTCACCTGACCTCTGCACGGACAATGCCGCAATGATTGCAGCAAGGGCCGAAACCGTTATCAACGAGTTTGGTGGAGACGATTTGGGCTTCAGCGCCCTATGCCGTTGGTGAAGCCTAGATTAGGCTTGTATCTATTGCACCGTCTCTCCCATCCAAAGCGGAGATGCTTGTCTTCTTTCAAATGCTATAAGTAATGGGGCATTACGCAGCGGAATGCACACGCGTCGCCATTAATAAGAGCAGCGGAGCTTGATCATGAATAAATTCAACAAGAGACTTCTCTTTGACTCGGACACAATTGCAGAGCGGGTGAAGCAGTTGGGCCAGCGCATATCCAAGGATCATCCAGACGGTGACCTAGTTTTGGTAGGCATTCTGAAAGGTTCGTTTATTTTCCTTGCAGACCTAGCCAGGGCTATCGGCCGTTCCTGCCAAATTGACTTTGCGCGTCTATCCTCATACGGCAGCGGCACAGACACCTCCGGTAAAATAACTGTGGTCATGGATGTTGGCGTCCCTGTAAGAGACAAGCATGTCATACTGGTGGATGACATCGTCGATACAGGGCTCACGTTACATGTGTACCGGGAGCGCGTGGAACAAATGAAACCCCGTACGCTACGCTTGGCAGGTCTGATTAATAAGACTTCACGCCGCGAGAAACGGGTCGATCTCGATTATTTCGCGTTTGAAATTGAGTCAGGTTTTGTTGTTGGATATGGTCTAGATTGGGACGAGCGGTTTCGCAATCTGTCATCAATATATGTCATAGAGCAGGGTTAAGTCGAATAGACGGTGCTGGATTTCTGGCTTTTCCGGCTGCCGGGAAATCCATCCCTTGCCGCAATCATTGACGATACAGGTTCTTTTCTAGCGTAATGAATGTAGCGCGCTTCTTCAATGTGAGGGACAAAGACGCCGCGCCAATACCAATTCACAAATGCTGAGAAGTGGGGGCAGGAGGTAGTTATGTAGGGACTAAGCGATATGATGTCTAGTCTTAATTGGGCGGCCTCGGCGCATCGGTGCCGAGGCCTGCGGCGTGATTGTCATGGCAAAGCTGGGGACTACGGCTCACATTCAACGCTCGTCGCTCTGCCTTCCTTTTCCTCCATTACGAAGGCCATCGTCTTCCTCGGAAGAATCTGCGTATATAACAACGGTGCGTATTCCTTATCCTGGGATATTTATCCTGCTGCAACATGGAGTTAGGCTTGGCCTATCACAGTGGTATTGGGTACAGGTCCCGAGTTCTCGAGTTTGACCTCTTCAATGATAGAGGCGATTTCAGCGTGCAGAACCTCAAGCTGCCAGTTGAAATATATGTCTTCCCCGAAGTCTCGTAGAAGCTGTTTTTGGGCTGTGATGTAGTCTTTTGTTGAAACAGCGCCTGAGAAGACATGAATAGGGTTGATGAGGGTAGCGATAACCTCTTCTTGTCGCTCTGCGTTCTTTTCCATGCTGTCGTTATTTTGGCTCATATTGCCTTCCTTCACATGATTTCCTCACAAGCCAAAGAGCAAAAGAAGTGCCAAAACGCAAAAAAAGGTCAAGCCATGGACCAGAGCGGTTTTTGCGCGGGTAAGACACCACGCTGGAAGGACATAGATGTCCACAAACAGTACACAATAAGTTACTCCTAGCCTAATAAGCCATATATTATTGGCCACTTATTCTACTGTCTCAATAACGACATGCCGTCCGCTTCCGCGCATACAACCAAAGTACGGCAACGTTGACACTGAAAGCTAACGTAATTATATTGACTTCGCAGTAGATGCAAAGTTCTTGCGTAGTCCTTTTTAGGGACAAGGAGGACAAGAAATGATGCCTGGCCCTTGGGAACTGATACTAATACTACTCATAGTGGTGATGGTGTTTGGCGCCAAGAGGATTCCCGAGATTATGGGTGGCTTGGGTAAAGGGATCAGGTCGTTCAAGAAAAGTATGGATATGGATGATACTCCTCCGCCACCTGCCCAAAGTTCGGCCCCTTCCGAAGGTCCCAAAGAGAAAATTGAGCCAAAATGATTTGTACCACATAGGAGACGAGGGGTTGGCATAAGTTTCGCCGACACGGTGCCTTGGTGTCGGTTATGTGCCCCATCTCAAGCGTCGCTCCGATGACACCGCCTACAACAGAGGAAAAAAGCTCTCTAGAGCGGCCAATCTATCTTCTCTACGGAGATGAGTTCCTTGTCAAAGAAGAGTTGAACAGGATCGTGGAGGGGGTGTTAGAGGCAGGTCTGCGCAAGACCAACCTCATTGTGCTGAGCGGCGCGGATTTAGATGAAGGGGAGTTTTTTTCGCTGGTTGCAACGCCGTCGCTCTTTGGCGATCCCCGGGTTATCGTTGTCGAAGACACTACCCTATTTTCGAGCCCAAAGGACGCTAGACGTTTAGCATCCCGCGTCGCGGATGCTGCCCATTCCGGGGATAAGAAGATTTTGCTGCGTTACATGGGCCAGTTGCTGCGGTTACTAGGCGTAAGATCCCCAGAAGTTATTAGGGGAGACGAATGGTTGGACGCGATCAGCATGGACGGTCTTCCCTCAGGAGCGCGTGAGGTGTTGAGGCAAGCGGCCCGGGAGTGGCTGCAATCCCGCCAGAAGCTGGACGGTCCGCCGGCGGAAACACTAGTGGAAGACCTCGTTCACCGTTCAACTCCCGAAGGGACCAGGGTGGTTTTCACCGCTGAGACAGTTGACATCAAGAAACCATCATTCAGACTTGTTCAGGAACGTGGT
>Ga0172375_10011430_pt1 | contig 11307 bp, 16 predicted proteins | sample LakKiv1m_FD_114537 | JGI IMG/M metagenome (GOLD analysis project Ga0172375, IMG submission 114537) | Freshwater microbial communities from Kabuno Bay, South-Kivu, Congo - kab_092012_11.1m | ecosystem: Environmental > Aquatic > Freshwater > Lake | place: Democratic Republic of the Congo... | reverse complement strand
TTATAATATGGTCAAACAGCTTATAGCTCAAGGTGCAGAAGCAAAAATCTTCTTAGATAAAAATAAAATAATAAAGGAAAGATTGTCTAAAGGATATAGAATAAGAGAGATAGATGAAAGATTAAGAAAACAAAGAACAAAAAAAGAAGCTAGTTTATTAGAAAAAGCTGGAGAAAGAATTAATGTTCCAAAAGTTTTAAAACAAGATGCTTTCTCACTAGAGATTGAATACATTAAAGGAGAAAGGCTTTCTGAAACATTAAATTCTAAAGATATAAAAGACCAAATAAAAATAATAAAGCAGATTGGAAAGCAGATTGGAAAACTTCATGATTTGGGAATAATTCATGGAGACCTAACAACGAGCAATACAATTTTGAAAGAGAATAAAGTTTATTTTATTGACTTTGGTTTAGGTTTTATCTCTTTAAGATTAGAAGACAAAGCAGTTGATCTACACTTAATAAAACAAGCATTAGAAGCAAAACATTTTCAAAATAGTGAATTACTTTTTAGAGAATTAATAAAGGCTTACAATCCTCAATCAAAAGCAAAGATCCTCGAACAACTTAAAAAGGTAGAATCGAGAGGTAGATATAAACACTAGAAGATCAATTAGAAAGTTTTTAAAACTCATCTCTTCTGTTAAATTCGAAGCACCTTTGTAGACTAGAGATGTTTCATCTAGTAAAATAGATATAGCCCTGTAGTCTAGCGGTCAAATTCATGTCGCCCGAAAGGTAACACGAAGACTATGGATATAGCCCTTTGAAGGCTGTGACCCAGGTTCGAATCCTGGCAGGGCTATTTATATTTATTTATCATTTTTCAATGAAAACCTTAAACCAACAGCTTTAAAAATCCATCAAAATTCAATAAAACATGGCAAGAGCAAATAAACAAACAGAAAAACCATTATGGTTAAAAACAACTGAAGAAGAGATGAAGAAAATTATAGTTGAACTCTCAGAAAAATACTCTCCTGCTCAACTTGGTTTAGTTTTAAGAGACCAGTATGGTATACCCACAACAAAGATATATGGAAAAAAATTATCTGAGTACTTAAAAGAGATAGGAAAATACAATGAAAAAGCAGAATTAGAAAATGCTCAAAAGAAAGTTGAAAACATGCAAGATCACTTAAAGAACAATTCTCAAGACAAAAAAACAAAGCACAAGATGCAAAAGGCAAAATCAAAGTTAGAAACTATTAAAAGACATACTAAGTGATAATATTTACTAAAATCAAAAGAGGGTTATATGTTAGATTCAATTGAAAAATTAGCTCGTGAATTTTTAGAACTTACGAAAGACAGAGCTATAAGAATAATCTCTCACCACGATACAGATGGAATAACTTCTGCAGCGATCCTTATTAGAGCATTAAAGAAAATAAATAAGAACTTCTCTTTAAAAATTGTTAAGGGATTAGATAAAGAACTTTTAGATAAAGAATTATTAAGAAACGAAAAAGAGATTATTGTTTTTACTGATTTAGGATCAAGTAATTTAGATCATTTTCAATCACTAAAACTTCCAGTATTTATATTAGATCACCATCAAATAGCAAAAGAAAAGCTAAATGATAAAATAAAAATAATAAATCCTTATCTTTTTTCTGAAGAAGAAATATCTGGTGCAGGGATAACCTATCTATTTGTAAAAGCAATTTCACAAGATAACACGGACTTAGCTAACTTAGCAATTATTGGTATGGTTGGTGACAGGCTAGATACCCATATTTCTAAGATTTATAATCAGATTATGGCAGATTCAAAAGATCTAACAATTAAAAAATCTTTATTAATTTATCCTGCAACACGTCCATTGAAAAGAGCATTAGAATACTGTACTTCTCTTTATATCCCTGGAGTTACAGGTAATCCCTTAGGAGTATTAGAATTATTAAGGGAAACAGGCATTCCACTTAATAAATCTTTACAAGATTTAAATGAAGAAGAAGCTTCTCGTTTGATAACTGCCATATTGCTAAGAAAATCTTCTCAAGATAACAAAGAAGAAATAATCGGTAATCTTTATCTTTTAAAGTTTATGAATAGAAAAGAAGATGCTCGCGAATTATCTGTTTTAATAAATGCCTGTTCTAGAATGGGTTCTAGTGATATTGCTGTTTCACTATGTTTAGAAAATGAAAAAATAAAAGAAAAAGCAGAAGAACTATACACAGATTATAAACAACAGCTAGTTTCAGCATTAAATTCAATAGAAAACATGGAGAAAATTAAAGGAAATGGTTTTGTAATTATAAATGCAAAAGATGAAATAAAGGATACTATTATAGGTACTGTCACTTCTATTCTTTCTTCTTCTTTAAATTACGAAGCAGGTACAATTCTAATTGGAATGGCATATAACAAAGACAAGATAAAAGTTTCTGCTAGAATTGTTGGAAAAGAGAAAAAGAACTTAAAAGAGATATTAGAGAAATCCGTTATGAACTTTAAAACAAAAATCGAAACAGACATAAATGTAGAAATAGGTGGCCATAATGCCGCAGCAGGCTGTTTAATTCAAAAAGATAAAGAACAAGAATTTATTGATACTCTAAGAAAAGACTTAGAAATAGAAGTTATAAAGATCTAACAAGAACTAGAAGAAAAACCTGGAGCAAATGTGCAAGCTGAATTTGTTTTATTTTTATTACTAATCCCACTAATTGTCTCCCCAAAACTTGAGCAAGATAAAGAACCCATAGAAGAACATAATGTATTACCCGTTAGATTAATACTGCTCATACTCCCACCCGATAAAATAGAAAATGCTATACTATATTGAGAGTTAGAATTAAGATTATTATTAACAAGAGTAATATTTCTAATCCCATTAGTGATAGAAGAAACGAAATTCAATCCATAGGGGTTGTTGCTTAGAAACTTAGAATCTGCAATGTATATGTTCTTTATATAAAGACTATTTGAGTTAAAAATAATTCCTGCTTGAGAATTATAATTAGAAGTTACATTAATTATGTATATGTCTTGCAGATAATCACTTGGAGTAAAATATAATCCATATAGATTTGAGTTAAAAGAACTATCTTTAATAGTTATATTGGTACCATAACTTATGTAAACTGCGTAATTGTTTGACCCTGTTCCTAAAGAAATATCGCAGTTTCTTATAACTAAATTATTGGAATTTGAATTTAGAACAATCCCCTTTTTACCTGTAGAGCTAGAACGTATTCTATATCCTTGACAATCTAGTTCTATATTATTACTAGAAATAGTTATACAACCAGAAGGGGCAAAATTTGTAATAGAGTTCTTTAGTCTATAAATATATCCTGGCAAATTAAGGTTGCTGCAGGTACTGATATAGACACCACACCTTCCAGAACTATCTGAAAAAATGTTACTATTGTGATCATCACAATCGTCTACTTGGCTTTTTGTCGAACTATAACCTGAAGGCAAACTTGCTCCAGAGCAAACTTGCTGGCCATTTCCAATTGTAAACCCATCCCCATCAGAATCATTATAGCCCATAATTAATTGCCATTTATTTGGATCAGCTTCATCACAATCTTTTTGTAGAATTAGTATCTCATTGGATATTAAAGAAGGGCCTATATTTCCTTCAAGAATATTTTTAATCTCTAAACTGGGAGTTCCTATTTTCTTATTAATAGAAGAAGATATAGTTGCAACACTTACTGAATCAGGTTTAACATTAAAAGTACTTAGATTAATTACAAATGTTTTAAATGAGTTTGCTTCTGGAAAATCATAAGCATTTAATGTATAATCTTGTCCACCTATTCCTACAATAAACTGAATACCGTTTATTTGTTCTTTATCTAGTCCTCTTCTAACTTACACAGATAATAACTTCTGGATAGAATCATAAGCAGTAAATCCTTGAGAAGTTTCTACACTTAATGAAACGCCACTACTAACCATCTCTTTAGGAGTATTCTTTTGAATCATGGGCAAAACAGTGACCCAAACAATTACAATAGAAGAAATAGATAGTAAGATTATAAAAACAATCGCAACAACACTAGATATCCCTTTTTTTCTTAAAACCATATATAATTAATGCAAGCGGGTTTTTAATATTTCCTAGTCTAATCAGAAACCAACAGCTTTAAAAATGCCCAATTATATCTAATTTTATGGAAAAAGAAAGTAAATTTGTAAAAGTAAAGTGTTCAAAGTGTAAAGCCTCCCAAATTATATTTGGAAAAGCTTCTTCAAAAGTAAAATGTTTAAGTTGCAACGCTACAATAGCTGAACCTGCTGGTGGCAAAGTTAAAATTCGTGCTCGTGTAGAAGAAGTTCTTTAAAGAGTTAAGTTTTTAATCCCAAATTATATCTAATTTTATGGTAGGTTTAGAAATTAATGAAGATGATTTAGTTTTAGGTATAGTTGAGAAAATAGAGAGTAATACTGTTTTTGTAAGGCTTGAGGATAATAGACAAGCAGCCCTAATAATAAGTGAAATTGCTCCAGGAAGAATAAAAAATTTAAGAGAATATGTTGTTCCTAACAAAAAAATTATATGTAAGGTTCTGAGAATACAAGGGGATAGGATAGATCTCTCATTAAGAAGAGTTACTTCAAAAGAAAAAAAAGACTTTTTAGAAAAAATTAGTCAAGAAACACAATTAAAATCTGCATTTAGGCAGATTTTAAAAGAAAAGTTTCAAGAGATAAATGATAAGATTCTAAATGAATTCTCAAGTTATCAAGATTTTGCACAAAAATTAAAGGAGAAACCTGAAATTATGAAGGACTATCTTCCTAAAGAATTTCAAGATATGATTGATAAAGTAATTAATAAAAAACAAAAAGAAGTTGAAGTAAAAAAGATAATAAAAATAAAATGCCTGGCGAATGATGGCATAATAAAAATAAGAGAGATTTTCAAAACAAAGGATGATTCATTAAAAATAACTTACTTAGCTGCAGGCTCTTTTCAAGTAAAAGCAAAAGCTGATGATTATAAGAAAGCAAATCAAAAATTAGATTCTTTTGTTCTCGAATTAGAAAAAAAAGCTAAAAAAGATAATTGCGAATTTGAAGCAATAGCAGCATGAAAAGGTTTATATATCAATTGATATATTAGTTAATATGGAACAAATAGAGAAAAATCCCTTTGCAAGATCTCCTACATTAGGAACAGTTTTGATGGTAGAAAAGTTTATAGATGACAACTCCGGAGAGTATAATTACACAGAGTTATGGAAAAAACTTCCTAAAAAAGTAATGTGGCAAACATATTTAGTAATTTTAGATTATTTACAAAGTATAAATAAGATTGCATTAGACAAAAATGGAACAGTGGGTTATATATGGTGTCCAGATGTTGCTAAAAGATTTGCAAATAGAAAACCAATTAAAATATGAGAATAATAAGAAAATCAAAAGTTGTATTCGCAGATGATGAGTTAGAAAGCGATTTTTCTAAAATAGACAGTTCTAATAAACTAAAAGAGTTTATTAAAAGAGCAATAAAAGACCTAGAAACCAATGCTTTTTGTGGCATTCAAATTCCTAAAAGACTAATTCCTAAAGAATATATCTCAAAATATAATATACAAAATCTATGGAAATATGATCTTCCTGATGGGTGGAGATTAGTATACTCTATAATGCCTCAAGATAAAATAGAGATATTATCAGTTATCTTAGAGTGGTTTGATCATAAAGATTATGAAAGGAGATTTAATTATTAATATGAAGCTAAAAAATTGCCCTTCTTGCAAAGAATATAATCTAACTTCAATATGTAAAAGTTGCAAAAAAGAAACAAAAGACGCCCATTATAAATTCATAAAATTAAGAGATGAAAAAGAGATTCATCCAGATTAATATTTACTATATAAATCCTTATAAACTAAAAACGAGCTCTTAAGCTATGTCTGAATTAGTACTCCCTGCATATATAAAGGATATTGGATTAACAAGAGATATTCTTAATCAATTAGGTGCAACAAATATTAAAGTTGAGCCTGTACTTAGTTTAAACGGGCGACCAGATACCACAAGAAATGACTTGACAGGACAAATAGGAGAACATAACTTCAGAGTGCCCTATTTTTTAGATACAGCACATAATATCTTTTTAGATCCAGATGCAAACGAAACAATTTTAGAACCAATTAGGCAAGCTTTTTATCCATTCAAAGCAGAACATTATGCTAAAAATGATATAGTCACTCGTCAATTAAGAGATGGGGGAACATTAGATATTGGTTTTATAGGTGCTCCATTAGGATTTGATTTTGATGTTTATTTAGATAGAAATTTTGATATTAACTCAACAGGATTTTATCCTACTGTTACTTGCCCTAATTTTGATTTTATAGCTGATTTAGTACAAGGCAGACTTGAAGCAAAACAAGTAAAAAATCCTGACCCGAGAACTTTCAGTCCATTATTATCTTTATTAAGAAGAATAGTAAGGGTTGCATAATCTTTCAGATTAAAACAATTTTTTCTGTCCTTTTTCCTCACAAACATCTTTCTCTATTTTGACTGGTTCTTTAGCACCAATCTCCCTTCCCTCGTATATCATAACCCCATATAAACCATCATAGCCGGGTTTAACATTAATTTTTCCTTCTCTATTTAACATTATTAAATCAACTAGTTTCTTTTCAATTACCTTCTCAAGCTCTTCTTTAGAAACACTAATTAAAACACTTAATTCATTTCCAAATATAGAAATAATCTTATTATAAACTTCCCAAGTCTTTTTAGTTGTCATACTTGAGTCTAAATGGGCTGCAATTAATTCGTGTAAAGGCAAAATCTCATATACCTTCTTAGTCTTTATTTTTTCAGTTACATTAGATAACTCATTAACTCTATAGTCTACTCCGACAGTAAGCAATTTTTTACATTTAGGACAAATTTTATTTAATTTTTTAGTTTCTTCAAACCCACAGGAAAATAAGCAGTCTCTATGCCCATCAAAATGATACATGCCATAAGCAGGATTTACTTCAATTGTTCCGATTATATCATTTTCTCTTAATTCTCTTATAATTTCATCATAAGAATCAATATTCTTTAATATAGTTGCTTCTCTTCCTAACCTCCATGGCCAAAATGAATGTGAATCTGAAAAAGAAACAATCGCTTTTCCATGTAGTTCTTTTAATTTTAAGTTCATCTCCGGAGTACTACTTATTCCAGTTTCAACTGCATGTATTTTATCAATCTGCGTTCCAAATGCTTCTTTCAAAGAATCAAAACCAGATTTACTTCCCAACACTCCAAAAAATGGAGTCCATATATGTGCGGGGATTATTTCAATTTTATCTGATATTTCTTTCATATCTTTAGTAAATTGTTCGCAACTTATTTTAAAAATAGGACGACCATCATAATCTCTTCTTCCTTTTTTATCAAAATAAGAATTAATTTTATCAACAACTTCAAATGAAGGTGCTAACATAACTAAGTGAACACTGCGCCCTCTTCCTTGTGTATACATTAAACTAATTTCTCCTGTTAAGATAAATTTAAAGCCTGTTTTATTTTCTAAAATTCCTTTTCCATTATCCTTCAAATTCTTCCTTAGTTCTTCAATCCAAACAGGATGTGTAAAATCTCCTGTTCCTAGTAAATCTATGCCCTTAATTCTAGCCCATTTCTCTAAGTTGTCCAAATTCAAATCTTTTGAGCAAGCTCTTGAGAAACGAGAATGTATATGTAAGTCTGCAAAAAAGCCTTCTTTCTTTTTTGAAGAGACTAAAAATTCATCAGAATTTTTTTGATCTGCAAAAAACTCTCTCACACCATTTTTTTCAATCATAAAAAATACAAAATAATGTCTTTAATAAAGATTTAGGTATTAATTTTTTCTAGGATATTTCATTAGATTTATCTTAACTAAAATGAGGTTAAACAATTTATAACAAGCATATGTAATAAACGGTGCTGCAAATATGTCTATACTATAATGTCTATGTGTAAGAATAGTTACTAAAGCCATTAAAAATGTCAAACCTAAAAATACATATTTAACTTTGCTATCTTTAAAGATTAAAAAACCTAAAAATGGTATTGCAACGTGGCCTGAAAAGAATAGATCATTATTAAAATTCCAGTTATCTATGGGCCATGGAAAAGTTACTATTGCTACTTCTGATCTATACTGTAATGGAGTAAGAATAAGAAAAATGTTTCTTATTATAACTAAAAAAGATAATTGACTAAAAGCATAACAAAAATCTTCGAATCTAAATATTATTGGATAAAGTAAAAAAAGTCCAATAGTAATAAATATTCCCCAAACAAAATAAGCCCCTAGATTAAAAACAGGAACATTGTCAAGGATTAAATCTGGAGAAAGATAGATATTATCAACGTAATGCCCACAAAAATAATTCATTACCCCGGCAAAAGCAAAGAATAAAAAAGAAAATAGAATATATAATTTATGACTATTAAAGTAATTTAACCAACAAGAAATGTTTAATATTGATACATGACCTTCTTTTTTAATCATAATAAATTAAGAAAACTTATATTTTTAAAGTTTTATAAATTCAAATATTATATAATTTAAAGGTGGATAGTTCAGCTTGGATAGAATGTGCGGTTGCGGTCCGTACGACCAGGGTTCAAATCCCTGTCCGCCTATGTATATCCCTTTTACCTACAAGTATATCTAAGCTTTCCAAAAAAAGAAATCCCCCCCACCAATCCCTGATAAAAAATAAAAAGTTTCAACAAAACATATCAGTTTAGTTTTGTTGTTCTGCTGGAGTTGCCTCTGCAGATTGTTCCACATCAGATTGTTCAGAAGTTTTCACTTCAGCACTTTCTTCTTGCGGTTGTTGTTCTATACTTTCTTCCATTTTTGAACAAAAAACAAAATAAAAAATGGTTAATAAAGTTTTGCCTTTTGATAATTATGGATTTTTTACCCCCCTAATTCCTTATTCCTTTCTAACAATAATCCAAAGATGATTATTTCTTTAATTAGTTTTTTTCCTAAACTTTGCAACTTAAAAAATAAAAAATAAATTTTAGGAATTATTAGTTCTTAATCCCTTTTTTAAATTCTTCTTGAAATTCTTGTCTTCTTTCTTTAGCAAATTGCCCAGGAGTTAAATTTCTTGCTTTTGCTTCATTTTTAAAATCTTTCCAAGCTTCTCTAGCTCCAGGTATAATTTCTGTAACATTCTCTTTAGCATTATCTATTAAAACTTCTGCTTCAGATTCTGTTAAATTACCTTTTGCCATAATCTTTGTTTTTATCCTTTCTTCTTTATCTGCTTGAACTTCTTGAAGGTGTGTTGTAACATTTTGAGCTTTCGCTATTTGCTCTTCAATTCTCGCTTTTTCTTCAGCAGTTAAATTAGAATTTAAAAGATAATTCGAAAGTCTCTCAATTCTATCTTGGTGTGCAAGAATGGCCTGATCCATTGCAAGAATACTTAATAGTTCTGAATCAACACTTTTTGATTGTATTAATTCATTTCTTTTTTCTATTCTATTCATTAGTTTATTATATGAATTAAGTGCTTTTTCAGCTTGCTTATTCATATTATTTTGTGTTGCATACTCTGCTTGTTGAAGTCTTAATTGGGCAAGTTCCATTTCTTTTTCAGATTTCTTCCCTTGATTAAATGTAAACCATAGTCCCACTTCTTTCCAGAATATTTTTCCAGAACTAACCTCTGTTGCTCGCATTGCATTATTTGCGCTAATTAAATTATCTTCTGCTAGAACTAATGAATTAACAAATACCGCAATAATCATTATCGTTATAATTCCAAACATTAATTTTTGTGTTTTCATTGTTTTAACCTCCTTTCATTAATTTGCCATAAAAGGATAAAAAAAGAAAGCAAAAGTACTATTTAATATATCCTTGAAACAAGTTTGGAACAAGATGAAACAACTATAACCTTATCTTATTTGCATTTCCAAAAGATATTTTTTTAATTAACCCTCTTGATTCTAAATTTCTTATTAAACGAGAAAGCTTTGCTTTAGAAATTCCTAAAGAAATCTGAATGTTCTTTTGCCATAACTCTTTTTTATCTGCTTTCTTTAATAATCTTATTACCTTTTTTTCATCATCAAGCAGATAGTTCTCATTACTTTTATTCTTCATATATTTAAAAATAAATAATCCTCCTAAAATCAGCAATATTATTATAATAAAATAAATCCAATTATAACTGCTTTTGTTTTTATCTTCTAATGCTACAAAAAAAGCAAAGTCTTGGCCTTTTGAAACATTAGAATAAATCCACATAAGACTTATTGTTTGACCGTCTGTTACAGTTTTATAATTTCCAGGAAATATCTCTTGTGTTCGAGCAACTACTCCATAATCTAAATTAAGTTTAATAATAAAACTATCAAAATTCTCACTTGCATTTAATCTCTTAACAAAATAATAACCAAAATTTGTTTTTTCTAATTCTTCTATAGAAGAAGATAAATTATTTTCTATTATAAACACCTTATCTCCAACCTGATTAAACTCTATAGTATAAGAACTAACAAAATTTAACATACTAAAGACAATTATTAATACTAAAAATATCTCCTTCATTAAAATTATAGGTTTTTCTTATATATAAAAGTTACTAACTATAATCCTGCCTGTTCTCTTAATATTTCTGCTTTATCTATCTTTTCCCAACTAAAATCATCTTCATTTCTTCCAAAATGTCCATAAGCAGCTGTTTTTTTATAAATTGGGCGTCTTAAATCTAAATTTTGAATTATTGCTTTAGGTCTAAAATCAAAATTCTTTTCTACTAATTCAATTATCTTTTCTTCTGGAACCTTATTTGTTTCAAAGCAATCAACATTTATTGAAGTAGGTTTTGCAACTCCAATTGCATAACTTATCTGTATCTCACACTTTTCAGCTAACCCTGCAGCAACAATATTTTTAGCAACATATCTTGCCATATAAGCAGCACTTCTATCAACTTTGCTTGGATCTTTTCCAGAAAAAGCTCCTCCTCCGTGTCTTCCTACTCCTCCGTATGAATCAACAATTATTTTTCTCCCTGTAACTCCTGTATCTCCTTCTGGCCCACCTATAACAAATCTACCTGTTGGATTAATATAAATCTTTGTTCTTTCATCAATCATTTTTCCACAAATGTTTTTTATTACCTTTTCAAGAATCTCGGTTTTTAACTCTTCTTCAGAAATTTCTTCTTTGTGTTGTTGAGAAACAACAATTGCGTCTATTCTAGCAGGTTTGTTATTCTTATACTCTATTGTAACCTGGCTTTTTCCATCTGGGCCTATATTCTTTATTGCTCCATTTTTTCTGACTTCTGCCATTCTTTTAGT
>Ga0172375_10011428_pt1 | contig 11307 bp, 13 predicted proteins | sample LakKiv1m_FD_114537 | JGI IMG/M metagenome (GOLD analysis project Ga0172375, IMG submission 114537) | Freshwater microbial communities from Kabuno Bay, South-Kivu, Congo - kab_092012_11.1m | ecosystem: Environmental > Aquatic > Freshwater > Lake | place: Democratic Republic of the Congo... | reverse complement strand
CTTATTTTTATATTTAGCGCTTTTTGGGAAATCAACCTGGCCTCCCGGGTAGCATGTGGCGGATTTATTGTCGAGAATGCCAAGCGGGGCCATGACTACATATGGAGCGGCGCAGATGCCGGCGATAATACAGCCTTTTGAATGCGAATCCCTAATAAAATTGTTGGCCTCTATTGAATTATGGAGGTGCAAAGCGCCTGGCATTCCTCCCGGCAGTATTACTGCGTCAAAATCAGGTTTCAAGCCGCTTAATATCTTATCCGCGCATATCTTTATCTCATGAGATCCAGCAACGGTTACGGCGTCTATAGCCGCTATAGTAACTGATATCCCAGCCCTTCTAAGTATATCAACTACAGCGACTGCCTCTATTTCCTCAAAACCAGCGGCAAGCAATATAACAGCTTTTTTCAACATATTTACCTCCAAGTATGTTATAATAAAAAATATGAAGAAATTCAAGTATATTTATGGGCCTGTATACTCTTGGAGATTAGGAAGGTCTCTCGGGGTGGACCCTCTATCCCAGACAGATAAGACATGCACGTTTGACTGCTCCTATTGCCAGATAGGCGAGACCGTGCTTTTTAACTCAGGAAGAAAAAATTTTGTCTCTACGGAAGCTATAGCGAAAGAGATAGCATCTCTGCCTAAAAACGCAAAGATAGACTATATAACTTTTTCCGGAAACGGAGAGCCTACCCTGGCAAAAAACCTAGGGGCCATAATAAAGCGCATCAAGAAGATAAGAAAGGAAAAGATAGCTGTTATAACCAACGCATCGCTGATAAACAAGAGCGATGTGCAGGATGACCTGATGCTTGCGGATTTTGTCCTTTTAAAATTAGACGCTAACGCGGAAGACCTTTTCAGAGATATCAACAGGCCAGACCCGGGCATAAGGTTCGGCGATGTTGTAAAGGGCATAAAAAGGTTCAGCGAGATATATAGAGGAAGGCTGGCTTTGCAGGTAATGTTTGTTGAAAGAAACAAGACTTACGCGAAAGAGATAGTCAAGATGGCGCAAAAACTGGGTATAAAAGAGGTCCAGATAAACACGCCTTTAAGAGAGTGCGCGGAGAAACCTATCCCGAAGCCTGAGCTGGATGTTATAAGGAGATATTTTAAAGGCATGTCTGTAAATTATGTATACTGGGCCAAGAGAAAAGAAGTGAAGCCTATAGATATAGAAGAAACTGAGAAAAGGCATGGCAGGGATAAAAAATAATATTGAGAATATATTGAGCGGCCTTCCCGGCCATGTGGGACTCTTAGCTGCCGCTAAAGGCAGAAGCGCGGAAGAAATTTTAGAGGCTATAAATAGCGGCGTAAAAATAATAGGAGAGAATTACGTCCAGGAGGCCGAGGGAAAATTCAGGGTAATCGGCGCAAAAGCAGAATGGCATTTTATCGGGCGTCTGCAGAGGAATAAGGTCAAAAAGGCTGTTAAGATTTTTGACATGATAGAGACAGTAGATTCAGCTGAATTAGCCGCGGCGATAGACACTTTGTGCGCTGCGATAAGCAAGGCAATGCCAGTTCTTGTGGAAGTTAATTCAGGAAAAGAAAACAGCAAATCAGGGGTCTTGCCAGAAGACACAGAAAACCTTATAAAAGATATATCAGGGTTTAAAAATATAAAAGTCTCCGGTATTATGACCATGGGCCCGATCCTTGAAGACCCAGAAGGTTACAGGCCGTATTTCAAAGTCATGAAACAGCTTTTTGACAGTATAAAAACAAGCTACGATATAAAATATCTTTCCATGGGCATGAGCGATTCTTATCATATCGCTATCCAGGAAGGCGCAAACCTTGTTAGGATCGGAACAGGTATATTCAGCCCGAAACAATACGATAATCAAACATTCTGATAATTAGAAAATCTAACTTGATATACTTTCTATCTATGATATACTTATTACTGGAGGTGGAGATATGACGATAACTACTTTAAAGGCCAAAAATCAGCTTACAATACCTGCTGAGATAGTGAAAAAGATGCATCTTAAGCCCAGCGAACTTTTTACAGTAGATATAGTAGGGAATTTTATCAAGCTAACACCAGTAGAGGTGAGTCCCCGTTATACTGCGGAAGAGCTAAAAACGATTGATGTTATAGTAGCTTCTGAAAAGGATAGCGGAAAATCATTTAAGCCAGGTAAGGATTTTGCGGGATATATAAGAAAATTAAAATCCTCATGAAAAAGATAGTTATCCTTCCGTCCTTTGAGCGGTCTATTAAAAGATTCACATCTGCCGAGAAAGACAGGCTGGCCTCTGCGCTGGAGAAATTCAACGATTTTTTAGCCACAGGCAGTATGTCTCCCGGGCTTGGTTTTAAAAAGATAGCTCAAAATATTTATGAATTCAGGGTAGATATACGTTTGCGTGTTATTGTTAAAGATGAAAATAATGTGTTATATGTGGTTTTAGCAGGAAGTCATGAAGATATTACAAGATATCTAAAGGCGTAGCACATCACTTTTCAGGATAGAAAACATAAATACTTACACTATGGATTACGATGTTATTATTATAGGAGGGGGGCCAGCAGGCCTTACCGCAGGGATATACGCTTCAAGGGCGAGGTTTAAGACGCTTATAATAGAGAGTTATTCTGTGGCATGCCAGGCTGTCACTACAGACCACATTGAGAACTATCCGGGTTTTTCAGAAGGTATTAATGGGTTTGAATTGATAGAAAATTTTAAAAAACAGGCTGGATGGTTTGGGACAGAATTTATTGCGGCTGATGTAAGAGGCGTTAAGGAAAATAAGCCCGGCTGGGAGGTGATAACAGACGACAAATCTTATTTCAGCCGGGCTGTGATTATCGCGAGCGGGGCAAGCCCCAAAAGATTAGATGTCCCTGGCGAGGATAAGTTTAGGGGTAAAGGAGTATCTTATTGCGGGACCTGTGATGGGGCGTTATTTAGGAATAAGGCAGTGGTTGTGGTAGGCGGTGGCGATACTGCTCTGGAAGAGGCGATCTTTTTAACAAAATTCGCTGACAAGGTTACTGTTGTGCACAGGAGAGATGCTTTACGCGGGACCAAAATCCTCCAGGAAAGGGCATTCGCCAGTAAAAAAATAGGGTTTATCTGGAATTCTGTTGTCACAGAGATTATCGGCAGCGCTAAAGTTACAGGCGCAAAGATAAAAAATGTTAAAACAGGCGAAGTAACAGATTTTTTATGCGACGGCGTATTTATATTCGTTGGATATACGCCCAATACAGCTTTTTTAAAGGATGTGCTGCAGCTGAATGAAAGCGGTTATGTAATATCAGACGATAACTGTGTTACTTCAAGACAAGGGGTTTTTGCAGCTGGAGACTGCAGGAAGAAATTGCTGAGGCAGGTAGTGACAGCTGCCGGGGATGGAGCTACAGCGGCATTTGCCTGCCAGCGTTATCTTGAGAGTAGTACATAAAACCTATATAACTTTACAATTCGTGCTATGCACGAATTGTAAAGTTAGGGATGGAAGGAGTCAGAATTCACATGAAGGTTTGGTTATGGACCATAGGAAGCGTTGTTGTAATAAGCCTGATTTCGCTTATAGGCGCAGCTACCATTTCGCTGAATAAAGCAAGGCTTAAGGCAGTGCTTTTATTTATGGTAAGCTTCGCGGTAGGCGGGCTGTTTGGAGACGCCTTTATACATCTCCTGCCGCAGTCATTTGAGAAGCTGGGGGTAAACCTTAAGGCCTCGCTTTTTATGTTGCTGGGTTTTTTTATTTTTTTTATCCTTGAAAAATTCATACGCTGGAGGCATTGCCACATACCTACTTCCAAAGAGCACACGCATCCTGTGGCTGCGCTGAATCTGATAGGCGATGGGGTGCATAACATGCTGGACGGGATGATAGTCGCCGGGAGCTTTGCTGTGTCTGTCCCGATAGGCATAGCCACTACTCTCGCTGTCATACTGCATGAGATCCCGCAGGAGATAGGCGATTTCGGGATACTTGTTTATAGCGGCATAGCTGTAAAAAAGGCTTTATTTTTAAATTTTATATCAGCGCTTGCGTCTGTAGTAGGCGCAATAATAGCCCTTGCCCTGGAATCCAGGATAAAGGGTTTCGCGGCTTACCTGCTGCCTGTGACAGCGGGCGGATTTTTATATATAGGGGGAAGCGACCTTATACCGGAGCTTCACAAAGAAGACCATGTGAAGATTTCCACGTCGCTTGTACAGCTTGCCGCTATTATGCTTGGGATTGGCATAATGGCCTTAATGGTTTTTATTGAATAAAAGAAAGTGGGATGCGAAATGAGGAAAATAATATTTATGCTTTTCGCGGTAGTTATTTGCATGTCTTTTTTATCAGTGTCTTTTGCTGGTAATATGGGTGATTTTAAAGGAGATAAAAAGGGCATGTGGTGTTCGATGTGTCATATGAACAAAGGAATGATGATGGATGGAAAAAAACTTATAGCTACTCAGGATGGAGGAGCAATACTAATGATAGGGAATAAGCTTATAAAATATGACTCGCAGCTGAATATTGTGAAAGAAGCTGATATAAAGATAGATATGGAAGCTATGAAAAGCGCAATGGAAGAGATGAGAAAAAACTGCCCTATGTGCAAAGGCAAAGAATGCGATATGGCCGGAAAGAAGTAATATATGAGTAACTGGTGGGAACTGGATATATCTGAAACAGAAAAGGCTCTTGGATCTAACATATCCTTGGGCCTTTCTCCAGAAGAGGCTGGGGCAAGGCTTGAAAAATATGGCCCGAACCAACTCAAAGAGAAAAAAGAAATAAATCCGCTGGATATTTTTATAAGCCAGTTTAAGGATTTTATTGTCTGGGTTTTAATAGGCGCGGCGTTTGTCTCTGGATTTTTACAGGAATGGATAGACGCTATTGCCATAGTAGGTATTGTTATATTAAATGCTATTCTTGGATTTGTCCAGGAATACCGCGCTGAAAAGTCTCTGGCGGCCTTAAAAAAACTTTCTTCACCTAATTCAAAGGTTATCCGTAGCGGGAATAGGCAGGTTGTAATCTCTCACAATATAGTTCCAGGAGACTTGATAGAGCTTGAGGCAGGCGATAATATTCCGGCTGACGCCAGGCTTATATGGGTTACGCCTAATTTTACTGTTGCAGAAGCCAGCCTCACCGGAGAATCGCATCCAGTGGCAAAAACCACTCTTTTGTTAAAAGAAAAAGAAGTAGCTCTGGCTGACAGGGCGAATATGGTGTATATGGGCACGTCTATTGCCTCAGGTAAGGCAAGGGCCATTGTGGTAGAGACGGGCATGCAGACAGAGCTGGGTAATATTGCTGGAATGATACAAGGTGTAGAAGAGGGCGCTACTCCTTTACAGAAGAGATTAGAGGCTTTCGGAAAATTTATAGTATATATATGTTTTGGGCTTGTGAGCCTCGTATTTTTATTAGAGCTCTTGCGCGGGACTAAACTTATAGATGTATTTTTGACTTCAGTAAGTTTGGCTGTTGCTGCCATTCCCGAAGGCCTTCCCGCGGTCGTTACTATTGCCCTTGCTCTTGGCGTTCAGAGAATGGTAAGGCGTAACGCCATCATAAGGAAACTCCCTTCAGTCGAGACTCTTGGCTGCGCCACAGTTATCTGTTCCGATAAAACAGGCACCCTTACCAAGAATGAAATGACAGTCCAGGCGGTCTATGTGAATAAAATATTATTCAATGTCACAGGGATTGGTTATGACATAAAAGGAGAATTCGTAAGGGACAATAAAACAATAGATGCTTTATATCACCCTGAATTAAACAAGCTCCTCTCCTATGCGGTCCTTTGCAACGGAGCGGATCTGGTTAAAGATAATTCTGGCTATAAGATAATAGGAGACCCGACAGAAGGGGCAATGCTTAGCTGCGCAGGAAAATTAAATATATGGAAAAAAGATCTGGAGGCGAAATTTTCTTTTATTGAAGAAATACCTTTTGATTCTGAGCGCAAGAAGATGACTATAGTCAGGAGAGGGGATATTGGAACAGTTGCATTTGTCAAAGGCGCGCCGGATATATTTTTAGAAGACTGTATACAGATAGAAGACAAAGAAGGGGTAAGAAAATTAGAAGATAAAGATAAAAAAGAAATCGCCGCAGTTAATGAAAAGCTTGCCTCATCTGCAATGAGGGTATTAGCGGTAGGGTATAAAGTTTTAGAGAAGACGCCCGAAAGCTATAATGCTGAGACGATTGAGAAAGATCTCGTATTTTTAGGCCTTGTGGCGATGATAGATCCTGCAAGAGAAGAAGTAAAGGATGCTATTGGAAAATGCAAAACAGCCGGCATAAGAACAGTAATGATAACAGGAGACCATAAAAATACAGCAGTTGCCATAGCCAAACAACTTGGTTTTTTCAAGCAAGATTCTATAGCCCTTACTGGAGATGAACTTGACAGGCTAAGCGATGAACAGCTTTATGAAACAATAGAAAATGTCCCTGTCTATGCCAGGGTATCTCCTGAACATAAGCTTAGGATTGTAAAGGCATGGCGCAGGCATGGCGAGGTTGTCGCGATGACAGGCGACGGGGTGAATGATGCCCCTGCAGTAAAAGAAGCTGACATAGGCGTTGCTATGGGCATTACAGGCACGGATGTTACAAAAGAAGTTTCTGATATGGTAATTACAGACGATAATTTCGCTTCTATTATTTCAGCGGTGGAAGAAGGAAGAGGCATATATGACAATATCAAAAAATTTATACATTATCTTCTTTCGTGCAACATAGGAGAGATTTTAGTAATGTTTGTTTCATCTCTAATAGGTTTTCCAGTGCCTCTTTTACCTATACAAATATTATGGGTAAACTTGGTGACTGATGGTCTGCCAGCGCTTGCATTAGGTGTAGACCCTGTTGATAAAAATATTATGACTAGGTTGCCCCGCAAATCCGACGAGCCTGTGATAGCTAAACAAAACGCGTTATTAATGCTGTGGCAGGGAGCTTTTATAGCGTTCTGTAGTTTGCTGGCATTTAGCTTTGTTTTATTTATTGAAAAGGAAGGCATTGGCCGCGCAAGGACAGCTGCATTTATAGTGCTGGCTTGCTCTCAATTATTCCATTCATTTAATTGCCGCAGTAATAAAGAGTCTATTTTTAAGATAGGTTTTATGACGAATAAAAAATTAATTTTAGCCACACTTATTTCGTTCAGCCTGCAGATGCTTGTTGTGTATCAGCCGTTTCTACAGACTATATTCAAAACCGAGCCTCTTGGCGTATTTGACTGGTGCCTTGTGGTAATTGTTTCATCTTTTCCGCTATGGGCAATGGAAATAGTAAAACTTATTAAGAATCAAAAAACCTCGTAATCAGCTTTTTTCTAGACTGAATTCACGTCAGCGCGCATGAACTTGATTAAACTGGAAAATGTGATATAGTTTATGCGGCTATTTTATGGATATAATTATAAGAGATAAAGCTGTTGTTATATTGTTTGGTGCGTATTTACTTATCAACGCAGGTGTTTTGGCATTAGCAGAAAAGCCCCCTCTGGAAATAGCCAGTGTAGAAAAATTTTTATCCGGACAGGCGCCGCATGAAGAGGCTCGCGAAGCTGCCAGCAAGATTCAGGAAGAGATTGAAAAAAACCCCACCAATAACGCTAATTATGCCGCGCTTGCTTTCTTTTATGATTACGCGGGGGAGTATGGCAAGGCAATAGAAGCGATAAAATCCGAGATAAAATATGCCCCTGAGAAAAGCCAGTGGGATATGGTTTATGGGAACCTTGCCAGGGAATATCTTAATCTGGGCAGGGTAGATTATATAGGAAAGCCCGCGCTTAAGTCATTGAGGTTCAATCCAAAAAATATCGCAAGCCATCTGCACCTATTGAAATATTATATTTTAAAAGGCAGATATAAAGAAGCCGGCATGGAGCTTAAGGTATTGAGCGAACTTGATAAGGACGGGGATTTTTATTATGACATTTACACCTGTTGCGTTGATAAGATCAAGGATCCAGCTAAGGTGATAGAGCTTTTCAAGGAATGCATTAAAGCCAACCCTTCCAGCTATCTGGCTCACAGGGCACTAGGGACAGCTATCAGAGACGCTTCTTATGATGATATGGAAAAAAATCTGCCAGTAATAATGAGTTCTTTTAATAAAGCCCTGGAGTTAAGCCCAAGATATATACCGACCTATATTTCTATAGCCAATACCTATATGTATATAGGGTTAAAAGAGAGTAAAAAATCGTATTTTAGAGATGCTCTTGACTGGGTTGGCAAAGCGTATAAGGTAGATCCAGGAAATCCAAGGCTGGCGTATTGCGCGGGTAATATATTTTTAGTCATGGATGAATATGATAAGGGGATAGAAAGGCTTGAATACGCTTTTAATAGCGGTTTAGGAGAGAAGGATGTGGTAGATCTCCTGACAGCGGCCTATAATAATAAGGCATATGCGTATTATGAGGCAGGCAAGAATATCCAGGAAGGGCTGAAGATAATTGATAAGGCCATCGCTTTGAATCCTGGCAATGGCTTTATACTTAGCACAAAGGCAGAACTCTTGTATAAAACGAAAAGGTTTAATGAGGCATACGAGTATATTAAGAAGGCGATAGAGCTGGAGCCAGATGAAACTGCCATGAAGCAGGATTTGGCGGATATTGAAAAAGCCATGAAACATAAATAATAAGAACATAGATGCCCTGTCCCTGGTATACCTAAAAATATATTTAAAAACAAATTTTATGTAGAAGTGGTATAATGTGTGATACATATGATAAATGAAGGTCCCTCGTCTCGCCCGCCACCGTCGTTTTGCTTCGCAAAGCGAAGCAGCGGTGGCGAGGCGGATTCGGGGTCAAATTTTGTTTCATCCCGCCCTTTTAGGCGGGTACACTATGAACGCTCGCAAAAAGGGCGGGATTTCACAAAATTTGGGAGGAAGAGATGAATATTGTTTATGCGGTAATTATAGTGTCTGTGGTTATATTTTTTTCAGGTATCAGGATAGTGAGGCCGACTCACAGAGGATTGATCGAAAGATTAGGCAGGTATCATAGGTTTGCCGTAGATGGGTTTAACTGGGTTATACCTGTTATTGAAAAGTTATATTTCGTGAATATAACAGAGCAGATGGTTGACGCTGAACCGCAGGAAATTATTACCAATGATAATCTTAATGCCCGGGTGGACGCGCAGGTATATTTCAAGGTAAAGGCAGATGAAGTAAGCGTTAAGAGCTCCCAATACAACGTGAATAATTATCAATGGCAGATAGTTAACCTGGCGAGGACTACCCTGAGGAATATTATTGGCACACTTACTTTAAAATCCGCCAACAGCGAAAGAGGAAAGATAAATTCAGAGCTGCATAAGACGCTGTGCGAGGAGACAGGTAGCTGGGGCATTGAGATTGTCAGGACAGAGTTAAAAGAGATAGATCCGCCTAAAGATGTTCAGGAGACAATGAACAAGGTTGTAAAGGCTGAGAACGAGAAAATAGCCGCAATAGACTTCGCTACAGCTACTGAGACAGTTGCGGATGGAGCGAGGAGGGCAGAGATAAAAAAGGCGGAAGGCGTAAAGCAGGCGAAAATCCTGGAGGCGCAGGGCGAGGCAGAGGCTATAATGCTTGTGAACGAAGCGGCTGAGAAATTTTTTGTCGGAAACGCGCAGGTTTTAAGAAAACTTCAGGCGGTTGAAAATGCCCTTATGCATAATTCTAAAATAGTTGTGCCGTCTAATACCCAGTTGATTAATATGGTAGGCGAGATGGCAGGCGTAATACCGATAGAGAAAGAAAAAAGGCAATAAGGTAGAGGCGCTTTGGAGAGGTTGGCATAGATATATTTTATGAGAATATGGGATATTTCACCGAAAAGGCTGTGCAGAAATCATCTTCTTGGAGAACATAGAGAACTGCACGCTATCTGGTCTATTTTAACTCAGAATAAAATCGGCTATTCTAAACATCCTGAGACATTAAGGTGGCGTGGAAAACTGAAGGCTTTATATCTGCGCCACGAAATGCTTGTTGAGGATATGGATAAAAGAGGGTATAGGCACAGAACCCCTCTTGCTAAAGAGCTTGCGAAAGGAAAATGCAGGCAAACCGAGCATGTTAATTCGCGCAACGAGCAGATTAAGATATTGAAAGGCAAAAAATGCGATTGTAAATTTTGCTGAATTTTGTTGGAGCAGGGTATGTAGCCGGGCAATATTTTTATGGGAGGCGTTATGGATAAAAGAAAGATACTATTAGTAGATGATGAAGAAGATATAGTAAAGATGAACATGTTGAGGCTTGTAGAGTCTAACTATGACGTTATCTCTGCTAATGACGGCATGGAAGGCGCCGAGAAAGCTGAAAAGGAGATCCCTGATTTGATACTTTTGGATGTAATGATGCCAAGGATGGACGGGCTGCGCGCGCTTGCTAAGCTCAAAGGGAACCCTAAGACGTCGCATATCCCTGTTATAATGCCTAGCGGCAAAGGGGATAAAAAAATATTGAATAAGGCGATGGTAAACGGGGCGGTTGATTTTATTGACAAGCCTTTTAACGGAGACATGCTGATGGAAGTTATCAAGAAAAACATGCCAAAAGGATAAAACAGGAGGTTATATGAAAATAATGGGTAAGAAAGCGGTTGTCTTCAAGATACGAAATCGCAAAGGATACGCCGCCATTTGCTGCAATAATATTACAGAGGGCAGGACCTCCCAGGAGGCGTGCGCCAGGATGGAAAAGGCCTTAAAGAGAAAACCAAAATAACTGTTGACAAAGAAAAAGAAGATGGTATACTATTTTTAATTAGTAAGAAGTAGTAAATAAGTGGTTAAGATGTCTGGAGCCGTAAGGTAAAGAGTGTTAGCCTTGCGGCGTTTTTGTTTCTGCCATTATTTGCTATAATCTTGAAGAAAGGAGGTAGTGGATAATGGCAAGAGGAAAAGTAAAATGGTTCAATAACCAGAAAGGTTATGGATTTATTACGCCTGAGAACGGTAAGGATGTGTTCGTGCATCATAGCGTTATACAGGGAGAAGGCTACAAGTCTTTAGAGGAAGGCCAGGAAGTGGAGTTTGATATACAGAATGGCCCTAAAGGCGAGCAGGCCACCAATGTTGTAAAGCTGTAACTGATCGGAAAATTAGTTTGTCAGCAAAAGGCCCGGTATCTTAAAGATCCGGGCCTTATTTTTTTGCCAAAAATTTTGTAATACTTTCAATCAGACTGTGTCGTAATTCAGTTTAAACAGATGTTCTTTGACATAAAAGAGAGTGATGTTTCGGTTTTTCGTCGTTTATTTCTATAAAGACAAAAAAATCCCTCTCG
>Ga0172375_10011427_pt1 | contig 11308 bp, 11 predicted proteins | sample LakKiv1m_FD_114537 | JGI IMG/M metagenome (GOLD analysis project Ga0172375, IMG submission 114537) | Freshwater microbial communities from Kabuno Bay, South-Kivu, Congo - kab_092012_11.1m | ecosystem: Environmental > Aquatic > Freshwater > Lake | place: Democratic Republic of the Congo... | reverse complement strand
GTCCTGGAAGTCATGCCCCACGACCGTGTAGGGCTGCGAGAACACGATGCAGAGGTGCGGCCCGCTGGCCAGTGGGGTCAGCGGGAGGATCGACCTGTAGACCCCTGGCCCGTACTCAACGAGCGCCACCGGGGTGCCGGACAGGGCAGCCATGTCAGGCCCGTAGACCGTCATCCCGAGCGTCTGCCCGGTGGTACCGGCGTACTCCGGGTGCCATGGACGCCCGACGGCGACAACGGAGCTCGGCAGCACTCCTGACGACGCGTTCGGCAGCCGGCCGGCCGGAAGGATGACCGGGTAGTGGGCGACGGACTCCACAGCGAAGACGGTCTGCCACGACCCGGCCCCCGGATCACCATCCGTGTACCAGTGCAGGTAGTACGTCCCGGACGAGTCGAACGTCCAGTAGGCCGTCTGCACCCCGGGAACGTCGACGCTGGGCTCCGGGGTCAGCGTCCCGAGCGCCGTCCCGGTGGGGTCGGAGAAGACGTCAACGTGGAGTCCCTCGACCTCGCCGTCGCCGATGAGCTCCAGGCACTTGAACGGGGTTCCGACCACTGCGACTCTGCTCATGCGGATTCCTCGTTCAGCAGCGCCATCTTCTCTTTTGCCGACCCGTACACCGCCACGTAGAGCTTGAACTCGGTAGCGTCTGCCGTCCGCTTCAGCTCCTCGGCTGCCTCTCCAGCACGCTCCTCTGCGGCTCGTCGCTGCGTCTTGGCATACTGCTCCGTGTAGTAGGGGATCAGCTCGGCCGAGTGCTTGGTGGCCTCTTCCTTCAAGACCAGCGCGTCGGCTGCGACCGATGCGTCAGCTGCGGTCTGGGTGGCCGCGTCCCTGGTCTCCTGAGCCTTCCGAGCAGCAACGTCCTTGAGCTCCGCCTGGACGCGCTCCTGCTCTTCGCGCTCTGCCTTCAGCTCACTGGCGTCCATGGAGGTACGTCTCCAGCCTCTTGGCGATCCTGGCCTTGCTCCTGGCCACCGCGGACGGACTGCCCATCCCGGTGCCCCGCATCTTGGCGATTTCCCGGATCTTCCTACCCTTCATCACGGCGTCCAGGACCTTCCTGTCTCTGGGCTCCAGATCCCTGCGAACGAACTTGAGTGCCGCAGGCACAGCGCTCGGCCGATGCACGTTCACGTCCACCGGGAACTTCGACGCTCGAAGGTCCCTGCGGTTCTCCTTCTGCAACCTGACCACGTCCCCGATGTTCCACCGAAGGTAGCCCGCCAGCTCCTTCGGAGTCGGTTCCCGGTCGAGCCTGGCATCCAGGGTGGATGTCGCCCGCTTCAGGTCGCCGATGTCGAAGATGCGAGTTTCCGGGATGCGAGCGATGTTCTGGTTGGTGGTGATGAACCTGCTGGACGCGCGAAGGGTGGAGAACACGTGCGTGCCGAGAGAAGCCCCCTTCTTGGGGTCGTACGTCTCAACAGCCCGCATGAACTGCTTCCGGTGCTCCGCCTTGATCGCTGCTGGCGGGATCATCATCCCCTTGTCGAGGTAGATCCTGGCCCGGTCGTTGATCATCGGGTTGAACCTGACGAGCAGAGGCTTCACGTCCGCCGGCTTTCGCCCGCCGGAGTCCCAGCGCTTCCAGAGCTCGAGGTCCTCCCTCGCCCGCTCTACGTCCGCCAGCTTCTCCAGGATCGACGCCATGCTCACACCGTGTTCTGGCCGAAAACCGACCACTTCGCCTGGGCCGAGTATAGAGCAGCGACGCCTGGCGGCGCTACTTCTTGCAGGACCTGGATTTCCCGTACTGCTTCAGGTTCAGGACGCTGTTCGACCGGATCGCCTTGCCGCGTGGCCGAAAGATGGCATGAGAGGCCAGCTTCTGCAAGGTACGTGTCAGTACCGGCTTCACGACGTTGACCGGATTCGACATGAAAATCTCCTTGACATCAAGCCCCTTCACCAGAAGAATCTGGGCCAAGGGGGAGTCCAGTACTTCGCAGCAGTCCTAGACGGTACCTTGGAAGTGACACGTACCGCGGAGTTCTCGTTGGACAGGTCCAAGGTAGCGAAGAGGTCCGTCGGGAAAGGGCGGCGCGGAGAGTACATGCTCCGCGACGCTCTCAGGGAAACCATCGGCGTCGAGTTCGAGAAGACCCCGCAGAGCGGTGGGTCCCACTTGAAGAAGGGGTGGAAGCTCGCCGGCGACATCTCCACTCCTGACCCGGATTGGCCCTTCTGCACCGAGATGAAATGGCGAGAGAAGTGGAGCCTCGAGGGGCTGTGGTCGAAGAAGTGCAAGCTGTGGGAGTGGTGGGAACAAGTTCGCAGGGACGCCGAGCTCACCGACCTCATCCCGGTCCTCGTGTTCAAGCGAAACGGCATCAAGCCGCTGGTGATGATCGTAGCTGAAGGCGTACTTGAGGTCGACGACGTGATGTTCTTCGCCGACCCGAACGGAACGCCTATCGCCGTCATGCAGCTGACGAAGTGGCTTGGGATCGCAAAACGGGCGTTCGACGCCCGCAAGGAGGGTACCCGATGAAGGAGCAGATCGAGAAGGTCGAGAAGGTCCTGGGCACGAAGGCGGTCCACCCGACGCGCAACGGCGACGGAAGCATCAGCGTCCTGGTCAGCCTGGAGAAGCTCCAGGATCATGTCCCAGGAGTCCAGGAGTGGATGTCCCGAATCGCCCACAAGACCCTCCAGAAGGGCGCGATGGACACAGCCGTCGCCCGGATGGAAGCCGCGGTCGCGAAGGTCCTCTTCCAGGCCGGGGTCTCGGCTGTCGTGGACGTGGACCCGGAGCATGGCGGGTGCGCCGTCCGGTTGCCGAGGTGGACCGACATCGACCGGTCACGCGCGGACGACGTCTTCCGGCTGATGGGTCCGTGCAGCAGGCACGAGACCTCGGAGTTCGAGCACTACGGACTGTCCATCGGCCAGGTGGCAGACTCCATCCCGTCGGTGCGCGACTACCTCATCAAGGCCAAGGACGGAGAAGAAGTCATCACGGTCGTCGTGTCCGAGGTGGTCAAGCTGGTCGAGGCGTCGCTGGAGAACCGCGGCCTGGACACCGTGCTGGTGTCGTGCGACCTGTGGTTCGAGGACGGCGAGTACTGCGGTGGGGTGGTCCTCCGCAGCCCACTGTAGGAGGAGAGATGGGCAAGAACGGCAACGACAAGTCGAAGAGCGAGGTTCGCCGGCTGAACCGGAAGATCACGGCGCTCACCGAGGGGATCGGGATGATGCGGCAGACGATGTCCCACTTCCCGCCACCTCCAGCGCTGCTGCACACCTACGTGAACCTGATGAACGCGGTCGCAGGCGGGGCCCCGGAGGACGCGGTGAAGGTCCTCCAGAAGCGGGTCCAGACGATGTTCGAGGGGTGGATCCAGAAGTGGATCGCGCCCGCAGAGGCGCCCAAGAAGGCGCAGGAGGAAGCATGCCCGCCAACCCCCGAGTCTCCGAATGGTTCTTCTTCTTCTCCGGAACCCGCCAGTTCATCGGGAGACGCGTCGGAACCCACGACCCCGCCAGCGGGTCCCGATTCGACAACGTCCGAGAGGTCTTCAGCCAGTGGGGACGAGAGGGCGTGATCAACCAGGACGGTTCGCCGGACGTCGATCCGCTGACCAAGAAGCAGCGGTCCCGGCTGACGAACCAGATCTCCATCCTGCCGCTGGTCCCGTTCGAGGCCGGCACCATGATGGACGACGTCCCGGGACCGTTCGTCCCGCTGGGCGTCACCGAGCAGAGCCAGTACTACTCGGAGGAGAACAGCATCCCCGAGCGCGTGAAGATCGCCCTGGATGAGTGCCTGAAGCTCGAGGATCGACTGGCGCACGCGTCCCAGCGCATCATCACGGACGGCGACAGCGGGAGGTTCTGATGGATCCGTCGGCGGAGCTCCGCTCGAAGTGCTTCATGCGCAGCATCGAGCTGCTGGCGAAGCGCGTCGGCTACGACCCGGGTGCGCTCATCCGGTGGCTGGAGGGCAGGGGGTCTCCTCCCCAGACAGTCCTCCAGAGGCTTCGGGTGGAGACGGCCGACACGTCGCCCCAGTACTACGAAGTCGTCGACGACCCGATGGAGAGCGCCAGCGGAAAGGCCCTGACCAACAAGGTGGACGAGGTCATCTCGCGGCTCGACAACATGCTGTCCTGGTACACGCCCGTCGGCGTCAGGAGGAGGTCGAAGCAGAGGATCTCCGTGACGCCGGACGGCTACAGGCAGTTCGAGTCCGAGACGTGGTGCCTGATCAACAAGTTCGGCGAGGCCGTGTCCCCGTGGATGACGAAGACCTCCCTCAGGACCTACCTGGCGCACCTTCAGCTGAACCCTGCTTTCTCTGCCGCAGCGCGCGGAGAAGCCGAGCGGCCGTGATCTTCGCTCCAGCGCCGACCGCCGACGCCTTCTCGATGCGCTTCTTCACGCGCTTCCTGACCTTCTCGGGCAGCCTGCTGAAGTCCGTCTCCGCGGCCCACTCCCTTGCAGTACCCGGCTTCAGCTCCCCTCTTGCCTCCGCCGCGAACATGTACCGCTGCTGGCGCTTGCTACGGAACGGCATGTGCACCTCCAGACGCTACCCCAGCAGCTTCTTGTCGTTCGCGAGGGCGTCCCTGTAAGCCCGAACGACGGCCCTCCTGGCCGGCCGCGGGTCCACCCTCGGATCGATGGTGAACGGCTTTCCAGACGCCTTCCTGCCGTGCTCCGCCAGCATCGGAACCATGGCGTCGTCCAGACCCTTCAGGTCTCCGACGTCCCCGAAGGCATTCGAGTGGAAGCCAGTCTTCCCACGTACCTTCACACCGTTCCCGTCGAACTCCAGATCCTCGGAGCCGAGCACTTCCTCCATGCACGCGATCGGCCTGTCCGTCAGGATGTGGATCATGTCGTCGATGCGGTCCCCGGACATCGAGGCCTTGGCCAGCGAGTACAGCCTGGCCAGGTCAGAGACCGCGGACGACACGGAGTCTTCGTCCTTGGTCTCTACGGAAAGCTCCGTGCTCACTGTCGGATTGCCCGACCTCGGCTGATCCGGCTCGATTCCGAAACGCGTGGACGTACCCGAGACTGCCGCCCTGAGCTGCCGAAGAACCGCCTCGTACTTCAAGCCAGGACGCATGATCGAACCGACGCCGATCAAGTCGTTGTAGAACTTGCCGATGTTCGCGTTCGAGTAGATCGGTGAGAACCACGGAGGCCTGGTCTGGACCTCGAAAGGAACCGACCCGGCGGAGAAGAGTACCGGGTCCGACTCCACCACGACCTCGGTGATGTCGAAGCGGGTCGTCCTGATGACCCCGACGTTCCCGCCGTAGGCCTCGTCCATCAAGTTCGAGTTCGACGAGGTGGCCCTGGGGTCGTACGTACCCACCCGGTACAGCTTCCTGGGCGGGACGTTCTTGTCCGGATTCTGGATCTCTCCGACCTCCTCGATGTCGGTGACTCCGGCAGCCTCCAATGCGGAGACCACGTTAGAGCCGAAGGACTTCTTGGTGGACGAGTTCTTGATCGCCGTGATGGAACCGCCGTGCGGCGGGTTCAGAAGGTCGTAGCCCGTTCCCTTGAACTTGTACGTCTTGGACTTCGGCTTCTTCGACTTCCCCTGAGGCACGACCGAGCTGAACATGGAGTCGTCCTCAGTGTGACCCCGCACGTAGGCCATCATGACGCTGGTGGACGCAGATGTCTGGGAGAGCCTGTGGGTGATGGTCCTCGGGACGCCAAGCCAGTGCTCCTCCCCCATGACCTCCTGGCCACCGGGAGACCAGGCGGCGTACCTGTCGATGACCACTGCTGGCAAGCCGGCCACCAGGTTCGGAGTGAACTGCATCGGAAGCTGCATGGACCGGTTCGCGTAGCGCATCCGGGCGAAGTTGAACTCCGCCACGTGCTGAAGGTAGGGCATCTTGTCCGCGATGCCACGCTCCTCCTTCTCGGCGGCCTCCTGGTTCGCGTGGATCTTCTTGATCGCCGAGGCACCGCCCATCTGGAGGATGGGGTCGTACTCCCGGATGTCCGAGAACCACTCGAGCTGCGGAATCGGGCCCGAGTAGATCTCGTGCGGCAGCGTGAACCTCTTCGTCCGGATGACCTTGTCGATCGACTTGCCGTCGACGGTGTTCACCATCGGAGCAAAGTGGTACAGGTGGCCGAAGATCTCCTGAGGCAGCTGCTCTCCAAGGAAGACGCGCGGAGTGATGACCATGTAGCGCGTCGGTTCCACAAGCATCTGCCGGCTGAACTCGATCCGGCTGTACTGCTCCGGGAAGATGACGTTGCACTTCGGCGGAGCGCACATGAAGATGTCCGGTGCCAGCAGGACGGTCAGTAGCCGCTGCGTAGGAGTTGTGTCGTACCGGGTCCGGGTGAACCGCTTGTCACCATTCCCGAACCTGAGCAGGAACTCGAAGTAGGCGTTGGACGCGTTCTGCCGATGATGGTCCACGCTGGTGAGCATGTCTTTCGCGTTCACGGCGTGGTACCCGGATCCATCGCTGTTCTGCACCAGCCAAGAGCGGTTCTCGCCAGACCCGTAAACCTCCGCCGACGACAGCGTGCCCCTGACCTCCTTGAGCTCCTTGTTGTACGCGTCGACGTCTTCTTTCGCCTGACGCAGCAGGGCCGTCATCTCGTTCGTCAGGCCAGCCTTGAGGAGGTAGTTCACAGGAGTCACTTCAGCCGGAAGCTGGCTCGGGCCAGGCAGGGCATCCGTCTTCGCCCTGGCGGACAGGATGCTCATGGCTGTGTAGACCTCGGCACAGATGTCCGCCGGAGCCCCCTTGACCACTCCGGAGACCTTCACTGGGTTCTTCGTCGCGTAGTCCCCGTCGTACATCGCGACCGGGTTGGAGATCCAGTTGTAGAACGACACGTTCAGGACGGCGTTGATGACGTCCATGGCGCTGAACATGTTGTTGCCCTGGGAGACGATCTGGTTCATCCACTTGTAGAACTCGGTCGTCTTGATGAGCCGCTCGAAGCTGTCGTCCGCGGCGCATGCCCCGATCTGCTCGTAGAAGTGCATCCGGATCTGGGCAGCGGTGAAGAAGTCGGTCAGGCCATGCGTGTGCTCCCCAACGTGGTACCCGCCGATGGCCTCGAGGATCCGGATGACGCCGCCCAGGATTCCCTTCATCTGCGGGTACGACCGGCACGGCTTCTTGATCAGAGAGATGAGCGCGGCTGCCGATCCGAAGATGATGTCCCCGGTGGCACCGGACGCGTTGTTGAACCGTCCGACCATGTTCTGGTGGGCGTTGAAGATGATGTCGTTGTAGAAGTACTTGAGTGCGGCCCTCCAGTAGGAGGTGCAGTCCTGGCACGTCAGGACTGCGGTACGGGACGCCAGGTCCTTGACGTAGGTGACGTTCGCGAGCTCACCGGAGAACAGGATCTTCCACCTCTTGTCCGGGTTTCCACGGGTCGGCTTCGACTCCCTGTCGTCGAAGTAGAAGAGGTGCGTCACGGTCCTTGGCAGGAGCTGCTTCACGTAGGAGTTCGGGACGATCTCGATCTGCGCCATCGCGGGCTGCCCGACGCCGAACTGCACCGTGGCGCCAATGACAGGGACCTCGATCCCTTCCAGAACCAGGCGCAGCTTGAGAGACTTCCCGACAGCCATCAGAGCCTTCTCGGAATGACGGTGGACGAGCCTTCACGCACCCCGGAACCCGTCGGCATGAAGTTCGAGACGAAGGCACCTCCAGGGGTGTCGAACCCGCTCTTCCCAGTGGACATCCCGGTCAGGAAGTCGCCAGTGGTTCCCATTCCGAACGCGAGCGCCTCCTTCTTGCTGCCGGTCCTGGCGATGTGCGTGATCTTCGCGGCCAGGCCTGCCGCCTGGTTCATGACGGTGCCCAGCGACAGTGCCCCCTTGGCCCCGGCGGAGTCCAGCCCGAGAAGCTGCGCGACGGACATCTGGTCCCGCTTCGCGCCGCGAAGCTCGATCGACGAGAGCGCGTCGAAGGCCACTGACCCCACAGCCAGCGCCATGTCCGTGCCCATCTGCTGCGTGTTGAACGCGTCCTTCCAGATGGTACCGACGACAGCCTGGGCGCCCTTCTTGAGCGTGGCCAGCGTCTTCTCCAGCTCGGTCTTCTCCCTGGGCAGCGCCGCGATCTCCGGGGCGATGTAGGTCGTCTCCCAGGTCGCGGCGTTCTGCTGCGCCACGTCGATGATGTGCGACACCAGGAACGTGAAGTTGAACGGCACCTTGTACTCGTCCACGGACATCTGGGTGTAGTCGTACTCAGCGAAGTAGCCCTCGTACACGGTCGTTCCGACCTTCAGGTACGCCCGGGCGTCGTTCTCCACCAGCTTGGTTCCGCGAAACAGGTTGTCCCAGTTGTAGATCCACTCCGTCAGCCACGGGTAGTCCAGGGTGTTGAGCAGGTACCCGAACCCGCGGAGCACCTTCACGTGCTCCCCGAAGAAGAACATGTAGGGCTCGCCGAACGTCTCGACGACCTGCTGCTTCTCCATCGACCCGATGCTGACCCGCTCCAGCAGGAAGTCGGAGGTCCTGCTGTTCAGCAGGTGGCCGCCGATCTTGCTGAACTCCACGTACTGCTGCTCGTTGCTCGTGGCGCCTGCATTGGCCCACAGGTTCAGCGGAACCCCATTCCTGCCCACCACGGAGATGGCGGACGGGGTCTGCTGGCCGACGACGTAGCCGTGCTCCGGGCGGCGAGCGACCTGGCTCTGTGGAAAGCCCCTCTTGGTGAGCTTCGCGTTCCTGGAGTTGAGGGAGGTGAACTCCTGACCCATCTCGGCAACCATGTCTCTGGACCTGGCTGCCCTGAAGTCCTCCCTGACGAACGTGACGACGAGCTTCGGCATCGGGTTCCCCTGGCCGGTCTCACCGGATTCTAGCACGCGGAAGGCCATGGCCGCGTGATAGAATCCGTTCCCAGGAGGCTCCTGGATGCTCAAGCAGTCGAGCGCCATCGCTGCGGGGACGACGGTCGCGGCGAGCATCGCAACGAACGCCGTGGTAGCCGCCCGCAGGAAGATCGCGCCCGCGAGGGCGATCACCAGCTGGGTGGTGAAGAAGGGCGTCGAGCACGGCATGTCCGGCCGGGTCCTCCGAGCCACCCCGTCTGTGGTCGTTGGGGCGAAGTTCGGAAGCAGCACCATCACCGGCTACCACGCCCTGCATGGAGTCGGCGAGAGGCTCGCCCAGATGTCGCCACATCAGCGGGTGCTCCTGGTACGCCGGGTGAAGACCGACCTGGCGAAGACGAAGTACCTGAAGAACGCTCCCATCACCGGGGACCTGTACGAGGCCCTGAGGCGGATCCCCGAGCACGAGTTGCTCAAGGCGCACCGAACACCCACGATGCTGACCCGAGCCGTCGGCGCTGGAAAGCCTGACCTGGCCAGGAACACGCTGCTGTCCAGGGGACTCCTGACCAGCTCCCTCCTGGCGGATCCTGGAGCCATCTACTTCGTCGCCCCAAGGGCTGTTCGGGAAGCGACCCGAACGCTGTCCAGCCCGGGTACGATGACCTCGCACTTCATCCGCGGCATGGGCGGGAAGAGGATGACCGCCGGCGCTGCCACGAGCAGGTACCTGTTCGGCACGTTCGAGGCGGACGCGCACTTGCTCGGCGAGGCGTACCGGAAGGAGCTGAAGTACAACCCGAAGATGGCGACCCGGGTCTACCACGACATGGTGGACTTCTCAGCCGGCATGCCGGAGTCCATCCGGGGGCGCGCCGGCGTCGCAGTGGCGAAGCGGGTCAACCCGGAGCACTGGAAGTCCATCGCCGAAGTGGCTGCCAACAACCCGGACGTCATGCGGAAAATCGAGAGCCAGCCGAAGCCGAAGGAGCTGGCCAGGATGCTGACCGCGGTCCGCGTCCGTGACAAGGTCGGACTCCCGACGGACACGAAGCTGCCGTCCTTCGGGCAGATCATCGGGGCCCTGTTCGGAGTGGGGAAGAAGGCATGATCTGGTCCCACGAGGTCGAACAGATCACCCAGCAGACGCAGGCCGACCTGGCCCAGAACGCCGAGTACTCCCAGTACATGTCCCAGATGTACGGGGCTGGGGCCAACGGCATCCTCGCAGGAGGCGGGATGTGGGGCGGCGCTCCGGCCGGCCAGCCGTTCACGTACGGAAACCCGTCCGGCTACCAGGCTGACGTCCAGAACCAGATCGGCCAGACCACCCTGGGAGGCATGCGGGGTGCCGTTGGAGCCGCAGCTGGAGTTGCCGGCCTGGCCATGGGATGGGGACCCCTGTTCGGGGCACCGATGTGGATCGACCCGTACTGGGCCACGCTGATGAAGGCGAACCGGGCCGGCGCCGGCGTCATCCGAGGCGCCGGAGTGGCCGCGCCAGGGTTCTTCAGGGGGATGGCCAACATCGCCAAGGCGCCTGGCATGAGCGGAATGGCCAAGGCCGGCCTGATGGGCCGAGCGACGCTCGGTGCCGCGATGGGCGCGGCGCCGATGGCGCTGGCGATGTACGGCGCCTACAAGGCAGGGTCGTTCGGTCTCGAGAACTTCTGGGCCGGCGCTGAAGAGCAGCTGGCCGTCAACCAGACCCTGCTGACCATGGGCAACCGGACGAACCTGCCCGGAATGCCCAACTACCGCTGGAACATGGGCGACATGTTCCAGATGGGCCGAACGGTCAACGACATCTCCTGGGGAAACATCTGGACGAACCCCCAGGAAGTGACCGGGATCCTGGGCCAGGGTCTCCAGTCCGGAATGTTCCGGAACGTCCAGTCGCCCCAGGAGCTGCGCAGTTCCCTGAGGGAGCTGACCGACGCCCTGCGCGACACCGCCAGGACGTTCAACACGACCATGTCCGGGGCGATGCCGATTCTCCAACAGTACCGTGGACTCGGCTTCAGCGGGTTCAACCAGGCCGCTGGGGTGGTGCAGACCAGTGCCGGGCTCGCCATGGTAGGCGGCTACAGCCCCGAGACCATGTACGGCTTCGCCAGCCTGGGAGCTCGGTCTGCCCAGGCGTTCGGTCTCAGAGCCAGCGGGATCCGGCAGGGCGCGATCTCCAACATGGAGTTCGGCGGGCGCATCGGCTACGCCGCTCAGACCGGGGCCATCTCCGAGGACACCCTCCTCGAGATGACCGGAATGATGGGCGAGGGTGCAAGGGCGCAGTTCGCCCAGCAGATCAACGACTCCGCCCGCAGGATGATGTCCGGTCGATGGGGCCGCATCTCCACCATGGCGATGATGGACCCGGTCACCGGGGAGTCGTCGCTGGCGAACTCCGGCCGGCTCGGCAACGTCGAGTCGTGGGTCGGAGGCGCGCGCAAGTCCCTCGGATCCAGGTCCGGAATCGTGAAGTGGATGCTCAACCGGCGCCGAGTCG
>Ga0172375_10011426_pt1 | contig 11309 bp, 6 predicted proteins | sample LakKiv1m_FD_114537 | JGI IMG/M metagenome (GOLD analysis project Ga0172375, IMG submission 114537) | Freshwater microbial communities from Kabuno Bay, South-Kivu, Congo - kab_092012_11.1m | ecosystem: Environmental > Aquatic > Freshwater > Lake | place: Democratic Republic of the Congo... | reverse complement strand
GTAAACCTTTAAACGAACCATATCAATTAACTCAGGATGTACCGGTTCTTTGATTTCTTGAAGCATTCCTTTGCCAACAATCACTAAAGGAATATTCAATCTGTCTGTTACTTCTGCGAGGGTTGGTAAGTTTTTGTTGGGATTTGGTCCACCAGCAACAGTGAGAATAAATTTGTCAGGGAGATGAAACTTTTTTTTGACTTCTTCAAGCTTATTGCTGTTGACTTCTTTTTTGTATAGTGAGTCGACTGCCAATGGAGTGACAAATATTTTTTCTTCCGGGACGCGAAGGTATTTTTCAATATCTTTTTTAGAATTTTCCGAATCGGTGATAATTGCCGATACCGATTGAAGCGCAAACCATTGGCGAATTAAATTAACGGTTCCTTTGATGCCCTTAGGATACCGACTTGACATAACCAAAGGAGTAACATCGTGAATCGTAACTATGGTGGGTTTTTCTTTTTTCCCCGGAAGAGTATGATAAAAAAGATCAAAAAATGGATAATGAATAATATCCGGATTCATATTTGTAAGTGAAATTGAAGATATATTTTCCAATGATTTGGCAAGATTTTCTGCGTAAAAGCCAACACCTCTTCCTTTTGAATGAAGACCGCTATCAATAAAGACTTTAATTTTGTTTTCCATAAATTTCATTTTTGTATATTTCCCAAAGTTTCATATATGAAAAGGCATGATGAAGACCTGAGTAGAGAGAAAATACAAACCCGGGGAAACCATCCATAAAACCTCTATGACGAAAATACAGATTTAAAAATGTTCCTGCCGGTTTGAAAAATAAAAACCAAATAGTATTTATAACCGTAATTTTTTGTCCGCCTTCTTTGTATAGCCTTGCTTGTAAACTTGAATAACGATTTTCTCTTAATAAATAACGACTAAAATCGGGGGTGGCAAAATGATCAAGACCTGTTTTTAACCAACCGATGGTGCCATCAACTTTCATTTGTTCATGAACATCTTTTGCCGGAAGAATAGCTTTTCCTCTCCGGAAAAGACGAATAACCGGATCAGGATACTGGCCCGTGTGTTTTAGATATCTACCAAGAAAGAAATTTTTTCTCGGAAGCCAATATGCAGATGCCGGTGAATCAAGTTTTTGCGGTTCCGAGAAAATTTTGAATATTTTGTTTATAGAATGACGAAAAGGCGAAATCCAACTATCAAAACCAAATGATATTCCTTCTATAATTTCTATTATTTCTTTTTTCATTTCAGGAAGAACTCTTTCGTCGGCATCCAACTGAAGAATCCAAGAGCTTTTTGCTTTATCGATAGCTTTATTTTTGGTGATATGAAATATTTGTTCGTGTGGAACTGTGTAAACTACAGCTCCGAGCGACCGGGCAATATCTCTTGTTTTATCGGTACTTTGTTCATCAACAACTATTATTTCATCAACCCAACCTCTTACAGAGTCAAGACAGGCTTTAATATTTGCTTCTTCATTGAAAGTAGCTAGAACTACCGAAATTGATTGGCGTTTGGTTTTCATTTGGTTGATATGAACTTAAACATGACTTCTTCTGCAAGTGATTTTACCGTGTTTATGACTTTTTTATCATCTACTTTCTCATCCGCGGATACAATGAGAGTATTCGGAAGATTTTTATCTTTTTCGTAGTTAATGGCTCTAAATTCGTATTTCCCCAAAACCCTACCGGTTGAAAAGCCATATTTGTCCGGAGTGGACATAACAATATCCTTTTGAAGTTTGGCCGGAGGATATTTGGTAAAAAAAGCAATCAGGATATATGGCTGATCGTAACGATCCGAAATAATAATGTGGTCGTAATTATCATAATTTTCTTTGGTGTATGAGGCAATCTCGTTGAACCCATATTGCCAAGCGACAGGAAGCTCTTTACTGTAATGAACATAATACATATGTAAATATCTACCAAAACCGTAAGCGGTTCCCAGTATTAAAAGAGTAATAAGAATGGGATAGAGTTTCTTAATATATTTTTTGGTAAACACACAAGTTTCGACCAAACCTATGGCGATGATTACCGTAAAAGGAACCGACATGTTTTCGGCACGAAGGGCATGAGGTGACTGGTAGGTAAGAGCGGCAGCTAATGGAGAGATCAGAAGCCATGAAAGAATTGCTTTTTTACCGAGAGTATCAAATTTTAATATCCACAAAAATCCAAAGACAAAAAAGGGAAGAAAGAATAGTAAGTTCTCCCCCATTTCGGGAACTCTGCTTCTGGGAATGGCGTCGCCATCAATAAATTGAAAATCCGGAGAAAAATGTGATTGATAATTTTGAACAAAACGCATGGCATAACTTAAGAATTTATTGTGAACAAACTTTACAAATAAACTATCGCTTTGATGTTCAATTCTAAAATTAGTAGATTGCCAGGCCGGACCGGGATCGGAAAAAATTGAAACGCCGGAAAATCTTGACTGTCCTTCTTTACTTAACATCTGCAGGGCAATCGGAAGAGATAAGACAACAGCAAAAACAATGGCGAAAATAGTTCTTTTTAAATTTGTTTTTGCGAAAAATACTTTAACGTTTTTAAAATAGATTAGGAAAAAAGCAAGAATCAAGGTAGGGGTTATCACTCTTGCCGAGTGATATGTGTAAAGAGATAATACAGCGGAAAGAACAAATACAAATAAATATTTTGAGTTTTCAAATGACTTATAAAGAAATAAAATGGTCAAAAGAATAAAAAAAGTGGCAACGTTTACCTCCCATGCTCCTCTTGAGAATTGAAGATGCCAAGGAGAGATAGCAAGAATAAATGCGGACAGCTCAGGAAGATAGTATTTATTTTTTTCAGGGAAAAGGCGTTTTACCAATAAATATAAAATGTAAACACTTATTATCCCCAAAATAGCTGAAGGTAAACGAACAGCCTCAACAGACAACCCAAGCACTTTTATAAAAGGAAGAACTAAATAAACGTATAAGGGCGGTTTGTAATCATCAAAAGAACGAAAAACCAAAGGCCAGGAAACCGAGTGCTCGTCTTTACCGGTCTCAATAAGAGACCAGGCGTTGTAACCTAAAGCTGCCTCATCAGCATTAAGACCAGCAGGAAATTTACTCAAACATAAGAGACGGAGCATTGCTGCGATGATAAGGATAGTAATAATTAATGTTTTCCGTTTCACTTTAGTTTCGTTTTGATGATTCTTAACATTATTTTTCCGTCGGGATAATAAATATCCTCATGTTTTTCAATCGTAAGTAAATTGAAGTTGAAATTATTATCAATGTTGCCGATTGTACCGACAAAAATAGTATTATATTGATTGCTAACCTCACTTTGTCCAAACTGGTGAAATTCTACTTTGTCGTCAATATGACTGACCGTGCCGACATCAAATCCTCCCGTTTCAAAGGAATTCAGTTTTTGATATGTGGCCGGATCAAACCTGGAATAGAAGAGATAAAAAATATATGGTTGACCCCAAACGTCGGTCATAACGACTTTACTATTAGGATTCTGATTAATAAACTGCATTGCTTGTTTGTATCCATACTGGAATTCTTTGGTATAAACAAAATTGCCGTGAACAAAAAGAAGGTCGGTTAGATAGAAAAACCCAATAATTGTCAGAATACCGGAAAATACAAAAAGCGGTTTAATATTTTCCATAGCAAATAACGCTCCGGAACCACAGATAATTGCTAAAGGAATTACCATAAATAAACTTCTCACTGTTGAAAACTCGGATAAAGTTAGGGATCCGGGGAGAGGAGAAAGCAACAATAAACCGAATATATAGATTGATATCTTTGAGGGTAACATCCTAACTAAAAAGGCCAAACCTAATACAACCCAGATAAAATCAAAGGCCAAAAGAACTCCAGAACCCGGAATGTGACCTCTATCAACCGGAGCATAACCTTCATAAAAGAGAAGTTTGGGTGAAAAATGTTTAAGGTAACGGCTTGCAACCATTCTGGTCGTAAGTTGTGATTGATTGTGGAAGATAGATAAAGTAATTTTGTTGGAGTTATCCGTATTTATTGTTTGTTCCGAAATTCCCGGTCTATAGCCAAAAATACTTAATCGTTTTAATCGGTTTCCTGTTTCTCCGGTAACCGAACTTAAAAAGAGATAGGTGACAAAACCAATAGCCATTAGTAAAAAGGTTAAATTAAATGGATTTTTTAGATGAGTATTAATATTTTTTTTAATACCCTGCCAAAAAATAATGAGAGTTAGTATTAGAACTAATGGTGTGAGGATCTTGGCTGCTTGATAAGTAATGAAGGTCAGAAGTCCAAAAAGAATAGATAGATTAAGATATTTTCCGTATTTGGAAAATCTTATTAAGAAATATATAGAGTAAAGAAGAATGGTTATAAAAACATTTGTTTCCCATGCACCTCTTGAAAAATGAATGTGAAGCGGCATGATAGCAAGAAATAGTGCGGACAGAGAAGCCAAAAGATGATTGTTTTTTTTGTCAAGGTAAAGTTCTTTCACCAACAAAAAAACTCCCAAGATTGCCAATAGCCCAAAAACAACACTGGGTAGACGAACAGCAAATTCTGTTAGTCCAAAAATGGCGATTGAGGGGATAGCAAGATAGACATATAATCCCGGTTTGTAATCACCAAAACTCTTGAAAATTATAGGAAGCAGTTTTCCATATTCATCCCGACCAGTTTTAAGAATTGAAAAGGCGTTGTAACCCAAGGAGGCCTCATCCCATGTTAGAGCACCCGGAAGTGCGCCCAGCTGATACAAACGAAGAAATGCTCCAAGGAGTAAAGCAAATATGAGTAGCCAATATTTTTTCATGGCATTTGAGCAATAATAAATGCCGGAGCTCCATCTAGAAAAGGTATCTTTTTGAGAACATTGGCGTTTACCGGAACGTGATTTTCGGTTGTCACCAACAAACTATCTTTTGTCGAAACAACCTCCCCGCTTTCTAAAGTAATTTCGTTTATTTTTTTGATAGAAATATCAAACTCGTTGTAAAAATAATAGCTTCCAATTTTGTCTGTCCAGTACCAGCCTGATTGAAAGAACCGTTTGGTAATATTTTTGTCTTGAAGAATTTCCGGATTTAGCTTGTTGTAAAAAGCATAAAATATGTGCGGTTCTCCAAAACTCTTGGTAATAAAGAATTTATGATATTCTTTTTGGGAATTTAAATATTGGAATAACTGTTCATAACCATACTGCCATGATCTTGAGTAAGTTTTGGGGTAGAACATAAAATAGTCATTAAGATATAAAGAAAAATTTAAGATTGTGGCAATAAATAGGAATGATGAAATTAACCACCTTTGTGTCGCTGACAAATTACCTAGTGCAAAAACCGCACCAAGTCCGGCAAGAATAATAATTGCCGGAATCATCGGATTTGGACGAAGAGCTTGGGCGGGATCAACGGTAAGTGAGGCTGCTATTGGTGCAAGTAATAACCAAACAACAATAAATTGTAGAGATTTTTCCCTTGGATTTCTAATAAAATAAAGAATACCCAAAAGAAAAAGGATCATTGTGGGGATTCCAAGAAGGTTTAAATTGGGAATAGTAAATTGAGATTGAGCACCATAACTTTGATTAAAAAAAGTTGGAGAAAAATAATTGAAATAGTTTACAATTACGGTTTCAACAAAATAAAGTGGGCGGTTGTAAACAAGTTTGGCGACAAGTGCCGGTAGATGACTATCTTCTCGTTTTTGACCTAAAGTATAAGCGGTTGATTCGGTAATGATATTTAATTTTCCATAACGAGCGGTCCCCTCACCCGCAATTACTTGAATTGCAACTATGGCACTAAAAAATAGGAATATTATTGATGAAATTATTACCCAACGAGAAATTATAATTTTTTTAAAATATACCAAGAGAAAGGCAACCAACAAAGTTGGAACAAATACTCTGGCGGTGTTGTAAGTATGAAGCGACAAACCAAACAATAAAGCGGAAGGTAAATAGTTTTTTGGTTTTTCCAGTCCTTTTATTAAAAAGTATGCACCAAAAATAATTAATGTAAGAGATAAATTAGCTTCCAATGCCGGTCGTGAAATAAAAAAGTGCCAAGGAAGAACCGCCAAAAGAAATGAGCAAATAAGTGATAGAGAAAGTGTAATTTTACCAATCTTGATTATATTATTTGGGAATAATATTTTTGTGAGAAGAAAAATTGCGGGAATTGCTAAGGTACCGGCAAAAGCAGAAATAAAACGAATTGCGAATACATTTAAACCAAAAATGGCAACGGGAATTACTGTGAGATAAATATATACAGGTAATTTGTAATCTCCAAAAGCTCTAAAAATCAAGGGGAATTTACTCCCCCATTCATCTTTTCCGGAAACTAGGATTGAATAAGCGTTGTAGCCATGACTCACCTCGTCCCAATTGGGAGAAACGGGAAATTTGTCAAGCATAATAAAACGAAGCAAACCTCCAATAAGAGTGATCAAAAGAAGAATGATTAAAGATTTATTTTTGAACATAATGAAGTAAGAAATATGCGGGAGTTCTATCGGGATAATTTACTTGATCCAGAATATTTTTCTTTAGTAGTTCAGTTAATTTTGAAGCCGGAATTATTACCAAATTTCCCGGAACAAGATCTACCGACGAATCAAATGTTCGGAAGGTGTATTTATTTAGGGTATATGAATTCATCATATCTAAAAACAAAAGGCCGTCATTTTTTATAATCGGCCACCATTGTTTGGAATAATATTGATATTCAATAGGATTAATTTTGTTGTAAAAGGCAAAAAACACTTGAGATTGATTGCCCTTGTCAATTATCACTTTAGAAAAATTATCTTGATATTTATCAACCTTCGCTACAAGATCTCTGAAGCCAAAGGACATCGCCGAGGGATATTTGATTTTCCAAACGAAAAAATAATTATTAAGATAAAAAACGAACGAGACCAAAATGATTATTCCCAAAAAAGTTTTTGGTAATCTTTTGTTTGAATTTTTAAAATTGGTTAGAAGATTTATTAATCCAAAGGCGGATAGTAGTTCAAATAAGATCATCAACGAACCGGCTCTGTTGGGACGATAGCCTTCTTTGGTTATGGCGGCAGGAATTATTCCGATAATTAACCAAAGTAAAAATAATAGAGAAATTTTGTCCCTTCTTTTGGCCAAACAATAGATTCCGTAAAATAATAAAGGAATCATCCAAAAGTATAAAAGTCCGGTTCCGGGGATTATGGCATACGATACTTCACGGCCACTCTCGGCAAACCAAAAGGAAGGTGACAGGTAACTTAAATAGTTTTTATAAAAAGTATCAAGAGTAAAGGTTAGTTTGTTGTTTAAGATACGACTGACAACCGGACTAAACTGGTTTAACGGTGAAAGGTACTGTATCTTGCTAATCTCATCAAGATTTTCTTTTGAAAAATTGGTAATTATAAGGTCTTTCCCTCTGATGTTCCCGGGTCCAAAAAATGAATCAAAATATATTGGGGTTCCAAATATCGTAAGAATCCCCAGAAAGATGGCCAGATATTTTAATTTTATTTGATTTAGTTCATCTTTGAAGATCAATAAGGTTCCTAAGATAAACAAAGGAATGAATATTTTGGCGGCAAGATAACTGTAAAGATCAAAACCAAAAAAGATTGCCGACAGAATCAATATCTTGGGATTTTTCAGCCCTTTGATGAGAAAAAGTAATCCTCCTGTAAAAAAGAACGAGGCAAAGTTCGCCTCAAGTGCCATACGGGAAAACTGAAGATGCCATGGAGAGATGGCAAGAAAAAGAGCTGCGAATATGGCGATTTTTTCTTTGTTCGGGAAAAGAGTTTTTGCCAGAAAATAGATAAGGATAATGGCAAAACTTCCAAAAATAGCTGACGGTAAACGGGTTGAAAATTCATTTAATCCAAAAACAGCAATACCGGGAATCATTAAGTAGGTCTGAAGAGGAGCACGGAAATCGGCAAAGGCTCTGAAACTTGTTATTGGCCAAGATAATCCCCATTCATCTTTCCCAGTTTTTAGAAGTGAGTAGGCTGCATAACCCTGACTCGCTTCGTCGGGAGTAAATCCACCAGGAATAGACGATAAAAAGACTAAACGTAAAATAAAACCAAAAATGAAAACGATTCCCAAGATGATTAAGGGTCTTTTCATATCTTCATTATACAAAGATTGGACTAGCGATAGTCTTTATTGGTATTTAATATATAGAACACAGGATATCCTGAAGGAAATTTGATTACTTCGTCAACATAATGACTAAGTTCCCCGGTTTCAAGATATTCATTGTGAGTAACAACGTAAACCCCATCTTTGACAATGAAGGGGTCGTGAAGATTTTTATCAGCTACCGAAGCGAAATATATATCGGTACCGGCAAGTCTATCACCTTCAATATTGAGTTTTTTATCAACAGGTGAGTAGATGCTGTTTGTTTTGAACATGGTTTGAAATTTTGCTGCCGGAAAATCAGTGTAATAAAGATAGAAAATTAATGGTGGTTCGTATTTGGATGAAATGATTAAAGGTCTATTTGTATATTTTTGGGTATTTTGGACTGCTTGTTTTAGCCCGTAATGCCAATCGCGTTGTGAATCGTATTGGTAGTGATACCAATAGTCATGAAGATAATAGAAAGATTCAATAATGAATAGGCCAATAAATAAAAGAAGAAGAAGTTTTGATCTGTTGACGATCAAATTTATTCCAATTGAAATCAACAATATCAACGGAAGGATCATCATAAAATTACGAGAGGCATGTGTACCACCATCACGAGTAAGTATTGAGGGTGCTACCGCAGAAAACCATAACAGGAAGATTAACTGCAGAAAACGGGTGTGTTTTTTTGAAATTAGAGAATAAAGACCGAGAATAATGGGAATTAGAAGAGATTTTTCAAGCATTCCCCAACCTTTTAGCGCGTGACGTTGATTAGGATCACCGCTTTTAAACAGAAAGTCTAAAGAGACAGTGTTTATCAAGTTATCGGAAATAACTTTGACTACTGAAATAACTTTGTTGTGAATGATTTTACTTTGTAATCCGGGAGTAGAACCAACCACTGAGTTTGGTCCAAGATCAACTTGCCGAGAGGTTCCAACTTCGGTTGAAATGGTTGGATCGGTAAATATAGTAATCTCAGAAAAACGTTTTCCGGCACCGCCGTCTAGAAATAAAATAAAGAGCGGAATAAATAAAATAGAAAGAAATATATAGTTTTTTAGATTTTTAAAAAAACTTATGGAACCGGGAATCAAAAGAAGAATAAGCGGATAAAAAATAATAGTGAGTTTGGCGGTACTGTAAATCATCGGTGCCAATGAGAGCAAAATTAGGCTAAAAATAAGATATCGTTTTTGAAAAGTATTTATAAATTTTGTATAAAGAAATATTCCGCCAAGAATAAAAACGAAGAGCATTGATAGTTCAAAGCCAACGCGAGAGTAGGTATAGTGCCAAGGAAGAAAAGACAGAATTAATGCCGACCAAACTCCCGGTTTGATTAACTTGTCGGAGGATAATTTAAATATTGAAAAGAGGTTGTTGGTGAGAAAATAAATGAGAATAATTGAAAGAATTGAAAATAATGCCGGAGTAAGACGAATGGCTCTATCAATTGTCACTTTTGGAATTAAAGAAACTAGAGCAGTGCTATATATCGGAAGAGAAGTACGAACGTCGGAAAAAGAATGAAATTGAAGAGGTAAAATATTTCCTTGATAATCTTTTCCGGTTGTGAGAAAAGATCTTACTTGATATCCGATATCAACCTCGTCGGCGAATAAACTGGGTGGATTAAAATCCAGTTTATATAAACGAAAAAATGAAGCCAGTATAACAATGCAAAACAAAATGATTCCTGAGATTTTATTTGATACTTTCATTTGTTAAGTAATTGTAATCTCCATTGGTAAAAATAGTGGTCATGTCTTTTTGGAATTTTAATTTTGTCATAAGGAGACTGTCTTTTGGTAAAGTGTCTCCCGGTTTCCACTTGCCAAGTTTGTTTTTAAAATATGCTGCTTCATAAAATCTTGAATCATCTCCTTGAGATGCGAATTCTTCAATATAGACGTAAGGGGTAAGTTTTTTTTCTTTAGCGGTTTTAGCAAGAAGCATGTAACGATTATCGTTGTTTTCCGAAAAATTTTGTCGGTTAAGTTGTGGATATATATACCAATAATATTTAGTAAAATCAAGAAAATTTAATATTGTTAAGACAACAAAAACAAAGGTAATATATTTGCCCCATTTTATCTTTTGAATGTTTATTATACTTAGAGTGCAAAAAGAAACATAAAAAGGAACAAATATCAGAAGTCTGCTAAATCTGTAGAACGAACCCACTTGACCATATAGAAGAGGACATAAAAGGAAGGATAATAAAAGTAATAAATAAAATCGTTGATGGGTTTTTTCTTTGGCTGATTGAATTAAACCAACAATAAAAAGTGGTAGTGTTGAAAGTAAAAATACACCATGAATACCTGTTGAATGCCAGACTGTAGTGTCTCCCTTGATAAATAGAGCCGAAAGATCAAAACTACTTACGTATGGATAAAAAAATTCGTAATATTTAAGGAGTGATATTTTTAAATTATCCGAAAGTGAACCGGCATAGTGAACATTCAGCCATGGTAAAACCAAAATAAAAGGTGCTATTCCCAAAATGAAATATGATGAGTGTTTAAATTTATTTTTATTTATTAAATAAAAATATATTACCGTAATTAATATCAGAGGAGGAGTAAGCGCGTGCATTCCTTTATAACAAAAAATACCTAGCCCAAGACTAATACCTGCCAAAACAGAAAAGATTATTTTCTTTTTTTTCTCCGATAGAAGGACAAATAAGAGCCAAGCCGAAACAAATAATATTGGATAAATATTTTCTTGAGCCAAATGACTATGCATTAAAACGGTTGGCGTTGATAGATAAATTAATCCTGCAATTATTCCGGCTTTCTCTCCCAACAGATAATAATTGATGAGTATTATCAACACCAATGAAAAAACCGCAATTAAAACACTAACAAATTTAAGATTAAATAAAGAGGCTCCAAAAATTTTGAAAAATATTGCGGTTAAATATACTGTGACCGGTTGTTTCCAACTGGAGTTGTTGTTTGTGAGTATGTAAATCGGTAGGAAACGTCCTGTTTCATCGTGCAAAGTTTTTTCCAATAATATCGCGTTATAACCTATTGCAGGTTCGTCGGTTGTCATACCAGATGGAGATTGAGTTAGGCGAAAGGAATAAAAAAAGATGGAAAAGATCAATAATAAAACGACAAGCCAAGTAAATTTTTGTTTCTTCACTTGGCCAATGACGTG
>Ga0172375_10011425_pt1 | contig 11310 bp, 8 predicted proteins | sample LakKiv1m_FD_114537 | JGI IMG/M metagenome (GOLD analysis project Ga0172375, IMG submission 114537) | Freshwater microbial communities from Kabuno Bay, South-Kivu, Congo - kab_092012_11.1m | ecosystem: Environmental > Aquatic > Freshwater > Lake | place: Democratic Republic of the Congo... | reverse complement strand
GGAAACCGTTTCCAATTTGTAAATCTTGGAAAATTCCTCGGCTTCGGTAAGCGCCGTTCCGGTCATGCCCGCCAGTTTGGAATACAAGCGAAAATAATTCTGGAAAGTAATGGTCGCCAGCGTTTGGGATTCACGCTGGATTTTCACGCCCTCTTTGGCTTCAATCGCCTGGTGCAAACCTTCGCTGTAGCGCCGGCCATGCATCAGTCGACCGGTAAATTCGTCGACGATAATCACTTCCCCGTCCTTGACGACATAATCCCGGTCGCGTTTGAAAAGCACCCGAGCCTTGAGCGCCTGCTCGATATGATGCGCGTCCCGGACGCCTCCGGCGGTATAAATATTGTCCACGCCGAGCCATTTTTCCATTTTGCCCATTCCCTCTTCGGTAAGAGTCGAGGAGCGCAGTTTCTCATCGACATTATAATCTTCATTTTCTTTCAGCCGCGAAACCAGTTCGGCGAATTGGTAATATTTGTCCGTCGATTCTTCCGCCGGCGCGCTGATGATAAGCGGCGTGCGCGCTTCATCGATTAAAATCGAATCGACTTCATCGACAATCGCGTAATAAAGATCCCGCTGAACCATCATCGAAAGCTTCGGCACCATATTGTCCCGCAGATAATCGAAACCGAATTCATTGTTGGTGCCGTAAGTGATATCCGCCTGATAGGCTTCGCGGCGGGAAACCGGCCGCAATTTTTTCAGTCGCTCGTCATACTGGGATTCCTCGCTGTAATCCGGATCGTAAATAAAACCCGCCTCATGAGTAACAACTCCGACCGAAAGCCCGAGCGCGAGATAAACCGGCGCCATCCAAGCCGCGTCTCTCTTCGCCAGATAATCATTGACGGTAACCAGATGCGCTCCCTTGCCGGCAAAAGCGTTCAAAGAAAGCGGCAAAGTCGCGACCAGAGTTTTACCTTCACCGGTTCTCATTTCCGCAATTTGGCCGCGATGAAGAATGATGCCGCCGAGCAACTGAACGTCATAATGTCTTAATCCGATCGTCCGTCTGGACGCTTCGCGCGCGGCGGCAAACGCCTCCGGCAGAATTTCGTCCGGATTCCCGACTTTTTCCAGCCGCTGGCGAAAAGCGGAACCGATCCTCTTCAATTCTTCATCGCTCATTTTTTTAAAATCCGGTTCAAACGAATTTATTTTCTCTATGGTTGGCCTTAGCGACTGGATGATTTTTTCATTCGGATCGCCCAATATTTTGGTTAAAATGCTCATATTTTTGTTACAAACCAATTATAATTCCCAATTACACAAAAAGCAAACGAAAAAACAACTACCGATAGCCGGCCTTTTCAGTCTTATTTCGATCGGGAATGATCAACAAAAGGCCGCATCGCAGGAGACAAAAATTTTTGTCCCCCGCTTGATTGCTTCCGATAATTATGCTAACCTTAAAAAAAAGCGCTCCTTTTTATCATTCTACCTGCCAATCACGATCAGGAGGTTATCATTGATGGAGACATTCTGTTTTTCGATCACCGACCGAGACGCCCTAAAAATAAAAGGGCGAAACAAGACGGTTTCCCATACTCCCATACCTCTTCCCGACTTCTTGAACAAGGCGCCGGAAGAAGCGGCTTTCGCCTGGAACGCCTGGGTGTTCCTTTCTCTTGGGCTCAAAAACCGCCTAAGAGAAAAGACGCTAAACAAAAAACTCCCCAACGGAGAACCGCTCTTTCTTCTTCGCTGGGACGGGAAAACATATTTTTTCAAAATCATTCAGCCGTGGGCTGTTGAAAAACTCGGCATCGCGGCCGAAAAATCGGAGCAGGACATCTGGCAACTCTATACCGACATCTTCCGCCAGATGGAAAAAAGCAAGTGTTAATTTTCGCCCGGTTCCGTTCCCTATGGAACCGGGCTTTTTCGTTCAAAAAACCCGCCGAAGCGGGTTAGCGTTTTTAACTCGACGCAAAAAATCAGATTCCAATGATGAATCGATAAATTTTTTCCAGCATCAATATCTTGCCTTTTTCATCAAGCAGATTAAGGTCATGATTGTCGGTATCAAGATAATAAACTTCTTTTTTCTCCGATCGGACATTATCAATGATATATTTGGCCGAACGCGGATTAATCAGATCACTATCCGCCGCCTGAACGGCAAAAACCGGCGAAACGATCGAACAAATTTCATGCCTCACTTCATTACTCATATAGCGATAAAGCCTGCCCATCGCCCTGACCGGAAAGAAGGGACATTTGTCGAGTTCCGGCTGATAATTTTTCCGGTGCCACCACCGACGTTTTCTTACGATCTTTACCCCGAGCAGCTGAAAAAATGGCTGAACGAAAGAAAGAAGAAAGGAATATTTTTTCCGGAAGAATATCGGCGCCTCAAGCGTTACCACTCCTTTGATTTTCTCTTTGAATTCGGCGGCCAGCGAAAGCGCCAAATCGCCGCCGAAAGAAACGCCGATGATAAAAATTTTCTCCGCGTCATCAAGCAATTTTCTTACTTCCCTGCGCCCCTGTTCAAGCCAATCCTTAGGGCTGTAATCCCCTATCTTCGAATAATCGTCATGACCGAGCAAAAACGGCTGGGAAACGGTAAAATTCTTTTTCTTGAAATAATCCGCGATCAAACTTACCTCTTCCGGATTACTGCCAAAGCCATGCAAAACAAGAACGGCTCTGCCGTTCGCGCCTTTCGAATAAGTTGTAATTTTATCTTTTAAGCTCATAATTCAAACTGATGAATCAGTTTAAACTCAAAACGGCTTTTTGTCAATCCCTGCTCCGACGGACGGCGATTTTTTTCTCCTTATGACGTTTGATCATCGTCTCCAAATGATCTTTAACCTTGTCAATCGCTTTGAAAAGCTCTTTTTCGGTTTTTTCGACCCGGAGTAATTTGCCCGGAATCGAAAGATTAACCTCGCAACGGTAGATTTCCCCGCTTGTCTGGCCGCCGATCGATAGCCCGACTTCGACATCGCAATGGGTCGGTTTTATGCCGCCCAGATATTTTTCAAGCATATCCATTTTTTCTTGGATATAGTTCCGAATGACCGGAGCGAGCTCGATTTTGGTCGCCTTGATGTTCAATTTCATAGTTTTTGCTTAATTTATCTTGGTTAATTCGCCCGTTTATATTATATCATAACCGAAAAAAACGATATATCCCTTGGCCTCCTTTTTGGCCTCCTTGACAAAAATAAAAAGCCGTGATAAAAAGAAAAGTCTTAAAAAATTATGGAAAAACAAAACAAAAAAACAAAATGTATTGTTACCGGCGGCGCCGGATTCATCGGCTCCCATTTGGTTGACGAACTTGTCTTCCGTGGCTTTGAAGCGGCGGTCATCGACGATCTTTCCGCCGGAAACCGCTCATATGTCAATCAGAGAGCCAAATTCTATCATACCGATATCCGCGACCGGGAAAAGCTGGACGAAATTTTCGAACGCGAATCGGCTGACGGTCCGGTTGATTGCGTTTTCCATCTTGCCGCCCAGATTGAAATTCGGACCTCGGTCGAAAAACCGACCCACGACGCCGATGTCAACATTCTCGGAGGCATTAATGTCATTGACGCCTGCCGCCGTTTCAACGTCAAAAAATTCATTTTTTCTTCCTCAGTGGCGGTTTATGGCGAACCTGAATCTTTCCCGGTAACCGAAAATACTCCCGCCAATCCGATCTCGCCATACGGTTTAAGCAAATTTGCCTTTGAGCATTACATTAAATACTACTGTCGCAATTTTAATCTTTCTTGCTTAATCTTCCGTTTCGCCAATGTCTACGGACCAAGGCAGTATCACGGCGGCGATTCCGGCGTAATTTCTATTTTTACCGACAATATAGCAAACCATAGAAAATCAAAAATCTACGGCGACGGCGCGCAGACCAGGGATTATGTCTTTGTCGGAGACTTGGTCAAGGCGCTGGCCGCCGGAATCGACTCGGATTGCTGCGGCGTCGCCAATCTTTCGACCGGCAAGGAAACCAGCCTGCTCGAGGTGATGAATCTCATCGAATCGGCCGCCGGCCGGAAAATGGAAAAGGAATTTCTGGCGGCCAAACCCTGCGACGCGAAACGTTTCATTGTCGATAATCAAAAAGCAAGAACCATTCTCGGCTGGGAACCTGAAACCGATATCGAAACCGGAATTAAAAAAACTGTTGATTGGGCTTTGAAGAAAAAGAACGGCAAGGAAAAAAATCGGACATTAACGGATAAAATAAGAGGGAATCTTGCCGCCATTCCCGAATGGCTGTTCAAAAAAAGCGGACTGCTCTAAAATAAAAATCGCCCCCGAACTTGTCGAAGGGGTGATTTTTTTATCGCGAAAATTTTAATTATTCTCTGGCGGAAACTTTTTCTTTCGCCATTTTCAAGAATTCGTCTTTGGTCATTTCTTCGGTCTTGTCGCTTCCCCGTTCGCGAACGGCCAAGCGTCCGGATTCCATTTCTTTGTCTCCGATTACGACGGAGTAAGGCACTTTTTCGGCGATCGCCTTTCTGATCTTGTTGCCAACCGTCTCGTCCGAATCATCGACTTCGGCCCGTAAATTATGCTCCAATTTCAATTCCCGCGCTAAAGAAAGGCAATAATCTTTATGTTTTTCGCCGATGGCAATCACTTTGATTTGAACCGGAGCGAGCCAAAGCGGAAAAGCGCCGGCGTAATGCTCGATTAAAATTCCCATAAAACGTTCAAACGACCCCATTATCGTCCGGTGAATCATCACCGGAGTTTTTTCTTTTCCGTCTTTGTCCGCGAATTTACAGTCAAATTGAATCGGCATCTGGAAATCGAGCTGGATGGTCGCGCATTGCCATGTTCTTCCAATACAATCCTTGAGTTGAAAATCGATTTTCGGCCCGTAAAAAGCGCCGTCTTTTTCTTTAATGCCCCAGTCATCTCCATATTCTTCCTTGAGAATTTTTTTCAATTCGTTTTCCGCCTGATCCCAAAGCGCTATCTCCCCCATATAATCATCGGGACGAGTCGAGAGGAAAGCGCGGTATTCCAGACCGAACGGTTTATAAATTTTTTCCACCAACTTGATGACATTTTTAATCTCGCTTTCAATCTGATCTTCTCTCAAAAAAAGATGGGCGTCATCCTGAACAAATTGCTGGACCCGCATTAATCCGCCCAATTGACCCGATTTCTCTTTGCGCGTGATCAAACCGGGTTCGGCATAACGCAAAGGCAGTTCGCGATAGGATTTAAGCGAGCTGTTAAAAACCAAAATTGCTCCCGGACAATCCATTGGTCTTAAAGCAAACTCGCGTTCGCCTTCTTCGGCTTTGATGAAATACATATCATCTTTATAATGATCCCAATGGCCGGATTTTTTCCAAATTGAAACATCGAGCATTGTCGGGCAGATCACCATGTCGTAATCAAATTCTTTCTGCGCTTCAATCCAAAAATTCCTCAATTCATTATAGACGACCGCGCCTTTTGGATGAAAAAACGGGATACCGGGCGCTTCTTCATGCATGGAAAAAAGATCAAGTTCTTTTCCGATTCTGCGATGATCCCTCTTTTCCGCTTCTTCCATCATCTTAATGTATTTTTCAAGTTCTTCTTTCGATTTAAAAGCCAAGCCGTAAATTCTGGTAAGCATTTCCCGGTTTTCGTCGCCCCGCCAATAAGCGCCGGCGACTTTGTCGAGTTTGAAAACGCCGATCTTGATTTCGCCCGAGCTATCAAGATGCGGACCGCGGCAAAGATCTTCGAAATCCCCGAGCCGGTAGAAACTTACGATTTCCTCCCCTTCTTTTTTCAAATCCTCGATCAGTTCGGCTTTATATGGCTGCCCGGCCGCTTTTTCCTTTTTGACCGCTTCAGCCGCGTCCATTTCGCTTTTTTCAAAAGGCGCATCTTCTTTGATTATTTTTTCCATCTCGGCCTCGATTTTCTTCAATTCATCTTCACCGATTTTTTCCCCTTCGAAATCGAAATCATAATAAAATCCGTTTTCGATCGCGGGACCGATCGCGAATTTCGTTTTAGGATAAAGCCGCTTGACCGCGGCGGCAAGAACATGCGACAGCGAATGTCGCATAATCTCAACCTGTTCGTTTTTCTTTTCCATATGTTTTTATTATTCGATTATAAAATAAAAAAACTCCGTCTCCACGCATCAAAAATCTGATGCGCCGGGACGGAATTTCTTTTTCCGCGGTTCCACCCGGCTTTCCGCCCGAAGACGGACGCCTTGATTTTCTCTCGCCTCCCCGCTTAGTTCAGTAAAGAATCTGTTAAACCAGACTCCGGTTGGTAGCCGAAGCAATCGCGGTCGGCAAAACTCTGTCTGCTTGATTTTTAAACTGCTTTAAATTCTATAACATCTATTTTTATTGTCAAGCCAAACAGTAAGCGCTGGAACGGGATAATTCGCCGTTCCTGCCGCCAGCTTGAAAATGAAAACATTCGGGTTATGGCGCGGGAATGGGACATTGCCCCGTCCTCGCGTTTCCGAATCAAACAAAAAGCTCTTTTACCAGATCGGCGACAAATTTCGCCGACTCGTCATCCGGAATAATCACATCGAAATTCTTCCTGAATTCGCTCTCCATCTCCGAAGAAGATTCGTTCAAAAATCCGATTTTGATTAAATTGCGGCAATCAAAACCGCTGACCATCCCGATATCGTCTAGACTGTCGCCCAAAAGCAGGACATTTTTCCGGCTTTCGACCTTTTCGAAAAAAAGAAAATTCTTAAGCGAAATCTCGTCTTTATTAAGAACGTGGATAACCGATCCCTTGATTCCGGCCGCAAATCCTTTTTCATCCCAAATCAAATCATTGGAAATGATATAAACATTCGACCGAAGCAATCTTCTTTTCTTTAGACAAAGGGAGATAGCTTCCGTCCCCAGACCACCGGAAGAAATGATAACAAACGGAATCAATTTCCGCTCAAGAAAATCAATCAACTCCGGAATACCTTCCCTGAACCGGATTCGGCTGGATTCAACGGCCCGTATGACATCCTTCCTGTTAAGACCACATTCGATTAGAAGCTCGATATGTTTGGTCCACCATTCATGCATCGCTCTTTTTCTTTCTGCCAGAGGAATTTTAGAATCAATTTCCAGGGGATGATAATGATTAAAAAGGGTATGAGCTTTTTCCGGATAATCCGGCGAGAGGTATTTTTCGTCGCGAAGGACGGAAATGAGCGACTGAACCCTGTCGCCATTAACCGATTCCTTAGTTAAAGTTTTATCGAAATCGGAAACGATATGAAAGTTTTCCGGTCCTTCTCGCCGGATTTCATTTTTTAGCCGGAAAAAATTCTCCGAATTTTGGATAATAATTCTCTGCTTCATATTTTTAATTTTCATTCTCAATCTCCGATTTTCGGAAGCGAATCAATAAATCGCTTCGATGATTCCTGATAATCAGGATTGAATTTTCCGACTTTTTCCGCCGAGAACCGCGCTTTTTTATAATCCTTTTTTCCGGCGTAAAAATTCGCCAGCTTGGCCCAAACAGAGAAATCCCCTCCTTTTAGCGGGTCGTTTTCTATCAAGTAAACAAAATAATTATAGATAATTCCAACCCGCTTTTCATCGCCTGCTTTGATAAAATAATCGAGCGCGACCGAGAGAAAATCCTCGCTAAGAAAATAAGCGCCGCTTTTGTCGAAGCATTCGCCCATTGTTTCATATCCCTTGTCTTCATGGCCATAAAAAAGATAAGCCTGGCCGAGCCGGCAGACCGATTCATTATAATCCGGATTAAGCGCATAGGCTTCGTTCAGAATCGCTAAAACCTTTTCGCTTTCCTCTCGATTTATATATATTTGCGCTTTTTGGTAATAAAGAGTGACTCTTCCGGGCGACGACTCGATCGCCTTGTTTACGTATTCTTCCGCCCGCTTGGAATAATACCAGAATTTTTCCGGACTATTTTTATAAAATACCGCGATGATATTAAGAAGGGTTCCGGTTTCGACGTTAAGCAGGCCATCTTTGGGGTTATAGCCGAGATTTTTTTCCTCGCCGGAAATCGCGAATTCAAGTATTTTTTCCATCTTTGCTTTTTCTTCATTGCCGCCTTGTTCGCCGACGGTTTCGATAAAATTCCTTGAAGCGATAAGCGTCTGGACGAAATTGGAGCGCAAATCACGGTCCAACACCGTATTATGGCTTAAAGCTTTTTCATATTCGACCGCGCCCAACCAGAAATTGCCGGAATTAACCAATTTTTTGGCGCTGATAGTCTGGGAAAAAGCGACCGCCGGCTTGAGATTGAATTGGACAACCGAAAATAATAATACTGCCGCCGCCAGAATGATTGCCGAGTATCCGGCCGTCTCGGATTTTGACTTTATTTCTTCATTGTTCCTTGCTCCCAACTCGCCGCGAACAAAATCAATCCAGCCGAGGGCGATAAAAATCGACAGATAAGTCACCAAAGAATCAAAGACTGCCAAATTCTGAATAAAATAAGCGACAAATAAGGAAATAAAAAGAGAGAATTCAAAACCGGAAATCCGGTTTGCTTTTTTTTCCTTGAACAAATAATAAAAAACCCAAACAAAAATCAAGAGGTAGGCGGCAAGGCCCAACGATCCGGTGGTTGAAGCGATATCGATCAAGTTGTTATGAGCGCGGTCGAAATAAGTTTCGCTGGTCGTATAATTGTAGAATTCGGGATCAAAATAGCGGTCGAAAGTGATTGCGAAATTTCCGTTGCCGGTGCCAAATAATGGATGTCTTTTAAAATCCAGCCAAGCGGCCCGCCAGGAAAGAAGGCGGGTTTGCATGGTGGCGTCGGAAAGCGAAATATGAGTCATCCGGCTCAAAAAAACATTATTCTTGACAAATTCGCCGCCCGCGTTGGCAAAAATCAAAACTCCGAAAACAATAATAATCAAAGCACACGCGGCGCTCGCGTATTTTATTTTCCGGCTGGCGGCGAAAAATCCGAACAAGGAAAAAAAGACGATAACCCCGGCTCCGAAGCCAAGATAAGCGCCGCGGGTGCCGGAAAAAATAAGCGCGAGAATTATCGGCATAGAGGCGGCGAGCCAAAAAAATTTAAGCAATTTTTTTTCTTCTTTTAAGACCAGGAAAAAAGCGAAGAAAACGTTAAAAATCGCGTAAGCGCCGACATAAGCCGCGTTGCCGATAGTCGCGATAATCCGGTCCGGACCCCACGGACTCCTGATAATCTCCAATCGCTGGCCGATGCCGTGCAAACTGACGATCAGCGCGGCGATTACCGAATATCTGAATACCGAAACCCATTCTTCGCGCGTTCGGACGACGGTAATCAGGATCAAATAGAAAACCAAAAAATGAGCGAGATGAAACCAGCCGAGCATCCGTTCGACATCGCCCCAGAAGCTTAAATTAAAATCAACGCCGGTAAAACAGGAAACCAGCACGATAGCAAAGTAAAGAATCAGCGTCTGAGAAAGATGGGAAAGATTTGGCCGGCGATCCGGATAACGGACCAAAAGAAAAATCCAAAAGAAAGCCATGACTTCAATCAATATGTCGAAGAATATCTGTTTGGAGGTGATGTAGGGGAAAAATAAACCGTCAAAAACCAAAAGCGGCGAAAGAAAAGCGGCCGCTATTCCGATTTTCAAAATTTTAGTCAGGGATTTTTCCGACATAACGTTTCAGGATAAAATTTTTGAAAGCAGAAGATCTTTTATTATTTTAAATCCCCCGCCGAGGCGCTGGCCGAAATCATGATAAATTACGGTCATCGGAACCTCCTCGACCGACAGCCCGCTGCGGCAAATCTTAGACAAAATTTCGCTGTTATGCGCCATCCCGTCGTTCTTGATTTCAGTCGCTTCGGCGGCCCGGCGGGAAAGCGCCCGGAAACCGCTTTGCGGATCGGTAAAATTAACGCCGAGAAAAATCAGATTGAAAATTCTCGCCAGCGGAATGATTATCATTTTTTTAAACCAGGGAATATTCGATCTCTTTTCCAAAAACCGCGAACCGAAAACCGCTTCAACCCGGCCCGCCTTGATCGGCGCAATCAAACTGGCGATTTCTTCCGGCATAAACTGGCCGTCGGCGTCAAAATGAACGATGACATCCGCGCCTTCGCGGATCGCCCATCGATTACCAGTTTGGAGCGCCGCGCCTTGGCCGCGATTAACGACATGTTTTAAGACGACCGCTCCGGCGGCGGACGCCAGTTCGGTTGTGCGGTCCTGCGAACCGTCATCAACGACTGCCAGCCGGTCAACCAGCGGTCTTACCTTTTTGACCACCTCGCTGATATTTTTTTCTTCGTTGTAAGCCGGAATGACGCAAAAAACTCGAACCATAAAAGATTTTATTCTTCTTTCAGCCTGCCAATTCCTAAAAGCCCGCGATTGACTCTAAGCTGATCGATCGTTTCCTTTAACCCCTGATCGAGCGTAACTACCGGAATCCAATTTAGTCTCTCCCGCGCTTTGCCAATATCCGGCAAACAAAGCGGCGTCATAAACAGCAGATTTTCGCCATAACTTATTTTCGATTTGGAACCGATGGCCGAAATAATCCGCGAAGCGATATCGGAAATTTTTATCTCCATATCAGAACCGAGATTAACCGGCCCGGCTTCGCCGGATTCCATAAGCTTAATTGCTCCGTCCACGATATCGCTTACATAACAGAAAGATGAAGAAAAGCTTTCATCTCCATGAACGACCAAATCCTTCCCTTCCAGCGCGCTTTCGACAAAATCAGGAATCATATGGCCTTCCCCAAGTTTCATCCGGGGGCCGTAAGTCCGGAAAACTCTTGCTATCTTCGCGTCTATTTTGTGGACCTCGCGGTAAGCGGCAACCATCGCCTCGGCAAATCTCTTGCCTTCGTCGTAGGCGGAACGCGGCGACACCGGATCGACCGCGCCATTATCGTCCTCTCCTATCTTAGGATTGTCTGCCCGCCTCGGACCGTAAACCACCGATGAAGAAAATTGGAGAAATTTAGCCCGATATTTTAATGCCAGTTCAAGCGCGTTTTTCATTCCGGCGGAGTTGGCGGCGATTATCTCCATTCTTTCCGCTTTGAATTTTTTGGGCGAAGTGGGACAGGCAAGCTGGTAAATCTCTTGAATGCCCTGAAATTTTACCTTGAATTTATCGCTGCCGACCATCACCTCAAGATCGAGGGGAGTGGTTATGTCATGGCGGATAAACAGAAAATTTGGATCGGAAAGCAGATGATCGATATTCCTCTCGTCTCCGCTGAAAAAATTATCTACGCAGATTACTTTGGAATCTCTTACCAGTTCATCGCAAAGATGGGAGCCGATAAATCCGGTACCGCCGATGACGAGAACATTTTTCCGGTCGAAGATAGT
>Ga0172375_10011423_pt1 | contig 11312 bp, 5 predicted proteins | sample LakKiv1m_FD_114537 | JGI IMG/M metagenome (GOLD analysis project Ga0172375, IMG submission 114537) | Freshwater microbial communities from Kabuno Bay, South-Kivu, Congo - kab_092012_11.1m | ecosystem: Environmental > Aquatic > Freshwater > Lake | place: Democratic Republic of the Congo... | reverse complement strand
CCGGTGATGTACACCAGGCCAACTTCCTCGACCTGGACATTGCCGTTGCCATCGAGTGACGGGACTTTACGCTTTTCTTGCTGGTTCCAGATCAACACTTTCTTTTGCCAGCGCACGATGACCGGTTCACCAACCAGGTCAAAAGACCAGGTAAAGCCAAAAATGCTGTTGGCGCGGTCAATGACATCGTATCCTTCCAGGTAAGGTACAGATCCCATTCCTGGGGCTTGCCTGCGTTTCACTCGGGACATATCCAGAGGTTGACGCAATTCCCAGAGAATGCGGCTCAGCCGATCACCCAGGCTCCCTTCGTTTGAGGGGTTTGAATCGTTCATGTGGTTCTCCTTTTCTGTTAGTTGTGGGATTTGATTTTGCGCCGCTTCTAAAAGGCGGACACCTTCAATGTGTTTGCAGAGAATCTGAGGTCCACGCTGCTGATAATCTATACAGGTACACGCCCAATTGACCTCTTCAGAACCACCTTGAGTTGGTCTCAATGTGACGACATACGGTAGCTTGTCGCCATTTTTAACCGTCCATTGGTGGGGATTGGTTCGGGTGACCTGGAACTTGCCAGCGAGAATCGCAGATTGTGCACGTTCAGTACGTTCAACTTGTGCTTGGGTAAGGTCTTGTGTTTTTTGCATAATCCTCCTTGTGGAAATATCCGACGTTGATTAACAAAAGGTCGATTCGAAAGATCAACTCATGGTTAAGCACCAGGAGTGTTCCGACGTTATTTGCTACCCGTGAACAAACACAGGGCAGAAAACGACAATGGTGAAGACTTTTTCTTCATCGCTGACATTTGCAGCCCTATGGATGCGAGAATATATGGGTGGGATGAGTCATTCATCCCACCCATACAGTATTGTTTTCTCCTTGTAATATGAACCTTTCTGCTTCTCAGCACGCCATGACGCCTCCTGGGAGGAAAAGGTTGTTTGTTAAAGTGCAAGCCCACTATCCGGGAACTCCCGGAAATAAAAAGGAGGATCACTTGCTCCCAATACCAATGGGAGCTTACGATGACAGTTCTCGAAATCCAGCTTGCTTTATGCAAGGGATTCGGACGTCATCTTGTGATCCTCCACGTAACCTGAAGTATTAAGAATTCACTTCAGGTCTGAACTCATCCATCTCTCTATTTTTTTACACGCGTAGGCCTTTTGCAGGTAATCCAAAAAGATAATTACCCATGCTCACCTTCGGTTTGTTGATCGGATGAGTTATTCAGCAGTTGCGTCAATTTCTCCAGAAGTGGATACCATCTCACATGAATCGTTTTCCGCTTCAGCGTGCTTGCCAGTCGTAACTTTCTCAATTGATCTGGCTTTTTTCTCGTTCGGTGCGGCAGCATCCAACACAATAATGCGCCTGGCGACTGCCTCTACCACGTTTCGGTCAATGAATACCTGGTTATGTTTCAAATCGCATGCTTTGATATCCACAGCCAGGTCAGTACAGTTTTTGGATTTCCGTGCTTTGTTGATAAATTCTTCCAAGCTTTCGCGAAAATCCCGAGACTGGAGGAAACCATGCACTCGCAATCGCATGCCGCGGCGAATATGGATCAGCCCATTGGCTCCACCATTTACCCGGACGTTGATGTAATCACCTGCATCACGTTCCAAATCCAATTTCTTGGCAGGCAGATCATTGTCTCGATAGATCACCAACCGAAAGAACAGGTCATCCATATACTTCCATGGATCACGTACCACAATTCCTTCTAGAACTACATCGTTTATCATCTGACCTCCTTGTTTATGAAACCTTCGCCATCTTGGGTTAAAGAGAAAATGCCGGACAGATCCCAGTGGGTTATGTCCGGCCAACGATTGATAACAGAATATTCAGCTGTAATATGAGTATAGCAATAAAAAAGTCGATATCCTAGGGGGGGCACATGTTGTTCAATTATTCAAGTAAACCACAACATCTGGCATCGTGTTTGTATAAAGAGTGAGGTCACAATTACATACAGTAAACAAAGGTTATATTGTTTACTGGTGAGGTAAAACTTTAGGCACATCGCACCTCAAAAATAATTGAGCAGATTTTTGTAATTCAACTTGAAATCTCTTTCAGACCAATGGCTAATAAACACATGGTATATAATGGATTAATCATAAATTACACTCGAATACCGCTTTCGTTAAGATCTTCTGAGATTTACCATTTTTATGGAGAGTACTACGGTATAAAAGCTACGTATCAAGATCAAAACATTTATCAGTTTCGCTGCATCTATCAAAAAAGATACTGCTGTGAAAAAGGAGTTAATTATGACTTGGGAAGATGAATTTAGCAGAAGAATGGAAGGATTCCATTCATCTTTACCCAATGAAAATGAGGGCATTCCAGTTTCAATCAAGATCCGTCCTACTGGAGGTTGTTTTCACCGAGAGCACTCTCCAATTGCTTATTAAATTATTGATGAATATTTGCACTCGCATCCAAGTAGTGACTACGATTTTGAGGAGCACGAGAGTGGACCAGAATTGCTCGTGTATTTAGCTCTCGCAACAGCAAGTATGAGTCTCGCCGCAAATGTCATCAATCTTGTCACAGCTATCATCAAGGCACGGAAAGAGGGTGTTCAACATGGCGATCACCGGGACGCGCCACTTGAACTAATAGTTCGAGGTTTCGACGAAAATGGGAAGCTTAGGGAAGAGAAGGTAATAACGATAGATCCATGGCAGAACATAACTGAAGACTTGATCGAGAGAGCCTTATTGACCTCAACCAGCAGGATGATCCCCAAAATGAAACGGAAGAGGAGCGGTGTAATAAAGAAGTAGGATGCTCCTGTTTTCTACTTAATCAAACGGACTGTGTCAATTGACAAAGAGGTGTCCCGCGAAATCGAGTTTCTTATCACCACAATGCCCAACATACACCACTCAATGCTAGGCTCTTCCGTTAGACAGAATGCGTTAAGATGATTTAAACAATAAGGAATCAGAGAGGTGTTGTATGAAAAGGTTTGTTCCACAGCTCATTCTTGTTTTTATTTTTGCATCTTTCATGAATGCCTGTGGTCCGAAAATATCTCCTGAGGAAACTCAGCCATACACCCCCACCCAAAAAAAAATCACTGCAACCTCTTCGTTACCAACTGAAGCTCCTGGTGTGGCTTTCTCTTCAAACTGGCCGCCAACACCACAACCGCTTCCTCCTGGGAAAATTTTTGTGGTCAACACCGCCACCGACAATGGACCAGGTAGTTTGCGTCAAGCCATGCTGGACGCACGGCGAGGTGACGTAATAACTTTTGATCCATTAATATTTCCACCCAACTTTCCAACATCCATCATTCTGACCAGCAGTTTACCTGAAATATCCCAGGGTAACTTGACGATTGATGCCAGCAATGCCGGTGTTATCCTTGATGGCAGCCTGGTAACTGGACACGGTCTTTCCATCTCATCCAACAGCAACACCATCCGTGGTCTACAGATTGTCGGCTTTTCAGATGCTGGCATCGGATTATTCGGTGGTGCGAAGTTTAATGTTATCGGCGGTGACCCGAATATTGGGATTGGATTATTGGGTCAAGGCAACCTCATCAGTGGAAATGGCAACTTTGGAATCGGGTTGTGGAATGAAGACACATCTTACAACACTATCCAGGGCAACTACATCGGTATCAATATGGATGGCACGAAGTCTTGGGGTCATGCCCGCGATGGGATACATTCGAATGGTGCCACCCAAAACTTGATTACTGGCAATGTCATCGGCGGGAACGAGTCGGCAGGTGTGTATCTATGTTGCGTTCTGGATGGCTACAATACAGTTGCTGACAACTTGATCGGTGTTGGGTCGAGTGGAATTCCTCTCGGCAACGGAGAGGCAGGAATTCTTATCGATCGCACCAGCCACAATGTTGTTGGTCCGAGTAACATCATTGCTCACAACCTTGGGGATGGTATAGGGTTCTGGGAGGGCAGTTCCAACAATACCGTTACTCAGAATAGCATCCACGACAACGGCAGACGAGGTATTGCTATTGAGGGCACGATGCAACACTCTCTCCTACCACCTCTGATCATCACCTTTGATATCCAGGCTGGCAAGGTTTCTGGCACTACCTGTCCGAACTGCACGGTAGAGATCTTCTCAGATAGCGGCGAGGAAGGATCTACCTATGAGGGGCAGGTCGAGGCAAAAACCAATGGGTCGTTTACATTTGATAAAGCTACACCCCTCGCTGGACCTTTCCTCACCGCTATTGCCATAGCTCCCAATGGTAGTTCAAGCGAGTTCTCGCGGCCAACCCTTGGGAATGGATGGAGTCTCAGCCTCCAAGCCAGCAATACTCTCCCTTTGTTTCGCTTGCTAACCAAGCCATCGAACGAGCTTGCTGACAACCGTATAGGAGCCAGCTATCTCGAATTGGGCCCACAGACCTGGACGGAGAGAGTGGTAACCAGCGCTCTTGACCTTGGATTAAAGCACATGGATGTGCAATTCGGGGATGTTGAACCTCCCATTGATTGGAGCTTGAACGAATACGAATTACCTAAATTATTCGACGGCTTCGTTGATTCCCTTCCCGAGAACGGTATCGCTTTAAACTACATGTTGCATTTCTGGGACACGGCTGGTCATGCCGCTGGAGAGGAGCTAGGGAATCCAAGGTTCCAGAATGAAGAGGAGGTTCAAGAATTTCTAGACTACGTGCGTTTCTTTGTGCGCCATTTCAAAGGGCGGATTCCCTATTATACAATTTGGAGTGAGCCTGACTATTGTGGCGACGATGGAATAAAATGCATCCTGCCCCACGATTATATTGAATTAGCAAGGCAGGTTATCCCCGTGATTCGAGAAGAAGACCCTCAGGCCAGTGTTGTCTCCGCACCCTATACTTTCTATGACGGCAGAATCAGTACAGACTTAAACATATTCATTACATCCGATGTCGTGAGTCAGTTCGATATCATCTCCCTGCATCCCATCTATGAAGTAACTCCAGATAACGAACACTACGGGAACTTTTACTACCAATATCCCGCGATCATTCAGGAACTCAAGCGGACTACTTCTGCCCACGGTTTCACAGGAGAGCTTTGGGGAACGGAGTTGACCTGGAATTCGAAGGAGATATGCAAGAGGTACCCATATTGTTGGGATTATCTCGCCTCTGACCCACGAGCACAGGGGATGGCAGAGACGGATTTGCAGGCAGCCAAGTACTATGCTCGGGGGATCGTGATGGAACTTGGGATGGACATGGGGGTTGGGCTTGGTGGGCTTAATCAGGATGCGTCTTGGTCATACCCAACGATACGTAATCTGAGTACAGTCATGGCTGGAAATAAGCCTATTGATATCACAGTGGAAATAATCAGCGATGCCACGAACATCACGAGTTACGGCTTCAGCCTGCCGAACGGTGATAAATTGTTTGCCGTGTGGAGCGACTGTGTTGCCGTTGACGAAGACCCCGGTATTCCGTCGACTATTTCATTTATCGGGTTTTCGGGTTGGAATGCCATAGGCATTGATGTGATCAACGGCTTTGAGCAAGAATTAATCTCAACAAATGAGAATGGGAATTTAATCATCTATGATTTGTTTATTAAGGACTATCCGATTATCATACGGTTGTCGAAATAGCCACTGTGCGTCAGCAGACGGCTTTTTTGGAGGGATCGATGCGAAAAACTGCCAATCTTCTTTTACTTATTCTTGCTCTCGCGCTAAATGGCTGTGAGCGCAGTGCGATTAGCACAATCACTGAGACGGTAACTGCAACAGAAAAACCATCGCCAACAAGGACCGCCATACCCCCTATGCTAACGCCGATACCAGAGGGCAAAACCATCCTAGTCACCAGCGCAAATGACAGTGGTCACGGCACCCTGCGCCAGGCACTTCAGGATGCCAAACCCTACGATCTGATCACCTTCGATCCATCCACCTTTCCACCCAATAATCCAGCATCTATCGTACTCTCCGGTGGCTTGCCGGAGATGTCTCAGGGGAACTTGATCCTGGACGCCAGTGATGCCGGGGTGATTCTGGATGGCAGCGCTATCCAGGAGGCAGATTTCAACGCGTTGATGATCAGTTCCAATGGGAATGTGGTTCTCGGCATACAGATCGTCAATTTCACGGGCAATGGCATTACTCTATTTGGTGGTGCTCGGGATAACACCATCGGCGGAGATGATGGGATCGGTTCCGGGCCAACCGGTCAGGCAAATATGATCAGCGGAACCTTCCGGGCTATTGTGATCTCAGATGCATCACACAACCTGATCATTGGCAATTATCTCGGCACTGACAGCAGCGGTACCGCTGCCTGGGGAAATGGAACCGGCATTCACATGAACGGCGGCAGTTACAACCAGTTGATCGAAAACCTGATCAGTGCCAGTGAGGGTTATGGTATTGAGTTGTGTTGTACAGCCAACACCAACAACAACCTAATCAGCGGAAACCTTATTGGCACCACCGTCGACGGAGTAACTCCTCTGGGCAACCAGGCCAGTGCAATCGCCATCCATGACGGCGCAAGCTTCAACACCGTTGGTCCTGACAACCTCATCGCCTTTAATCAATCCGGGATATCCATCTTCAACAATTCGCCGGGAAACACGATTACCAGGAACAGGATCTTTAGTAATTCCAACTTAGGTATTGATGTCCAGTTTAGTAGCGAGACACAACTGGTCGCCCCCCAGCTTGTTGAATATGATCTTCCAGCAGGGACAGTTTTCGGTTGGGCTTGTCCGGGGTGTGTCGTGGAGTTGTTTTCAGATAACGAATCCGAAGGCGCACAATTCGAAGGAGAAGCCAAAACGGATGGTCTTGGGGTCTTCACCTTTGCCAAGAGGTCTCCATTCTCCGGACCCAACCTCACGGCCATCGCTACGGATACGAATGGCAACAGCAGCGAATTTTCACTCCCCATCACCGGGATCAGCCTGCCAGGCACTTTTCAAGAGTGGAATACTTACCCAAAATTGCCCTTCCAATCCCTGCGATCTGGTGACCTTACCGATAATCGCATCGGGGCAGTGGTTGGCTGGCCCTCCGACTGCCAAGTACAATACTATGAGGATGAGCTCTTCAACCTGGGAGCTAAGTGGGTGAAGATAAGCATTAATGAGATTGAGCCAGAATCAGTCCTTGGGAATGGTATTGTATCGGCTGATTGGGGTCGGTCGGAATTTTTAGTTTCCGAGAACCAGGAGAAGTGCGTCGAGGCACTTCTCGCCAATGGATTTTCAATAACGTACATTCTCAGTTTCTGGGATAAGGTCAACCATCCGGAAGGGTGGGAGCCGCTGGTCTCTAGATTCCGTACACAGGAGGAGATCGACCGTTATCTTGAATTCGTCCGTTTTATAGTCCAACACTTCAAGGGACGAATCCGCTATTATGAAATTTGGAACGAACCCAATAACAAGCCGCCGTTACAATGGATTCAGCTGGCGGATTACATCAACCTGGTTAAACAGACCATCCCTGTCATCAAGCAGGAGGATCCGGATGCAAAAATTGTAATTGGTGGAATTGTTCTCCAGAATGAAGAGGACCGCCAGTATTTATTCGGGCTTCTCAAATCCGATTTGATGGAATTGGTTGATGTAGTTTCCTGGCACGCCATGTTCGGGGTATCACCCGAGTCAAGCATTGAGTATTACTATGGGTATTTCGGCATTGTACAGAGCATCAAGATGGAGGCTGAAGCACAAGGCTTTAAAGGGGAGTATTGGGCAGACGAACTGATCTGGAGAGACCCGGACTGTTACTGGTGTTATCCCGGAGATCCCTTATACAGTAATATCGTTTCTGCCAAGTATCATGCTCGAGGAATTATCACCCAGTTGGGAATGGGTCTTAACACCCAGGTGACCGGCAATTCAAGCGTGAGACCAAATATGTTTACAGCCATAAAGAATTTAGCCACACTTATGGCTGGAAATAAACCGCTCGATCTACCGATGGAGATCCAGTCAACAGCCACATTGGTCAAGAGCTATGGATTTTCAATGCCCGATGGTAATAGAGTGTTGGCAATCTGGAATGATGGTGTCGCGATTGACTCTGACCCAGGAATACCTTCCACGATCATCCTCACCGATTTGGTGGGCTGGAAAGCTACCGGTATTGATGTTCTCATTGGTCTCCAACAAGATCTGATAACCATTAATGAAAATGGAGATTTGATCATTCGCGATTTCTATCTGAAGGATTATCCATTAATCATTTTATTATCAAACTAACAATGCTACCGAATAGAGCGTGCAGCCAACAGGTGAGATTCGTCGATATTTTCAGGTTTTGGGCTCCCAACCAAATCTCAGCCCGCGCACTAGCGGTTAAGGCTAGCAATTCGGCGGCTATTCGGATTCTTATCAGATAAGCAAATTAGGAGAATAACACCATGAAAAAGGGATTTAGTCGTCGCAACTTCCTAAAGATTATTGTAGTTGTGTTTGGCTCCGGAATTGCGTCTGCCTGCGAACGTCTCCTGCCTGTACAAACACCTGTGCCAACTTCAACTATGACGACAACCAGGAAACCATCGCCAACCATCACATCACAACCGAAATGTAGCGCTGATGCTTTCAATGCTCTCTCACAAGTCGTTGTGCCGGAGGGCGAACGCTACTTAGTAGACGTACCGGACACACTGGATCTCTTTGAGAACGCAAAACTGGCAATCAACGCGTTCACGCGCTGTACAAACCCCGATGATAGCAGCGAAAATTACTTTTATGGAAGTGCGACAAGAAATCCTCCCGTCATGTTCAAGACGGATGGGTTAACCGAGAAATTCCCAGAAGGTCTGTCGCTGATGCGTTATCTTACCGGAAGTTCTTTCAACACCCAGGTAGACCGGCGCTGGAGAGAGTACTTCCTGGAATTGTTCCAGAACGATTCCGTCGGTCTTAATTTCACTGGTGCGAGATTTATTTGCTGGGCAGCCAACAATAGCCGGCAGGAGAAGAGTGTTTGCTGGCAAGAAATAGCGGAAGAGTCCATCAATCGCCTTTCCAGATTATTCATCCATGAAAAGGATTATTGTTACCTGCCGAACGAAGAAGGTGAGATCAGAACCGGTTGGGATGCAACCTCCGAGGGTTGGACTCTCCAGGGCGTCACCAGCGTGTATTCGATCACAGGCTCCCTCGCTGCCAGAAAGATGGCAGATGAACTTGCCCGCTATCTAAAAGACCACGCTCAAATATTCGATGGCAATGGCCACTTCCTGGCCCGACACGAATCGGAAAAAGGACCTGCACTCCACTTTCATGTTAACGGAAATGCAATGACCGCCCTCTCTGAATACGCTTTGGCAACCCACGATCAAGAATTCGCGGATTTTGTTCAAAAGGGTTATGAATATGCTCGTTCAGTCGGCTGGCCTTTGGTAGGCTTCTTTCCCGAATATATCGATGATTGGCCTGATGATCGCCCGTACATCGACTGCGAGACGTGTGCGACAGTGGATATGATTATGATGGCGACCAATCTCAGCAAACTCGGTAAAGGTGATTACTGGGACGATGTAGACCGCTATGTACGCAATCAGTTCACAGAAATGCAAATGAAGAGTGGAGATTGGATCAATGATGTTGCCAAGAACTATCCGAACACTCCGGTTGGGCCAGGTGAAGATGGGGATCAAGTATCTGAACGGATCGTAGGCAGTTTTGCAGGTTGGGCTTCGGCCAATGATTACTGCATAAACAGGGAGCAACCCATAATATCTGGTTGTTGTACGGGGAACGGAGCTCGCGCAATATTCCACGTTTGGGAAAATATGCTTGAGTTTAACAATGAAAGATTAACCATTCATCTGCTACTCAACCGCGCCTCGCCTTGGGCAGATGTGAATAGTTATGTGCCTTACGATGGTCGGGTAGATGTAGTGATGAAGACAGCTTGCAATGTAGAGATACGCATCCCAGAATGGGTAAAACATGAAGAAGTCTCATGCTTTGTAAACAACGTACCCCGAGAACTTGTTTTTCAAGGACGCTATGCAAAAATAGAATCTGCCGAGAGCGGTAATGTTGTTACAATGACCTTTCCAATCTCCGAGCGCACTGTAAAAACATCTATTGGAGGTGTTTCTTATACACTCATTATCAAGGGCAATGATGTTGTCTTTATTGATCCGCCCGGTCAGTGGCATCCTTTCTATCAAAGAGCCCATTATCGAGAGAAGGTACGTTGGGTAAAACGTGAGCGCTTTGTCCCAGTACTTTAGCCAAGAAAGGTTATTGCCAATCGTATTTTAATTAAAAAGTTACAGAATTATAAAAAATCGCCGAACAAAGCGTGCAGACGACAAGTAGGATTCTGCAATATTTACAGACAATTTCCTAGCTTCGGGTTTATATTGCTCTCAAGCTGAGTCTCGTCCCGCCCACTTGTGGCTAACGCAAGCCGTTAGCCCGCTAGTAAAACCAAGGAGAACTAAAATGGAAATCTTGATCAAGCGACAAAATACTCTTTTTCTAGTTTTGATATTTCTCTCCATTTCAATTTCTGCTTGTGGTAATCCCACGAGTACACCTGGCAACACACTCTCTACAACCGCTACCCAACTCCTTTTCGTATCAACCCGTAATGGAGCTGAAGCCATTTATATGATGGATATTGATAGATCAGGATTGCTTGAAATCGGGAACGGATGGAACCCGGTTTGGTCACCGGATCGAAAACAGATTGCGTTTTCAGGAATATCCGATGGGAACTCTGAAATATTTGTCATGAATAGCGATGGCTCAGAGATAACTAGGCTTACCAACAGGCCTGAACAAGATTGGCATCCCACATGGTCAAATGATGGTAAACAAATCGCCTTTACATCTGATTATGAAATCTATGTTATGAACGTAGATGGATCAGGCTTGACGAATATAACAAATCATCCAGCCGCAGATTATCACCCTGCATGGTCGCCGGATGGCACACAAATAGCCTTTGTTTCCGAAAGGGCTGGCGCAGGAGATAAAGTTGCAATATTTGTAATGAACATCGATGGTTCGGAACCGAAATTGCTTGTGGGCACAGGATATGATTCAGAGCCTGCTTGGTCGCCAGATAACAAACGAATTGTATTTGTCTCTGCTAGGGATGGGAATCTCGATATATACGTTATGAACGCTGACGGCTCAAATCAGGTCCGATTGACAAATGACCCAGCAAATGAGTCCGAACCAGCTTGGTCACCTGATGGGACAAAAATAGTTTTTGTATCTGATTGTGATGGCAACCATGAAATCTATATGATGAATACCGATGGTACCGGGCAAGAAAATATAACCCAGAATCCT
>Ga0172375_10011422_pt1 | contig 11312 bp, 10 predicted proteins | sample LakKiv1m_FD_114537 | JGI IMG/M metagenome (GOLD analysis project Ga0172375, IMG submission 114537) | Freshwater microbial communities from Kabuno Bay, South-Kivu, Congo - kab_092012_11.1m | ecosystem: Environmental > Aquatic > Freshwater > Lake | place: Democratic Republic of the Congo... | reverse complement strand
GGCCAATCACATAAGAGAGGGGGGCCGGGGCCGGGGTGGAGTCGAACAACTCCCCGGCGACCCAACCGGTCTGGCCGGTGCGTCCGGAGCGCACCCGCCACCAACCGGAGCGGCCGGTTTCCAACTGCTCCACCTGATCGCCTTTATAAAGCAGGCCCACCAGGTTGGCGTCATAGGCGGCGGCGTCCCGCAGATAAGTCATGGCGGCGGTGAGATAGTATTTCCCCCCCGGAGATGGAGGAGTAGGGGCGGCGCAGGCAAACGCCAGGCTCAGTAGCAAAATCAGCAGCGGGATAAAACGCCACACTTCCTGCGGCTTCATGAAATCTCGTCCGAATCCGTGGACTTTTCCAATCTTTCCAGGGACCTGATCCGCCAATGGCCCGATTCCCGGGCAAACCCCACCAGATAGGTCTGGTGGGTATCTTTTAAGGCCTGGGTTAGCCGATTCCTGGCCCTGATCTCCCAGGTGACCCGGGCGGAGGCGCTATCCGGGCCCAGGGAGCTAACCTCGCCCAGTTTAAACCTGAGGGTGAGAAAATCAAAGGTTTTCCAGGACCGGGAGATAGCCTCCTGCTTGCGGGACAACTCGGGAAAAGCCGGGGAATAAAGGCTCATTAATCGCCTCAGGTCTTTATTTTGATTGGCTTCCCCTAACTCGGCCAAAACCTCGGCCAGTTGGGCCTCGAGGTGGGGGGAGGCCGGCGGGGCCGGGGCCGGGACAGTCTGCTTTAAGGCCGGCGGCGCGGCCTCGTCGCCCTCACGGGAGGCATCGCGCCGGCCCCAGATGCAAAAAATGAGAAGGCGGCTGACGAGCACCACCCCGAACCCGGCCAGAAAGCCATGGAGCCAGAGGCGTTTGAGATGCGCCTGCACAGGCAAGGATGGAGGTTTGGGGGTGGTCATAAGTAACGCCTGCAACCCGGACCGCTGGGCCGGTCAGAGGAGACTGTCTGAAAAGTTTCCAGACATTATACCAAATCCAACCTTAAAAATAAAAAGGGACCCCGGGTGATGCCGCTGGATCCCTTATCGGTTCCCGGTCAGAGGGCCGCTTACATGGCCTTGGGCTTAACCTTCGGAGGAGGCGGGGCTTCCTCCGGCGGTGCAGTCTTTTTGGAGGGGGCGTGTTTCCTGGGGGCCGGCCGGGGGCGGCTCACGGGAAAGGACTCCAGGTAGCGAGCTGCGGACCAGCCGATGATGCCGGTGCGCAGGTCGCGCACCCGGGCCCAGCCGCCGGCGCTCATGTCGAGCATTTCCACCCGGTCATTGAGGTTCATGGTGGTGAGGATACGGTTGCCGGTGCTGGGACCGGCCCGCAGGGCCAGGCTGCTCACCGCCACGTAGTAATAGGGCGGTCCGGGGCTGGGGCCCGCCGCCGAAGCGGGAATCCAGCCGGTGGTCCTGGATTTGGCCGACCTGACCCGCCACCAGCCGCGATAGTCCTGGTCGATCTTATCCACCCGGTCGCCGCGGTGGAGTAGTTCCAGCGGCCGGCAGTTGTAATCGGCGCAATCCCGCAGATAGACGTTGGTCCAGGCCACGTAGAAACCGGAGGGCACGGGGCTGGGGCTGAGCAGTTCCCCGGGGAGCCAGCCGACGACGCCGCTGCGCTCCAGCTGCACCCGGGCCCAATTGTAATCGGTGCGGTCCAGGACGGTGACCCGGTCGCCGCTGAAGACCTGGGCCACTACGTAGCACTCCTCCCCATAGCTGGCGCAGGAACGCAGAAAGGTGGAGGTGGGCACCACGTAGTAATAACTGGGGGGCACCGGATAGGAGCGGGGCTGCTCGCAGGCGCCCACCAGGGTGAGGGCGAAAAACAGCAGCAACCATGCCTTAAAATGATGACGGGGTCCCATGAATCTCCTCCTTATTGGCCTTCTTTGAGGTCCCGGATGCGCCAATGGCCCAGCTCCTTAGCGAAACGCACCTGGAAGCTCTGGGTGGTGCCGGCCAGTTCCTGATTGTCGCGGTTGCGGATATCCATATACCAGGTAACCCAAGCCAGGGCATTATCGGGGTCAATGGTCTGAACCTTGTCCACCGTGAAGATGAGGTTGACATAATCGAACTTTTCCCAGGAGTTCAGGGCACTGGCCCGCTTCTGTTCGTAATTCGGGAAGTTGGTGGAATAGACGCTCATAAATTCGGTAATATTCTTCTTCAACTGGGCTTCCCGCAAAACCGAAAGCACCTTCTGCAATTGGTCTTTCACCTCCTCCGCCGGGGAGGGGGCGGTCGCCTCGGGGGCCGGGGCTGGAGCCGGGGCGGCCGGGGCCTGGGCTTGGGGGCCCGGAGGCGCCGGCGTCGGGGAGGTGCGGCTGAAGAGAATGATCAACAAAATGACCACGGCAACGGCGGCTGCCACCAGGGCGCCGATGACCCAGCCGGGAAGTCCCTGAGCCGCCGGGGCGGGGGCGGCCGGAGCCGAAGGTGCGCGGGGAGGCTGCTCGCCCACACCCTCCTGGAAAACCTTGGAGGCCCCAGCCTTCAAGGGGGCGTCGCATTCGTGACAGAACTCCTGGCGATGAGAGACCCTTATCCCGCATTGGGGGCAGAAGGTATTCCCCTGTTCCGGATGCAACAAAAAGCTGCCACACACACTGCAATAACGCTGTCCTGTCTCACACGCCGTGTGGCAATGGGGGCATTGGGGCATGGTTTACCTCCAACCCAGGAAGGTAGGGTGAAAAAAACGGCCAACACCACGCCATGAAACCGCAAAACCCTGGTATTGTCAATGATATTTTAATTTTGCGGAATTTGCGTTCCTGAAATTGATCGGTTGGAGGGAGAAAGATTTTCTGGACAAACGCCGGGTGGCTAAGGTTGGGGTCAGGCCCGTCTCCAGGGCCCTTTATTCGGCTTTTTTTACCAACCACCAGGCCACCCAGGTGAAGCTGATATCGGGGGGCAGTTGGGGGTGAGAGAAGGTCCGGACCGACCGCTGGTTAAGCCGCCAGCCCAAATTGCGGTAACCTTTGAGGAGGTGCTCCTCCTGATTATCGCGAAAGCCTGAGAGGATAAGACCGCCGCCGGCCGCGGTCAGACGGTTTATCTCCGTCAGCTTCTCCAGCTGCACCTCCCACGGGAGGTTGGCCGCCACCAGGTTAAAGCCGGCCTTGAGGCACTCGGTGGAGCCTTGCACCGTCCGGATGGCGCAATCGAGGCGGCTATGCCGGGCATTGCACCGGGTGATGCGGGCCGCAGCCCGAAAGAGATCCACCCCCAGGACCCTTGGGACCCCCAGGGCGGCGGCGGCCAGGCTGAGGACCCCGGCGCCGCAGCCCAGATCCAAGAGGCGGTCAACCGGGGAGCCCGCCAGGGCCCGGCGGAGCAGATCCAGGCAGAGGCGGGTGGTGGGATGGCCGGGGGGAAAGGCCCGGCCGCTTTGCACCACCAGCACCCGCTCCCCGGCCACGGGCCGATCGGGGTAACGGGTGCAGAGCACCAGATCCGGGGACAAGCGATAAGACCAACCAGGCGGGCCAGACCCTTCCACGGGATTCCTCTTTAAATGGTGCAGGCCTTGAAGTCGGCGGCCAAGTCGATTAGAGTATCTCCGGTGCCGATGTTGGCGCCGGGCCGCAGGTCTTTTTCGGCGATCAGCCTGGTTTGGGCGCGGGGCCTGCAAACCAACAGGAACTTCCAACAGGTCATCAGATGGTCGCCGCCGGGGGCCTGGACCCGCTCGGTGGGTGAGAGGCCGGTGAAACAGGCGGCAACGTCCACCCGGAGGGACGATGACTTTATGAGCCTTATCGCCGGCAATCTTGGCGAATGGGAGGTAACGCACGGCCCGGAGGGGATCTTCGGGGCCGCGGTTAGGATGAACAGAAATTTGCTCATGTTTTCCTCCAAAAAATGCACATTTGTTCTTAATTATAACGCGAATCAGCAGAGAATTAAATTGGGTCTATTTCAAGGAACAAACCGGGAACGAATCATTTTACATTGAGGCGGCCGGTTCTTTGCATTATAATTTAGAAAGGAATTAAGCCTATTTAGAGAGAGAATGGCTTGGCCGCCGCCCTGCGCACCCTGAAAAAATGGTTCAGCCGGAAAGACCGGACTGGTCCGCCCGTTTCCCTGGGACCGCCCCCGGCCCTGCTGGAGCGCTATCTGCAATACAAACGGCTGCTGGCGGCCAACAGCGCCATCCTCACCATCGTGGCGGACCTCCAGGACAAGGTGACCGGCGGTTTTCTTTTCGACATGCATTACGTGCGCCAGGCCTGCGAGCGGCTGGGGAAGGAAGTGGAGATCCTGGTGGCGGCCCTGATCGCCATGTCCGGAGGGCGCTACGGGGGGCTGGAAGAGGCCCGGCGTCAGGTGGCGCAACTGCTGACTGAGGACCTGGCGGTGGGGATCAAGCTGACCCCGGCGCCGTTGACCCTGCCCCTGGAGGAGGTGCGGGAAGGGATGTTTTTCGGGGGCAAGGCCGAGAAGCTGGGGGAACTCACCCGGCTGGGCCTCAAGGCGCCCGCGGGGTTCGGGGTGAGCGCCTATGCCCAGAAGGTTTTTTTTGAAGCCGCCGGGCTGGAGGCCTTTATCCGGCGGACCATTTCCCATTCTCACATCCGGGACCTGGAGAGCCTGCGGGAGGGAGGCGAGGCCATCCGGGAGCGGATCATGGCCCAGGGGCTGCCGGATGAACTGGCCGGGGAAATCGCCTCCCGGCTGGGGCAGTTGCGTGCGGACCGGGTGGCGGTGCGTTCTTCCGCCCTGCAGGAAGACAGCCAGTTCAGCTTTGCGGGCCAGTTCGAGAGCGTCCTCAACGTACCCCATGACCAGGTGATGGAGCGCTACAAAGAGGTCATCGCCTCCCAATTCACTCCCCGCTCCCTCTACTACTGCCACACCAGCGGTTTTTCCTACCGGGAGCTGGCCATGGGGGTGCTGATCATCGAGATGGTCCCGGCCCGGACTGCGGGCGTCCTCTACACCGACGACCCCCGGGGGGGCAGCGAGGCCGCCATCATTAATGCGGTGTGCGGTCTCGGCTCGCTGGCGGTGGGCGGGGCGGTGGAGCCGGACATCTTCCGGGTGGAAGGCGGCCGGATCGTGGCCAGCAACGTGGGGGAAAAGACCCGGATGCACGTCCCGGCCCCGGAGGGGGGCATCCTGGACCGGGATGTCCCGCCGGAGCGCCAGGGGGCGTGCCTGTCGGAGGAGCAGGTGTTGGCCCTGACGGCCCTGGGCCGCACCATCAGAGAACATTTCGGGGTTCCCCAGGACATCGAGTGGGCCCTGGGGCCGGACGGCTCCATTTATCTGCTCCAGGCCCGGCCTTTGCGGGTGAGCCGCCAGTTGCGGCTCGATTATCTGCCGCCCAAGATCAAGGACGCGCAGGTGCTCCTGGAAAACGGCATAGTCGCCTCCCGGGGAGCAGCGGCGGGGCCGGTCCATCTCCTCAAGGACGAAGCCCTGCAGGAGATTCCTGCGGGGGCGGTGCTGGTGACCAGCCGGGCCTCGCCAGAATATGCGGTGGCGGTGAACCGGGCGGTGGCGGTGGTTTGCGAAACGGGCAGCGCCACCAGCCACCTGGCCACGGTGCTGCGGGAGGCCAAGGTTCCGGCGGTCTTCGGGGCCAAGGGGGCGTTGGATTTGCTGCCGGCAGGCCAGCTGGTGACGGTGGACGCCTTCTACGGCAACGTGTACGCCGGCCGGGTGGAGGGCCTGCTCAAGGCCCCCCGGGGGGGCGACGAAGTGGTGCGCCAGAGCCGGGCCTTCCGGGTGCTGGAGCGGGCCTTGAAGCACATCACCCCTCTGCACCTGTTGGACCCCCGGGCCGACAGTTTCCGCCCCGAGGCCTGCCTGACCTACCACGACATCACCCGCTTCGCCCATGAAAAGGCCATGGAGGAACTGTTCCAGATGTCGGCCGGGCGGGTCTCGGCGGACGGCACCCGGACGCTGATCAGCCATCTGCCCCTCGAACTGCACCTCATCGACCTGGGGGGCGGGCTGGCGCCCGAGGCCGCCGACCTGGTGCAGGTGCGGCCGGAAATGTTGCGCTCCCGGCCCATGCTGGCCTACTGGAAGGGAGTGGCCGCGGTGGGCTGGAAAGGCCCCAAGCCCGTGGACCTGGCCGGCTTTCTCTCTGTGGTGATGAGCGCCGCCACCGACACCAATGTGCGGGAAAAGCTGCATGAAAAGAATTTTGCCATCATCACCGACGATTACATGAATCTCTCCAACCGCCTGGGGTTTCACTTCGCCACGGTGGAGGCCTTCCTGGAGACCGCGACGGACAGCTACATCAGCTTCACCTTTTACGGAGGCGGGGCGGAACTGACCCGGCGGATGCGGCGGGTGCGCTTCCTGTCGCTGGTGCTGCAACACCTGGGGTTCCGGGTGGTGGTGAAGGAGGATTCCATCACCGCCCGGGCCGACGGGGTGGGGCCGGAGGTTTTGGAGGAGAAGCTGGAGATCTTGGGGCGGCTGATGATGGTGGCCAAACAGTTGGACATGGTGATGCTCACTGACGAGGAAGCCGACCGCTATTACCAGGAGTTTATTTCCGGGGGGTATAATTTGGAGCGGGGATAGGCCTTCGTTTCGAGTTTGAGAATCTAAGGCGGCCGATGGCCGCCGCCATTCGGCGGGCACGGCCCGCCCGCTAGGCTGGGAGAGGAAAAAGATGGGACGTATTCTGGCCGTCGATGACGAATTGGACATGCTGGCCCTGCTGAAGATGATCATCGAGGGCTATTCCGACCACCAGGTGACCGCCACCAACAACCCGCTGGAGGCCTTGGAGATCCTGGGAAAGGAGAGTTTCGACCTGATCCTCACCGACCTGAAGATGCCGGGGCTGGACGGCATGGAGCTGCTGGGGCTGGCCAAGCAGCAGGACCCGGACGCCCTGGTGATGGTGATCACCGCCTACGGCTCCCTGGAGTCGGCGGAGGAGGCCATGGCCAAGGGGGCCTTCGACTTCATCACCAAGCCCTTCCGCAAGGAGCAGATCCTGCTGGCCATCGACAAGGCCATGCGCTGGCGGGACCTGGTGCGGCAGAACAAGGAGATGAAGGAGCGGCTGGAGAGTAAGTAGCCAGTGGTCAGTAAACAATAAACCGCCACATAAAATCCGGCTACTGAAGATGAGAATCGAGAACTGGGAACTGGGAACTGGGAACTGACTACTGACTACTGACTACTGCCTATGCGTTATGAAGGGCCTATCTACCGGCCGCCCAGCGAGGCCGACAGCCTGCTGGTCCAGGCCACCGTGGGCTGCCCCCACAACCTCTGCACCTTCTGCCTGGTCTATAAGCAGGGGGTGAAATTCAAGGTCCGGCCCGTCCCGGAAGTCAAAGCAGACCTGGAAGAGGCCCGCCGCACTTACGGCGGCGCCATCCGCACCCTCTTTCTCCCCGCCGGCAACACCATCGCCATGCCCACCGCCGCCCTGGCGGAGATCTGCCGGTTGGCCTCCTCGCTGTTTCCGCGCCTGGAACGTATTACGGTTTACGGTTCGGCCCAGTATATCCGGCGCAAGGGTCTGGTGCAGCTAAAGGAGTTGGCGGCGGCGGGGCTGAAGCGGATTCATGTGGGGCTGGAGAGCGGCGACGACGAGATTCTGGCCCGGGTCAGGAAAGGGGCGGACAGCCGGGTGCAGATCGAGGCCGGCCGGCTGGCGCGACAGGCGGGGATCGAACTCAACACCTATGTCATCCTGGGGCTGGGGGGCCGGGAGGGAACCTACGCCCACGCCCGAAAGACGGCCCGGGTGCTCAACGAGATGGCCCCGCCGGTGGTGCGGCTGCGCACCCTGGTGCCCAAGATCAACACGCCGCTGCTGGAGGAAGTCCAGGCCGGGCGCTTGGAGCTGCTCGGCCCCCACGGGGTCATCCGGGAGACCATGGCCCTGATTGAGGGGCTCAACGGACGCCTGCGGGTGGTCAGCGACCATTACACCAATTATGTGAACCTGGCCGGGAACCTGCCGGAGGATAAGGCGGCCATGCTGAGGTTTCTGGAGAAGCATCTGGCGCGGGAGGAGGGCAGCTTCCGGCCCTTCTTCATCGGCACGCAGTGAGGGGGTTCTGTTTTATGGTTCCGGTTTTCGGCAAAACATCAACTAACCTCCAGAAAAGATGGAATTATTCATAACGGCATCAGGAGTGTCCAGCAAAGAATTTGCATTATAGTTGGGGAATGACCAGCGAAAATCCGACTGCGGGAAGATAAATAATAATTGGCGCAGGCTTTAGCCGGCAACCGCCAAACTCCCCTCTTTCCCATTAAGGGGAGAAGGGAAATACAAGACAGATTCACCGGTTACAAAGACAGAAAGATTTTTCTGGCCTCAAAGCAGTAGTCATGGCGATGACCCAAAATTCTTTCCGATAGCCCTTTGGGTTGTGGGGGCGGACCCAGACGTCCGCCCGCCAGAGGGCGCACCCGCGGGTGCGCCCCCACAAAGAAATTGGCTTGGGCCATTGCTATACGCCAAAACCTTGCCGGACACTACCGGGGTCAGGGGGGGATTAGCAGGAATCCCTCCACGGAAAAAACTTTTGGCAAACATGATAGAGAGACAAGTTTCTTCGTTTCAGAATGACAATTCCGCAGTATATGAGGTTTTTCCATGGCTTAAAGAATAGGTTATGGGGTACAGGGCAAAAAAGGCAGGGCCGCGAACGGCCCTGCCTTTAATCTTTCTGGCCGAAAAGCAAGTTAATCCCGTTTAAACCTCCTCACCCCCAGCAGTCCCAGCAGGCCTGAGCCCAGGAGGACCACGGCGCCGGGAAGCGGCACCTCCGAGGTTTCCAGGGTCAAACAAGGCTGGTTGGAGGAAGCCTCCCTGCTCCAGAAGTTGAAGGAATAGGTGGGGGAATCGGGGGCCCACACGGCTACGGACAATATTCCATCACTGGCATAGTCCTTGAAACTGCTGATGTCCCAGGTGAAATACTGGTTAATGCCCGTGATGGCTTGGTTCACTTGATAGCTGCCATTAAAACCGAAGGGGCCATTGGTTTCGGTCCAGGCATCGCCGGTGGCGGGAGAGACGGCGATATTACTGCCCAGCGTTCCGTCGAAGCCAAAATCGTAGAGGTTTAGCGCCATGCCGGTGATTTGTTGATTACCGGGGATGCCGGAAAGATCAAATTTTAAATAAGCAGTATAATATACTGTGGTAGCTGGGGGTGGATAAAGAATAGCGACCCTTAAAAAGTTTGTTGATCCATAACTCCCATTAGAACTATCCAGCCAGATGTCCGCCACCGGATTGAGTGGACCATAGGTGTCGGCCCCGGCTAGGCCCGGCCCCAGCAGTGCCAAACATAAAATCAAACCGGCGATGCCTATGAGCCTGCTGGGAAAAGGCCTGCTTCTCTTGCCGGACATTGCGTCTCCTCTCTTTCCCGAGGCTTCACCCGGTCCCCTTTACCATTCCTGGCGGATTTTGGTATTTGCCGAGAGATTTAGTAAAATAAAAATAGGATTTGATGTCAAGGAAATTATCCAGAAAAATATCCGCCGACCGTGCTGGCGGGCATAACTAGCCGGTTTTAGCCTTCATCCCGGATGGGTTCCGAAAGCATTTCTTCCCCTGAAGCGAACCGTCGATATCCGAGGTGGGCCAACCTGTGCCTGGTTTCGCAAAAAATGCCGCTGCTTCCCCTTAGGAAATTTTCCTACAAAGGAATCGGAAATCGTCCGATTCTCAGCCGTCTTTTCTGCGGATATTTTGCCAGAATAGGCTGGAAATAATGCCGGGAAATCTCCCCTTCCGGGAAAATCGTGCTTATGTTGATCTGGTAGTAGGCGCCGACTTCCGGCTCGATCCACTTGACTGATAATTTTGAGAGTTCTATTTATTTTTACCGAAACCCGCCCTGGGAGGTAGGCCATGCCGGTACAGGATTATATGAGCAAAGATCTGATCACCGTTGATGAAGACGCCTCCATCATGAAGGCCTCCAAGCTCATGAAGCAAAATAATATTCGCCACTTGCCCGTCCTGCGCCAAGGACGCCTGGTGGGCATCGTCTCGGACCGGGAATTGAAGGAGGCCGCGCCTTCCAAGGCCACCACCCTGGATATCCACGAAATTTACTATCTGCTGGACCAGGTCGCGGTCAAGAGCCTCATGCCCAAGAAGCTGTATACCATCACCCCCGGCGAGACCGTGGAGAAAGCTGCGGCCGTCATGCTGAAGCACAATGTCTCGGCCCTGCCGGTGGTGGACCAGAAAGGCGGGCTGTGCGGAATCATTGCCCAAGGCGACGTCTTTCGGGCCTTTGTCTACATTTCCGGTATTAAACAAGCCCCCCTGGCCCTGGCCTTGGAATTGAAGGACGAGCCGGGGTCCATCAAGGAGGTCACCGACGTCATCCGGGCCCACGGCGGCCGCCTCGGCAGCATTTTGACGGGATATGAGGGAGCGGCGGAGGGCTTCCGGAAGGTCTTTATCCGGGCCCGGGAGGTCCAGGACGAAAAGGCCCTGCAGAAGGAGCTGCAAGCCAAACATAAGGTAATCTACTTTATGCACGAAGAGGCGAGTTAAGGAAACCAAGCATGACCACCGAATCGGATGCCCTGTCCTATCGCCGCCGTTATCGCGGCCTCATCGGCATTAAAAGCAAGATGCCCATCCGGGACACCCATGTCCTGAGCCGCATCTACACCCCCGGGGTAGGCGCCATCTGCCGGGAAATCGACAAGAATCCCCTGGCCTCCTACGAATACACCTGCCGGGGCAATTCCATCGCCCTGATCACCGATGGCAGCCAGATATACGAATTCGGCAACATCGGGGCCTTGGCCGCCTTGCCCAAGCTGGAGGCCAAGTCGGTGATCTACAAGACCTTTGCCAACGTGGACGCGGTGCCCATCGCCCTCACCACCCAGGACGCCGATGAAATCGTGGAAATCGTCCGCATCCTGGCCCCGTCTTTCGGAGGCTTCTGCCTGGAGGGCATCGAGGCCCCCAAATGTTTTACCATCGAGTCCCGCCTGCGCAAGGCGGTGCGCAACGCGGTGCTGCACCATGAAAACCATGCCGCCGGCATCATCGTCCTGGCCGCCCTGCTCAACGCCCTGAAGGCGGTGGGGAAAGACCTGGAAGAGGTCCGCATCGTCATCAACGGCGCCGGGGTGGCCGGCATCAGCGTAGCCAAGGGCCTGATCGTGGCCGGCAATAACAACATTATCCTCTGCGACCGTCACGGGGCGCTGCACGTTTACCGGCCGGTGGGCATGAATTGGGCCAAATCCGAAATCGCCCGGCTGGTGCGCCCCCAGGACGTCAAGGCCGGCCTGGCCCAGGTCATTAGGGGCGCCGACGTCTTCAT
>Ga0172375_10011421_pt1 | contig 11313 bp, 7 predicted proteins | sample LakKiv1m_FD_114537 | JGI IMG/M metagenome (GOLD analysis project Ga0172375, IMG submission 114537) | Freshwater microbial communities from Kabuno Bay, South-Kivu, Congo - kab_092012_11.1m | ecosystem: Environmental > Aquatic > Freshwater > Lake | place: Democratic Republic of the Congo... | reverse complement strand
TCCTGCAGGCGTTCCGATTGGGCGTACACCGCACGACACGAGAGTTGGCCAGTTCGGCGGCGGAGATCGCGGCCCGCGCGGAAGACTCGGCCGCGTATGCCCAGTCGTGCGGCGACGCGGAATTACGGCGACGCATGCTGGCCGCTGCCGACACGCTGAGGATCGCCGACAGCAATCCGCCAGGCGGGCCGGGCCCGGCGGATCTGACCGCCAGCCGAAGATGGTGGCTGGCTGTCCGCCACACCGCCCGCGCGGTCGTGCTGGCCGGCCCGGATCTGGATTTCCGGGAACTCGTGTTCTTCAAGACGCCGCCGAGGACGGAAGGAAACCATCCTGATTGCCTGGTCCAGAACCACGATCGTCCCAAGGAACGCGCGCCGGGCGGCGACATCTTCGTCCAGTCGGGCACGTCGCCCACGGCCCCCGTGCGGCCAATACTCGCCGGCCAACTGGGCCCCGGACACGTCCAGGACATGGACTTGTGGTGGGACGCCGACCGGCTGGTGTTCGCCTTTGTGCCTCAACCGCACTGGGGCAAGACGGAGTACAGCTGGGGAAGCGTGCCCTGGCGAAACGGGCCGCAGGCGGTGGTTATGGAGCACGTGGTCGGGTACGAGGCCAGCGGGTTCTGGGAGAAGGGCAGCGAGCCGACGCATTTGTACGAAATCGGACTCGACGGAACGGGCCTGCGCCAGCTGACCGATGACAAGCGGTACTGCGATCGCGAGCCGGCGTATCTGCCCAACGGGGACGTCGTCTTCTCGTCCGACCGCGGCTGCGGCGCTTCGCAGTGCGGGGCCGCGCCGCTGGCGTACAGCGACTTTGGCCTGCCCAACCTGTTCCGCGTCTCGGCGGACGTGCGGCGCATCGAACGGCTGACGTACAACAAGGACGTGGATCGGTACCCGCACTGCCTGAACAACGGCCTGATCGGATACAGGCGATGGGATTACCAAGAACGATTCTGGCAATGGCCGCATGCGTTGTGGACCATTCGCCCCGACGGGACCATGAACGATGGACTGTTCAAGGTGCATTTCAACGATCCCCAGTCCGTGCGTGAGCCGCGTTCCCTGCCGCGGAGCGACAAGCTGGTCGTCATTGCCTGCGGGCATCACTCGCCTCCGGAAGGCGCGGTCGCCGTCGTGGATCCGTCGTTGGGGGTCAATAATCCCCAGGGCCTGCGCTACGTGACACCCGGGTGCAGCCCGCTGGAAGGCGGCATGGGTTCGTCGCCGACGGTGGCGGAAGGCGGCGTCTTGGACCGCGGCGGCTTGTACAAAACGCCCTGGCCGCTGTCGGAGAAGGGATTTCTCGTGGCCTACTCGTACCAGTTCGGGACGAGCAAGAACTACGCCGCCTACTACATCGACGTCTGGGGAAACAAGGAGTTGCTCCACCGCGATCCCGCCCTGGATGTGTTGTGTCCGATTCCCGTCCGGCAACGCCCCAAGCCGCCGTGTACCCCCGCCGTCGTCGCCCCGGAAGCCGACTTTGCGATCTGCTACCTGGACGACGTCAATCGCGACCTGCCGGGGATAGAGCCGGGGACGGTGCGGTACCTGCGGATCTCCGAGCAGTTGCAGTGGTATTTTGGCAAGGACGACAACACCGGCCCGATCCGCTGGACGCCGGGCACGCAGCACTCGCGGAACTTCGGCTATTGGAGTTGGTCGCCGACGCGGGTCATCGGCACGGTGCCGGTAGAAAAGGACGGCTCGGCCTATTTCAAAGTGCCGACCGGGCTGGCCGTGACCTTCCAGGCGCTGGACGAGAACCGGATGGAAATCCGGCGGATGCGCAGCCACATCGAATTCAAGCCGGGCGAATTCCGGGGCTGCGTCGGCTGCCACGAGACCAAGCAGCACGTGCCGAAGGCCGGCTCGTTCGCCGCCCGCTTGGCGCTGGGCCGCGAACCGTCGCAGCCCAAGCCGCCCCCCTGGGGCGATGCGGCCATCCTCGACTACGAGCAGCTGATTCAGCCCATCCTGGCTCGGCATTGCGAGCGCTGTCACGGCGAAAACGATCCGGCGAAAGGCTTGGAACTGACCGCCGTGCGCGATCCCTCGGGCTTCGTGCAATCGTACCGGTCGCTGTTTGGGCTCAGGAGGGGCATGGCGACGCCGCTCGGCGAGGGCTACCGCGAAGCCTACGCCGAGATCCCGAATCTGCAGCCGGACGAGGGCGCCTTGTACGAAGCCGTCAAGACGAGCGTCTATCGCCCGGGCGGCCTGCTGTGCCTGTCGAACCACATGAGCGGGCCGGAGGTCAGCCAGCCCAAGCAGTTCGGCTCGCATCAGAGCCGGCTGGTGCTCTCGTTGTTGCAGGCTGAAGTGCACCGCCAGGAGGTAGCCCTGAGCGCCGACGAATGGGAGACCTTGGTCACCTGGGTGGACGCCAACGCCCCGTATTATGCGACGTACTTCCAGTACTTCGACTCCGCCGGCAAACTACTGCCCAGCGTCCTGCGTGTGCGCATCGAGTTGGACCCTCCGTTCCAGGCGGGTGAGAAGTCCCAACGGATCGTTCCGATTCCTGCGGTGCCTGCCAATCCCGGTTTGGCCACAGGGCTCAGACGTACAGAATTCAAAATTGGCGGGGATGTCGCTCTGCCCAAGTTAAGGCCCCTCGCCCGCCAATTTTGAATTCTGTACGTCTGAGCCCGATCCGCGAACGGCGTCACGATACAAACGACGCGGTCCGAGGCCCGCTTTACGTTTGGCGCTAGTAGCCGTACCGCCGCATGAGCGGCAGCCAACGCTCGCTGACGGCGGCCTGCTGCTCTGGGGCCAGTTGATAGCGGCTGGGCCGGTAATCGGCTCGCTGGCCGAAATAGGCATCGACGGCAGGGGAGACCGCGGCGAAATCGCCCAGCTCCAAGTGCTGGTAAACTTGCCGCATCTGCCCCTGCGGGTCGCGGACCAGGTCTTCGTAGCGGACGTCGCAGATCCGTTCCGGATCGATCTGGGGGCGCGCCGCCTCGAAACGAGCGTACATCCGGCAGAACGTCTCCAGGACCCTGTCCTCCAGGCCTTCATAGGTCGGCCGCTGATAGCTCTGAGCAGCGAACAGCGACTTCCACAACTTGACGGTCGACGCAAAGACGGCGTACGGGTCGCGGACGATGTGCAGGTAGCGGGCTCGGGGAAACAGCTGCTCCAGGACCGGCAGGCGGAAGGTGTGCGGAGGCGATTTCAAGACCAGCCGGCCGGGCCGGTTCCAAATCAGTTGGCGGAGGAAGCGGGTCAGCGTCTGCTGCCAGCGGGTCAACTGGTCGGGGTTCAATCCGTCCAGGGCATAGTAGTCGCCGAATTGCGGCGGCGAGTTCGGAAACGCGATGCTCAGGTACGGGCCGGGTGCCCCCAAGGCCAGCAGAGCGAATTCGTCTTCCTGCGGCAGTTCCCATTCGACCGGCATGCTGTCGGCGATGCGGTTCTTGGGCAGCAGGAAGCGGATGCACGGCTTGAGCCAGCGTTGGCTGATCAGGAAATGCCGCGGCACGAAGCACTCGTAGTTCGTGGGACAGCGGTGCCGCGGATCCAGGGCCAGCAGCTCGTGCAGCAGGGTCGTCCCGCTCCGCCAGTGGCCGACCACGAACAGGGGATCGTCGGCCAGGGCGACGCGTTCCACCGCGGGGGCCACCAGCAGGTCCTGGACACCGCCCAAAACCGAATTGAACAGGGCACAGCTGAGGTCGCAAGCGCAGGCGGGCCAGGACCTCAGCGGCACACGGAACCCGTACGCGGCCAGCAATCGCCACAGGGCAGAAAAGCTGCAACCCATCCAGATCACGCCGGTCTGCCAAGAAACCGGCGACGAGTTGTCCTGAGCAGGTTGCCGTTGGGCCATGACGCGTTTTTCCGAGCCGATCGATGCCGAAATAGTTTTCCCAGAAGGTCTTAACGTTATCCGAAGTTGTGCCGTCGACCGCAAGCCGGGCGCATGCTCTTGTGTCCCGCCGCCCCGGGAACGATAATCGTAACTGCCGGATTGGCCCGCAGTTGGGGCCGCCGAGGCGAGCCTCAGACCAGGCGGAGAAGTGACGAGATGCACAACGAGATGAACGTGGTTTCTGAACCCGCAACGACACCTACGACCACACCCACGGCTACGCTCCCCTCCGATAGCAAGCCGCCCAAGCCGCGGGCCAAGGAGCGCCGGGCCGCGGCGGAACCGGTCGATCCCAACGCCGTCCGGCAGCTGACGGCTCACCTGACCCGCGACCGGGTGGTGCGTCTGGCCTTGCTGTTCCTGGACAATCTGCCCGATATCCACCTGAAGGACCTGCACGTCGACGACCTGGACGACCAGCGGCGGATGCGGATCGGTGCTCACGAATTGTTCAACTTCGGCTCCGACAGCTTCCTGGGGTTGGACCGGCACCCGGTGGTCCGGCAGGCCCTGGTCGAGGCGGCGGCGCGCTGGGGCCTGCACAACGGCGCTTCGCGGGCGTTCTGCAGCGTCAGCCTGTGCGAAGAAGCCGAATATCGCTTGGCCCGCTGGCTGGGCGTCGAAGACACGTTGATTTTCCCCAGTGTGACGTTGGCCAACGTCGGCCTGATCCCGGGCATCGCCACCAAAGGCGACTTGCTGGTCGTGGACCGCCAGTCGCACGACACGATCCACCAGGCGGCCAAGATCGCGGCCGCGGACGGGGCGATTCTCGAGGAAGTCCATCCGCTGTGCGCGGAATCGCTCGAGCGGGTCCTGGCAAAGGCAACCGCCAAGCACAGGGTGGTGGCCGTGGACGGTGTATACAGCATGACGGGCCGGATCCCGCCGCTGAAGCAGATCGACGAAGTGACGCGGCGGTACGGCGGCATTCTGTACGTCGACGATGCTCACGGCACGGCGGTGGTCGGGCCGCGCGGCCGCGGGGCGGCTTACATGAGCCTGGGCGGGCTGGACCAGGTGCTGATGGTCGGCTCGCTGTCCAAGGCATTCTCCTGCATGGGCGCGTTTGTGACCTGCAACTCGACCCTGAAACGCGTCCTGAAGCTGCGATCCAGCACCTTCATCTTCGGCGGGCCGGTGCCGCCGCCTTACCTGGCCGCCGTGTGTGCCGTGTGCGACATCCTGGAATCGCCCGAGTACGACCGGATGCTGGACCGGCTCAGGGGCCTCATGCGGCGGCTGACCGACGGCGTCCGCGACTTGGGGTTAACGGTCTTGGGCGGCGAAGCGCCGATTGTGTCCGTGGTCATCGGCGACATCGAACAGACGCTGCAGGCCGGCAGGTGGCTGTTCGACCGCGGCTATTATGTCCAGTCCGCCACGTATCCGGCCGTGCCCCTGAACGCCGGCTTGCTGCGGATCCTGGTGAATGCGAACCATTCCGACGAGGCCATGACGGGGTTGCTGGCGGCGCTGGGCGAGATGAAGGAGCATTTCCAACTCGGGCGGCAGGCCGTGTCGGCCAAGGATCTGCAGGAAATGCACGAACGGGGCCTGAAGCTGTGACCAGGAGGCTCGCATGATCATCATCGACCGCCGCGGTTTCTTGCGGCAGACATCGACCGCCGTGGGCGGACTTGTCTCGGCAGCGTTCTTGCCGGGGGTGTCGCCCGGCGCCGACGCCAGCCAGACGCTTCGCCTGGCCCCGTTTCGCTGCGACGTCACGCCGCCGCCGGGCCATTCCTGCTGTGGCGGCTGGATCACGCCGGTCACGGCGGTGGACGATCCCCTGGAGGCGATCGGGCTCGTCCTGCTGGGCGCCGGAGCGCCGCTGGTGGTCTGCGCGGTGGACTGGACCGGCTTGTGCAACGCAGCCCACGTCGAGTGGCGGCGGGCGCTGGCGGAAGCCGTCGGCACGACGCCGGAGCGTGTCGCCGTCCAGTGCGTGCATCAGCACAACGCGCCGTTTGCCTGCCTGGAGGCCCAGCGCTTAGTCGAGGCGCAAGGCGACTTACCGGCCATCGTCGACGTGGCTTTCTTTCGCCGCTGCCTGGACGCCGTGCGTCAGACTGCCGCCGCGGCCGTCGCGGCGGCTCGACCGGTCACGCACGTCGCCTGCGGACAGGCGCAGGTCGAGCAGGTGGCGGGGAATCGGCGGGTGTCCCGCGACGCCGGCAGACGCGTGCTGGCCATGCGCGGCAGCAGCTGTCGCGATCCCCAGTTGCGGGCCTTGCCCGAGGGCTTGATCGATCCCTGGTTGAAGACGGTCGCCTTCTATTCCGGCGCGGACAAGCTCGCGGCTTGCCACTATTACGCCACGCACCCCATGAGCTACTACGGGGACGGGCGGGTCAGCAGCGACTTCGCGGGGCTGGCTCGCAAACGGCGGCAGGCGGAGGAACCGGGCTGCACGCACCTGTACTTTACGGGCTGCGCCGGCAACGTCGCCGCCGGCAAGTACAACGACGGGACGCCGGAGATGCGGCCCGTGCTGGTCCAACGGATGTACGACGGCATCGTGCGGTCCGAGCAAACCTTGCAGCCGGCGGCGATCGAGCATGTCGCTTGGCACACGGCGGAAATCCTGCCGCCGCCGCGGGACACGTTCTCGGCCGACGGCCTGCGCTCCCAATTGGCGGACAAGGCCGCTGGCGGGGCCGTCCGCGGCCGGGCAGCGTACATGTTGGCGTGGCTGACGCGGCTGGAGCGGAGAGTCCCGGTCGTGCTCAGCGCCCTGCACGTCAACGGAATCCGCTTGTTGCACCTGCCGGGCGAATGCTTTGTCGAGTACCAGTTGCGAGCCCAGCAACTGCAGCCGTCGTGTTTCGTCGCGACGGCCGCCTGCGGGGACGGCGGGACGTGGTACGTGCCGGTCAAGGAAGAGTATCCCAACGGCGGCTATGAACCCAGCGTGGCATTCTCCGATCCGCAGATCGATGACCTGCTGACGCAGGGGATGCGCGAGATCCTGTGAGGTCCTTCGCCGCCCGCCGCGTGAGCGGCTATGGTGACTCGAACAGGGCGATGCTGGCGGTGAAGCCGTGGACGAAGTTCTTGCCGGCGACCGGTCCCAGTTCGCCCGCGGCGAAGAATCCGGCCAGGGGGATATCCCCCAAGGCGTTGCGGATCGCGAGGGCGTCGTGGTGCGGCTCGGGGAACAATCGCGTCCCGCGGCCGTTGCAGGAGAACAGCAGTGCGCCGCCGATCGCGCCGCCTGCCGGGTGCCGGGTCGCGGCTAACAGCTGCCGCAGGTCGGCATCGGCGGTCTGCCAGTCGCGGAGGTGAAACTTGACCGTCTGGCCGATGCGAACGTAGTCGCCCACGACGATGGCTCCGTTCTCCGGGTCGATCCCCAGTACGTTGCGGACCAGGAAATCGCCTTGTTCGAAACGCTCCTGGTACTCGCTGACCACGCGGCCCAGGTGCAGGCCGTGGCGGACCATTTCCTGCTCGCGCGTCGGCAGCGTCACCAGCACCCCGTGCAACTGGATGACCGCCGGCTTGCCGCCCAGTTCGTAAATCACGTTCTGTTCGGAGCGGGTGATGACGAAGTGCGGACCGATCGGCCGGCAGCCCTGCGAGACCACCGTCCGCACCCGGGCGGCTCCCGACAGAAGGACCGCGACGGCGCCCTCGGCAAAGACCTCCCTGCCCAGAATCAAGCGGTTCTCGCCCGGCCGCGACGCCCCGCTGGCCATGCCGCCAACGACGGCCAGATCCGGGTGGTCTTCGTTCATTCGCTCCAGCAGAAAATCCGCGGGAAAAGTGAACGGCTCGCCCAGCAGCAGCAGCGTGGCGGAGGCCGGCCAGTCGGTGAGCAGCGTGTCCGGCCAGCCCAGGATCGCCCCGCCCTCCGGCGTGCGATGGAGGGCTAGGTGCATCGGCAGCACATCGGCTCCTGGGAGTCGAGCCAGCCACAGCGACAGTGCCGGCTCGCCTTCGACCTCCTGGCCGACGCCCACCACCGTTTCCCCCGTGCAGCCGATCAGGCGTTCCGTTCCCAGGCGGTCGCATAACGTGCCGGCGATCGCGTCACAAGCGTCGGCGCGGTCTGCCGAGACGAACACCACCGCCAAGTCCGGTTGGCCGTCCAGGGCTGCGAGCGTCTGATCGCAAACCGCGGCGACCGCTTGGGCCGCGTCCGGCGCCGTAGACAGGGCGGAAGCAAAACGAAAACCGGCTCCAGCAGCGGGGGAACTCATGCCTACACTCGCATTCCCAGGGGGTGCACCGAACGGGGACGGCGAATCCGCCGTCCTACCGCTCACCATACCTTGCCAGGCGGGAACGAGGCAAGCCGGGCGGGAGCGGCCGGCCCAAACCGCGTACGGGGCTTGTCCCCTTCCTGCGCCATCGGATATACAATACAGGTGGAGGTTGGGGTAGGGTTCGCCCTGTTGTGATCTTTCCAGAATCGGATGTGCAGGCCCATGACGGAACATATTGACCGACTCAAATCCACCGTCGCCGAACTGGAAGCCGAGTTGCGCACGCTCGAGCAGCTCGACACCGACACGCGTGCCGTGCTGGAGCAAGCGGTGCTGGACATCCTGGCTGCGTTGCACGCGGCAGCGTCTGGCGAGCGTGCGCCGCAGTCGTTGCTAGATCGGCTGCATGCCGCCGCGGACGAGTTTGAGGAAACGCATCCCACGGTCACGGGCATCCTCGGCCGCCTGATCGACGGCTTGGGGCGGATGGGAATCTGATTGCCGAAACTTCAGTCTTTTCTGAAGTTTTTCCCGGACTGACGGCCTTCCTCTCGAAGTTCTCACGCGCACGTCCCCCTGCGCCGGGGTCGGAGTGCCGATTTTCGGGCAAACTAGGCTGACTGTGCCGACGGCCCTTTTCACCGGTCAAGCTGGCAAAACCGGCAGGCCGATGAACCTCTCCGTAATCGTTTTCTGCGCGCGGCACGCAGAGGTCTTGGCCAGCGTGGCTTGCCACTATCGCCGGACGAGTGACGCGATCCGACCCGATCCTTCATCGACACGAGTTCCGATGCGAACAAAGCGGACACGTCTACCGGCGGGGATCTTGGCAGTAGCATGGCTAGCTTTGGCTGGCGGGGCCCTGACCGGAGTCCTCGTGCCGCAGCCAGCCCACGCCTCGTCGCTGCGGCGGACGGCCATCGTCGAAGCGGTGGAACGCGTCCGCAATGCGGTGGTGAATATCCAAGGCCGCAAGCTCATTCGCGGCGACGCCTCGGAGTCGGGCGGCGGCGAGCCGTTCCGGCAGGTGAACGGGATGGGCACGGGGGTGATCATCGACGCCCAAGGCTATATCCTGACCAACTATCACGTGGTCGAGAACGTCGAGACGATTCAGGTCACCCTGGCCGATCGTCGCGGCTTCATCGCCCGGCTGGTGTCCAACGACGCCGTGACGGATCTGGCGATCATCAAGATCGACGCCGGCGCCCCGCTGCCCGTCATGCCCTGCGGCATTTCCAGCGACTTGATGCCCGGCGAGCCGGTGATCGCCATCGGAAACGCCTTCGGCTACGAGCACTCGGTCACGCGGGGGATCATCAGCGCTTTGCACCGCGAAGTCCAAGTCAGCGCGACGCAGAAGTACCACGACTTGATCCAAACGGACGCCGATATCAATCCGGGCAATTCCGGCGGCCCGCTGCTGAATATCGACGGCGAGATGATCGGCATCAACGTCGCGGTCCGAGTCGGGGCCCAGGGGATCGGCTTTGCGATTCCCGTGGACGAAGTTTTGGAAATCGCCGCGCGGCTGGTCAGCGTCGAGCAGGTCGAGCGCATCGTTCACGGCGTCGTGGGTGAAACCCGGGCGGCCGACACCGAACGGTGTTTTACGGTGGTCGGGATCCGAGACGGCAGCGGCGCGGCCCGCAGCGGACTGCAACCCGGCGACGTGATCACGGCGGTCGACCAGGTTCCCGTCAAGCGGGCGATCGACTTCGAGCGCGCGTTGCTCGGGCGTCCCAGCGGTCAGCCGCTGCTGGTGAGTGTTCGCCGGGACGGCCAGGACCAGACGCTGGAACTGGTCCTGCCCTCAGCCGCCGCCCCGCTGGCGAACGACGACTTCGAGCAGCGGACTTGGCGGACGTTGGGAATGAAACTGACGCCGGCTTCCAAGGAAGAATGTCAGCGGTCCGCGTCGCGCTATCGCGGCGGGATGCGTGTCCTGGCGGTCCGGCCGGACAGCCCGGCGGGCAGGCAAGGCATCCGCACGGGCGACATCCTGGTCGGGATGCACGTCTGGGAGACGGTCTCGAAGGACAACGTCGAGTACGTCTTGAATCACAGCGATTTCGAGACCTTTCAGCCGCTCAAGTTCTTCATCCTCCGTGGCGGCGAGACACTGTACGGCTTCCTGCAGATCCGCCAGGACTCGGTGGCCCAGGCGGGGCGGAGAACCGAACGCAACTAACAAAAGGGGGACAGGCTCCCTTTTTGTTTCGGCAAGAGCGGGCCTGTCCCTCTTTTTCAGACGCCGGTTCCTCCAAGCATGGAAGCAGAATTCCTCTCTTGGCTGCGTGGCAAGCTGACCCCGCATCCCCGGGTTTTGCTGGGGCCGGGCGACGACGCGGCCATCGTGCAACTGGCCCAGGACGCCCGCTGCGTGGTGACCAGCGACATGTTGAACGAGGGCGTCGACTTTGTCTGGGACCAATGCGACGGGCGGCTGGTCGGCCGGAAATCGCTCGCGGTGAACTTGAGCGACCTGGCCGCGATGGCGGCGCAGCCCATCGCGGCGATCGTGTCGTTGACGCTGCCGCGACCGCGAGCGCTCGAGGTCGCGCAGCAGTTGTACGCCGGCTTGCTGCCGCTGGCTGCCGAGTTCAACATCGCCATCGCCGGCGGGGACACCAACGCCTGGGACGGCCCGCTGGTGATCAGCATCACGGCGCTCGGCGAACCGACCGAGCACGGGCCGTTGCTGCGGAGCGGCGCTCGGCCCGGGGACTCCATCCTGGTGACGGGCAGCTTTGGCGGCAGCATTCTGGGGCGGCATTTTGACTTTACGCCTCGCGTCCGCGAAGCCTTGCTGCTGAACCAGCGATATCGTCTGCACGCCGGGATCGACGTCAGCTACGGGCTGTCGCTCGACCTGGCTCGCCTCACCCAGGAAAGCGGCTGCGGGGCCGTGTTGGACTTGCCTGCGGTTCCCATTGCGGCCGACGCGTACCGCCTGGCGGACAGCCGCGGCGACGGGACCACGCCCTTGGAGCACGCGTTGGGTGACGGGGAAGATTTTGAGTTGATTCTGGCGGTCCCGCCCGACGAGGCCGAGCGGTTGCTGGCAGACCAGCCGCTGGAGGTCCCCTTGACTCGGATCGGCGAGTTCGTCGCCGGGCAGGGACTGTGGGGCGTGGACGCGTCCGGCCGGCGGACACCGCTGCCGCCGCGCGGATACCAGCACTGAGTCACACAACCACGCTGGTCAGTT
>Ga0172375_10011420_pt1 | contig 11313 bp, 7 predicted proteins | sample LakKiv1m_FD_114537 | JGI IMG/M metagenome (GOLD analysis project Ga0172375, IMG submission 114537) | Freshwater microbial communities from Kabuno Bay, South-Kivu, Congo - kab_092012_11.1m | ecosystem: Environmental > Aquatic > Freshwater > Lake | place: Democratic Republic of the Congo... | reverse complement strand
GACGGCACGGGATACATCCTTGCGCCATGCCATAATCTGCAGGTGAATACGTCCGTGGAGAACATCATCGCCATGTACGATGAAGCGTGGAAGTATGGAAAGATGTCCTGACCAGCCGGGTGACTATGCCGTCTACAGCCGGTAAAGTCACAGGCAACGTTGTGTGCCGGGCGAGTCCGGCAACTATTTTTCCATCCCTTTGCGGTTCTTCGGCCATCTGTTCAATCACTTTTGGACACCAAGGACGAAAAGAAAGCAAAATGGTTGCCGGGTTGTTAAACGGTTATAGCCTCTCCCATGATTCAATCTGACCGGCACGCAGCTTGAACAGGGGATGGGATTCCGGCATTCTTAATTTGCGCCACCGCTGGTAACAGGCCGGATTGCGGACTCGCAGCTTTTTCATCAGATGCGCCCATTCATATTTCATTTGTCCTGTTGTAACCGCTATGGAGGCGGCATCTCTCGCAAACCTTATTTTCCGCCTGTCAAAGGTGTAACCCCTGGCTACTGCCTCGGAATGGATTGCCCTGAGGTACATTGAAACAGCGGAAAGGGGTGCCGGATGATTCTTGAACCGGTCTAGCTGTGGATGATTGCGATATCCTCGCGTTTTGCCGCGAAGCACTGCCTGTGCAAGCAGGGCCTCCCGCCATAAAGCCACCAGCCCTTGCGGGTCCAGGTATTTAGGGTTCAATGACCAGAGTCGCATAAGATTCCGAACAAACAGTTATCCCGCATGGAGCAATTGGACAGGATGTTAAGGTTAGTGCGTCCCGGAGATCAACAGGATATGCCGAAAATCCTTCTTGAGCGACTGGGTGAGCGGGTGCAATACAATATGCCGGACAAACACAGCGGCAGGTAGCTGTGTTTCTGCAGGCTGATAGCGGCTTTGCTCCTGAGCAGGTAGACATGGTACATGGGTTGGTCCATCGGTGGCTTGCCATACGTAGCTCGCAGCGCGGAATCGGCACACAAGCCATACTTAGCTCTCCGCTCCGCTGCGAGCGAAGTATGGTCGGGGCGGTGAGATTTGAACTCACGACGGCCAGCTCCCAAAGCTGGTGCGCTACCAGGCTGCGCTACGCCCCGTACAGGTGCTTTGACGTACAAAACGGCGCATGTTGACAATAGTGTCCATTAAAGTCAAGAAATCGGAAGCTTCTCTCATTTGCGCTCAGATGGGTCATGTTGTGAGTGTTTAGTGTTAATGTCGGCTGTTTTCTGTCTTGTGCTTGCACGGAAGCCCGGATTGGGGCACACTTGGAGGCGTGAAATACATCAGCACAAGAGGGCGTACTGCGCCCATGGGGTTTGTTGACGCAGTCATGACCGGGCAGGCGCCGGATGGCGGTCTGCTGCTGCCGGAATCCATCCCGGATGTGACCGGTCGCTTGCCCGAGTGGCGCCGTCTTTCGTATCCGGAACTGGCTTCCGAAGTGCTTGGGCTTTTCACGGACATTTCGCCGGCCGATAGGAAGAACCTGGCCGGTGAAAGCTACGCGGCGTTCGATACGCCGGACGTTGCCCCATCCCGCGCCGTGGATAATTTCTACGTGCTCGAGCTCTTTCATGGCCCGACGCTTTCATTCAAGGATATAGCGCTCCAGATGCTGGGCCGGCTTTTTGAGCGCATTCTGACCGAACGCGGCGGCGAATTGAATATACTGGCTGCCACGAGCGGTGATACCGGAAGCGCCGCAATCCACGGGGTTCGCGGCCGCGATCGCATGCGTATATTTGTCATGCATCCGCGCGGACGGATCAGCAAGCTCCAGGAATTGCAGATGACAACGGTCCTCGACGCCAATGTTTTCAACATTGCCGTGGATGGTTCCTTTGACGACTGCCAGAAGATCATGAAAACGATTTTCAGCGACCTGGAATTCAAGGAAAAACATTCCCTTGGCGCAGTGAATTCGATTAACTGGGCAAGGGTGATGGCCCAGGTTGTTTATTATTTTTACGCAGCATTCAGGGTTATGGAAACCACTGGCGCGTCGTCCGTAAGATTCGCGGTGCCGACTGGCAATTTCGGGGATGTTTTCGCGGGATATGTTGCCGCCAGGATGGGACTGCCCGTGGATCGCCTTGTGCTGGCTACCAATGAGAACGATATACTGGCCCGTTTCTTTGCATCCGGCGAATACAGGCTAGGATCCGTGCGCGAAACCGTAAGTCCTGCAATGGACATACAGGTGGCAAGCAATTTCGAGCGGTATCTTTATTACAGGACAGGCGGGCAGCCGTCTGCGGTCGAAAAGATGATGCACGAATTTGCGGACACCGGTTGTATTCGCGTTGCACCCGGTGCGGACGGGAAAACCGACGGCTTGATCGTTGGCGGGACAGGTAAAACAGCCGACACACTTTCGGAAATCAGGGATGTTTACAAGCGAACCGGGTACCTGCTGGATCCGCATACCGCAGTAGGAGTGCATGTCGCAAGAAAACACATGAGCCCTGGAATCCCGATGATATGTCTTTCCACGGCTCATCCGGCCAAGTTCCCGGAAGCGATCGAGCGGGCGACCGGAGAAAATGCGGCACGTCACAGGCTAATAGCCGGCTTGACAGATTTGCCCGCTAAATGCACAGTATTGCCTTCAAATGTCGGTGAAATACGCCGGTACATGGAATCTTCACTTGGGCCCGGCAATAATCGGGTTTAATGAGAGTCCCGATAATGTAAATTTGCTAGGTACGGGGACGTTGCCTTTGCCAGTCGTTTGTATCAAGGCTCCCGTTCGTGAGGTTATGCGGAATCGATTTGAGGCCGGAAGCCGCTTGGATGCATAAGCGATATGAATGAACCAATAAAGTCAAAAAAATTTATAATTCGCACCAAGAAAATGGCCGCGCAGTCCGATCCCTCTGCCGCTGAAACGTCGCCGGAAAATATCGCACCTCCAGTTGAGGAGCAAGCCGTACCGGCTCCCGTTATGCCTTCCGTGAAAATACCCGGGTTGTCGCAGACCGGACAGATTCCTGTAAAACCGATTGTACTTACAATTCCCGGTGCACCCAAGACGCCTGCCGTTGTTTCCGGTTCAGTCGAACCGCAGATATCTGGTTCAGAACCTGCTGATGACTCAGGGACTGTTGTCGAGACGAAGCCTCCCAGACCAGCGGTTCCATTGAAGCCGATCATATTATCTGTTGCAAAGCCGGGGGAGAACCAGGATAAGCGCGTTGAGGTTGAAACCGCTGATTCTGCCCATCCGCCTGTTGTTCCTGAAGCCTCCGTTTCTTCTCCGGAACCTGCGCCTGCGCAGGGGGTATCCGCTTCTCAATCCGCATCCGGTACACAGGCAGTGGCAAAAAAGGTTTTTACAATCAAAGCGAAGAAGCCGGCCGTGTCCGGCGTTGCTGCGCCCGGTGTTGTCGAATCCGCAAAAGCTCCGGAACCGGTGCCAGCCCCGCCAGTTCCGGAACCCACGCCTGTGCAGTCGGTTTCTGAACCGACGCCTGAGTCTCCAGCTCAGGAACCCGCGCCTGTGCAGGCGGTTTCCGCTCCTCAATCCGCAGCCGGGGCACAGGCAGTGGCAAAAAAGGTTTTTACAATCAAAGCGAAGAAGCCGGCCGTGTCCGGTGTTTCCGCGCCAGATGTTGTCGAATCGGCTAAAGCTCCGGAACCCGCGCCTGTGCAGGCGATTTCTGAACCGACGACTGAGTCGCCAGAGCCGGTGGAACAGCCAGCCCAGACTGAGGCGATGGAAGCAGAAGACGCTGAAGTTGTTAAGGGACCGGCAGCGCGGGGGAAGCTGTCGCTGAAGAAGTCGAACGAGCCGTCTCCTGCATCAGGCGAGCAACATGATGCTCCATCTGTAAATAAGGCAAGGCCGCCATCCGTCAGGCTTTCGAAAAGGATGGGCAGAGTGCCGTCGGCGAAACTGCCTTCAGTCAGCGAACAAGGTGACGGTAATGGTACTCCTGCGCCGGAAGCGATAGTTGATCTCGCCGATGTGCGGGCCCGGAGTTTGACAGTGAAGGAGAAGGGAAAGACATCGACAGTTATTGCATTTTGCCTGGGCGGAGTGCTTCTTGCAGCGGCTGTGGCAGGTCTGTGGTGGATGATGCGAGGTGTTACGGCAGGTCGCGTCATACTTGCCCAGGGCGATGTGCAATTGTATAGAGCTCCTAAAGAAGGGTCCGGGAAGGTGAGCCAATACCTTCCTGCCACCTTGAAGATGCGGGTTGTAAGCAATGATTTTATCCAGACCGGATCCAACGGTATAGCGCGATTATTCCTGGCCGGGATGCAGGAGTTGAAACTTGAACCCAATACATTGGTTCAGGTGGGAATAACAAAGCTCGGCACATTCAAGAAGGGCGGTTTCTTCGTCAATATTTACAGTAATACTGCTTATCTGGAAATTCCGCGTCAGCCGGCAGGCAAACCATTGGTCTTAACTTTACCTGACAGCGTGGTCACAATTCAGGAAGCCAGACTGGGAGTTACGCATGCCCAAAACCGGACGATAGTGAGGGTGGTTTCGGGGAGTGTGACTGTCACCCGGAACCTGGACAGGCAATCGCGCGAGATTGTCAAGGACTGCGAGATTACACTTGCCGAGGGTATTCAGTTTGAGCCGCGACTGATATCGGGCGAAACGAGGGTTGAAAGTCTCTCTCTGGTAGATGGAGGAACGGGTGAAGTAGTTCCGGGTTATGAAGTTCTTAAAAGCGAACTTGTGCTGAAACTGGGCAGCATTCCAGCCGCATCTTTCGGGATCAGGGCAAATACGATGCCGGGGGTGGTCGGAAGCGTCAAGTTTATCGTGAAAGAAAGCGGGTTGTCGTTTGTTTGCAACGAGGATCCGCCCTATATATTCACGGGGCAGCAAAAAAGCGGAACCGGCAAGGGATGGGCACCGTCTTCCGGCAATACATATACGATCGAGGCTGTGTCGTATACAAAGAAGGACGCCAAGGGCCAGCCGAGCATTCCCAGGCGCGTTCAATTCAACGTGATAAAATGAGGCGGATTGGAAACAGAATATGACTTTGAAACTTGAGAAGGCTGCGGGCCGGGTATCCAGGGGACCTGTGGTTCTTGTTGTGATGGACGGAGTGGGGATTGGGAAATACGTGGAAGGCGATGCTGTTAAATCCGCACTGACGCCCAATCTCGACCGGCTTGCCGGAATCGCGTTGTACAGAACGCTGCGCGCTCACGGTTTGGCGGTGGGTTTGCCGAGCGATGAGGATATGGGCAATAGCGAAGTCGGCCACAATGCAATCGGTTGCGGCCGCGTCTTTGCGCAGGGTGCAAAACTGGTCAGCGACGCCATTGCGTCCGGCGGACTCTTCAAAGGCGAAACATGGCGGGACCTGATACAAAATTGCGTTAAGAACAAATCAACACTGCATTTTATCGGGCTTTTTTCGGACGGTAACGTTCACAGTCACATAGAACACCTCAAGGCCATGCTGGCCAGGGCAAGGAAGGACGGAGTGGTCCGCGCCAGAATTCACACTTTGCTGGATGGACGGGATGTGGGCGAAACGTCAGCTTTGGATTATATAGATCCATTTGAGAAATTCCTGTCGGAGTTGAATGCGGACAAGGCCGTGGATTTCCGGATTGCGTCAGGAGGAGGACGCATGAAGATCACCATGGATCGCTACAATGCGAACTGGAATATGGTAAAACTCGGATGGGATACCCATGTGCGGGGAGTGGGTCCGGCGTTCAAGTCGGCGCATGAGGCCATTGAATCGCACAGGCGCAATACTCCCGGCGTTATAGATCAGGATCTCTCTCCTTTTGTCATAGTGGAAAACGGGAAGCCGGTCGGTCAGATCAAGGATGGCGACAGTGTGATTTTCTTTAATTTCCGCGGAGACAGGGCCATAGAGATCAGCCGGGCTTTTGAGGAAGCCGGTTTCCGTGAGTTCGACAGGACGCCCATGCCGAAGGTGAAATATGCAGGAATGATGCGGTATGACGGCGATCTTGGAATTCCTTCGAGGTTTCTGGTTCACCCGCCGGCCATTGACCGGACGATGGGCGAATATTTGTCCGGCAGCGGTGTGCGTCAGCTTGCAATAAGCGAAACGCAGAAATTCGGCCATGTGACGTATTTTTTCAACGGAAACAGGTCCGGCAAGTTTGACGACAAAATGGAAGAATATGTCGAGATACCTTCCGACAGGGTTCCGTTTGAGCAGCGGCCGTGGATGAAGTGCGCGGAAATTACAGACCGGGTAGTGGAGGAAATTCGTGTCGGGCAGTACTCTTTCATAAGGTTGAATTATCCGAACGGCGATATGGTGGGACATACCGGTGTCTACCAGGCCACCCAGGTTGCCGTGGAATCGGTGGATTTATGCATCGGACGGATCATGACCGCGATAGTTGAGACCGGCGGAATACTCGTTGTGTCCGCCGATCATGGCAATGCGGATGACATGTATGAACACGACCCGAAGAGCGGGAAGGTCAAGGTGGATCCGGTGACCGGGGTCAAAAAGGTCAAAACCGCGCATTCGCTGAACCCTGTTCCCTGTTATATTTACAACCCTGATGGAGCAACAGAGCTTTCACTGTCGAATGACAAGGATCTCGGAATAAGCAGCCTTGCGGCCACCTGTATGACGCTTCTTGGCTTTATCCCGCCCAACGATTATACTCCAAGCGTAGTCAAAGTAGGGTCGAAATGACGGTCAAATTAATGAAGAAAAGAAATTTATCGGATTCCATACTTGAATGCCTTCGCAAGGCGTCCGCCGCAGGCTTGTCTTCCACGGAAATAGCTGAACGCATTGGCCTGAAGGGAAAAAACCGGAAGCAGGCGCAGAAATCGCTTCATTGGCTTGTCAAAACGGGCACTGTAATCAAGCTCGGGGACGATACATATGCGGCTGTTCGCACACAGTCTCGCACAGCGGGCGGCAAACGCCGCGGCGGTGAAGCGGCATCCGAGGACAGGGGCGGCCGGCTTGTGACGGGAACACTTGACATTGCCCGGTCCGGGGACGGATTCCTGTCCGTTCCGGGGAATGACGAGGATATCCGGATTTCCAAGCGCGATCTTGGCTGTGCCTTGCCGGGGGACACGGTTGAAGCCCTTGTGCAGGCAGGCGGCAGGAAAGGCGGCGATGGCGGGAAAAGCAGAGGTGGGTCATGCCGCGTGGTTCGAATTCTTAAACGCGGCAGGGATGAAATAGTAGGAACGCTTAAGACGACAGGTCGCTTCTTCTATGTCGTGGCGCTGGACCCGGCGTATTCGCAATGGTTCGAGGTGAGGGACGCCAAAGGGGGGCGCCTGGATGACCGCGTGGTTGTGAAGCTTGTATCGTGGGATCGAGCCGATCGCAATCCCGTTGCGGAAATCGTGGAGGTGCTGGGCCCTTCGCGGAAGGCATCGCTAGATACAATCGCCATCATGCGGCAATACGGTTTTGATGACGGATTCCCCGCCGATGTAGAGGCGGATGCCGCGCGCGCCGAGGAGCGGATGAAGAATCCCGGCGAGCGCATGGACTTGCGGAAACGCTTTATTTTCACCATTGATCCGGTGAATGCGAAGGATTTCGATGACGCTATTTCCCTGGAGGACGACAGGGAAGGCGGCAAAATACTGGGAGTACATATCGCGGACGTGGCGCATTTTGTCCGGCCCGGCGGCGCTCTGGACCGCGAGGCGCACAGGCGCGGTAACAGTGTGTACCTGCCGGACAAGGTCATTCCCATGTTGCCGGCCCGGCTGTCGGACAACATTTGCAGCCTGAAGCCCCATGTGGACCGGCTGACGTTTTCCGTGTTTATCAAGACTGATCGCGACGGTGCGCCTGTTTCCACCAGTTTTGCCAGGACAATAATCCGGTCAGGCATGCGGTTGACTTACGAACAGGCCATGGAGGCGTTGAATGTTCCGGAAGGTGCAGGATGCCCCAAGTCCGGTCTTTCGCCGGATCGGGTGAAACTCCTGAAAGACGTGGCGGCGCTGGCGATGAAATTCAGGGCGGGGCGGTTTGCAAGGCATGCGTTGGATCTTGATCTTCCGGAATACGAGGTGGTCCTGCGCGATGACGGAACCGTTGCTGATATCCGCCAGGTGAAATACGATCTTTCGCACCAGATGATAGAGGAATGCATGGTTGCGGCAAACGAGGCTGTTGACGAGGCACTGAGCAGGCAGGGAATTCCGCTGATTCACAGGATTCACGAGCCGCCGCCCGAGGACAAGCTGGAGGAATTGTCTGTAAAGCTTGAGGAAATGGGTCTTTCGCCGTCGGATTTAAGACAGCAAAGAAACATCGCGCGCATACTTGAAAGCGTGAAAGACGGGCCGCTTGCCGCGCTTGCCAAGGTTGCCGTGCTGCGGAGCATGTGCAAGGCAGTGTATTCAGCTTCGCCCAAGGGCCACTACGGTTTGTCGAAGAAGTACTATGCTCATTTTACATCGCCGATCCGCAGGTATCCGGACCTTATTGTGCACAGGATACTGGCTGCCTCGCTGCTCAATAGTCCGTCTCCCTATGATTTTCGCAAGCTCGGAGAGGCTGCCTGGCACTGTTCCGAGACTGAGCAGAAAGCGGCGGAGGCTGAACGCGCGCTGATAGAGATCAAGAAATACAGGCTGCTGGAACAGGAATTGCGGTCCGGGCGGCCTCCGGAACGGCGCGCAGTCGTAGTGAAAACCATGCCGTTCGGCCTGTTCGTGGAACTGGATGAGTTGCAGGTACAGGGACTGGTTAGAATAACTGCGCAGAAGACGGGCAGGGAGCGGGTGAGGCACGACAAGGGGCGGGATGTCCTGCGCGCGGGCCGCAGGTTGTTCAAGTCCGGAGCTGTTATTCAAGTGAGAGTCGCAGGTGTGGATTTTGAAAAACGACGACTGGATTTTGTCTTGATTCCGGCTGCCGACGGGCATCACGGCCGTTCTCAGTCGGACCATGTTAAGAATCGCATGGGAAAGAAGAGGAGAAGACAATGAATCGGCGGTTAATCGCGGCTGGTTTTCTGGCATATTCAATCTTGGTGGTGCAGGCACACGCGGGCCTTGTTTATACGACGGTAACCAAAACGGAACTGGAGCAGGGGCGGTCCATGGCGGCAACTTCTCAGACCCGGTTCGAGGGCAACAACCTCCGCATTGATTACCAGGATAACCAGAATCCCTTGATGAAAAAGGGATCCTATATGCTGATCAGGGATTTCGGTAAGAATATATGTTTTGTGAACCCTGACGATAAGACCTACATAATGTGGGACATGAAGGTCATGGGCGCAAAGAGCGCGTTCAAAGTATCCAATCTCAAGACTGAAACAATCCTGGATGAAAAAGGGCCGAAAATGCTCGGCCAGGCCACCCGGCATGTGAAATGGTCTCTCAGTTATGACATGGAAATATCCTTTATGGGCATGCAGAATGTTCAGTCGGTGACGATTGAAACAGAAAGCTGGGTCAGCACCATGTACAAGGAACTCGTGAAGTTGCTTCAGGCCAATGTACAGAGTTCCAAAACCGGCAATGAGGACATGGATAAGCTGATAGAAGCCAATGCTGCGCAAATTACCGGATTGCCATTGAAGGAGATCAGGGTAACCAGAATGACTGATGTGAAAAAGGGGAAGACCAACGTCAACACCCTGACGTCCGAGATTACTGCGATCACCGAACAGGACATCTCGAAAGATGTATTCGAGATACCTGCCGGATTCACTGAAAAAATCCTTAGTATGCCCGGCGCAGGTGGTGGATCAAGCGGTGCGGCGCGTCCTCCTCCGCCGGCCCGGCCGCCTCATAATAGCGCAGGTGACAACGATAAGTGACCGGCTTGTAATGCCTACTGAAGCATGGCGCGAATCCTGAAGAACCGGCGCGGTATATCCACACTGTTGGTATAATTCACGTATGCATCGTTGCCCGGAATGTTTTCCCTGTCCGGCACAACCTGCCAGTCCTGGGTGCTGCCGGACATTGAATCGCGTGCCTCGATATCGTACAGCCGTAGTTTCCCGCGGTAGCCGTCGCTCAAGGTATCCCTCGCATAGAACCGTACTACCGGGGTATTGGCCATGCGTAGTATTTCAACAGTGAACTCCTGGGCCGGATTGGTCGGGCAGGTACCTGCGATGTACTCCTGCAGGTTTAGCCCGACTTCGCGGATTCGACCTTCGGTCTGACTATTATCGGGCCATAAACATTCGAGTTTCCTAAGGAATCGCGACTTCGGGATCTCGGAAGTGGCTGTAGTGAAGACCTTGCCCATTCACAAGATGCCCGATGATGCGGTATTGTTCTTGAACGATGTTCTTACGTTGCACAAAGCGCAAGAAAGACGGTAAGGAACACCACTACTGGAATGTGGTTGAGACCCGCCGGGTTAGCGGTGGGCGGGTAGTGCAGCGACAGGTGCTGTATTTGAGCGAGATCAACGATTCCCAGCGCGACGCCTGGCGCAAGACGATCGAAGTCTTTGAAGACGGATCGTTCATGCCCCGGACGATGGCGCTGTTTCCGGAAGATCGTGCGGCTGAACTTACAGACGAATCGGTGCTACGGATTCGTCTGAAAGACTTGGAACTGCGGCGGCCTCGACAGTGGGGCGCCTGCCGGCTTGCCTGTTATCTGTATGAGCAACTGGGGCTGGATGAGTTCTGGGCGAAGCGGTTGGAACCCAGCCGCAAAGGGACACGTTGGGATCTGATCACTCAGGCGTTGAGTTGCTATCGGCTGATCGCCCCGGGCAGCGAATGGCGGTTGCACCGGGACTGGTACGACAAGAGAGCGATGGCCGATCTGCTGGGTGCTGATTTCGAGCTGGCGGAAATCCACAAGCTTTATGAGTGCCTCGACCTGCTCCTGGAGCACAAGCGGGCGCTCTTTGACCACCTGACCCAGCGCTGGAAGGATTTGTTCAACGCTAAGTATGAGGTGCTGCTTTACGACCTGACGAGCACGTACTTTGAGAGCGATCCGCCTTTCCCCGAAAACGACAAGCGCAAGTTCGGCTACAGTCGTGACAAGCGCTTCGACTGCGTGCAGGTGGTCATCGCTTTGATTGTGACGCCGGAAGGCTTTCCGGTGGCGTACGAGGTGATGGCTGGCAACACGCTCGACAAGACCACCCTGCGCGGCTTTCTCAGGAAGATCGAAAACCAGTATGGCAAGGTCGAGCGCATTTGGGTGATGGATCGGGGGATTCCTACCGAAGAGGTGCTGGCGGAAATGCGTCAAAGCGATCCGCCGGTTTACTACCTGGTGGGAACTCCGACGACGCGAAGGCCGTTACCTCTTGCGAACGAATCTGGTTGGTCGCGAGCCCGCCCAAATGTGGGAGTTCTACATCCAACTG
>Ga0172375_10011419_pt1 | contig 11314 bp, 12 predicted proteins | sample LakKiv1m_FD_114537 | JGI IMG/M metagenome (GOLD analysis project Ga0172375, IMG submission 114537) | Freshwater microbial communities from Kabuno Bay, South-Kivu, Congo - kab_092012_11.1m | ecosystem: Environmental > Aquatic > Freshwater > Lake | place: Democratic Republic of the Congo... | reverse complement strand
GTCCAACCCGAGCTTCCTCAGGCGGTGGCGCTGCGCAGCCTTCTCGATGTAGCCCAGCGGATCGTCCTCGGCCAGGCCCCACAGGTCCAGCGAAGCGTGGGCAGAATCGCACTCCGTCCGGAACCGACCGGTCTCCAGCAGTCTCGCCGTCAGCGCCCCGGCGAAGAGGGTGTCCTCGAGGCAGAACTTGTCCTTCCAGCCCGAGCACAGGATGACCACGTCCTTGTGCCGGTCCGTGAGCCACTCGGTGAGCGCCGTGATGTTGATGAAGGCGCCGATCGCGATGGCGCTTGCGCCGCCGGCGATGTGGAGCGCCCGCGTGCCGTTCGTCGTGCAGTAGACGAGCGTCCTGCCGCCGATCGCTTCTCTGGTGAAGCTGAACGCCGAGTTGCCGAAGTCGGCCCAGTCGAGCTGCACGCCGTCCTTCTCGGAGGCGACGAGGTAGCCCTCGGCCTTGAGCCGCCGCGCCTCGTCGTGCGTCGCGACGGGGACGATCGCCTCCACTCCGTTGGCGACCGCGGTGACGATCGTCGTCGTGGCCCGCAGGACGTCCACCAGCACCACGACGAACTCGCCCGTCGTCACGATGTCCGGGAACAGCTTCGGCGAGAAGCAGACCTCGACCGACCTTGTGTCCTGCACGTGTGCCATCCTTTGTCGCCGGCGCTCGCCGCCGCGGTCTGGGCCGGAGTGCGTGTCGACCGCAGCGTGTGCTTGGAGTCGGCGCGCGATGTCTGAGCAACGGACGATAGCAGACGAGCCTCCTCGGGGCGCGACTTCTCGCGTGCCATGAGCGGACCATGGGCAGTCAGATCCGCTCCATCGTGCTCACCGACGTCCACCTGGGCGCCGGCAACAGCATCCTCACTCGCGTCGCGCCTGGGCAGACCTTCGCCGACGCGCACGAAGCCAGCCCGGTGAGCTGGTCGAGCTGATCTACGAGGCGTTGCAGGATGAGCAGGCCTTCGACCGCATCGTCGACGCCGTGGCGCGCAACGTGACCATCGATCAGGGACGTCTCAAGGGCGGCGCCGAGCGCTGGGCGATCAGGCACGTGACCGACGCGCTCGTCGGCAAGGCCGTGGCTGCGCGCGAGCGCGGCAACCAGGCAGGAGTCCTGAGCGCAGGCGCCCGAAGGGCACTCGGAACGTACATCGGCGCCCTGCGGCGGCGGGTCCAGACGGATCTGGGCGAACTGCCGGAAGAGGCCTCCCCGATCCTCGGCCACACCCACAAGCCGTTCGCCGAGTGGTGGCCCGACGACGCCTGGCCGGCGGGCGGGCTCGGCGTGGTCAAGACCGGCGGCTGGGTCGTCGACCAGCACGAGCCGCGACCTGGGGAGACGGGCTCAGCGCTGGCGGCCAGAACGTCGTGATCGTGACAGCGTTGGTGGACCTAACCAGACAGCTCTCGAACTTTCGGCTTGAAGTTCAGCGACTGGTCGGTCGCACGAAGTAGGTTCACCTTCGCACGGGGCTGTGGCTTCACATCACATCCGCGAACTCGCCGAGGTCGACCTCCTCACCCTGCCTCTTGAGCTCGATCGCTTCACGCAATGCGGCGTGCCGCGCTGCGGTCATCGGCATCTTGTGGGCGAACACCGCCGTGAGCAGACAGCAGAGCGCCGTTCCTTCAGCGGTGAGCAGCCGGATGCCGAGGAGAGCGCTGTGAGGCTGCGCGACATCACCCCCCGACAGGTGGCCGAACCACGTGAGGCCCAGGCCCACCGCCCAGAGGACCAGGGCGAGGGCGAGTTGCTGGACGAAGTTGGCGACCCCGTAGTGGAGGCCCTCCCGGCGGTTGCCGGTGCGCAGCTCGTCGACCTCGGTGCAGTCGGGGATCATCGCCCAGGTGAGCACCATGCCCGCCACAAGGCCGGCGACGCCAAACAGCCCGACGCCGTAGAACAGCGCCCCCAGACGTTCCAGAAGAGCATCGCCCCGCGCTTTCCCCACCATATGGCCGTGCGGTTGATGACCGGGATCCATACAAGACTGACCACCGAGGCCACCAGGAAGTACACCGACGTCATCTCCTCGCTCCAGCCCATCCAGTGAAGCGTGAAGTAGACCACCATGAGGGCCATCACGTTCTGGGCGGCCATGGCCCAGGTGTAGCCCCCCGTGACCCAGGCGAAAGCGCGGTTGTGGCGCAGGGCGTCCCAGACGTCGCGCGGCTTGAGGCCCGTCTTCTGGGCGAGGTGCAGCTCCCGGCCCCTGGTAACCCACCACGTAAGCATCAGGCAGGGCAGACCGATGACCCCGATTGCGAGGGCCATCATCGGCCAGCCGGCCCTGTCGCTGCCGAACCAGCCGCCGAACCAGCCCACGAGGAGGAGCGGGAGCGCCATGCCGACGATGGTGGCGAGCATGCTCCAGACCGACCTCCCCGTCACCAGGTAGGTGCGCTCGTCGTAGTCCATGGTCATCTCGGCCGCGAGTGCCGTGTAGGGGGTCTGCTCGAACGACCAGGCGGAGTTCAACAGCGTGCAGGCGACGGCCAGGTAAACGAACAAAGAGGCCCCGCTCAGGCCCACGTTCGCGAACAGCATCCAGAAGGTGATGACCAGCGGGATCGCGGAGATGAGGAGAAACGGCCTCCTGCGTCCGCTCTTCCACGCGACAGAGTCGGAGATCAGGCCGCTGTAGGGCGTGACCACGGCCTGCACGATGGTGCCGATCGTGATCAGCAGCCCGGCGAGGTCGGCGCGCATGCCGACGTAGTCGGTCAGGTAGTACAGGAAGAACGAGTAGAAGACGGTCCACGTCGCCGTCCCCAGCATCTCCGCCCCGCCGTAGCCCATCCGTACCGACCACGGCAGTCTCTCGGACCTCTCGACAGCCGTCGTGCGAGCGGCCGGCGAAGACTCCGCCTGGACGCTCACAGCAGGTGCCCCGCAAGACGGTCGACGACGCCGGTAAAGGCGTTCGACCGACCCCCGTGGACCTCTCGCTCATCGGCCCGTTCGACCAGCGTCGTCGCCACCCGGACGCCGGCCCCCAGCAGCGGCTCGACGAGCCAGCGCGGCGTGCTGTGGCCGGGCGCGCAGACGAGAGGCAGCCTGGTGAGTTGAGTATCACGCCGCAGAACCAGGTCGCGCAGGATGCGGGCGCAGAGATTCGATGTCCCGACGCCGTCGCCGCCGTAGCCCCGCGCGAACCCGTGGCCGGTGCGCGGGTCGAAGGCGATCTGCGTGACGTTCCCCGCCGGCACAGCGATCCGTCCCGACCAGCGGTGGGTCACGCGCACGTCTCGCAGGTCCTCGAAGTACAGGATGAGCTCCCGACGCAGGTCCTCCCAGACTGACGCGTCGTCCGCCGGCAGGCGATCGCGTCGGGAGCCATCGGCATAGCGTCCTCTCATGCCGCCGATCACGATGCGGTCGTCGCTCGTGCGGATCGCGCACGAGTAGAGCCGGCGCAGGTGGAGCAGACTCTCGCCTCCCGTCCAGCCCACGCCCTCGAAGAAGGCGCCCGGCAGCGGCTCCGTCGCGATCGCGTAGCTCTCCAGGCACACGACGGGAGGACGCAGCGGAATGGCGAACGGGGAGCCTTCGGTGACGTCGATCACGGCCTCGGCCCGCACGTCTCCCCTCGTCGTCGAGACGACATTGCCGTCCATTCCGATCACCGCCGTGCGCTCGTGGATCTGCACGCCGTGGCGCTCGCACGCACGGGCGAGACCGACAGCGGCCCGTCCCGCATGGAAGTTCGCGCAGTGAGGCGTGTAGACGGCGGCGAGGCAGTTCGACAACCTCACCCGCTCCGCCGTCCCGTCGGGATCCAGCCAGACGAAGTCGTCTTCGCGCGGGCCGAGCACGCGGTCCCCGTCATACTCGGTCCGCAGACGCCCGAGCTGCGGCTCCGCGCTGGCGAAGTGGAGGATGCCGGACTTGCGATAGTCGGCATCGATGCCCTCCTCGGCGAGAACCCGGCCGTATTCGTCGACGACCTCCGTCATCAGGAGACGCAAGCGTCGGGCGGTGTCAAGGTCGGTCCTCTCCCGAATCACGCCACTCTCGAGTCCCGTCAGGCTGTAGTGGCAGAGACCGACGTGCCGACTCGCCGCTCCGTGGCCGACCTGATTGCGTTCGAGGATCACGATCGAAAGACCGGTGTCGGCCTTGGCCAGGTAGTAGGCCGCCCACAGGCCACCCAATCCGCCGCCGACGATGGCCACGTCGCAGGACGCCGGCAGGCGCGGCGACGTCTGCGGTTCGAGCGGCTCCATGGTCTCGAGCCAGAAGGACGATCGATCCGTCGCGCTCTCTCCCATGACGCCCCTCCCGTACACGCCCGCCCGACGGACGGCCGCGGCTCGACAGTGCTGACATAACACCTGTTATGGCGCAATATAACAGGTGTTATGTCAGATGCAAGCCCCTTCTCGGGCAGCCTGGTCGCTCTGCGCTAGACTGTGGCAGCACGGCCGGCGAGACGCGCAGGGCGACGCGGATCAACGCGCGGGCGGCACGACCGGGAGCGAACACCATGGATGGATCGGCGGATCGGCGAAGCGAACTTGCCGACGCGGTGTGCCGCGTCATGGCGGCGCGCGGCGTGCAGGGCACGACCATGCGAGAAGTCGCTCGCGAGGCCGGCTGGACCACGGGCGTCCTCGTCCATCACTTCAGCGACAAGGCGGGGATGATCGAGTTCGCCTGCCAGACGTGGATGCGCCGCGCTCGCACGAGCGCCGCAGCGGCGGTCGGCGATCTGACCGGGCTGGCGGCGCTTCGTGCGCTCTTGGCCTCCGACTTGGGAGATGACGATCCGGCTTCGGATGAAGACTTGAGAATCTGGCACTCGATGATCGAGGCGGCATCGCGCAACGACGCGCTCGCAGAGCAATGGCGCGGACTGTATGAGACCTACCAGCACGAATGCGAGCGGCTGCTCCGCGAAGCGATCGACGTCGCAGAGATCTCCTCGTCCTGCGACGTTGCGACGACGGCGGCGGCGCTCATCGCGACCGTAGACGGTCTCAACATCAGGCAGTTGGTCGACCCCGGCCGCTTCACCGCCGACATGCAGCTGCGCGTTCTCGACGAGGTGCTGGCATCCCTACCGGGACGCTAGGCGTCCGTACCTCGCAGCGCAGCCAGGACCTGCAGCCGAACCGGCGCGTCGAGACACCTCTCTCCTTTGCGTACCCACGTCGGCCAAGGGAAGGCGGACAACCTCTCGAGCAAGGCTGGAGCGATCGGAATCTGAAACCGGCCGCAGTGCAGCCGAAACGTTGTGATAGTGACAACGTGGTGGGCCCAGCAGGACTCGAACCTGCGACCGGCCGATTATGAGTCGGCTGCTCTGACCAACTGAGCTATAGGCCCACAGTCGTCGCCAGCATCCTACCCGGGTTCGCGGTCGCGACGCCACGGCGCGAGGCCGGAGACGCGAAGGCCGCCGGCGCCGGGGGCCGCAAGGGGCTCCCGGCGCCGGCGGCCGGCGCGCCGTCAGGCGCGGCCGCTCCGGCGCTTCAGTGCCGGTCGAGCTGCCGGGTGAAGGCCTGCAGGTGACGCTCGCTGCCGCGGAGCAGGCTCTCGTACACGGTCTTCAAATCCTCACGGTCGGTCGCCGCGATGCGCGCCTCGAGGTCGGCGATGTCCTTCTCCTCGATGGCGATGCCGACGCGCAGGGCATCCTCCAGCGACACGCCGCCCTGATCCATGAGCTCGGCGTACAGGGCGGCCAGGCTGTCGTCCTCGAACCGCCCGGCGGCGTCCTCGCCGACCGGGTCCGGGATGGAGAACGCGTCCAGCAGGTCCTTGACGGCGGCCATGTGCGTGCTCTCCGACCGGGCGATGTTGGAGAACACCGGCAACTCGTACTGTGCGCCGAGCGCCGTGTAGACGTCACGGGCGAGCTTCTCCTCCTCACGCATGAACGTGAGGCCGTCCGCCTCGGCGGCCGTGAGCGGAGTCGAGGTGTCGGGGGTCACATGCTGCTCGACGTCGGGAGTGCCGAGCGCCTCGCCCTGGCCCTGGCCGGCGCCCGCGCCCTGGCCGGCTCCCTGCCCCGCGCCGGAGGCGACGTCGCTCGTGCCGACCGCCACCGCGGCCGCCACGATCACGGCGGCCAGTACGATCACCGTCACTACTATCGCGAGCTTCCTGCTCATCGTGTGCACTCCCTGGTCTCGGATTCTGGTTCGAGTCTCAGTATGCCCGAGGGTTTCGAAGAGCCTGTGAAGCGGTTCTGCCGATGTTGTGAAGGCCTCACAACGGTACTCGGTGATACGCTTCGCGGCGGATGATGTGGACAGCAGACCCCGGGGAGGTGAGCACGGCATGAGCGACCTGGAGAGTGGGCCCCGCAAGCCCCCGGCTCTGGACGGCGTGCGGACCTCGCAGGTCATCCGCATCACGGCGACCGTCACGCTCACCGTTCTCGTGATCGTCGGGCTGCTCGAGTTCCTGGTCCAGATCCGCAGCATCGTCCTCTGGGTCCTCATCGGCGTCATCCTCGCGGTCGCGCTGCAGCCTGCCGTGGGGTGGCTGGTGCGACATGGATGGAACCGCATCCTCGCGGCGCTCCTCGTCTCGCTCCTGACCGTCGCGGTGCTCGTGGCGGTGATCGTCTCGGTGGCGCTGCCCGTCGTCTTCCAGTCGGACGACTTCATCCGTGCCCTGCCCCGGATCCTCGACAACCTGTTCGGCACCGGCGGACAACTCAACTTCCTGGAGACGCGGTTCCACGTCCTCGAGCGCGTCGCCGAGGTCACCCCCGAGGAGGTGACCAGGGTGCTGGCCGGCAACCAGCAGACGATCATGAGCGCCGTCACGACGGCCGCGTCGATTGTCGCCGCCACCATCACCATCCTGACGATCATGGTGATGATGCTGATCGAGGGACCGCGGGCGTGGGCGTCGGTGCTCGAGGCGCTGGTCGACGAGGAGCGCCGCTGGGCCGAGCGCATCGGCGAGAACTTCCTGCGCGCCACCGGCGGCTACGTGCGCGGCAACCTCGCGATCAGCTTCGTCGCCGGCATCGCCTCGTACATCGCCCTCAAGATCATGGGAGTGCCCTACGCCGAGACCCTGGCCGTGCTGGTCGGGGTCCTCGACATCATCCCGCTGGTCGGCGCCACCATCGGCGCCATCATCGTCTCCATCGTCGCCTTCGCCACCGGAGGTGTGGTCGACGGGGTCGTCCTCGTCGTGTTCTTCGTCGTGTACCAGCAGTTCGAGAACAACGTGCTCCAGAACATCGTCTACAGCCGCACGGTCTCACTGAGCCCGCTGATCGTGTTCATCGCGGCGCTCGTCGGGGCCGCGCTCGGCGGGATCGTCGGCGTGCTGCTCGCGATCCCGCTCACTTCGGCCGGCTGGGTGCTGGCCCGCGACCTCATCGCGCTGCGGCACGCGCGGCACGCGAGACGCGCCGCAGGAGATCGCAAGTCGGTGATCAAGGATCCGCCGCCCGGCTGCGACGAGGAGGGGCCGGCCACGTCGGACGCGGCCGGCTGAGAGAGAGACACGCCCGGCCGCGCTCGCACGGTGAGCCGGACGAGGAAGGGCCGGGGCCACGAGAGTGGCCCCGGCCCGGTGCGCTCCGGCGGAGCCGTCTCTCTCCACCGGAGCAACTCGGATGTGAACCGCCGGCGGCGCGGCCGGCCACGCTCGCGTGGCCGCGCCGGGCCGGCCGTCACACGCTCTTGAGGCGCTCGACCAGCGCCGGCACCACCTCGTAGAGGTCGCCGACGATGCCGTAGTCGGCCATCGCGAAGATCGGCGCCTCCTTGTCCTTGTTCACGGCGGCGATCAGCTTGGCTCCCGAGACGCCGACGGTGTGCTGGATCTGCCCCGAGACACCGACGCTCAGGTAGAGGTCCGGAGCCGTCTTGGCGCCGGAGAGGCCGATGATGCGGTCCTCGCCGAGCCACTCGAAGTCGGCGAGGCTCTTGGTGCAGCCCACGACGGCGCCCAAAGCGCCCGCGAGCTCGTCGCCGAGGGCGAGGTCCTCGCGGGCGTTGAAGCCGCGGCCGACGCCGACGATGAGCGGCGCCGCGTCGAGGTTGACGTGGTCGCCCTCCTTGGCGCGGCGGTCGACGACCTTCACCGCGGTGCTCACGGTCAGAGCCGGCGAGACGACCTCACCGGCGCCGGCGCTCGCGCCCTCGGCGCTGAACGTCTTCGGCATGACGGCGAAGACCTGGACCGCCGTGCCGAGCTTCTCGCGCGCCACGGTCGCGCCGCCGAAGGCGTAGCGGCCGGCGACGAGGCCCCCATCCTCCGCGACGAGACTGTTCACGTCGGTGACGCAGCCGGCGCCGAGCTTCTGCGCCAGCCGCGGCGCCGTCTCCTTGCCGCGCCGCGTGGAGCCGACAAGCACGACGCTCGCGCCGGCCTGCTCCACGATCTGCGCCAGGCCGGCGGCGACCGCGTCGGCCGGCCAGCCCTCGAAGGCGCCGTCCTCGCTCACGTACACGGTGTCGGCGCCGGCGGCGGCGAGCTCGCTCGCCGCGGCTCCGGCGCCCGGCCCCAAGGCCACGGCGCTCACGCCGAGGCCGAGGGCCGCACCCAGTTCCTTACCACCGGCGACCAGCTCGCGGGCGGTATCGACTCTCTCGCTGTAGACGAGGAGCGCAGCCATCGTTACCTCCCCAGGACGCCTTCTTTGATGAGGGCATTGACGAACGCGTCGGCCTGCTCGGCCGCCGTGCCGTCGAACAGGATGTTCTTACGGTCCTGCTCCTCCGCGAGGTTGCTGACGATCTCGCGCACCGGCGCCGGAGCCTCGACCCCGAGATCGGCCAGGGACCATACCTGCAGCGGCTTGCTCTTGGCCTTCATGATCTGCATCAGGCCGGGGATCGTCGGCTCGTTGATCTCGCTGACCACCGTGACGACGGCCGGCAGCGGCGCCTCGAGCGTCTCGATCATGTCGTCCATGCTGCGCTCGCAGCGCACCGCGCCGTCCGCGGCTTCGACCTTGCGCGCGTAGCCGATCTGGGGCAGGCCGAGGAGCTCGGCGACGCGGGCGCCGACCTGGCCGGTGTAGTTGTCGGTCGAGCCCTCGCCCAGCAGGAGCAGGTCAAAGGCTTCCAGCTTCTTGACGGCGGCGGCGAGCGCCGCCGCAACGGCCGCCTGATCCGGCGCGGCGAGCGCCGGGTCGTCGACGACGACGGCTTCGTCGGCGCCCATCGCCAGCGCCACCTTGATGTCCTCGGCGACCTTGCGGTTGCCCTCGGCCAGGCACAGCGCGACGACCTTGCCGCCGACGGCGTCGCGCAGATCCACGGCCGCCTGCAGGGCGTTCTTCTCGAGGTCGCCGATCTTGTACGGCACGGCCTCGGTGACCGCCTCGCGGTTCTTGATACGGACCATCTGCAGGTCCGGGTTGGTCTTCACGCAGACGACGATGTCCACGGCGTCATCCCCTTTCGTCGCGGTCGCCCGCTCAGCTCATCCGGTACTGGACCCCGAAGGGACCACTCGGGTACTTCCACGTGAGCGCTCGCGGCTCGCAGCAGATCAGGCAGGTGCCGCATTCGAGGCAGCCCTCCCAGTTGACGGTCATGCGGCCCTGGTCGTCCTTCTCGTACAGGTCGGCCGGGCACACGTAGACGCATGCCTCGTCGGTGCACACCGTCGTGCAGATCTCGGTGTCGATGACGATGTGCGGCTCCTTGTCGAGCTTGAAGACGTCGAGGCCGAGCTTGGCGTCGATCTTCATCGGCATGGCTCCTCCCCTCTAGATCTTCCGCATCGACCAGGCGTCCTTGAAGGTCGCCACGTTCATGAAGTCGCGCTTCGCACCCCGCCAGGCCTTCTTGAAGAGGCCGGCCTGCGGCCGCTCGTCGATCGTGTAGATGCTCTCGAGCAGCGCGGAGACGGCCTTGGGGTAGTGCGTGAACAGGCGCGGGTTCTCCATGAAGCTCGGGATGTCCCGCGCCGTCTCGAGGTCCTTGAGCACGAAGCTCTCACGCAGGGACGCCTCGTAGGAGGCGAGGCCGGCGGCCGAGAAGTCGCCGGCCGCCTTCGCCCTCTTGACCGCCTCGGCGGCGAAGTAGCCCGAGGCGATGGCGAAATCCATGCCGCGCACCGTGACGAGGGCGTTGAGGCTCAGACCGGCGGTGTCGCCGGCGACCAGATAGCCGTCGCCGGCGAGCTTGGGCACCTGGCTGATGCCGCCCTCCGGCACCGTGTGCGCCGAGTACTCGGCGACGGCGCCGCCGGCGACCAGCGGCCGGATCTGGGGCAGCTCCTTGAACTCGTCGAGGAGCTGCCAGCTCTCAGTGCCGTCGCGCCGGCTCCGCATCGCCTCCATGCCGACGACCATGCCGAGCGAGATGCTGTCCTTGTTGGTGTAGAGGAAGCCGCCGCCCATCATCCCCTTGGTGCACTCGCCCATGAAGAACTGGGCGGCGCCCTCGCCGGGATTGAGGTGCCAGCGGTCCTCGATCACGCCGGCCGGCAGCTCGATGACCTCCTTGTAGCCGAGCGCGTGGTGCTTCGCCTGCGGCTGGGCCGCGAGGCCCGCCTCGCTGCTGAGCAGCCGCAGCACGCCCTCCGCCACGACGACGACCTGGGCGCCGATCTCGTCGCCGCCGGCGCGGATGCCGACGATGCGGCCGTCCTTGCGCAGCAGCTCGTCGACCTTCATGTTGGGCACGACCATGGCGCCCTTCTCCATGACCTTCTCGGCGAGCCACTGGTCGAGCTTCGCGCGCACGATCGTGTAGCTCTGCGGCTTGTCGCCGGCGAAGCGGTCCGAGGCGATCTCGATGGTCGTGTGCGCGCCCTCGGCCATCATCGTGACCAGCTCGCGGGCCACCGGGCGCTCGTAGGGCGCCTCCTCCCACAGATCCGGGTAGAAGCCGCGGATGGGCTTCACGTACAGGCGCCCGCCGGTGACGTTCTTGGCGCCCGAGTAGTCGCCGCGCTCGAGGACCATGACCTCGACGCCCGCCGACGCCAGCCCATACGCGGCGGAGAGGCCGGCGAGGCCGCCACCGACGACGATGCACTCGACTGTTTCCATGTCACCTCTCCTGGCTGGTCGTGACCGGCGGCCGTGGCCGCCGCGGGCCGGGCGCCGTCAGGCGACCCGGCCCGGGGGCCTCAGGCGTCAGTGTCGGTCAATCCTTGAACGGGTTGTGCGTGTCGCCCCACACGTCGCGGGCGATGATGCCGCGCATGATCATGAGGCCGCCCTCGGCGCCGACCTCGTAGCTCATGACGCCGCGAAGCAGCATCTCGAGCGGCGTCTCCTTGGTGTAGCCGAAGGCGCCGTGGTACATCATCCCGTGGCGGGCGATGTCGTGGCAGAGCGTCGGGCTGAGGCACTTGCAGGTGCTGATGACCTTGTTG
>Ga0172375_10011418_pt1 | contig 11315 bp, 10 predicted proteins | sample LakKiv1m_FD_114537 | JGI IMG/M metagenome (GOLD analysis project Ga0172375, IMG submission 114537) | Freshwater microbial communities from Kabuno Bay, South-Kivu, Congo - kab_092012_11.1m | ecosystem: Environmental > Aquatic > Freshwater > Lake | place: Democratic Republic of the Congo... | reverse complement strand
CCGTCCGGCTGGTCGGCCGCCTTCTATCTGGCGCTCAACGGCGTGGATGTGACGATCTTCGAGGCCAAGGACGTTATCGGCGGCATGATGCGCCTGGTGCCGGTCTTTCGCCTGCCGTGGGAGGTGATCCAGCGCGATGTGGATCGCATCCTGGCGTTGGGCGTCGAGCTGAAACTGAACCATCCCATCACCGGTGCGCCGGAGAAGCTGCTCGAACAGGGCTTCGACGCGGTCTACGTGGCGACCGGCTTCGCCCGCGACACGCCGCTGCGCATCCCGGGCATCGAAGGGCCGGGGGTCTACGCCGCACTCGGCTTGCTCGATCGCACTCGTCGCGGGGAACGGCCCGACCTGGGCCGTAAGGCGTTGGTCATCGGCGGCGGCGACACTGCGATGGACGCGGTGCGCACCTCGCAGCGGCTCACTGGCGCCCCGACGACCATCGTCTACCGCCGCACCCGCGCCGAGATGCCCGCCAGCCCCGAAGAGCTCGAAGGCTCGCTCGAAGAGGGCAACATCCTGCTGGAGTTGACCTCGCCGCTGCGGGTGATCCGCGACGCAACGGGCAAAGTCACGGCGCTCGAATGCCAGCGCAACAAGCTGGGCGATCCCGGCCCCGATGGCCGCCGCAAGCCGGTCGCTATCCCCGGCAGCGAGTTCCCCATCCCGTGCGACACCGTGATCGTCGCCGTGGGCCAGAACCCCGACTTTGGCTTCCTGGAGGGCAGCGTGGTGACAGTGTGCGGTGACGGCGGCATCGCCATTGACCACGCCACGGCCAGCACCGGCGTGCCCGACGTCTATGCGGGCGGCGACGCGGCCGAATCTGGCCCGGAAAGCATCATCGCGGCGTGCGGCGACGGCCGCCGCGCGGCCGAGTCTATCTGCTGGCAGTTCGGCGTCCCGTTCAGCCAGCCGCGGGATGAGAAGGCCAAACTCTCCAACCAGCAAATCCTGGAGGTCAAGGCTGTGCGGGCCACGAAAGCGCCGCAGGTGAAGACTCGAATGCTGCCCATTGCGCTGCGCGACAGCTTCGATCTGATTGACCTGAGCTTCACTCCCGAACAGGCGCGGGCCGAGGCGGCGCGCTGCGTCCAGTGCACCACCCTCTGCGACAAGTGCGTCGAGGTGTGCCCCAACCGCGCCAACCAGACCTTCACCATGCGGCCCGTGGACGTCATGCTGCCGCGGCTGGCGTTGGTCCGTAGGGGCGAGGTCTCCTCGCCCGCGGGTGAGACACCGGGCGGGGAGCCCCCGCCCCTACAGGTGATCGGCCAGGAGCGCTTTGTCGTCGGCCAGGAGCGGCAGATCATCAACATCAACGACTTCTGTAACGCGTGCGGCGACTGCACGACTTTCTGCGTCCACCAGGGCCAGCCGTGGCTGGACAAACCGCGGCTTTTCTTGAATGAGACGGACTTCCTGGCCGCCGACCGCAACGCGTACCGCATCACCGGCAATATCATCCGCCATCGCGACGCCGGCCGCGAGACCAGCCTCACACGCGAGAACGGGCATTTCGTCTACGACTGCCCGGAAGCGCGCCTCACCTTGACCCCGGCCTTCGCGGTGACCGCGACGGCGGTCAAGCGGTCGTTCGTCGGCGCGCTCTCCCTCCGCGATGCGGCCGAGCTGGCCGTGATTCTGAAGGGCGTGACGGAGACGTTGCCGCAGTTGACAATCTGATCCTCTACCTTCTCTGCATCCCTGTGCGCCCGTTGTGATTTGTTGGGGATGCAGAGAGGAATGAATTGTCTTCAATCTCAAACTGAGATATAATTCAGCTATGCACGTCATCTCACGCAAAGCCCTGCGGGACTTCTGGGAACGATACCCAGATAGCGAGATGCCGCTTGCTCGCTGGTTTAAGATCATGGAATGCGCGGAGTTCGCCAGTTTCGGCGAACTGCGCAAGGCTTTTCCGTCGGCCGACAGAGTGGATGATTGGGTTGTGTTCAACATAGGCGGTAACAAGTATCGGCTGATCGCATCCATTCACTTTAATCGGGGCAAAGTTTATGTACGCCATGTTCTGACCCATGAAGACTATGCGCGAGGAGATTGGAAGCGATGACCGTATTGACGCGAGATGTTCAGACGCACTGGGTTTCGATCAGTCCCTTTCTGTCTATTCGCAACGAGCGCGAGTATGACGTAGCTGTCGCGCGCCTCAACGGCCTCCTTGATGAGGTCGGCGACAACGAACACCATCCCTTGTATGGCCTGCTCGACACATTGGGGACATTGATTCGCGCCTACGAAGAGAAACGCTATCCCATCCCCACGAGCGGCAGCGCAGAAATGCTTCGCTTCTTCATGGAAGAGCATCACCTCGCGCAGTCCGATTTACCTGAGATCGGCTCGCAGGGCGTGGTGTCCGAAATCCTCAACGGTAAGCGCGAGCTGAACCTCCGCCAGGTGCGCGCCCTGGCGAGCCGCTTCGGCGTCTCGCCGGCCGTGTTCATCTGATTCGAAAGCACAAGGGGTAGTTATGTGGCACACCTACTTCGCCCCGCACACCGTCGCGGAGGCGCTGGATATCCTGGCCCGTCACGGCGCAGATTGTCGCCTCATCGCCGGCGGCACCGATCTGATCTTGGAGCTCGAGCGCGGGATCCGCAAGCAAGAAATCCTGGTGGATATCTCGCGCATTGGGGAGCTTGAGCATATCGAACCGTCGAACGGGCATCTCCGCATTGGCGCCAACGTCACCCATAACCAGGTCGTTGACTCGGCCGAGGCGGTGGCGCACGCGTTCCCGCTGGCCCGCGCCTGCTGGCAGGTGGGCGCGCCGCAAATCCGCAACCGCGGCACGGTCGCGGGCAACTGTGTCACCGCCAGCCCGGCCAACGATACGATCACGCCGCTGTGGGCGATGGACGCGACCTTCACCCTCGCCAGCCGCGCCCGCGGAGAGCGCACCCTGACCTGCGCCGAATTTTTTCAGGGCGTGCGCAAGACCGCGCTCCAGCCCGACGAGATGCTCGTGCGCATCACCGTCCCGGCGCTCAAGCCGACCGAACGCGGCACGTTCCTCAAGCTCGGCTTGCGGCAGGCGCAGGCGATCAGCGTGGTGAATGTGGCGGTGGTGTTGGAGGTTGGAGGTTGGAGGTTGGAGGTGTCTCCAACCTCCAACCTCCAACCTCCAATCGTCCGCGCCCGCATCGCCCTTGGCTCTGCCGCTCCTACTATCGTTCGCGCCAGCGACGCCGAAGCCTTCCTCGCAGGCAAGGAGTTAACCGACGAGGTGATCGCGGCCGCGGCTGGGCTGGCTGCGACCGCGGCACGGCCCATCTCCGACATCCGCGGCAGCGCGGCGTATCGCCGCGATATGGTGCGCGTGCTCACGGCGCGGGCGCTGCGGCAGTTGCGGGATGGCGCGGAGCGAGAGGGGTGGCCGGAGCGGCCGGTGTTGTTGCATGGGCGGGGTGACAAGGTGACAAGGTGGCAGGGTGACAAGGTGACGGAAAGCGTCGTGTCACCACACGATGTCTCTCTGACGCTAAACGGCCGCCCAATCACCTTGCATGGCGTGCGCGGCAAGACGCTGCTGCGCGCTCTGCGCGAAGACGCGGGCCTGACGGGGACGAAGGAAGGCTGCGCGGAAGGCGAGTGCGGCGCGTGCACGGTCTGGCTGGATGGCGTGGCGGTGATGAGCTGCCTGGTTCCCGCTGAACGCGCCGAGGGGTGTGAGGTGGTGACGGTGGAGGGACTGAGCCGGCCCGACGGCGCGCTCAGCCCGCTCCAGCAAGCCTTCATCGAAGCGGCGGCCGTCCAGTGCGGCTACTGTACCCCCGGCATCCTGATGTCGGCCGCGAATCTGCTCGAAGAGTGCCCGCAACCGACCGCCGATCAGGTGAAGCAGGCGCTGACGGGGAATCTGTGCCGGTGTACGGGGTATTATAAGATCCTTGAGGCGGTTGAGCGCACAATCAGCGGGCAAGCGACTCCGGTCACTTGACCGAGGAATTACAATGTCAGGCGGCAAGCTTTGAACGGGTCATGCTTGCTTTGGCAACGATGTCGGTAGGGATGTTGGTATCAGGCATCGTGCATGATAGAATCTTGATAGACTCGAACCGCAAGACCGTGAGGGACTGAAATGAGCACGCTTATGATCGAAACAACGGAAACAGCGAATGACACCCGTTACCTGATTCAATCGGCACAGTTGCGGGGGAAATCGCGAAACTAGAATTGGGGCTGGCATTGGCTCGCCAGCGGCTTGCACCATTCGAGCGCAAATACCGCGTTTCATCCGACCGCTTCATCACCGAGATGACCGCCGAAGACCTGGAAAAACGGCGACGATAAATATGTCCACCGGGCTGGTGAGTATCGGTCGATGCAAAAGCCTGAGTCAAAGTTTCAGCGACTTTGCAAGACCGAGTACTATGCATAGAAAACTCGGAGGTGGCAACATGGTTCAAATGCAAATTTTGGCTGAGATTGGGAAACTCCCTATCCCGGATCGCCTGACATTGTTGGAAGATGCTTTGCGTGTGATTCGCCAAGACCTGCAGCAGACAAAATCGGCGTCACGTCAGGCCAACCGGAACCGTGAGTTGGCGGCGGCGGCCCAGGCTTTGCTCGCTGACTATTCTGCAGGTGGCGAGTTGATTACCTTCACGGCGCTTGATAATGAATAAGGCCACATTGGCGAGGAGGCAATCATGTCAGTAGCTGAACCTCAGTTGAGACGCCTGGGCGAAGAAGTCAGGCAAGTGCGAGATTTCTTAGTCAGCGATCTCTCTCTCAAGCTAGAGAAGCTCGCCAAGCGACGGCTGCTCTTGCTCTATAGCCTGCGCTATCCTGGGCTTCGGCTCAGGAATCCGATCGCCATCTCGTTGGAAGATGATGGCGCGCAGGTGATCGCTTCGGCTTACGATCTGGAACTGTTCGGCTATGGGGAAACTGAGGGCGAGGCGCTGGACGATCTGCGGCATACTATTGTAGATCTCTACCTTACGCTGCGGGAAAACATCAACACTTTAGGCGCTTTACCCAAACAGGTTTGGGAATACCTGGCGGACACCGTGGAGGAAGAATCCCGCTATGAAAATCCAAGAAGTGCTGCGCGCTTTTGACAAATTAGAAATGGAAATGCGAGAAGGGCGGGATACTCTGGCGTTTTTTCGTTACGAAGGGCAGATCGTTTTGTGGACTAAGATTCCTCATAAGCGCGGCGAGCTAAAAGGCAAACTGCCTGATCTCATCCGGCAGCAACTGCGGCTGAATGAAGCCCAGTTTCGCGAATTGATCGCTTGCCCTCTGAATCGCGCCGGATACGTTCAGGCGCTTCGCGAAAAGGGTTTCCTTGCTTTGGCGGAGCCATAACTATGCGCCTACAAGATCATACGACCATCGGACATAACGCCCCCCGCCTGGATGCGCCGGGCAAAGTGACGGGCCAAACGCTCTACCCCGGCGATATCACCTTCCCGGACATGCTGCACATGGCGACGCTGTTCGCAGGCCGGCCTCATGCGCGCATCCTGGGCATTGACGCGGCTGCGGCCGAAGCTGCGCCGGGCGTGGTCGCGATCTTCACCGCCGCCGATGTGCCGGTGAACGAGTACGGCCTGCAAATCCCCGACCAGCCGGTGCTGTGCGGGCCAGGTTCGGCCAAGGCGGGCGCGGACGTGGTGCGCTTCGTCGGCGACCAGGTGGCGCTGGTCGTCGCGGAGACCGAGGCGCAGGCGCGCGCCGCGTGCAAGTTGATCCGCGTCGAATGGGCCGACCTGCCGATCATAACAGATCCCGAAGTCGCCGCGCCGTCGCTGGCGGGCGGGCTGAGCACGCCAGACCCTCAGGGTCTCCGAGACCCTGAGGGTCTTCCTGTGCAACTCCACCCGCACTGCGCCGATAACATCTGCTACGGCTACCGCATCCGCAAGGGCGACCTCGCCGCCGGCTTCCGCGACGCCGACGTGATCATCGAGGGGGTGTATCAAACGCCCGTCCAGGAGCACGCCTATCTTCAGCCCGAAGCCGGTATCGCGTATTTGGACGATGCAGGCCGGGTGACGGTCGAAGTGGCCGGCCAATGGACGCATGTGGATCAGAAGCAGATCGCTCACGCGCTCGATATCCCGACGGAGCAGGTGCGCGTGATCTACCCGGCCATCGGCGGCGCGTTCGGCGGCCGCGAGGATATGTCGGTGCAGATCACCCTGGCGTTGGCCGTCTGGCGGCTGGCGCAGCGCGGGATCAAGCGCCCCGTGAAGACCGTTTGGAGCCGCGAGGAATCCATCATCGGCCATGGCAAGCGCCACCCGATGAAGATTTGGGCCAGGTGGGGGGCGAAACGCGACGGCAAATTGACCGCGGCCGAGGTGAAAGTGGTCGCGGATGGCGGCGCGTATATGTACACCAGCAACAAGGTGCTGGGCAACACGACGCAAACCTGCACCGGCCCCTACGAAATTCCCAACGTCGCGGTGGATACCCACGCAGTCTACACCAACAACGTGCCGGGCGCAGCGTTCCGGGGTTTCGGTGGGCCACAGGGCCATTTCGCGGCCGAGAGCCAGATGGACAAGCTGGCTCAGGCGCTGGGCCTCGATCCGGTGGAAATCCGACTGAGAAACGTCCTCACCGCCGACAAGCTCCTCACCACCGGCACCCCCATCCCCGGCGGCGTCGGCTTGACCGACACGATCATCGCGGCGGCGCGCGCGGCCGGCTGGACGCAGGATGCGGCAGGGCGCTGGCGACGACCGACGACGAAAGACGAAGCGGCCGGAGTATCATCCGTCCTTCGTCCTTCGTCCTTCGTCCGCGGTATCGGTTTCGCCGCCGGTTTCAAGAACGTCGGCTTCAGCCTGGGCTACCAGGAAAACAGCTATGCCCGCGTGGAGTTGCGCGGCGCCGCGGAGATCGCGGAGGCAGTCGTCTATTTCGCGGGCGCCGATTGCGGCCAGGGCAACCACACGATCATCGCGCAGGTGGCGGCCGAGGTGACCGGCGTACCGTTCGCGCAGGTACGCGTGGTCGTCTCGGACACGGCGCAGATGGGCGACTCCGGCAGCGCGTCGGCATCGCGGCTCACCTACATGAGCGGCAACGCAGTGCGAGGGGCGGCCGAGAGGGCGCTGGCGGCCTGGCAGAACGAAGAGCGGCCGGCCATCGGGGAATATGTCTACCTGGCGCCCAAAACCACGCCGCTGGATCACGACACAGGTTACGGCAGACCGAATTTCGCTTACGGCTACGTCGCTCAGGTCGCGTTCGTCGCGGTGGACACGGAGACGGGCGAGATCAAAGTCGAGCGGTTCATCAGCGCCGATGATGTGGGCCAGGCGATCAACCCGCAGCAAGTGACCGGCCAGATCGAGGGCGGCGCGGTGCAGGCGTTGGGCTACGCGTTGCTGGAGAACTGGCAGACGCGGCAGGGGCGCGTGCTTACCGACACCTTCAGCACCTATCTGATCCCGACCATCTTGGATGCGCCCGCTCAGATGGACGCGCTGATCGTGGAGACGCCCGATCCGAACGGCCCCTTCGGCGCACGCGGCATGGGCGAGATGCCCTATCTGCCGGCGGCCGCGGCCGTGGCGGCCGCGGTCTACAACGCGACTGGCGTGCGCTTCGATGAGTTCCCGCTCACGCCGGAGCGGGTGTGGCAAGGGTTGCGCAACCAAGCCAGATAAGGATACAACAAAGGAGAATTGTCCTATGCTTAAAGAGATCGTCTTGAAGACCCGCAGTTATCGCCGCTTCCACGAGGACGCGGCGATCACCCTGGACACGCTGCGCGAGCTGGTGGATCTGGCCCGGCTCTCCGCGTCGGCGCGCAACATGCAGCCGTTGAAATATGTGCTCTGCTGCGACCGGGCGACCAACGCCGCGATCTTCTCCACCCTGGCCTGGGCCGGCTATCTGACCGACTGGCCTGGCCCGGTCGAAGGAGAACGGCCGTCCGCGTATATCGTCGTATTGGGCGACACAACCCTCAGCCAATCGTTCGGCGTGGATCACGGCATCGCCATGCAGAGCATCCTGTTGGGCGCGACCGAGAAGGGGCTGGGCGGCTGCATGATCGGCTCGGTGCAACGCCAGCGGCTGCGCGCCCTCCTCGGCATCGCGGAGCAATACGAGATCCTGAACGTCGTCGCGCTGGGCAAGCCGAAGGAGACCGTCGTCCTCGATCCGGTCGCGCTCGGCGAGAGCATTAAGTACTGGCGTGATGCTCAGCAAGTGCATCATGTGCCGAAGCGCCGCCTGGAGGATGTGATTGTCGGGGCGGTGGGCTGCTGAAATTTCTCTCTTTTTAGACACGAGGACCGCGCCCGATTATGAATGTTAAAGAATTATATCGGTAATCGTCTTCGCCCGCGCGCTGTGCGTCACGCGCACCTGCACGACCATAAATGGCTCGTGCTACCAGGCGGCGCCCGGTCAACCGGCTGGCCCGCCGCGCCGGATCTAGCCCCGTTTACGGGGCGTCGCGTGGTAGCCCGGTTGATTCATCGCCGGGCGCCCCCGGTTAACGAACAACGCGCTGGAGAGAGCGATTACCGGATTGTTTTCGCAGCCTCCATCATCGGGCGCGGCCCAATCGCTCGACGGCTTCAGCGCCGAGCCGTTGTGGCCGACTCTTTCTTCCTCTACACGCTACACGCGGTCGAATCTCCGGCTGCGACCGGCGGCGAATGCTGTGCGGGGAAGCCAGCTTGCAGAAAACCGCTCGTCATCTGCATAAAATACCTTTAGCGTGGCCGATCACCTGATCCCTGCCGGCCGCACGTCATCACGAAAGGTATTGCTATGCCAACCCGCACCTTTTCCTCGCCCGCCAAGCTGAAAGACGCGTTGGGCGAGCAACAGTATATCGCCAACGATGAGATCGCCACGATCCTGTATCTGAGCCAACAACTCGGCAAGCCGCTCCTGACCGAAGGCCCGGCCGGCGTCGGCAAGACCGAGTTGGCGAAGGCGATCGCCGCCGCGACCGGCCGCGAACTGATCCGGCTCCAGTGTTACGAAGGGCTGGACGAAACGAAGGCGCTTTACGAGTGGGAATACGCCAAACAGTTGCTCTACACGCAGTTGTTGCGCGACAAGCTGCAGGAGACCCTCTCGGGCACGGCCGGGCTCGCTGCGGCCGCCGACCGTCTCGCCGCCGAGGAAGATGTCTTCTTCTCGATGCGCTTCCTGCTTCAGCGCCCGCTGCTCAAGGCGATCTTGAGCAAAGAGCCGACCGTCCTGCTGATTGATGAGATTGACCGCGCGGATGCTGAGTTCGAGGCATTCTTGCTGGAGGTCTTGAGCGATTTTCAAGTCAGTGTGCCGGAGCTGGGGACATTGGCCGCGGTCCATCGCCCCCTGGTGGTGTTGACGAGCAACAACACGCGCGAGTTGAGCGAGGCGCTCAAGCGCCGCTGCCTGTACTTGTTCATTGACTATCCCACGGTGGATCAAGAACTGGCGGTGGTGCGCCTGAAAGTGCCGGAATTGGCGCCCAAGCTCGCGCGGCAGGCCGTCGAGCTGGTGCACCGCCTGCGCGCCCTGGACCTGCGGAAGTCGCCCAGCATCAGCGAGACGCTCGACTGGGCGAAGGCGCTGGTCACGCTCAACGCCCGGCAGCTCGATCCCCAAACGCTGGAGCATACCTTGAGCGTCCTGTTGAAGCACGAGAGCGACCTTCAGCGGGTCAAGGGCGAGTTGAACCCGACCGAGCCGGACGTCGAACAGCGCCCCCCGCGCCGCCCGCGGTTTGATGACGATGACTTTGCCCGATATCGCAGGCAGAACTGAGGAGGCAGGAAACAGGGGTCAGACGATAGGAATCAGCATGAGCCCTCGGATTCCTGGCGCCTGATCCCGGACTCCTGAAATCTGTCATGGAAGATCGCATCGTGAAGTTTATCGCTGCGCTGCGCGGCGGCGGCGTTCGGGTCAGCCTGGCGGAGAGCGCCGACGCTTTCCGGGCGATCCAGGAGTTGGGCATCCAGGAGCGCGAACGCTTTCGGCTGGCATTGCGCGCGACGCTGGTGAAAGACGCCGGCGACATCCCGACGTTCGAGGAGTTGTTCCCGCTCTTCTTCAATTCGGGCGAAGCGCCGCCTCTCCTGAACATGGCGCAAGACCTCAGCCCTGAGGAGGCCGGCATGATCGCGGAGGCGCTGCGCCAGTTCAACCGCAAGCTGCGCGATCTGATCGAGAAATTGCTGCGCGGGGAGGCGCTCAGCCAGCAGGAGTTGGATCAGCTCGGGCAGATGGTGGGGTTGAACCGGGCCGATGACCTGCGCCAGCGTGAGTGGTTGGCGCGGCGCATGGCCCAGGCGCTCCGCTTCCGTGAGGTGCAAGAGGCGCTGCGCCAGCTCATGGAACTGCTGGCGCAGATGGGGATGAACAAGCAGCGCCTCGACCAGATGCGCCAACTGCTCCAGGCCAACCAACAGGCGCTCATGGAGCAGTTGCGGCAGCATGCCGGCCAGCGCATCGCCGAAAACCTGGCCCAGCGCCGGCCCGACCAGGGGCTAGACGAGCTGCTCAACCGGCCGTTCAACGCGCTCTCGGATCAAGACATGGAACGCCTGCGCAAGGAGATTCGCCGGCTGGCCGCCCTGCTGCGCAGCCGGATCGCTTTGCGCCAGAAACGGGCCAAGACCGGCCAGCTCGACGCCAAAGCCACGATCCGCGCCAACCTGAAACATGGCAGCGTCCCGATCGAGATCGTGCATCGCGACCGGACCCTCAAACCCAAGCTGGTCGTGATTTGCGACATCAGCACCTCCATGCGCTACTGCTCGGAGCTGATGCTCAGCCTGGTCTACGGCTTGCAGGATCAGATCAGCAAGACCCACGCATTTGCGTTCATTGACCATCTGGAGTACATTTCACCGGATTTCACCGGTCGCGTACCGAACGAGGCGGTCGCCGGCGTGCTGGCGCGGATGCCCTCCGGTCACTATAACACCGACCTGGGGTTCAGCCTGGAGCAGTTCAGCCGCAGCTTCCTGGATACGATGGATAGCCGCACGACCTTCATCGTGGTAGGCGATGGCCGCAACAACTTCAACGATCCGCGGCTGGACATCTTCGGCACGTTGGCGCGGCGGAGCCACCGTACGGTCTGGCTCAACCCAGAGGCGCCGATGCTGTGGGCGACGGGCGACAGCGACATGCTGAAGTACGCGCCGCTGTGCCACACCGTATTACAGGTCGGCACGCTGGCAGAGCTAACGGCGGCGGTTGATAAGTTCCTGGTACAACGCTGATTGGAGGATCCATGCGTATCACGTTTCACGGCGCTGCGCAAGAAGTCACCGGCTCGATGCATCTGATCGAAGTCAATGACCAGCGGGTTT
>Ga0172375_10011414_pt1 | contig 11316 bp, 9 predicted proteins | sample LakKiv1m_FD_114537 | JGI IMG/M metagenome (GOLD analysis project Ga0172375, IMG submission 114537) | Freshwater microbial communities from Kabuno Bay, South-Kivu, Congo - kab_092012_11.1m | ecosystem: Environmental > Aquatic > Freshwater > Lake | place: Democratic Republic of the Congo... | reverse complement strand
TTTTAAATACTAATGGATGATTAGCAAGATAACTTCCAAGCACCCCCCCGCAAATAACATAACCCGCCCAAGGGAATAATGGAAATAGTGAACCGGTTTTGCTGTAAAAATATGCGGCTATCGGCTCGGGAAAATAATTTAACCAATTTATATTTTCTGTAAATATTGACAGAATAAAAAAAGCCGTGCCAATCATTCCCAAAAAATAGTAATCATTGAATTTTAATTTTTCGGTTATGAAAGCGAGAATTAAAATGAACAATAACCCAAAACCAATCAATTGCAGCACATCCACGGCAATAAAAATCTTCCAACTTTTTAAAGTCACTTCAGAAAAATCTATTATTGTATAAGTAGGGTATTTAAGTAGATAGCCAAGACTAACGAGAAGCAGCACGCGCTTAAATCCCTTGGAAACTCTTGGGTTTTTCAGGTAGGTAGTTTTGTTCAATCTGAATAAGTAGGTAAAAACACTTCCCGCTGTAAAAAGAAAAATTGGAGCCGTCATACCGCGCATAAATAACCAAACAGCAAATACAGGCGAATCTAAATCGCGATAGGAATTTCCTAAAAGCGCATCCACCGTGTGCCCTTGAACCATTTGAAGAACCGCAAAAGTGCGCAATAAATCAATAAATATTATTCGATGTTTTTTTTCGGTATGCGTCATTTACATTAATTAAACTTTGCCGTTTGAACGATTGAAATTACTCAATTTGTTTTAATTATTAAAAAAAGAAATCTCTGAAAAATTGATTTCGATTTTCTGAGGTTCTAAAAATAATTACTATCACCCCATTAGAACTCACTATCAAATTAATATTAGAAAAATAAAGTGATAACTTCTTTAAATAATTAAGTGGAAAAGAAAAATCATCTGATATTTTATAAAAATTAAAAGTTTGGAGGCAAAAACAATAAATTGTTGATGAGGGAATTTCGATAGTGTAGAGAAAGCGGTTGGAATTAGTCAAATAAAAAATGACCCCGGGAATAACCGAGGTCACTTAAAAGATAAGCTAAAAGAATAATGGATTATTTATCTTTATTTTCATCATCAACAACTTCGTAAGAAGCGTCTTGAACATTTTCTTTTTCTTCCTTTTTAGAAGTTTCTTTCTGCGGCTCAGCCTGCGGACTGCCTTGAGGCGGCGGGCCAGCTTGAGAATACAACTGCGAAGCAATTTCGTTCCAAACCTTATTAAGAGATTCAGTAGCAGCTTTAATTTGTTCGGAATTATTAGAAGCTAAAGATTCTTCAACTTTTTTAATTTCAGTTTCGAGTTTTGATTTATTATCAGGAGAAATTTTATCTTTCATTTCTTCAATCTGTTTTTTGGTTTGAAATACCAAACTATCCGCCTGATTTCGAATTTCAACTGCCTCCTTTTTAGATTTATCTTCAGCAGCATGCTCTTTAGCATCGTTTTTCATTTTCTCAATTTCCTCTTTATTCAAACCACTAGAAGAAGTAATTCTAATGCTTTGCTCTTTGCCTGTTGCCTTGTCCTTTGCGGCAACATGCAGAATGCCGTTTGCATCAATATCAAACGTAACTTCAATTTGAGGCACCCCCCTTGGAGCAGGCGGAATTCCATCGAGATGAAATCTTCCAAGAGTTCTGTTATCGGCAGCCATAGCGCGCTCTCCTTGAAGCACATTTATTTCCACAGATGGCTGGCTATCAGAAGCCGTTGAGAATATTTCGCTTTTCTTGGTTGGGATAGTTGTGTTTGCCTCGATTAACTTAGTCATCATTCCACCTAAAGTTTCGATTCCTAATGCGAGTGGAGTAACATCAAGCAGAAGCACATCTTTTATATCGCCTGCCAACACCCCACCCTGGATTGCAGCCCCAACGGCAACCACTTCATCAGGGTTAACACCTTTGTGAGGTTCTCTTCCAAAAAGATTTTTAACTAGATCCTGAACCATAGGAATCCTTGTTGAACCACCGACAAGAATAACTTCGCTGATCTGATCTCTGCTTACGCCTGAATCTTTAATAGCCTGTTCACAAGGGATTTTAGTCCTTTGAACTAATGCATCAATCAATTGCTCAAATTTAGAACGAGAGATATTAAGATTTAAATGCTTAGGTCCGTCTTGTGTAGCAGTGATAAACGGCAGATTGACATCAGTGGACATAGAAGAAGATAATTCAATCTTTGCTTTCTCGGCAGCCTCCTTTAATCTTTGAAGTGCCATAGGATCTTTTTTAAGATCAATCCCTTCCTGCTTTCGGAATTCTTCTGCAAGATAATCAATAAGCTGTTGATCAAAATCATCACCACCGAGATGCGTATCGCCATTAGTTGATTTTACTTCGAACACGCCTTCGCCAAGTTGTAGGATTGAAATATCGAATGTACCACCGCCTAAATCATAAACTGCTACAATTTCATCTTTATTTTTTTTATCTAATCCATAAGCTAAAGCAGCAGCGGTTGGTTCGTTAATAATCCTTCTAACTTTTAGACCGGCAATTTCTCCCGCATCCTTTGTAGCTTGTCTTTGCGAATCATTAAAGTAAGCCGGAACAGTGATCACAGCTTCAGTAACTTCCTGCCCAAGATAATCTTCTGCCGTCTTCTTCATTTTCTGAAGAATCATTGAACTGATCTCGGGGGGGGAATAAACTCTATCTAAAATTCTAACCCGTGCAGAATTATTATCTCCCGCAACAACTTCATAAGGTATTTCGCTTTTTTCCCTGCCTACTTCCTGAATCACCCTGCCCATAAATCTTTTAATAGAAAAGATTGTATTCTTTGGATTAGTTATCGCTTGTCTTTTTGCAGGTTGCCCAACCAATCTTTCACCTGATTTTGTGAAAGCAACTACCGAAGGAGTGGTTCTGCCTCCTTCTGAATTAGGTATTACAACCGGATCGTTGCCTTCCATTACTGCTACGCAGGAATTGGTTGTTCCTAAATCAATTCCAATTATTTTTCCCATTAGTTATTTCTCCTTTTTCTCTAATTTATTTTTTAGTGTTAATTTATTTACCGTTCAATCATTTATTTGAATGAGAAAGATTTCAATTTAAACCTACCAAATTTCTATTTTTGGGCGAATAAAATTCTAAGGCTTTATTTTTGAATTCTTTGCAGACAAAAATTGATATAATTTTATTAAATACTTTTTTCTATGTTTAGCAAGTACAATCAGTGTGCCATACAAGAAGTCGTAAAATCTGCAAATTTTTAACATTTGTAAATTTTAATCTGAATTGCAGTCGGCAATTATGGCAGGCTTAGTTTTAATCTGACAGAGTGAAACGAAATTGGCAGTAAATTAATACCCTAAATTAAAATTAAATATAGAGGCTCCATTGTTTGTAATAGAAGAGTTTGATATCAAATTAGAGACCGAAAAGATCGGCAGGAATTTTATCTATACAGAAGAGATTGATTCCACAAATTCATACCTAATGAATCGGGAATTTAATCCACCCGATGGCACGGTTGTGCTTGCCGAAAAGCAGTCGAAAGGAAGGGGTCGCAAAGACCGCACATGGAACAGCTTAAAAGATGTTAATTTGACTTTTTCAATTTTACTGAAGGACAATAGACACTTTAAAACTAATTTCAATCTGATAAACTTTAGTGCTGCGTTGTCTGTTGCAATTTCAATTGAAAATTTATATCAACTTAGACCTGAATTAAAATGGCCTAATGATGTTTTGATAAATACTAAAAAGGTTTCTGGCATCTTGCTCGAGTCGGCGAGCAAAGGCGAAAAAATTGAGCGGGTAGTAATCGGCATAGGGCTAAATGTTAATCAAAATATTTTTCAAGGGACATATAACATTCCACCAACGTCTCTGAAATTAGAATTGGACCGACATCTTGATCGCGAAATTCTACTTGCTGAATTACTCAATAATTTTGAAAATCTGCTCCATAAAACTAGACTTAAACCCGACTGGATTTTAAACGAATGGAGGAACAGATGTAGAATGATCGGGGAAAGAATCTCTATCACTGATGGTGAAAAAACCATAACGGGAATATTTGATGATATTGATGATGATGGATTTCTGATCCTGCGTCAGGGAACTCAAACTCAAAAAATACTTAACGGAGATGTATCATCAGCGTGATTTTAACTTGTGATATTGGAAATAGTAGAATTAAATTTGGATCATTTATTGGTGACGAGCTAATTGATTTTCGAGCATATCGTAAAATCGAAGATTCAATTAAATTTCTTCTTGAGGTTCAGCTTGAAGCTATTGCAATTTCATCAGTCGCATCAATTAAATTAGATCAGCTTATAACTTCTCTTAAGTCTAAATTTTTACCAAATATCTTTTTGGTTGATAGATATCATAAATTAAATTTAATTTTAAACTACAATTCTGCTGCTACACTTGGATTGGATAGAATATGTTCTGCGGAAGGAGCACTCTATCTACTTAAAAGAGACCCCAAATTAAATAGGATAAATGAGAATGATTTTATAATGACAATTGATTTAGGTACAGCGACTACTATTAATCTTATAAAATCCCCGAATGTATTTGAAGGCGGCTTAATTATACCCGGTTTGAAATTGATGAGTGATTCGCTTTACAAGCAAACGGAGCAATTACCTGAGATAACCATTACATCAAGCAGCTCGATAATCGGCAAAACGACAGAAGAAAATATAAATAATGGAATAATAAATTCTACGATTGGATTAATTGAAAGAGTAATTCGCAAAATTAAAAATGACTTTAAGTCTGATGTTAAAAAAATATTTATTACCGGTGGAAACGCAAAATTGATTCGGGACAGTTTAGATTTCGAATATGAATATTCTGAGTGTTTGGTACTTTATGGAATAAAATCAATTTACGATTTGAATATAAGAAAAAATTAGAGCTTCAAAATTAAATTATCTATTAAGCGGGTTTGTCCAATTTTACAGGCAATAAGAATTAAATATTCAGTCCCCTCATAAAGGTATTCAGCATCAACAAATGTTTTCGCTTCTACAATTTTTACATAATTTAATTGAGTAGTTGAGACAGAAGAAATTAATTTTTTCATTTCCTCAATTAATTTAAGCGGATTGCATTCACCATTACTAACTTTGCTCTTCGCAAGATTCAAGGCTTCGGACAGCACAACAGCATCTTTTCTTTCATCAGAAGATAAATAAACATTTCTCGAACTCATTGCCAATCCATCAGGCTCGCGAACTATTGGGCAAATAACAATTTGCAAATCAAATTTTAAATCTCTGATCATTTTTTTTATTACTGCAGCTTGCTGTGCGTCTTTCTGCCCGAAGAATGCATAATCAGGCTGCATAATATGAAATAGAATTGAAACTATGGTTGTGACGCCTCGAAAATGTGTTGGGCGAAACTCCCCCTCTAAAATCTGTGTCAATGGTCCAATTTCGATAAAGGAAGAAAAATCCGAAGGATAAATTTCATTTACATCCGGATAAAAAAGATAGTCAGCTTTCTCCTTCTCGAGTAGTGTAAAATCTCTGTTAATGTTGCGTGGATATTTCGATAAATCTTCTGTGGGTGAAAACTGAGTTGGATTAACAAAGATAGAGACGAAAGTTACATCGCATTTTTTTTTTGATTCTCGAATTAAAGATAGATGACCTTCGTGCAGGAAGCCCATGGTAGGAACAAAACCGATGCTTTTGTTCGCAGCCCTTAGTGATCTAATTATATTTCTGATATCTGAGACAGTAGAAAGAGTTTCGATTAGAACCTCAAGTCATATTTTCAAGAAGCGAATAAATTTTTTCTTTTAGATCTTTTCTATGACAGATTAAATCCACAAATCCCTTTTCGAGGAGAAACTCGGATCGTTGAAAACCTTCAGGCAAATCTTTGCCAATGGTTTGCTTTATTACTCGAGGTCCGGCAAAACCGATTAGAGCTTTAGGTTCAGCAATATTAATATCTCCAAGCATGGCATAACTTGCCGTTGTACCGCCTGTTGTTGGATCTGTCAAAACTGAGATATAAGGAATACCTTTAGCAGCCAATCTTGTTAATCGCGCACTTGTTTTGGCTAATTGCATAAGAGAATATGCCCCCTCCATCATACGTGCACCGCCGCTTGCTGAAACAAGTATAAGCGGGATTTCACTTTTATAAGATTTATCTATTAACCGTGCAATTTTTTCGCCAACTACAGATCCCATACTACCCCCGATAAATGCAAAATCCATTACAGCCAAACAAACTTCCATATTATTTAATTTGCCAACGCCAGTCCTTATCGCATCAAACATCCCCGTTTTCTTTATGGTTGCAGCAACTCTTTCATTATATTTTTTAGTATCAACAAAATTTAATGGATCGGCTGACCGCATTTTTTTATCCATTTCCTTAAAGCTGGATTTGTCAAGAAGAATATTTATGTATTCAGCGCTGCCGATTCTAAAATGATAATCGCACTTTGTGCAAGTCCAAAGATTCAATTCTAATTGTTTCTTATGAATAATTTCGCCGCAGCCGCCGCATTTTTCCCACATCCCATCAGGGACATCTTTTTTGTGAGAGTCCGGCGAAATATTTTGTTTTGATCTTTTGAACCAGGGCATGCTTAGCTGCCTTTCTGCACATCGGCATAAATCGTCAAAATTTTCTGCGGTTCTGTCGGGTCATTAGTTGTAATAGTAATTGTTCTGTTCATTTTACCTAAGCGGTCTGTTGTATCAAGTTCAACTTTCAGGCTTCCCTTTTCACCTGGGGCTAATTTTTCACTGCTAACTAAAGCGGCGGTGCAGCCGCAAGAAGTTTTGATATTCTGAATTAACAAATCACCCGTTCCAAAGTTTGCAATCTTAAAAGTGTACTCAACTTTTTTCCCCTCCTGCACAATCCCAAAATCATGTTCGGTTTCTGGAACAACAAATTTTGCCTGCAGTTCGGATTTTGAGTCCGCTGTTTTTACGGTACCAACAAATGTTATTTTCATTTCAGGTATATCAAGGTCATTGCTTTGAATGTACACAAACTTGGTTTGTTTTCCGATTCTTCCCTTCGAATTAAAGCTTACCAAAAGATTTGTTGATTCACCCGGAGCTAATAAGTTTTTTTCAGGGCTCGCGGCTGTGCATCCGCAGGAGGCTCTTACATGAGCTATATTCAATGTATCCCATCCGGAATTTGTAATTGTAAATGTATGAGAAACTGTTTCGCCCTGAATTATATCTCCAAAATCATATTCGATGGGTGTAACTGTAATTTTAGGACCTATCGATTGCGCATTTAAAAAAGAAATTGAAAGAATAACAAACAGTAAAATATTTCTTAACATTTTTAATTTCCTTTTATTATAAAATTTCTAAAATAATTAGGCTCTAGATTATCTATATCAAGAGTCATAAATTTTTCGCCAAAAACCTCGCACCATTTTGCGATATAAAGAGCGTCCGGTGCGCAAATATTTTTTTTATTATCAGAAGAATTATTCTGGATATTTCCAAAAATCAATTCTTTCTTAAAATCCTCAAGCATAGTTGAAGGTAGAATTTTTAATTCGTGTGTAAATATAAACCTCCTGTCTTTAATTTGAAACTGTGCAAAATAGACTTCGTCTTTATTTACTTTATTTGCGATAGAAAATTGAGTTCCTTCAGAAAGATATTCTGATAATTGAAGTGCAAGAGCTTCAAAAGTCGGAACAGGTACGATCGGAATTGAAAGAGCAGTTGAAATTCCTTTTGCAGCCGCCATACCAATTCTTAATCCTGTGAATGAACCCGGACCGGAAGAGACTGCTAAGGATACTATATCCTTTAATTCGAGTGATGCCTGCTTCACCACAAAATCAATCAGGGCGAATAATTTTTCTGAATGAGAATGAATGAGTTCTATTTTTGCTTCAAAATATTTTGAAGACGAAAAATAAACACATACACTGCAAATTTTATCTGAAGTTTCTATCGCTAATATTGGTTGTGAATTTATCATAGCTTGCTAAACTCAAATACTCTTGAAAAATTTTCATTGACCTTAATTGAAATTTCAGTTCTTCTCCTGGGAAGGAGGTTCGGGAATAAACTACCCCATTCAATCAGCACAACTGAATTTTCTGCAACGAGATAATCATTAAAACCAATTTCTATCAATTCGCTCTCTTTATTTATTCTATAAAAATCAAAGTGATAGAAATTAAGTTTTGCGTTATATTCATTTACAATCGCAAAGGTGGGGCTGTTAACATTTTGAATACCATAACATTTTAGCAGATGCTTGATAAAAAAAGTTTTTCCACTTCCAAGTTCGCCAATTAAGACTACCACATCGGAAGCTGAAATATTTTCAGAAAAACTTTTTGCTAACTCAATAGTTTCCATTTCTGACAGACAAACATGTTTAGAGGGAAACTCAACCACTTATTTCGGCTCCATTGTTATTACGGGAAGAATCATTTCCTCCATCGATATCCCCCCGTGCTGAAAAGTATCTTTGTACATTCCAAGATATTTATGATAATCAGTTGGATAAACAAAATAAAAATCTTCCTTTGCAATAATATAATTTATAGTAACACCCCTGTCAGGCAGCCTATATTCAGCAGCATTTTTAATAAACATTGCATGCTTCTCATCAACCTTCAGGTTTCTGCCATACTTGAATCTTAAATTAGCAAGCGCTTCTCTATCCCCCAATACTTTAGCGCCGCGCAATGAACGAATACTTCCGTGATCGGTGGTTATAACAATTCTGCAATTTTTTATTTTCGCCAGCGATTTGAAAATTCCAAGCAGCGAAGAATGCATAAACCAACTATTGGTCAAAGAACGATAAGCCGGTTCATCCGGAGCAATTTCTTTTAAAAGATCAGAATCAGATCTTCCATGCGCAATCATATCAAGAAAATTTACAACTACTGCTGTAAGATGAGTATTCTGATACGAAAGAATATCCTGTTCAAAATTTCTTCCGACTTCAGGATCAATAATTTTAATATACTTCAAATCGTTTTTTAATTTAATTCTTTTTCTATCTATCAATCTTTGAAGCAGTTCACGCTCATGTTGATTCATGCTTCGCTCGTCATCGGTGGAGGCATGATAAATATCGGGATAATATTTATCAATATCAGATGGAAACATACCTGCAAAAAGCGCATTGCGAGAGTAGGGTGTTGCAGTTGGAAGAATTGAATAGTAATAATCTTTTTCGATTTTAAATAGGTCAATAAGATGTTTTTCCATTACTAACCACTGGTCAAGACGTAAACAATCGAGCACAAAATAAAAAACGGAGTAATCCTGCTTCTGCACAAAATTTAGGACATGGTTTGAAGTTATATCTGTTGTAAGCATAGGTCTTTCAGAACTATCTGTGTTATTGACCCACCCTTTGTAATTCCTCTCCACATATTTTGAAAACTCTTTGTTCGCCTCCTTCTTTTGGTCAAACAATGTCTGTTTCAATCCAATATCCGGATGAAGATCCAATTCAATATCCCAATCAACCATTTTTAGATAAAGATCACTCCATTCAGCAAAATCCATTGGATTAGTTAACGCCTGCGAAATCTCATTAAAATCCTGCAAGTAATCTTTGGTAACATATTCACCGGTTATCTTTTTCCCTTCAAGAATCTTTTTGCACACAAGCAAAACCTGACTCGGGTTTACAGGCTTTGTAAGATAATCAGTAATCTTACCGCCGATAGCTTCGTTCATCAAAGATTCTTCTTCGCTTTTGGTAACCATTACAACTGGAATATTTCCGTTGATTTCTTTTATTCGGCTTAGCGTTTCGAGTCCCCCCATCCCGGACATCATTTCATCAAGGAAAATAAGAGAATAATCATTTTTTTTTACTGAATTGATCGCATCTTCACCATTGCTGACTGTATCAACTTGGTAACCTTTTTCGGAGAGGAAAATAATATGTGAACGTAAAAGTTCAATTTCATCATCAACCCAAAGCAATTTTTTTCGCAGCATTTATTTATCCATTCTGTTTCTAATTAAAAAATAAGGACTACTGAATTGAAATCGTCACATCCAAACCGGCTTCGTTTGTAGTGGTGGGTGGAATTCTGGCTGCCCCTTCAGGTTCAACTGTCGAGCGCTTGTAAAAGATTGAAAGTGTAACTTTAGAACTGATTGTGTATTTAATGCGCGGTTCAATAGTTACCCTTGTTGTTCCGTCTTGTGGAATTCCTTCTTCTGAAAAATTATCCATCTCATAGCGAACAGTTGAATTAACTGCGCTTGTATATGAGAAACTAAATTCAATATCGTTCTTTAAAGCCACGCCAAACAATGGAAGCTCAAATCCTGATTTGGTGTAGCCTGCCGTTATTCCAATATCTTTCGTGAACGTTTCGGTTATATTTCTTGTTGTTACGCCAAGATCATAAATGGCTTTTGTTGAAAATTTTATACTGCTTGTTAGATTCCCCCCCCATAACTGCCCGAAAGTAAAATTAAGTCCAACTAAAGGTGAAAATCCATAATCGATTTTTTGAGACTGGATTTCTTGAATTCCATCGGGATTTATTTTCCATCCTTCCGAATAACCGGAGGTGTAAGCATGTGTCAGCGAAACTTTAGTAGCAAAATTTTTAAAAACACTTAGCTTTTCTAGTCCATCCCAAGTTAACGACCAGTTCGGGCGCGGGACATATTTTGCTACCTCCTTCAGGAAGCCAAGATTTGAGAAAATAGGAAGACTTTCCATTCCTTTTAAAAAAGCAACGGATAGATTTTCGCTCTGGTTCGAAGACAAGGGGTTATAATTTTCCGCAACTTTCTTTATACCACTTTTGAATACCGAGAACACAAGCACAGGCGGGAATGATAAAAATGAGCGGCTGATAGAACCTGTTGATGTTATATTATTGATTGATGCATTGCCGAAATCATCGGTCGAAAGCGAAGTATTTTTATTCAGGGACCAGCCAACCTGCCAGTTTAAATCAATTTTTGCGCCTTCCCATAACGGGCGGGAAGTTTTGAATGTAAAATTATTTTTCTGTGAAAATACATCGCTCAGGTTACCGTTCGATGCACGCGGTCCAACATCACTGCTAAGCCCGAGCATAAATAAACGAGCCGGTCCGCGATCATATTTATAACTGAATCCCCAGAAATTTCCAAAACCACTTCCTGCAGATTTTATCCCCGATTTTGAAAGACTGTTATCTGAAGAAAAATTCATAGTAAAAGTTTCATAATCAAATAATAAAAACTTGGCAACGCTACGAAGAAACAATATGGCATTTGTTAAAGATGACTTCTTAGGCAGTTCTATTGTACCGGTAGTGTCAATTTCCGCGAGCTCTTCATCGAATTCTAATTCAGAATCCTCCAGATCAATTTCGG
>Ga0172375_10011412_pt1 | contig 11316 bp, 9 predicted proteins | sample LakKiv1m_FD_114537 | JGI IMG/M metagenome (GOLD analysis project Ga0172375, IMG submission 114537) | Freshwater microbial communities from Kabuno Bay, South-Kivu, Congo - kab_092012_11.1m | ecosystem: Environmental > Aquatic > Freshwater > Lake | place: Democratic Republic of the Congo... | reverse complement strand
GAAGATGTGGGACTTCATGCGCTCCCACGTCTTCCCCGCCGAGCCCGTGTGGTCGACCTACCTGCGCGAGCACGGCGACCACTCCCACCCGCCGGTGATGGAGGAGCTCAAGACCGAGGCCCGGCGCCGCGGGTTGTGGAACCTCTTCCTGCCCAAGCTCTCCGGGCTCTCCAACGTGGAGTACGCCGCGATCGCGGAGATCTCTGGCTGGTCCCCCGTCATCGCTCCGGAGGCCATCAACTGCCAGGCGCCCGACACCGGCAACATGGAGACCCTCGAGCTCTTCGCCACCCCCGAGCAACGACAGCAGTGGCTGGAGCCGCTGCTCGCCGGTGAGATCCGCTCGGCATTCGCGATGACCGAGCCCGAGGTCGCCTCCTCCGACGCCACCAACATCACCACCGTCATCACTCGCGAGGGCGACGACTACGTCATCAACGGCCGCAAGTGGTGGATCACTGGAGTGGCCGACGAGCGCTGCCGGGTCTTCATCGTCATGGGCAAGACGGACCTCGACGCTGAGACCCACCGCCAGCAGTCGATGATCCTGGTCCCCCGCGACACCCCGGGCCTCACCATCGAACGCAACCTGCCGATCTTCGGCTACAACGACCAGCACGGCCACTGCGAGATCGTCTTCCACGACGTCCGGGTCCCGGCCAGCAACCTCCTGGGCAACGAGGGCGACGGGTTCCTCATCTCCCAGGCGCGGCTGGGGCCCGGCCGCATCCACCACGCCATGCGCGCCATCGGCATGGCCGAACGCGCCCTCGCCCTCATGGTGGACCGCGCCAAGTCCCGCGAGGCGTTCGGCCGACACCTCGCCGACTACGCCAACGTCCAGGACCTCGTCGCCCAATCCCGGATCGACATCGACCAAGCCCGCCTGCACGTCTACGACGCTGCCTGGAAGATCGACAGGTACGGCGCCAAGGGCGCGCGCTCCGAGATCTCGGCGATCAAGGTCTCCGCCCCCGCCATGGCCACCCAGGTGATCGACCGGGCCATCGAGGTCTTCGGCGGCATGGGCGTCAGCGATGACACCGTGCTCGCCTACTTCTACGCCTGGGCCCGCGTCCTGCGGATCGTGGACGGCCCCGATGCCGTCCACCGCCGCACCGTCGCCCGGGTGGAGATGAGGAAGACCCCGCCCTACGTCGGTTAGCGACCACGACGCTCCTGACGCCGTTTCAAGCTCGAGGGGCGACCCGGACGCTCGGCCGGACGCCTCAAGCCGAGGCCTGCTCCTCGACTGGGCGACGAGGAGAAACGAGCGCCTCGTTCAACGAAGCCAGCTGCTCGGCAGTGTGCAGTCGGCCCTCGAGGGCACGCTCTGCGAGGAGGGAGTAGGACTTCACCCAGAAGCCGGTTCCGGCGGTGACGGTCGTGGCGATGGCGCCAGGCAAGCCGGGTGTCCTCTCGGCCAGGGCGGTAGCGGCCCGGAAGCCAGCATCCTGCACGGACCGAAGGGACTTGAAAGTCTGCTCGAAGGTGTGGGTTCTCTTGTCGACGAGGGACATGGTGACGCCTTTCGGACTGGGGGACGATCATCGAATATGCGCAGTGTACTACGCATATGCGTGGTCTACCAAGCATCGGTCGAACTAGCATGTCACCGTGGCCAAAGACGACTCGACCCTCTCGGCGTTCGGCGACTACATACGCGCACAGCGGAGGTTGGCTCGCATCTCCCAGCGCAGCCTGGCCAAGGCGACGGGACTGTCGGACTCCTACCTGAGCCAGGTCGAGCGAGGTCTCTACCGACCGTCAGCGCAAGTCGCCAAAGCTCTCGCGGACGCCTTCGGGCTGGAGCCTCAGGCGCTCTACCGGCAGCTGGGCCTGCTCGACGAGGAGACCGCGACTCGCACCGGGGTGGAGCAGGCGATCAAGGAGGACACCCGACTGGGCCCGGAGCAGAAGGAAGCCTTGGTCCTGATGTATCGCACACTGGCGGAGCAGGGCAGCTGAGGCCGACGAGACGACGCTGACCGGGACTCCTCTCGGAGATCGTTGCATCGAGCGGCCCGGGCTCGACCTCGTCTCCCGGGCGCGAATGCCAGCAGAAGCGGCCGGGCTCGAAGCCGGCGTTCCTCATCAGGTGACTGCCGACCCGCAGACAGTCGCGCCTCCTGATCGCGTAGACGCCGAGGGCGGTGCCCAGACGCCCCCGCCGCGCTGATCTCGTCCTTGACGCGCGGGCTGCCAAGACCGTAGATTCGGACTGAATCGAGTTCAGTTCATCCCCGAGGGAGGTCATCCCATGCCAGATGCGGTCATCGTCTCCACGGCGCGGTCACCGATCGGCCGCGCCTTCAAGGGAGCCTTGAAGGACATGCGACCAGACGACCTCGCGGCTCAGATGATCGCGGCGGCGCTCGAGGCGGTGCCTGCGCTCGACCCCAGGCAGATCGACGATCTCGTTCTCGGCTGCGGCCAGCCCGCGGGTGAGTCCGGGTTCAACATGGGTCGGATCGTGGCCCTGCTGCTGGGACTCGACCACCTACCGGGCACGACGGTCAACCGGTACTGCGCATCGAGCCTCCAGTCGACTCGGATGGCTCTGCACGCGATTCGTGCCGGCGAGGGCGACGTCTTCATCTCGGCTGGTGTGGAGACGGTCAGCCGCTTCACCTCGGGGAGCGCAGACGGGCTGCCCGACACCAAGAATCCGCTGTTCGCCGACGCCGAGCAACGCAGTGCGCGGTCTGCCTCGGACGGCCGTGCGTGGAGTGACCCGCGCGAGAGCGGCGAGGTTCCGGACGCCTACATCGGCATGGGGCACACGGCTGAGAACGTGGCACAGCTCAGGGGTGTGTCGCGCGCGGAGCAGGACGAGTTCGGTGTCCGGAGCCACAACCTCGCCGAGGCTGCGTTCGCCAACAGCTTCTGGGAGCGCGAGATCGTGCCGGTGACCCTGCCCGACGGGACCGTGGTTCGCCATGATGACGGGCCACGCGCGAGTGTCACCGTGGACGCAGTGTCTCAGCTCGAGCCAGTGTTCCGGGAAGACGGAACGGTGACCGCAGCAAACTGCTGTGCCCTCAATGATGGCGCGGCTGCCGTCGTGATCATGTCCGACACCCGGGCTGCGGAGCTCGGGATCACCCCGTTGGCGCGGATCGTCTCGACCGGCGTGAGTGCACTCTCACCGGAGGTCATGGGGCTAGGACCCGTCGAGGCGTCGAAGCAGGCGCTCGCGAGGGCCGGGATGAGCATCGACGACATCGACCTCGTCGAAATCAACGAGGCGTTCGCGGCGCAGGTCATTCCCTCCGCCCGCGACCTCGGCGTCGACATCGACCGGCTCAACATCAACGGAGGGGCGATCGCGCTCGGCCACCCCTTCGGGATGACGGGAGCCAGGATCACCGCGACCTTGATCAACTCCTTGCAGTTCCACGACAAGCAGCTCGGCCTCGAGACGATGTGCGTCGGCGGAGGTCAAGGCATGGCCATGGTGCTCGAGCGGCTCAGCTGAAACAGAGGAGACGGGTGGTCGATCCACCCCGGACGGAACCGAACGTCGCAGGTCATCGACACCTGCGGGAGATCCAGAGGAGAGCACATGAGCGAGCAAGCACGCACTGCCATCGTCACGGGAGCCGCGCGCGGCATCGGAGCCGCGGTGGCCAGGAGGTTGAGCCAGGACGGGTTCTCCGTCGCGGTCCTCGATCTCGATGAGTCGGCCTGCGAGGCAGTCGTCGCTGAGATCGAGCGCGCGGGGGGACAGGCGCTCGCGGTCGGCGTCGACGTGGTCGACGAGCAGTCCGTGGAGACCGCGGTCTTGCGCGTGGCCGACGAGCTGGGTGCCCCGACCGTGCTGGTCAACAACGCAGGGATCACCCGCGACAACCTGCTGTTCAGGCTGACCACGGACGACTGGGACTCCGTGCTCGCCGTCCACTTGAGGGGGGCCTTCCTGATGAGTCGGGCTGCCCAGAAGTACATGACCGAAGCCGGTTGGGGTCGCATCGTCAACCTCTCCAGCGTCTCAGCGCTGGGCAACCGCGGCCAGGCCAACTACGCGGCCGCCAAGGCCGGCGTCCAGGGGTTCACCAAGACGCTGGCGATCGAGCTCGGCAAGTTCGGTGTGACCGTGAACGCGATCGCACCGGGTTTCATCGAGACGGAGATGACCGCGATGACCGCGGAACGTGTCGGGGTGCCGTTCGAGGACTTCAAGGCGGCTGCTGCGAAGGAGATCCCGGTTGCCCGAGTGGGCCAGCCCGAGGACGTCGCAGCGACGGCCTCGTTCTTCGCCCGTGAAGACGCATCGTTCGTCACCGGACAGGTCGTCTACGTGGCTGGGGGCCCGCGGACATGAGGACTTTCGAGAGCATCGGGGACCTCGAGCGAGCGGTGGGGACCCAGCTGGGGCACAGCGAGTGGCACACCGTGACACAGAGTCAGATCGATCTCTTTGCGGAGGCGACCGGTGATCATCAGTGGATCCACGTCGATCCGGAGAGGGCGGCGCATGGACCGTTCGGCCGCACCGTCGCCCACGGCCACCTGACCTTCTCACTGGTTCCCCGACTCGCTTCGCAGATATTCGAGGTCGAGGGGCCTCGGATGGCCGTCAACTATGGCTCCAACAAGGTCAGGTTTCCTGAGCCCGTCCCCGTGGACTCGCGGATCCGGGCACGGGCAGACCTGCTGTCGGTGACCCGTGGGGACAGCGGTGCCCAGGTGACCGTCCGGGTGGTGGTCGAACGAGAAGGAAGTGCGAGACCTGTGTGTGTCGCCGAGGTCGTCTCCGTGCTGGTCGATTGACACTGTGACGGAGGCGTCGATTCACACGTTGAAGCGGAACGAATACGGGGGTTTCGGTTGTTCTTCGTCGGCGATGGAAGACTGCCTCTGACCTGCGCAAACGCCACATCCGGCGCTTCCGATGCTGATCGTCGCTTAGTGTCGATTTCGATGCTGGTGAGGGCAGATTGAGGGCAGAGGGACGGGTTTCGAGTGCTCCTGCAGCGCGCCTGCGGGGTGCCACAGCCAATCCCCGAGGGGCGTCGAATACGCCGCGGCTCTTCATCGTGGGAGCGACGACGGAACTAATGAAGGGCTTGGCGTCGTCCTTCTATGCCGCTAGAGCTGCTGCCCGCGCACTCACGGCCCGGTACATCGGAACTCGTACCTGCGAGGGCGGTCTCGCACTGGTGAGGAGATCGTGCTCCATGCGCGGGACGAAACGCCGTACAAAGTGGCACAACCCTCCGATGCCGCTCCGTGTGCGCTGAGCGTTGGACGCAAGTTGACGATGGTGGCCGCAAATGGCCGGCTGACCTGCGCAAACTCAGAAACCCATTGTGCCTCGCGCGGGTCGGTCGACCGAGCGACGAGAGCACTTGGCCTGCAGGGGCCCGACAGGCCGAGGGCATTCGGACCACGATCTCGGCCAGGGACGGCAAATGGGACGGCGACCGCGTTGAAGTCGTTGGCTTGTCAGGTCAGCCCAACCAAGCGCCCACGGCTCCCCTCAGCAACGAGCGCTCAACTTACCCATGCGACTCGATTATCTGTGTGCATTCCGGACAAGCGCCTCGTAGCGCTGAGGCCTCGAAAGGGACCTCCCAGAGCGTCAACCACGACACCGCCAGCAGCCCGCAGACGGTCGTAGTGGTACCCACTTCCTTAGCATGGACTGACCCGATGAACCGTGCGGACGACCAAGCGGAGGTCCTGGTGAATGGTCCAGTGACGAAGAACCGGACGACCGAGCAGGGTGAGATCGGATGGCGACTCGACCCCAGGACCGGAACCTCTCGGCCGCCGCTAGTCGATCGGGAATGGTCGATCGACACGGTCAGTCCTTACGCTCGGCGATCAGGCCCGAGCCCAGCTTGATCGCCAGGCGACCGGCGACCTCCTTGTTCTCGAACCTCGACGGCAGCAGGGTCGCAGCCAATCCCCCGGCTGCGCTGGTGTTCTCCGCCAGCTGCTGCAACGCCTCGGCCTTCGGTGCGACGAGGAAGCCCTTGATCTGGGCATCGTCGACGACGTAGACCTTCGCCGCGCCGTACTTCTTGACCTTCTCCGCCACCGCGTCGCCGTGCTCGGGCGAGCCGAAGAACACCGCGGACGGCTCACCGAGACGCCGCGCGATCGTTAGCAGCTCGTAGGTCGGCTTCTTGACCTCGCCCACGGCGTGGTCGATGACAACAAGAACCTCAGACATGGCGGGCGATCTCCTCCATCAGATGTGCACACGGTCGCCGCGACCATGTGGTGAGCCGGGCGCCACCACGGCAGCGGTCGCAGGTGTCGGTGTGAGTGACTACCGTCGACTCGACGCAATGGCGCCCGGCGGCTTGGGACGGCCGCCCCGGGAGGACGACCTTCTTGTCAGATGAACTTCTTGGACGCGAGGAAGTCGACCAGCGCGGCCAGCGCCCGGGCCGTCTTTATCGGTGACGACCTCGCCGGCCGTACGGGGCGGGCGGGCCGAGTGTCCTCACTGTCTTCCTTCCCCTGCGAGCACTGCGCAAGATCTGCTCCGCCGGACGGGGTCGAGGTTCGCCGTTTCACCCATGCTGTCCCCAGGTCGGGCGGCGACTGAATGCAGGTCCTCGATGGAGGGAAACTTGTACCTTAGGTAGCCAAGCGGCAACCCCGTCACAATCGCGACGGTCTCGTACGTCGGCGGATGGGGGAGCTGCTGAACCGCATTGATGATCGATTGTTGGCGTCGCCGTTCTCGATCGACCCATCGTGCTTGACGATCCGCGGGGGTGAGCCGCGACTTCGCATCTACCCGAAACCGGCGCGCCAACACTCACCCTCCATGGCTTGGCAGGCTGTCGCTGAGGACGCGGATCGCTTCTGTAAACGGCACACATCAGCCAACCGGCGGAGACACCGTGGGCAGAGACCGTTCGGTTGTCGACCTGAACGTTGGCCGCCGGGGCCCCGACCCCGTTGCACGCCAACTCTCTTGGACGACCGCTCCGCGGACGGCGACGACCCATCCATCCCAGGTCCGGGTCGCCCCTCGACGTCTCCGATTGACGGGCAGCCCGCCGGGTTGGCTTCCAGGACTTGCCGACCATCCGCATTCGGCCTCGCGGCGGAGAAGGTCTGGGTCAGGCGGCGACCGCACCTCCGGCCTGGAATGGCTTGGATGTCAGGCATTCGCGGATTCCAAAACACCCTGGCCGGCGAGAAGCTGGCGAGCCATCACGATGCGCTGGACCTGGTTGGTGCCCTCGTAGATCTGGGTGATCTTGGCGTCGCGCATCATTCGCTCGACCGGGTAGTCCCGTGTGTACCCGTAGCCACCGAGCACCTGCACCGCGTTGGTGGTGACCTCCATCGCCACGTCGGAGGCGAAGCACTTCGCGGCGGCGCCGAAGAAGGTCAAGTCGGCGTCGCCCCGCTCGGAGCGGCACGCAGCGGCGTAAGTGAGCTGACGGGCGGCCTCGACCTTCATCCCCATGTCGGCGAGCATGAACTGCAAACCTTGAAACTGAGCGATCGGTTTGCCGAACTGCTCTCGCTCGACGGCGTAGCCCAGCGCGTAGTCGAGGGCTCCCTGAGCCACGCCCACGGCCTGCGCGGCGATGCAGATCCGTGTGTGGTCGAGGACCTTCATGGCCGTATCGAAGCCGGTTCCTTCGGCGCCGATCATCCGAGCGGCTGGGATTCGCACGTTGTCGAAGTACACCTCGCGGGTGGGGGATCCTTTGATCCCTAGCTTGTTCTCCGGCGCACCGAAGGAGACGCCGTCATCCGACTTCTCCACAACGAAGGCAGAGATGCCCTTGGTCCCCCTCGTCGGGTCGGTGGCCGCTATGACCGTGTAGTACTCGCTGACGCCGGCGTTGGTGATCCACCGCTTGACACCATTGATGACGTACGTGTCGTCCTCGCGGACTGCACTAGTCCTTAGGCTGGCGGCGTCGGATCCAGCCTCAGGTTCGGAGAGGCAGTACGAGAACATCGCGTCTCCAGCGGCAACCCGCGGCAGGTACTTCTGCTTCAGTTCCTCGGATCCGGCCAAGATTACCGCCAACGAGCCGAGCTTGTTCACCCCGGGTATGAGCGATGACGCCATGCACGCACGCGCGACCTCCTCGATCACGATTACTGTGGCGAGAGCGTCGGCCCCCGCGCCGCCGTACTGCTCGGGAATGTGAGGGGCGTGGAAGTCGGAGGCGCGAAGCGCGTCGTACGACGCCTGCGGGAACTCACCGTGTTCGTCGACGTCGGCAGCGTGCGGCGCCACCTTGGCGTCGCAGATCGCCCGCGCAGTCGACCGGATCGCCTGGTGTTCCTCGGAGAGCTGATAAGCGTCGAAGTCGGAAGTCATGGCGTCGTCCTTTCTGCCGTCGTTGCGCGAACGCGCACCTCCGGTTCGGTCTTGGCGCGGATCTCGTCCTCGGTGACTCCGGGAGCGACCTCCACCAACACCAGTCCTTCAGGGGTGACGTCGAGGACACCCAGGTCGGTGATGATGCGCTGGACGACAGCTCGGCCGGTGTAGGGCAGCGAGCACTCGTTGACGATCTTGTACGAACCGTCTCTGGCCACGTGCTCCATCAGGACGACAACCTTCTTCGCGCCGTGCACGAGGTCCATCGCCCCGCCCATGCCCTTGACCAGCTTGCCCGGAACCATCCAGTTCGCGAGGTCACCACCCGCGGAGACCTGCATGGCGCCCAAGATCGCTGCGTCGATCTTGCCGCCACGGATCATCCCGAACGAGGTCGCCGAGTCGAAGAACGACGCCCCTCGGCGCACGGTGACCGTCTCCTTGCCTGCGTTGATCAGGTCAGGGCTCTCCTCGCCCTCGAAGGGATACGCCCCGACGCCCAGGATCCCGTTCTCTGATTGCAGCACCAGCTCGACGTCGTCGCCGACGTGGTTGGGCACGAGTGTCGGCAGGCCGATGCCTAGGTTGACGTAGGACCCATCCGTCAGCTCCTGCGCGGCGCGCGCGGCCATCTCCTCACGCGTCCAGCTCATCGGGCTCGCACCGTCCTCTTCTCGATACGTTTGTCCTCAGCCTGTTCCGGGGTGAGAGGGACGACCCGATGCACGAAGGCTCCGGGCGTGTGAACCTCGTTGGGGTCCAGCTCACCGAGATCGACGAGCGTCTCCACCTCGGCGATGGTCACCCTTCCGCACATCGCCGCAACCGGGTTGAAGTTGCGCGCCGAGTCTCGGAAGACGAGGTTGCCGTGCCGATCGCCCTTCCAGGCGCGGACAAGACCGAAGTCGGCGACGATTGCGTGCTCGAGCACGAATTCCTTCGGGCCTTCGGCTGTCTGGAAGACCTGTGTCTGTTTGGCCGGCGAGGACACCACCACGTCGCCCGTGGAGTCGTGTTTCCACGGCAGTCCGCCTTCAGCGACCTGTGTGCCGATGCCTGTCAACGTGAAGAACGCGGGGATCCCGGACCCGCCGGCCCGCATGCGCTCAGCAAGGGTCCCCTGTGGGCTGAGCTCGACCTCGAGCTCCCCGCGCAGGTACTGGCGGGCGAACTCCTTGTTCTCGCCGACGTAGGACAAGACCATACGTCGGATCCGCTTCTCTGCGAGAAGGCGGCCAAGTCCCCAGTCGTCGGATCCGCAGTTGTTGGACACCACTTCAAGATCGGTAGTGCCGAGATCCAGCAGTGCGTTGATGAGGACCGTCGGGATGCCGCACAACCCGAATCCGCCGACCGCCAAAGTGGATCCGTCGGGAATGCTTGCGACCGCGTCTGCAGCAGTTGCCACCACCTTGTCCATGGCACCGCCCGCTCTTCTTTGGGCCTCGTGGGCGGATCGAGGGACCGAAATCGGCGCGTTCATCGGTCCCACCCGACGAGCTCGCGCTTGAGGATCTTGCCTGTTGCGGTCATGGGGAGCGAGTCGACAAAGGTGACGATGCGGGGGTACTTGTATGCAGCCATCTGGTCCCTGGCCCATGCGACCAGCTCCGCCTCTCCGATCTGGGCGCCGGGGGTCCGGATAACGAACGCTCTGATCTCCTCACCGAGCTTCTCGTGTGGCACACCCACGACTGCTACCAGCGAGACCGACTCATGGCTTACCAGTATTTCCTCGACCTCGCGTGGGTAGACATTGAGCCCCCCGCGGATGATCAAGTCCTTTGCTCGGTCGACGATGTAGTACCAACCGTCCTCGTCGCGCCGCGCCAGGTCGCCGGAGCGGAACCAACCGTCGCGAAGCACAGCAGCCGAGTCCTCCGGTCGCCCGTAGTAGCCCTTCATAACGTTGTGGCCCTTGATCGCGATCTCTCCGACCTTGTCAGCGCCCTCGATCTCGGACCAGTCATTCTCACCCGCCGGATCGATCAACTTCACCTCTGTGCCCCACAGCGGTACCCCGATCGACCCGGGTCGCGGCTGCTCGGCTGGATCGCTGAATACCGCGACGGGGGACGTCTCGGACAGCCCGTAGCCCTCTAGGATCTGGACGCCGAAACGGTCCTGGAAACGTCGCTGGATATCTGCCGGCATCGACGCGCCGCCCGAGATCGCCTTCCGTATGGTCCCCGCGATGACACCTGCGGCCTCCGCGTCAGGTTGGCCCAGCAGTGCCCAGTACATGGTGGGGACTCCGGCGAAGACCGTGACCCGATGCTCGGCCATCAACCGCAACGCCTCGTCGCCCTCGAAGCGTGGGAGCAGGACCAGGGTCGCGCCCATGGAGAAGCCCGCGTTCATGTTGACGGTCTGGCCGAAGGAGTGGAACAAAGGCAATGCGACGAGGTGTGTGTCGGGCTCGGCAGGTCTCGCGTCGAAGAGCCTGTCACAGGCGAGCGCGTTCATGACCATGTTCGCGTGACTGAGCTCGGCACCCTTGGGTTGGCCCGTCGTGCCTGAGGTGTAGAGGATCACCGCGGTGTCCGCAGGGTCAGTGGGCACGGTCTCGAAGACGGTGGGTTGCGCGGCAAGTGCATCCAGGAAGGACCTGCACGCCTCCGACGGCTCCGCAGCGCCACCGCTCGGAACCACAAAGAAGCTCGTGCAACCCTCGACGAGGTCGAAGGCCGCCTGGCCCTCCACCGCCAGCGGCAGCTGCGGTGTGCCCTCGAAGCAGAAGAAGGCCCTCGCGTCACAGTCGCTCAGGTGGTAGGCGATCTCGCGGCGCTTGAGGAGCACGTTGAGGGGCACGACCACGGCGCCAGCCTTGAGGATCCCGTAGTAGACGATCGGGAAGTAGATGACGTTGGGGCATATCATCACGACCTTGTCACCCGGTCTGACACCCCGCGAGTACAGCAGGTTCGCGAGCTGGCAGGCGAGGCGATCGACCTCCGCGTAGGTGAGTGCGACGTCACCAAGGACAACCGCCTCCCGTCCGG